>OCTA010005282.1_pt1 | contig 11204 bp, 8 predicted proteins | sample 1538991 | NCBI WGS metagenome assembly OCTA01 (sample SAMEA3539302, study PRJEB22396) | soil metagenome | biome: tundra; feature: field; material: soil | place: USA | collected 2010-05 | depth 0.15 m | reverse complement strand
GGCAGGTCAAAAAGCGTTCGTCGGCTCAACCTCGGATTACTCCCCAAAAGTCGGCCAGTGTCCTGGATTGCGGCTGCTGTTGCCGACGCCTGATTTCCGGCGGGAACGGCTTTTCGTTCCTAATCGAGATCGATTTCCCGGTTACCGACTACTGGGCTGTGTCGTTGGGAATCTGCTGTAGCCCAGGGCTTCTGAATTGGCTACGATCCAAACTTAGACGGAATTTTCAACTTTCCTACGCGGCGGGCGTATTATCGGATGAATTTCCAAGAGTACTAATCGGGGGTGCGAAAAGGGCCATGCAAGCTGCTTCCTTGGCACGTATAGGGGCTTTGCTCTTTCCTGCGAGAGTCTCCGGGGTCGAAACTCAGCAGCCGTACCGAGCCCGCCCGCTGCTGCTCTGGGCGATTGCGGGTCTCGGCTTCTCGGCCTTGGGCTGGATCGCGGGCGGATTCTTTGGCTCGTGGGCTCCACGCACAGCCTGTGCGGTTGGCGCCACTGCGATCGCCCTGGGCTTGTTGAATCGCCAGCCGCGCGCCGCATGCCTGGGCGCCGTTAGCGCTGCGATAGTCAGCCTGGCCGCAGTTCAGATTGGTCTGTCCTTTATCACGTCGCTCCTTGCATGGCCCGCAGCCGGCCTGGTTATCGGAGTGGTCGGTGCTTTCGCGTTTCGCCGGCGTCGCACGAGGATCGCCTTCATCGTTGCCGCACCGTTGCTAGGCACCGTCGGGGTCGTAGCCGGCATGCTGGCCGTTTTCCTAACAGCGAGGGGGTTGAACGATTCGCGAGTGGCGGCACTGACCACGCTCGGCGGGGCTGCCGGCTTCGGATTGATCGTGATGGCCAGCGCCGCGATCCTTGGCCGCTGGCTGGATGGCAGTCGAGCGACAGGGGGGGCGTCATGAGCGATTCATCCAATTCCAGGCTACTCGATCGCAGGAGTTTTCTTGGCATGGGCGCCGCCGCCCTGGCAGCGGCAACGGCAGCGTTCGAGGGGTATAAACTCACAACCCGCGCGTGCAAGAAGACGCCCCCCAATCCGTTCGTCGCGGCTGGCAAGCCTCTGCTGGTCGCCGTGGAAGGCGAAGATTTGCATGCCATGCTGCGTGCGGGAATCGAGGCCCTGGGAGGATTGGACCCGCTGGCGAGGTTTGGCAACGAGGCGATCTTTCGCGGCAACTACGTTACGCCGCAGCCGTATCCGGTGACGACCGCCCCCGAATTCATCCTTGCAGTGTCCGCCGAGCTGAAACGCGCCGGCATGAGTAAGACCAGCCTCTTTGACACACATGGGACCCGGCTGGGCGCGGCAATGCAGCCTGAACACATCCTGGGACGCCTGGGCGTCCTTGACAAGCTCACGCAGGGCGGCGTGCCTGTTCTCGCCCGGGATTTCCTGGATCCGGACGAGTTCGTCTTTGTCCGGAATCCCGCCTGGCCGATTGCAAAGCCGGTGGCTGTACACCGAATTCTGCACGAGGCGCCGATCGTCGTCAGCCTGCCGGTGGTCAAGCGCCATACGTATGTGAACTTCACATGCGCTCTGAAGATGCATTTCGGCTCGGTAGCCATGGCTGACCGGATGCTCGTTCATACGAAGGACATCGATGGCCGGTCCGGGCTGATGGAGCACCGCCTGGCCCATTTTGCCGACGCGGTAAAGCCGCAGCTCCACATCGTGGACGCCCGCGCGATTTTGGCTCGGAGTGGTCCGGGGTTGGGCGGAGGAGCCGAGGTGGTGCCAGGCGTCAACAAGATCATCCTGAGCGGCGACATGGTGGCGGTCGACGCCTATTGCTCTCGCCTCATGGCGCAGCACGACAAGACGTTCACACCGGATATGATTGCCCCGCAGCTCAGGCACGCGGTCGCTCTCGGCCTGGGCAATGCGGACCTAGACGCCGTCAAGGTCGTGGAGATCCGCGTATGAGTCGATTTGGCGGCGCCGCAGTAGCGTGCATTCTGGTTCTCGGCCTTTGGGCATGCCGTGGGGCCGGTCCTTTGCCTGCCGGTGCGGCGCTCGGCGGTCTTGCAGATGTCGATCAACCGGAAAGCTACACTGGCGCAACGCTATACACGTATATAGATGGCGGTGCCGACCTCTACGTGAATCAGGGCTTCTCCGAGCTCTACGTCCGACGGTACGCCCGTGGCAACGAGCGCTTTATCGTGGAGCTCTACGAGATGAACGATGCCACGGGTGCGTCGCACATCTACCAGGGTAGCCGCCGCCCAAATGCCGAGAAGGAACTTGCCAGCGGCTGCATTGCCAGTGTCACGCCAGCCGAGATACTCGCCGCCCGGGGCCGCAACTATCTGGTCGTTCGCAATGAGGATCCACAAGCGAAGCAAAGCGATGGGCTCATCGAGCTGGGCCGGAACGTGCTGAACAGACTCCCAGGCCAATGTGCGTTCGCCCCGATGAAGTAAACTCCTCAGTGCGGAAGGCAGCGCCGGTCGAGGAAGACTGCCGTCCTCCGATAGACGTGATCGCCCGGAATACGCCGGTGAATCGTTCTCTCGGTCAATCCTTCCTTATGTGGCTCCGTTGCAGTTTATCTAACGGTTGACGGAAGGCTCACGCCCATGGACCAAAGCTGGCCCTGGCATCCTGTCCGAACGCAAAAGGATCCGGGCGCCTCATGATGCTTCATCTATGCCCCCGAAACGGACTTAGGGGAAATCACTCCCGTGAAGTCGGCCAGCGTCCTGGATTCCGGCTGCTGCTGCCGACGCCTGATTTCCGGCGGGAAGGGCGTTTACCGTTACCGATCCTGCCCGCCGAACTGAAAACTGGTTGAATCGGGCGCGTCGAGACGCAGAGTGGGTAGGCACATGGTGGCCATCAGGAACGATCGATGAGACAGATGGCAATGTTCATGACTCTTGCTTTTCACTATCTTTTGCAATTCATCCTCAGAGTTGATGAATAAGAGCACTACCAGTAGGGAGGTTTCGAGATTTTTAGTTCGATCCTCAAAAAGGGTTGAAGCACCCACTCTTTGCCTGAGAGTCGTGCCTCGGTTTTGAGATAGGCGAAGAGCACACGCGCGTCTTATGCAAGCGGCGTGGGTGCTTCAGCTTACCAACCGGTCGGGTGAGATAGGCATGAGCGCCCACGAGTCCATCGCGGCTCGGCCGCCTTCAACCTGCACGTGAAAACTCGTGGTCCCATGCTTGACTGTGTAGACGCGGCTGGTGAGCGCTTCGCGATTGCCCACGAACACCTCCAGGACCGAAGCGTCCAGCAGCAAGCGGATTGGTGCGGCGGGGGCATGGAAATCTATGCCGCCGCAACGGATCTCGCCGTTGTCGTCCGTGAGTTGCCACCCAGTCTCGCCGTTCACGTCGAGGCGAACGGTGATGCGCGTAACTAGCCCCGCAGGCGTAATGATCCACTCGTGTTGCAGGGTATCGAGCGAAGTCGAGAACGTGCCTTCGACTTCCTTTGCGGGTGTCATGAGCAGCGAGCCATCTGAATCGAGTGAAAGCATACGTGGATACACGATTCGTTGAGACTGCCAATACGGCAGTTCTTATGCCCGCCCTTATCACACCTTATAATCTACAGACAAAGGTCACACTCCGGCCCCTCGCAAAAAGTCTGCTACTGCGTCGACCACTAAAGGCTTGCAGAAGTAATAGCCTTGAATCTCGTCACAATGATTTTCCCGCAGGAACGACAATTGGGCTTCGTCTTCGACGCCTTCCGCAATCACCTTGAGCTTCAGTTGTTTTGCCATGGCGATGATGGCGGTGGTAATCGCCGCGTCATCAGGATTCAGGGCGACATCCCGAATAAATGAACGGTCGATTTTGAGCTTGCTAATCGGAAAGTGTTTCAAGTAGCTGAGGCTGGAGTAGCCGGTCCCAAAGTCGTCAATAGCTAGACTCAACCCCAGGGCCTTTAAATCCCGAAGAGTTGAGAAAGTTGCATTTGCATCCGAGAGAAGAAGGCTTTCCGTCAGCTCCAGTTCGAGGTATTGGGAAGCGAGGCCGGTCTCCAGGAGCACGCTGCCGATCAGTTTGCTGAAGTCCTCTTGGCGAAACTGCACCGCGGAGACATTGACAGCCACCGGCACGGCGCGAGGCCCTTCGTCGTGCCATTTCCGGGCTTGAGCGCAGGCCGTCCTGAGTACCCATTCGCCGATGGGCAGGATCAGGCCGCTGCGCTCCGCAATTCCAATGAACCTATCCGGTGGCACGAGGCCCAATTCCGGGTGTTGCCAGCGGAGGAGAGCTTCCAGTCCTGTGATCCTTCCGGTGCTAATATCCATCTGCGGTTGATACACCAGAAAGAATTCCTTTCTCTCGAGCGCCAGTCGCAAGCTACTTTCCAAGGCCAATCGCTCCATAATCCGAGCGTTCATTTCCTCAGTAAAGAACTGAAAGTTGTTACGTCCCCGATCCCTGGCGAAATACATGGCCGCATCGGCATTCTTGATCAGGGTTTCACCGTCCGCACCGTGTTCCGGGAAGATACTGATTCCAAGGCTGCAAGTAATCACCAACGAGTGACCTTGAACGGCGAATTCAGCGGTCATTGTATCCATGAATCGCTTGGCGGCAACTGCTGCTTCGGAGATGTCCTTTATACCGGTGAGAACAATGAGGAATTCATCCCCGTGTAGCCTGCCCACGTCTAGCCGGGCCACCGAATCTTGTTCGCGCACACATCTCTCAAGCCGTTTTGCGAATTCTTGCAGGAGAAGATCGCCGAAGGGGAGTCCGAACGCCTCGTTGACGTCTCTGAACCGGTCGAGATCTAGGAACAGAAGCGCAACTTTGTCCTTGCGCCGACGAGCACTGGCGAGCGCCTTTGTTAATCGATCCTGAAGAAGAATTCGGTTGGGCAGCCCCGTAAGAGCATCGTAGTAGGCTAAGTGTTGGACCTTTTCCTCGGCGGCTTTGCGGTCCGTGATGTCCGCCACTGTGCCTTCGTAATACAGCGTAGCGCCGCTGGCGTCGCGGACCACGCGCGCGTTCCCCAGCAACCACATCTTGCTGCCGTCCTTGCGATAGGCTTGATGCTCGAGGTCACGCACACTCCCTTTCTCCTCCACCAGGCGCTTGAACAGCTCGCGCGCGCCCGGATCCACATATCCCTGGCCGGCAACGTCGGTGCGGCCGGCCATCAACTCTTCCGGGAAGTCGTAGCCAAAGAGCCGGGCCAGCGCCGGGTTCGCGCTCAGCACTCTTCCGTCCGGGGTGGTCTGGTAGATGCCGATCACGGCCTCTTCGAATATCCGCCGGTACTTTTCCTCCGCCTGGCTCAGTGCCACTTCCGTCTTCTTCCTCCCGGTGATGTCTTCAAACATTGTCCACAGATGAGGTTCATCCCCAAAAACAAAGGGCGCGAAGTAGGCGTTGACCCAAAGCTCTTTGCCGAAGGTGGTGGCTATGTGGACCTCGCGATGGCAAAGCGCGCCGGTTGCCAGCGCTTCGTCTGCCAGGGTCAACAAACCGGATTGCCGCCAGGACTCCAGGTGGCGAAAGTTCTGCGCCCTTACCTGCTCGATGCCGACGCCGACCAGTTGGGCGCTGGCAGGGCTGGCGACCACCGCCTCCCCGGAGGCCTTGTAGACGACGATGCCGAGCGGCGATGTGTCCAGGATCGTTTGCATAAAGTGCAAGGCCCCGGCCATTCTCTTCTCTGCCTGCTTGCGCTCGCTGATATCGCGGATGGTGCAGACTATGTATTTGCGGTCCAGGTGGACGTAACGTAGACCCACTTCCACCGGGAAGGTTGAACCGTCCTTCCGCCGCTGGAGACCCTGGAACATTGCGTATCCCGACTTCAGCAATTCGCCGTCCACTCTTGCGCGCACAGTTTCGTCGATGGTGGGATCGATGTCGCGAACGCTCATGGATAGAAGTTCTTCGCGCGTGTAGTCAAGATTCAAACAGGCTCTTGCATTCACGTCGACCAGGCGCATCGTTTCCATGTCAACGACCTGAATCGTGTCGTTGGATTGATCCACCAACAGGCGGAAGAGCTTCAGTGCTTCCTCGGCCCGGGTGCGCTCGTCCCGTGCGGCCTTTTCTTCCAGGGCGCGGCTAACGGCGAATGGCAGGCGGCTCGGCCTGTCTTTGAGGATGTAGTCGGTAGCGCCCTGTTTGATGAATTCCGCCGCAGCCTCTTCGCCGATCGCGCCGGTGACGAGAAGGAAAGGGATGTCTTTCGTGGATCGCTTCAGAGCATCCAGAGCATCCGTTCCGCTCCAGCTTGGCATCCGATGGTCTGAAAGAACAACATCGTAGGATCCAGATTCGAGCTTGCGGGAAAATTCCTCTCTCGTGCTCACCACGTCCGCCGCGACCTCGTATCCCGCATCCTGCAGCACACGCAAGTAAAGCTCGGCGTCCGCCGGTACATCCTCAGCACACAAGATGCGAAGCACCTTCGGCTGGGGCAGGTCAACATCGCTCTTCTGAGGCGCTTCCGGCTCGTTCTGCTTCATATTACTCCGTTGGCAGGCGGCGGAATATTGACTACCAGCCAGTAGAGGCCAAGTTGGCGGACGGCATCGCGGAACTCGTCGAAGTCCACCGGCTTCTGCACGTAGCCGTTCGCTCCCAGGTCGTAGCCAGTGATCAAATCCTTCTCCTCCCGCGAAGAGGTGAGAATAATCACCGGAATCCTCCGTGTCCGCGGGTCGCTCTTCAAGGCCCGGAGCACCTCCATCCCGTCCACCTTGGGCAGCTTCAGGTCCAGCAACACCAACTGTACGGGGCGGTCAAACGAGCGGCCCGTGTGGGGTCCCCGGCAAAACAGGAAGTCCAGCGCCTCTTCCCCATCCCGCGCCACATGGATACCGTTGCACAGCTTTCCTGCCCGCAGGGCATGCTGCGTCAGTTCCACGTCGTCCGGGTTGTCATCCACCAAAAGGATTTCCGCTTCGCGGATAAGATCCGTCATCATACTGCCGCCTCGCCTTCCACTCCGCGCCTCAGTGTAAAAGAGAACATTGCGCCCTTGTCCAGTTCCGCTTCCGCCCACACCCGCCCGCCATGCTTGTGCACAATCCGCTGCACCGTGGCCAGGCCCACCCCGGTTCCCTCGAAGTCCTCCGCCCGGTGCAGCCGCTGAAAGACGCCGAACAGCTTGTCGGCGTACTTCATGGAAAATCCGACGCCGTTATCGCGGACAAATACCAGTGTCTCTCCGTCCTGCTTGCGAGTCCCCACCTCGATGAGGGCCTTCGCCCGCGGCCGTGTGAACTTCAACGCGTTGCTGAGCAGGTTGGCGAACACCTGTTGGATGAGTCCCGCGTCGCACTCCACAAAAGGCAACTCCCCCACGCGCCACTCGATCTCCCGGCCCTGCGCCTCCCTTTCCAGGTTCCTCACGGCCCCCTCCACTACTCCCTTCAGTCCCACGATTTCCAGTTTCAACTCCGTTCGCCCCACACGCGACAGGCCCAACAAATCGTCCACCAACTCTCCGGCATGCCGCGCGCTCGCCCGGATGCGCCCGACCATCCGCTGCCCCTCGGCCGGCAGGTGCGGGGCAAACTCCTCTGCCAGGATCTTCGAAAAACCGTCCATATGCCGCAGCGGCGCGCGCAGGTCGTGCGAAACGGAATAGGTAAAGGCTTCCAGTTCACGGTTGGCGCTCTCCAGAGCCAGGGCGTGCTCCTTCAATTCCGCGTTGAGCTGCTGGAGTTGCGCCTCGGCGCGCTTGCGCTCGGTGATGTCGCGAATAGCGCCCGAAATCAGCGTACCTTCCGCGGTCTCCAGAGGGCTAAGTCTGACATCGATGGGAAACTCACGGTTGTCTTTGCTTAGGCCGTACAGTTCCAGATCCGCTCCCATCTCCCGCAACTGCGGGTGAGCGGAAAAATCTGCCCGTTGCTCCGCGTGCTCATGCCGGGAGCGTTCCGGTACTAGCATCTCAATCTTCCGCCCTATGAGCTCCTCTCTGCCGTAGCCAAAGAGCTTTTCAAGCTGAGCGTTGACCAGGACGATATCCCCATGCCGGTTCACGATCACCATGGCATCGGGCGCCGCTTCCAGAAGACCGCGGAACGTGGCCTCGGCCTTCTTGCGCTCGGTGATGTCCTCGATTGCCAGGAGAATCGACTCGGTGTTGTTGCCCAGGCGGAAGAGCGTGCGGGCATTGAGGAGCATGGTGCGGCGGCCAATGCCTGTGAAATCCTGCTCCACCTCGAAATCCTGAAACGAGGTGTGCCGCGGCAATATTTCTGCCAGCAGAGGCCGGAGCGCAGGAATATCCCACCGGCCGTTTTCCAATTCGTAGAGCGGTTTGCCCTCGGTCTCCTGGGGCGTTACCCGAAAGGTCTGATAAAAGGAGCGATTGGCCGACAGCACGCGCAACTCCGCGTCCAGAACCAGCAGCGGCTGGCGCACCGTGTCCACGATGTTCTCCGCATAGGCGCGGGCTTTCTCGGTAAGTTCGAGCTCGCGTTGCAGGGTAGCGGCGTTTCGGCGCACCAGGAACAGGACTGCTGTGAGAAGCCCCGCCAGCAATACGACAAGCCCCGTGAAAAGTGCAAGAGTTTGTGCGTTGCTGACGCGAAGTTCGTCGGAGCGGTGCTGCAAGAGTTGATTCTCCGCCGCCGCCATTTCCGCGATTGCGCTGCGGATCGCATCCATCGCCCGCTTGCCTTGCCCTGCGCTCAGCGTCTGTTCAGCCGCGGACAGCCCCCGGGTCCTTCGCGCAACAATATTTGCCTCCGCTGTTCGTACCCTTAGAGAGATCAAAGGTTCCAGGGAGTCAAGCCGCCGATGCTGCTCTGGATTATCCGCAGTGAGCTGGCGCAGGTGCTGGATTTCTTGCGGGACGAGTCGTACGGCATTGTTGAATGGTTCGAGATAGCTATCCTCGCCCGAGATGACGTAGCCTCGAGAACCCGTCTCGACGTCCTGCATTAAGGAGAGGGTTGTATTGAGTTCCCCGAGCACCTCGTAGGTATGTCGCACCCACTGCTCGGACGCAACATTCCTCCTGCCCTGGCGGTAGGCGCCGAGACCGGCCACCAACAAGACCAGCAATGCCAGGACAAAGGAGGCGAAAATTCGTTTGTTCTTCTGCATTTCAGGAAGAGTCATTCGGGCGCGGCCCACCCTTCCTTAGGGATCAATCCACCTTAGCACACATGGGGATGGGCACATTCAAATTCCAAGTGCAACAGATTCCGTGAATAGATCCATAAAGATAGCCGTAGCCGTGCCGTGGGAAAGTGGGAAACGTTCTTTGTTTTCCATCTTTTCCATGGCTTGTCTCCTGGCATCTCGTGGCTGGTCTTGATGATGCGTTGTTGCACTTGGAGCTTGAATCCGCCATGCCCCATCCTTGGTGCGCTTTTTTTAGAGGTTTGGTGGCACACAAACCTTAACGACACGGCAAAGGGTCGGTCTCCCGCCTCGTATTTTTCAATAATTTATCTTGGCGGGGCGGAAGGATTCGAGCCACGACCGGTTCATGGTATTGAAAATAAAGGCTCCATTCCTTTTACGCCGCGCATCAGGTCTTTGCCGCTACATCGCTGCAGTAGAATTTGCGGCGCTCATCGCCTTGAAGATAATTCAAGGAACCTTCAAATCAATTTTCCAGTGGTCGGATGGCTGTGCTGCAATCCCAACCCAGACAGCAAGCCAGAATCCCCACAGCGCGCCGATAGGTTACGGAAGATGCATTGCCCTCTGGCTCCGGCGGAAGCGAGCTAAGGCGCGGCGGCAGTGCGGGATGGCGCGTGTGCTTCGACGCCTCACAGTGGCGCGGCTCCAAGGAGCACCAGTTCTTGACGCGAAAGTATCATTGACCGTTTGAGAACATTACTCTAGTTTACGTATGCGCAATTGTATTGGTTACCACTGCTCTCGGTACGATGCGCAGGAACTGGCCGGGCTTGGCTGACTGTATCGTATGGCCGCCATTTTCCGGTCTGAGGTGGACCAATGATTCTCAGTCTTCTTTCATTTTCTGCAATTGCAGGTGTGGCCGTTTATCTTGGGCGTTGGAGAGCCGGTATGCGCCGTCGGAAGGCACATGCGTGGGATACGCTTGTGGCTCAGCTGCGACCGAACTGGAATGCCCGCGAATTGAGTGATCAGTCCTTTTGGAATGCAAATCAGAACGCCACACCGGAAGAAAAGTGGCAGCGCATTCAAGGCGCACAGGGCCTGTGGGCGATGTATGAGAATGCCCGCGTGATGATGGAGATGGCCGACTATGCAGCCCTCAACAGCAACTCGGTGGACAGCGAACTTCTTGCGGCCCTGCGCAGCGACGCCATGCAGGTCCGTTTGTCTGTTCTGAAAGCGCTTGCGAAGTACGCATGCAACCAGGTGAACGAAAGCACCTGCCTGAATGTGTCCCACGCGGCGGCGATGTACGTCGAAATGGCGACCCGAACGACGCAGCTGCTGCAAGTGAGTGGCGGAGAGATGGCTCACACCTTCGCTGCCGCGAGCTAGTCAGGCGTTATCTTCCGCGAAGAAGGCCCCGGCTAGCGCGGCTTCGATTCATGTGTCGCCATTTGAAGATCGTGCGAGGTGGCATTTTCTTGAGAAAAATGCCACTTAGCATCGCGGTTTCTGTCAAGAGCAGAATCGAAACCGCTGAAAGGCCCGGGTTCCTTCGAGCCTTAATGCAGGTCGGGCCGCGGCAGTCGCCGTGCGGCATCGCCCGAGCAGCACCAGCCAAAGAACTCTTGACCAAACTCGCATCTTGTCGACGGTCGCGCAATCCCAAATCATTCCGATCCAAAGCACGACCCCACCAACTACGCAAAAAGGATAAGCACACAGAAGGGAGGCCAGATCAGGCCCGGCCACCTATCGAACGCGGTCATGGGGTCGTATCCGCTTACTGCGCAGAAAACGCTCAAGGCAAACTCTATTCCGAGGGTGGACAGAGTGCCAATGACTACGATTCGGTAAACAGATCGAAGTGTCATTCTTTCTATTGTTCGCTTGGCTCAAATTGTATAAGAAATGGCTTGAAATGCAGGACGCACACGCCGTCTTGGACCTATTACCGCCAATCCGGACATTGGGCCTTGTTGGAGCGCGCGAACTGTTCGTCAGAGTGCGGAATCATCGGGGTCGGAAAGGGCTGCACAGACAGGCCACTCCATTTCTTCTTTGCGTCTGAGGCATCTCCGTGATGGATTACTCTTCGAAAGTCGGCCAGTGTTCGCCGATCTTCCTACGCAGGATTTTCGGTTGATGCCACCGCA
>OCTA010005281.1_pt1 | contig 11206 bp, 9 predicted proteins | sample 1538991 | NCBI WGS metagenome assembly OCTA01 (sample SAMEA3539302, study PRJEB22396) | soil metagenome | biome: tundra; feature: field; material: soil | place: USA | collected 2010-05 | depth 0.15 m | reverse complement strand
CCACCGAGATCTACACTCTTTCCCTACACGACGCTCTTCCGATCTCGGCGCCTTCTTGCGCGCGGACGTCCTCTTCGAGGTCGGCGAAGTGTTGCTCATCGAATTCGATCTCCCCGGGGGACGCCACGTCCGCACGCAGAGTCGGGTGGTGCGCGTCGCGCGCGGCGGGCAGAAAGACAAGTTTCCGGGGATGGGGCTCGAGTTCCTCGATCTCTCCACCGAGGATCGCGCGGCGATCCACGCCCGCATCTCCTGACCGCCGCGAGCGAGAAAAAGGATCCGAGCGATGGCCGAGACCCTGGAAGAGCTGACCTACGACTACGAGGACGAGGGGACGCTGGTCCGCAAGCAGATCGACAAGACCGTCCTCACCAAGGGGAGCTGGGCCACCGTGATGTTCCTGTTCCAGGAGCTCGATCGGGCCAAGGGAAAATTTCGGCCGCCCAAGATGGCCATCGTCCGCTTCAAGAAGTCGAAGGGGAGCTACCGCAAGCAGTCGTCGTTCAACATCTCGAACGAGAAGCAGGCGCGGCAGATCGTCGAGGTGTTCGAGAACTGGTATCCGAAGATTTCAGAAATCGCCGAAGCGACGGCGGCGATCGGCGACGGGGACGAGGTGCCCGGCGACGACGACGCGCCCAGCGACGACGCGGACGGTAGCGACTGACCCCCATCGCCGTTCTGGTCAATCCGCGCTCGCGCGAGAATCGGCGCAACCCGCGCATGGCGGCGGAGTTCCAGGCGCTGCTCGGCGCCGAAGGGCGGGTGCTCGCGCCCAAGACGCTCGAGGAGCTGGACGGGGCCGCGGCCGCTCTGCATGCGAGCCCGCCCGCCGTCATCGCGGTGCACGGGGGTGACGGGACCTTGCATCGCGCGGTCGCGGCGCTGGGGCGCGCCTTCGGCGCCGACCCGATCCCGCCCCTGGCGGTCCTCTGCGGCGGCACGATGAACGTGGTGGCGGCCTCGCTCGGCATCCGGGAGCGGCCGATGACCTTCCTGGCGTCGGTGGTCGAGGCCACGCGGCAGGGGCGTTCGCTCGACACGCTCCGGCGGCGCTGCCTGCGCATCGGTGACACCCTCGGCTTCATCTTCGGCAACGGCCTGATGGCGAACTTCCTCACCGAATACTACGGAACCGGCCGCTACGGCCCGGCGCGCGCCGCCTGGCTGCTGCTGCGCGGCCTGGGCTCGGCGTTCATCGGCGGGGCGTTCGTGCGTCGGCTGTTCAAGCGGTTCGAGGGGACCATCCGGATCGACGGCCAGCTCCTGGATCGGACGACATTCGTCGGGATCGGGGCGGCGACCGTCCGCGAGGTCGGCCTCGGTTTCAAGCTCAACCACCGCGCCGACGACGATCCCGAGCGCTTCGGCGTGCTGGCCATCCATGGGGCGCCCCTGTCGCTCATCCCCGACTTCTGGGCGGTACACACCGGTCGCGGCATCGCCCCGAAGCGGGCCTTCAGCGGCGTGGCCTCCACGCTCGACGTGGTCCCCACGGACGCCAGCATGGCCTACACGATCGACGGCGACCTCTACCGGGCCGAAGGCCCCCTGCGCATCTCGGTCGGACCGGCCATCACCTTCGTCAAGCCGGTCTCCGCGTTGATCGTCTCGCCACGGAAGGATACGATGGGGACACTTCGATGAGCTCGTCGTTTCCGCTGGACGGGATGAGGGTACGTTTCGCGGGCGACTCGAACGTGGGGATGAAGCGCGCCCACAACGAGGACGCCTTTTACCTGCCCGAGACCGAGCGCCTCGCGATCGTCGCCGACGGCATGGGGGGCCACGCCTCCGGCGAGGTGGCCAGCCGCATGGCGGTCGAGACGATCGTCGGCTTCTTCAAGGCGACGCAGGAGGACCAGCAGCTCACCTGGCCCTTCAAGATGGATCACGGCAACCGCTACGACACCAACCGGATGGTCACGGCGATCAAGCTGGCCAACCTCAAGATCCACGAGCAGGCGCAGAAAGATCCCCGCTGCCACGGCATGGGAACCACTGTGGTGTCGACGCTGTTCGTCGACCGTGCGCTCGTGATCGGGCACGTCGGCGACAGCCGCCTGTACCGCTGGCGCGACGGTGCCCTCAAGCAGATGACCGAGGACCACTCGCTGCTCAACGACTACATCAAGATGAAGAACCTCTCGGCCGAGGAGATCGCGTCGTTCCCGCACAAGAACGTGATCGTTCGCGCGCTGGGCATGAAGGACACCGTGCAGGTCGACGTCCTGGTGGACGCGCCGGCGCTGGGCGACCTCTATCTGCTCTGCTCGGACGGTCTGTCCGGCATGATCAAGGACGACGACATCTCCGCGATGGCGGCCGGCGAAGAGGATCTCGACGCCCTGTGCGAGAAGCTGATCGCGACCGCCAACAAGAACGGCGGCCTCGACAACATCACCGTCGTCGCGATCCGGGTCGAAAAAGCCTAGACCTGGACGATCTCGGCGGGGGTGGCGACGGCGTCGCTGAGATCGCTGCCCGGGGGGACCGTCGCGCCCGGCCAGATCACCGACCGCCGGGCTTTCGCGCCGGCCGCGACGCGGGCGCCGGCGCCCACGACCACGTCGGGCCCGACGGTGGCGCCGGACTCGACGACGCCGCCGGCATCGATCCGGGCCGGCGCGATGATCTGGGCGGAGGGGGCGATCTCGGCGGTGGGATCGGTGCCGACCAGCGGGCCCGGCGGATCGCGCAGCAGGCCCGGCGCCCGCAGAAGCGCCAGGTTGCCGGCCAGGTAGCGCGCCGGCGTCGAGTGCTCGGCAAAGTAGCCGTCGAGGGTCACGGCGCGGATAGTTTCGCCGGCCAGGAGGGCCGGAAGGTAGGCGTCCCGGATCACATCACAGAAGACCGGCTGCAACCGATCGAGCAGGGCGGGCGCCAGGACGTGCACACCGGTGAACATCCGCGGCGTCACGACGCCCTCGGGCGCGCGGGGTGAACGGGCGTCGAGGATGCTCACCACCCGCCCCCGGGCGTCGACGCCGATCGCGCCCCAGCGCTCCGGTTCCGGATCGTCGCGCAGCAGCATGGTGGCGGCCGCGCCCGCTTCGTGCGCGGCGAAAAGCGCCGAGAGATCCAGGTCCGCCACCACCTTGGCGTTCATGACCAGCACCGGGCCCGGCGCGAACAGGCCGCGGGCATACGCCAGCCCGCCCCCCGTCCCCAGCAGCTCCTCTTCGACGGAGTAGTCGATCGCGATTCCCAGCGCGCGCCCGTCGCCGAGCGCGGTCCGCACCAGATCGCCGCGGTGAAAGACGTTGATGACGGCGCGGGTGGCGCCGGCGCGGGCGGCGGCGTGCAGGCCGAAGCGGATCGCCGGGTAGCCGCAGATCGGCACCAGCGGCTTCGGCAGCGTCAGACCGAGCGCGCCCAGACGGGTCGAGCGACCGGCGGCCAATAGCATCACATTCATGGAAGCAGGCGATCATGGTATGCGATCGGCATGAAGATTTGCGTCATAGGTACCGGGTATGTCGGGCTCGTGGCGGGCGCTGGCTTCGCCGACATGGGGAACGATGTCGTCTGCTGCGACGTCGACGCCCAGAAGATCGACGGACTCAAGCGCGGCGTCATGCCGATCTACGAGCCGGGTCTCGACAAGCTGGTCACCCTCAACGTGACGGAGGGCCGACTCACCTTCACCACCGACGTCCCCCATGGCGTCGCCGGGGCCGAGGTGATCCTGCTGGCGGTGGGAACCCCGCCCGGGCCCGACGGCTCCGCCGATCTCTCCTTCATCCTCAAGGCCGCCGAACAGGTGGGGGCGGCGCTGACCGGCTGGAGCGTGGTGGTCACGAAGTCGACCGTTCCCGTCGGCACCGGCGACAAGATCGAGGCGATCATCAAGAAGGTGGCCAAGCACGAGTTCGCGGTGACCTCGAACCCCGAATTCTTGAAGGAGGGGGATGCGGTCGCCGACTTCATGAAGCCCGATCGTGTCGTGGTCGGAACCGATGACAAACGCGCCGTGGAGACGCTGCGCGCCCTCTATGCGCCCTTCACCCGCACGACCGATCGAATGCTGGTCATGGACCGCCGCTCGGCGGAGCTGACCAAATACGCCGCCAACTCGATGCTGGCGACACGCATCTCGTTCATGAACGACCTGGCGAACCTCTGCGAGCTGCTCGGCGCGGACATCGAGCTCGTGCGCAGGGGGATGGGCTCGGACGCCCGCATCGGGCCGAAGTTCCTCTTCGCCGGGCCGGGATTCGGCGGGAGCTGCTTCCCCAAGGACCTGCGCGCCGCCATCAGCACCGGGCGCGAGGTCGGCTACAAGCTGGAGGTTCTCGATGCGGTGGTCGCGGTCAACGAGCGACAGAAGCAGCGCCTGGGCGAGAAGATCATCACCCACTTCGGCGGCGATCTGAGCGGCAAGCGCATCGCCGTCTGGGGCCTGGCGTTCAAGCCCGGCACCGACGACATCCGCGAGGCGCCCGCACTGGTGCTGATCGACCGGCTGCTGACGGCCGGCGCCATCGTGTCGGCGAGCGATCCGGTGGCGATCGAGGCGGTCCGCAAGCAGCTCGGCGACCGGATCAAGTACGACGAGTCACACTACGAATGCGCCCAGGGCGCCGACGCGCTGGCGTTGCTCACCGAGTGGAACGAGTTCCGGCGCCCTTCATTCGAGCGTCTCAAGTCGATCATGCGCCACCCCGTCTTGTTCGACGGCCGCAACGTCTGGAATCCAGCCGAGCTACGCGCCGCCGGCTTCACCTACTACGGCATCGGCCGCGGCAAGGACGTGTAGGTAGCTGGCTATTCAATGTGGGACCCTCGAAGGGTCCCACACCCCCCGCGATGAGCTTCGACGGCGAAGCCGTCTACGCTCGACGCGACTCTTACCCTGCTCTGGCGGCGAGGGGAATGGCGGGGGAGGGGGCCCAGCCGGAGGATGCGGCGGGGCCGGCAGCCGGCAGCCCGACCAGGACGGGTTGACGGCGCTGGTGGGCGGCTTCGTAGCGGCCGGCTACGATCGCGATCCGATCGGGATAGAGGTGCAAGGCACCGACCAGGCCCACCGAATCGGGCGGCATGGTGTACGACTGACCGTCGTGCACCACCACGGCGCGGGGCCCCACCAGCACCGGAAACCGGAGCGCGAAGTCGCGCGGCTCGACCCGCAGCGGCCGGAGCCGCTGGCGCTCCTCGGTGAGCAGGAGCGCCGAGGTCTTCCCCGCCGCCTCCGTCTGCGGCTCGTTGTTGAGGTCGCGTAGCCAATCGGCCAGCTGACGGGCGGCATCGGCCTCGTCGGTGAAGCTCACCCCTTTGAAGAAGGCCAGCTTCAACCAGTTGCCGAGGTTGGTTCCCGGGCCACGGTCGGCGCCGCGGCGCGCCCGCACCTCGATGCCGAGACCGATCTGCAGCGCCGCGTAGGCGAACGCCGGATCCCACTCGCTGACCCGTCCGTCGCGATCCGCCCCGACACCGATCGGGCGGGCCCGGTCGAATGCCGCCAGGAGGGGAACCCCCCCCATGACCCGGTAGTGGGCGATCAGCGTGCGGACACAGGTCTCGACGCTCTGGTCGGGGACGAAGGAAGCGATCGTCCAGCGGGAGTACTCGAGACGCGAGACGAAGAACGTCAGCGTGCGCTCGGTGCCATCTCGGAATCGAAGGTCGACCTGCCCGAAGCCGTGCCGCGCAATCTCACCCGGAATCTTGTCGTGATCGCTGAGCGGTCGGCTCCGCCGAGGTCGTACGCTGGCGATGAGCGAATAGAGCGCGCTCTTGCCGCCCGCATACCCCGCTTGCCGGGCCCGCCGCACGACTTCGAGCGATCTCAACCCTGGCTGTTTCAGCAGGAGATCGACTACAAATGCGCGGAAAGGCTGCGCTTTTGAGGGTCGTCCCACACTTCTTTTGATTGCACCAGTTTCTCGATTCACAACCCTATGTACGAGCGGAGCGTCTATTCGGATACACGGAAAATACGATTTCAACCCAAAGAGCTTAACCCTTGCACGGGTCACCCGACCCGGACGCCGGTCCGCAGAGATCGGCGGGCGTCGCGGCGCTCTAGGGCCAGGTCTATGAGGCGTGAAAGCAGGGCCTTGGGCGACAGACCGGAGGCCTCCCACATCTTGGGGTACATCGAAACGGCCGTGAAGCCGGGGATGGTGTTCACCTCGTTGACGTAAAGGGCACCGCTGGCGCGTTCCAGGAAGAAATCGACACGGGCCATCCCGCAGAGCTCCAGCGCCCGGAAGGTGGCGACCGAGAGCGCCTGAACCCGAGCGACCGCCGCCGGGGGGATGTCGGCGGGGATCTTCCAGCTGGCGCCATCGGGATCGACGTACTTGGCGTCGTATGAATAGAAGCCGTCCGGGTGGTGGACCAGGATCTCGCCCGGGATCGACGCTACCGGGTCGTCGTTGCCGAGCACCGCGCATTCGATCTCGCGCGCGTCGACCGCCCGTTCGAGCAGGACTTTTCGGTCAAACGCGAAGGCAGCCCGCACCGCCGGTTCGAGACCGCTCGGCCCCATCACGCGCGACACGCCGACCGAGGAGCCGGCGTTCACCGGTTTGACGAAGAGCGGGTAGCCCAGCGCCGGCGCCCCGACCAGGGCCGCCGCCGCATCGCGGGCGAAGGCGGACGCCGTGACGACCACGAACTCGACCACGGGAATCCCGGCGTCGCGCAGCAGGCGCTTGGCGACGTCCTTGTCCATCCCGACCGCCGACCCGAGCACCCCCGCACCGACGTAGGCCACGTCGCCGAGCTCGAGGAGACCCTGCACGGTGCCGTCCTCGCCGAAGGTTCCGTGCAGCACCGGAAACACGACGACCTCGTCGCCGCCGGGTACCAGCGCCTGGGGCGCCGACGCCAGCCCCTCTTCGATGCCGACGACGGGCGCCGCGTGGTCGAGCGCGAGCGCGCGCGGATCGCCGGTTGCCGCCGCCAGCGTCCGCTCCGACTCCCGGTGCCAGCGCCCCGATCGGTCGATGCCGATCAGGGCCGGCTCGAACCGATCGCGATCGAGGGCGGCCAGCACGTTGCGCGCCGAGAGCAGGGAGATCTCATGCTCGGCCGAGCGCCCGCCAAACAAGATGACGACCTTCGTCTTCTTCATGGCCGTCCATGGTAGGCGACGCCGAGCTGAGAGAAAACAAAGCTCCACTCGTCGACGAGCTGGGCCACCACCTTGGCGAGGGGCTTGCCAGCGCCGTGGCCGGCGCGGCTTTCGACCTGCAAGAGGATCGGGCGCGGCCGAGTGCTCTCCGAGCCGGCGTCGCTCGCACCGCCGCGAGAGCCTGCGCCGGCGGAGCCCGCGGTCGCGGCCTGCAGCCGCGCCGCCATCTTGCGGGCGTGCATGGGGTCGACGCGCGAGTCCGACGCGGCGGTGTGAAGGTAGACGGCCGGGTAATTGACGCCGTCGCGCACGTGCTGGTACGGCGAGTAGGCCGAAAGCCACCGAAGGGCCGCCGGATCGTCGGGCGAGCCATACTCGGGGATCCACAGTGCGGCGATGCGGAAGAGGTGGTAGCGCAGCATGTCCAGCAGCGGGACGCCGCACACCACCGCGCGAAACAGCTCGGGGCGCTGGGTGAGCGCCGCGCCGACCAGGAGACCCCCGTTCGAGCGGCCCGAGATCGCCAACCGATCGGCGCTGGTGACGCGGCTTTCGCTGAGCCAGGCCGCCGCGGCGATGAAGTCGTCGAAGACGTTTTGCTTGTTGGCCAGCATTCCGGCGTGGTGCCAGGCCTCGCCATACTCGCCCCCGCCACGCAGGACGGCCAGCGCGAGCGTGCCGCCGCTCTCGAGGAACGGAATCATGGCCGGCGTCCAGACGGGCAGCACGTTGAAATCGAAGCCGCCGTAACCGGTCAAAAGGGCCGGGCGGGACCCGTCGCGGGGAAGACCCTTGAGGTGCGCCAGAAAGAGCGGCAAGCGGGTGCCATCCCGCGAGGTGACCATGGTGCGCTCGACCTCGAAGGCGGCGGGATCGATCGGCGCCGTCAGCCCGCGCCAGACCAGGCCCCGGGGCGACGCGCCGGCACCGACGCGATAGACCGTGGTGGGGGCGAAGAAACTCGTGAAGCTGTAGAAGACCTCGTCCGCGTCGCGCGCCCCGGCGAGGCCGCTCAGGGCGCCGATGCCGGGCAAGGGAACCTCGCCGCGCGGCGCGCCGTCCGCGTCGAAGAGCCGCAGGTGCGCGGTGGCGTCGCGCAGGTACGCCGCCGCCAACCCGCCCCGAAAATAGACCACGCTGTCGAGCACGTCCTCCGACTCGGCGAGGACCTGTCGCCAGTGCGCGCGGGCCGGCTGTTTCGGATCGACCGCGAAGAGCCGCCCGCGCGGCGCGCCGTCGGTCGTGAACAGATACACGCGATCGTCGAGCATCTCGACGACCCGAAACTTGGCCTCCTGGCCGGTCGCCACCGCCACCGGCGCGCCCGCGTCGCCCGCTGCGGCGTGGGTGTCGACGAGGTAGACCTCGCTCTTCGACCACCCTTGCTCGACGCTGATGGCCAGCCAGCGCCCGTCGGGAGAAAGATCGACCCCGGGCCAGTCGGTGCGATCGCGCCCCTGCCCGAAGATCTTCTGGTCGCGCGCGGGCGCGTCGCCGAGCCGGTGGTGAAAGACGGCGCGGTGATAGGCCTCCTCGCCGGCGGGCACCTCGCCGGGCGCCGGGTAGCGCGTGTAGTAGAAGCCGGCCCCGTCGGGGGTCCAGACCAGCGAGCAGGCGCGGGCGCGGGGGATCTCGTCGGTGAGGTCGCGTCCGCTCGCGACGTCGCGCACCCGCAGCGTCGATTCCTCGTTGCCGTCGTCGGAGACGCCGTAGGCGACGCGCCCGCCATCGTCCGAGGGGAACCACCAGTCGAGCGCCCGCGTGCCGTCGGCCCGCTCGAGGTTCACGTCGACCAGCGGGCGATCCTGGCCGCCGATTCGGTCCCGCAGGTAGAGCACCGGTTGGTTCTGCTTGCCGTCCCGGCGTGTGTAGAAGTATCGGCGGGTCTTGCCGTGCGGGCGGGAGAGGGGAATGCCGAGCGAACCGATCTCGTAGAGCTGCCAGAAGCGCTGCTCCAGCGCGGAGCGTCCGGGGACCGCGTCCAAGAACCGGCGGGTCGCCGCGTTCTGCGCCTCGGTCCAGCGCTGAACCTTCGGTGCCTCGCCGTCCTCGAGCCATTTGAACGGATCGGGCGGTGCCGCGCTCGTCACGCCGCACATTATTGAGAGGTAGAGGAATGCGCGCAAGACACCGAGAGCGGCGCGCAAGCTCACGTGTCGCGACCGTGCATGAGGCGGCGCAGCTTGGGGCGGAGGAGGGCCAGGCCCAGCGCCGCGACGGTGCCCGATACCACGAAGATGAGATAGAAATCGGCCTGCCCGCCCAGCAGGCGGAAGATCTCGCCGCGCGCGACCCGGTCGGTCAGCGCCGCGAGCTGGCCCGCCAGCAGCTCGCCGGCCGCGGTGGCCAGGAACCACAGCCCCATGAAGAGCGAAGCCAGCCGGAACGGCGCCAGGCGCGTCACCAGCGACAGACCGATCGGCGAAAGACAGAGCTCGCCGAAGGTATGGAGGGTGTAGGCGGCGACCAGCCAGAGCGGGCTCACCAGCACGCCCCCTTCGCTCCGCTTGGCGCCCACCACCATGAACAAGAAGCCGGCGGCCAGCAGCCCCAGACCGGCGGCCATCTTGGCCGGCGTACCGGGCTCGCGGCCGCGCTGCGCGAGAGCGGTCCAGACGGCGGCGAAGATCGGGGCCGCGATCAGGATGACCGCCGAATTGATCGACTGAAACCACGACGCGGGAATGGTCCAGCCGCGAATCAGGCGATCCGTGCGCTCGGCGGCGAACAGGTTCATCGATGAACCGGCCTGCTCGTAGGCCATCCAGAAGAAGATGGTGAAGAAATAGATCACGAACAGCGCGACGATCCGATCGTGCTCTTCGGGCGAAAAGCCCGACAGGCGATCGCCGCGCGCCGTGGCCGCGCGCCGGTTGGGGACGACGCCCACGCCCGGCAGGTAGCGCGACTTGAGCCGCAGGTAGACCAGCAGGCCGATCACCATCCCGACGCCGGCCGCGCCGAAACCCCAGTGCCAGCCCCAGCGCCGGCTCTCGGCGAGATAGCCACAGATGATCGGACCCAGGAGCGCGCCCACGTTGACGCCCATGTAGAAGATCGTGAAGCCCGGATCGCGGCGGGGATCGTCCTCGCCGTAGAGCTGTCCGACCATGGTCGAGACGTTCGACTTGAAGAAGCCGGTACCGATCACGATGAGCGACAGGCCCACGAAGAACGCCGACAGCGGCGGCGTCGCCAGGAGGAAGTGCCCGGCGGCGATCACGAGCGCTCCGATCACCATGGCGCGGTGGGTCCCGAGACGCTGATCCGCCAGCACGCCCCCCACCACGGGGAGCAGATAAGCGAAGAACCCGTACCAGCCGTAGATCCGCTGCGAGCGGGCGCGATCCCAGCCGAGCCCGCCGTGCTGGGCGTCGACCAGATACAGCACCATCAAGGCGCGCATCCCGTAGTACGAGAAACGCTCCCACATCTCGACCGCAAACAGCAGGTAGAGACCCGGCGGCTGCCGCGCGCGATCGGCGCCAGCGGGATCGGCTCGGTCGATCAATACGGCTCTTGGCCGGTGATGTTGCCGCCCGGAGAAAAATCGCAGGGCACGGTGTCGCAGCCGATGGTTGAACTCGTTACCGGCACCGGCCGCATCGCGACGAGTATGCCACCGCTCGACCTCAGGGGGGCGCGGACGGGAGAGCGGGCGGCGATGTGGGTGCGGGCGTGGGCGCCGGAGCGCGCGGCGCGGGCGGAAGAGCGGGCGGCAGCGTGTCGAGGAAGACGTGGACCATCCGGTCGACGTCGGCGGGATGATCGGCCGCGAGGTCGAGGCTGTCGCGCGCGTTCCACAGGACGCGCCCGTCGTACGTCGAGACCAGCGTCATCGAAACGTAGAGCTCGTCCCCGGCGAACACCGGATCGTCGTATCCGACGTTGCCGTCGTGCGTGTAGACCGGCTCGTCGAGCGGCACGATCACCGCGACGCCGATTCCGGGGCCGCCACCGCCGCCGCGATAGACCCGGGCCCCGCGCGGCACCGCCGGGACTGTCCCGCCGCCCCGCCAGCCGGTCGCCGGCGCACGCGCAGGCGCCGCCGATGCGCCGTGCCAGCCACCTCCACCTGGCGCCGCCCCCGCCGAGGGTGCGCGCGTGAGAGGCTGGCCGCGG
>OCTA010005280.1_pt1 | contig 11206 bp, 9 predicted proteins | sample 1538991 | NCBI WGS metagenome assembly OCTA01 (sample SAMEA3539302, study PRJEB22396) | soil metagenome | biome: tundra; feature: field; material: soil | place: USA | collected 2010-05 | depth 0.15 m | reverse complement strand
CTTCCTTTTTGCGGGTCAGGACGCCCCCGGCGGCCAGCAACGCGAGATGCTTGGAAACGTTGGCCTGCGTGGAGCCGGTGGCCGCCACAATGCCGTTCACGCTGCGCGGTTCTTTGCAAACCGCCTGCAAAATCCGCAGCCGCATCGGCTCGCCCAGCAGCTTGAACCGGGCCGCGATCTGCTCGAGCTCTTTCGCCGCCACCGTTCCTGAAAATATTTCCTTTGACATATAACTATATGGTTATATAATTATAACATGAATGAATTCGTTGTCCATCAAAAAACATCGCAACCCGAAAGGCGCTCGCCATGACCCTGCGCCTCCTCATCGGCGCCGTGGTCGGGGCGGCTCTGGGCTTCGGCTGGCACAAACTGGTCGGCTGTTCGACCGGCGCCTGCCCGTTGACAAGCAATCCGGTCATCAGCACTCTTTACGGCATGACCGTGGGCGCGTTGATCGCAGGCAGTTTTCATTAAACCTCAACCAAACGAATCCGATTATGAAAATGGAACTCATCATCCGCCGGTTCGCCGGGACCTTCATCCTGGCCAGCCTGTTGCTGGCGCACTATCACAGCCCCTACTGGCTTTGGGTCACGGCTTTTGTCGGCTTCAACCTGCTGCAATCATCGTTCACGAAATTCTGTCCGCTGGAAATCATCTTGAAAATACTCGGCGTCAGCGGCTCGTGCTGCGGCGGGGAGAAGCCCGGCGATTCGTGCTGCTGCGGTGACGCCGGCCACAAGACCTGATATGAAAATTCAAAAAAGAACTGCCAGCCTGTTCGTCTTGTTGACGGCATTAGTGTTTGCCGGATGCCGCGAAAAGGTTGAACCGCCGGTTTCGGAAAACCTTCCGCCCGCCGCCGTCCGCGTGCAAACCGTAGAGAAGAAACAGCGCGTCGCCACCGAGGTGGTGGTGGGCACGGTGCGCGCCAAATTGAGTTCTGTCATCGAAGCCAAGGTCAGCGGCCGGATTGAAAAAATGCTGGTGGTGCCCGGCCAGAACGTGAAAACGGGCGGGTTGCTGGTGCAGCTGGATGCGCGCGAAGTGCAGGCGCAGCTTGACCGGGCGCTGGCGGTGCGCCAGCAGGCGGAGAACGATTTGAAACGCGCCATGGACCTGTTTCAGCAAAAAATCCTTTCGCAATCCGAATACGACAACGCCCAATCGAAGTTTCGCGTGGCCGATGCGGCGGCGACGGAAGCGGAAACCTTGCTCGGCTACACCAAAGTCACCGCGCCGTTCGACGGCGTCATCACGCGCAAATACGCCGACGTGGGCGATCTCGCCTCGCCGGGAAAACCGCTGCTGGAAATGGAGGACGCCCGCGATTTGCGGCTCGAAGCCGATGTGCCGGAAGCGGTCATCAGTCATCTCACCCTCGGCGACAAGCTGGGCGTGCGTGTGTCCGGCGCGACCAACGAACTCGATGGCGTCATCAGCGAAATCGCGCCGTCCGCCGATCCCAACAGCCGCACCTTTCTCGTCAAGCTCGACCTGCCGCCCACCCCCGGCTTGCGGGCTGGCCAGTTCGGGCGCGCGGCCATGCCGGTAGGCGAAACTTCCGCGCTGCGCGCGCCCGACTCCGCCGTGGTGCAACGCGGACAGATGGAACTGGTTTTCGTCGTGGTGAACGGTCACGCGCAATTGCGCCTCGTCAAAACTGGCAAACACATCGGCGACGAGGTGGAATTGGTTTCAGGTATGGATGCAGGCGAGCAGGTGGTGGTGGATGGCGCCGGCAATCTGGTTGATGGACAACCTCTGACCATCAAGCCATGAAAGCCGATTCCGCCAGATCATCAGCCGAACATCCTGGCATTGCCGGTCGTGTGGCCCACGCGTTCATTGATTCCAAGCTCACGCCGCTCATCATCATCGCCTCGGTGTTGCTGGGCCTGCTCGCCATCTTGCTGCTGCCGCGCGAGGAGGAACCGCAAATCAAGGTGCCGATGGTGGACGTGCTGGTCTCGATGCCGGGCTCCAGTGCCAAGGAGGTCGAGGAGCGTGCCACCCGGCCGATGGAAAAACTGCTCTGGGAAATTCCCGGCGTCGAATACATCTATTCAACTTCGAGCGAAGGACAGTCGCTGGTCATCGTGCGCTTCAAGGTCGGCGAGGACATGGAACTCAGCCTGGTGAAGTTGAACCAGAAGCTGCAATCGAACTTCGACAAAATCCCGCATGGCGTTTCCCAGCCGCTCATCAAGGAGCGGTCCATTGACGACGTGCCGATTCTGGCCCTCACGTTCCATAGCCCGCGCTACGACCATCTCGTCCTGCGCCGGCTCGTGGCCCAGGTGGACGACGCGGTGAAGCAAGTGCCGCAGGTGGCTGAAACCACCCTCATCGGCGGCGCCCACCGGCAGTTGCGGGTGCTGCTTGACCCGGCCAAGCTGGCTTCGCGCAATCTCAGTCCCGCCGGTTTGATTCCCATGTTGCAGCAGGCCAACCGCCAGTATGTCGCCGGCGAATTGACCAGCAACAACAAGGAAGTCGTGGTGGAAACCGGCGCGTTTCTGACCAGTGCCGAGGACGTGGGCAACGTGGTCGTGGGCGTGTTCGGCGGCAAACCGGTTTACCTGCGCGATGTGGCCGACATCATGGATGGCGCGGAAGAGCCGGGCCAATATGTGTTTTTTGGAACAGGACAACGTGCTGCCGGCGTCTCGCCGGCAGAACCAACAAATGGAATTGCTGGCAAAATGCCGGCAACACGTTACGGTGAACACCCCGCCGTCACGCTAAGCATTGCCAAGCGGCCAGGGGCGAATGCCATTTCCGTCGCACGGGAAGTGTTAAAAAAAATTGAAACGCTGAAAGGCCGCGTCATTCCCGGCGACGTGCAGGTGTCCGTCACGCGGAATTACGGCCTGACGGCGGAGGAGAAATCCAATGAACTGCTCTGGCACATGCTCATCGCCGTGGTCGGCGTGTCGCTGCTGATCCTGCTCACGCTGGGATGGCGCGAATCACTCATCGTCGCGATCGCCATCCCTTCCACGCTCGCACTGACGCTGCTGGTGTTTTACCTGCACGGTTTCACCTTGAACCGCATCACGCTGTTCGCCCTGATTTTTTCCATCGGCATCCTGGTGGACGACGCCATCGTGGTGATCGAGAACATCGTCAGCCACTTTCACCTGCCGCACAACCGGGGGCGGAAATGGTCCGCCATCGCGGTTGAAGCGGTCGGCGAGGTCGGCAACCCGACCATCCTGGCTACCTTCGCGGTGATCGCCGCCGTGCTGCCGATGGCGTTTGTCGGTGGCCTGATGGGACCGTACATGCGGCCGATTCCCATCGGCTCCAGTGCGGCGATGTTCTTTTCGCTGGCCATTGCCTTCATCGTCACTCCGTGGGCCAGCATCCGCATCCTGCGCTGGGGCCGGAAGTATTCCCAACTCACCGACGGTACGGCGCCCGTGACCGAAGGCGTCGAGCTACCGGCGCACGAGAAGCCCGAGGAAAACTTTTTCACACGCCTCTATCGCCGTTTCATGGGACCGCTCATCGCGCACCCACGCCGGCGTTACGCCTTTCTGGCGGGAGCCACCGGACTTTTGCTCGTTGCGATGGCGTTGGTGGGCATCGGCTGGGTGAAGGCGAAAATGCTGCCGTTCGACAACAAGAGCGAATTTCAGATCATCCTGAATATGCCGGAAAGCAGTTCGCTCGAACGCACCGCAGAGGCAGCGCGTGAAATCGCCGCCACCGTCCGCGCCGAACCCGAAGTGACCGATTACGAAGTTTATGCCGGCGTTGCCTCGCCGTTCAACTTCAACGGTCTCGTGCGCCATTACTTCATGCGACGCGGCGCGAACGTCGCCGACATTCAGGTCAACCTGCTGCCGAAGGGTAAACGCCGGGCACAGAGCCACGACGTCGCCAAGCGCGTGCGTCCGCGCGTCGCCGCTATTGCTGCCAAATACGGCGCGCGCGTGGCTGTGGCCGAAGTCCCGCCCGGCCCGCCGGTGTTGCAGACCCTCGTGGCTGAAATTTACGGACCCACCGAGCAGGGGCGCCTTGCACTGGCGCAGAAGGTCATTGATATTTTTCACAAAACTCCGGGGGTTGTGGATACGGACTGGTATATCGAAGCCGACCAGCCAAAGGTGAATTTCGTCATCGACAAGGAAAAGGCCGCCCTCCATGGCATCAGCGCCGAAACCATTTCCGAAACTCTGCGCATTGCCGTCGGCGGCGAATCGGTGGATTTGCTGCACGTCCCGCGCGAGAAGGAGGACGTGAACATCGTCCTGCAACTGCCGCTGGCGAGCCGGACGAGTCCAGAGGAATTGCTGGCGTTGCGCGTGCGCTCCGGCGACGCCAACGCGTTGCCTGAACCGGGTTCAACGACGGGAGTTCCTCCACTGATTCCGTTGCGCGAACTGGTGACCATCGAACCGACGATCACGGACAAGAGCATCTATCACAAGAATCTCATGCCCGTGACCTACGTCATTGGCGACGTGGCGGGTGTGGTGGAAAGCCCCGTCTATGCTATCCTGAAAATGAATCAGGCGTTGCGGGGGCTGGACACGCGTGAATTTGGCGGGAGTGGCGCAAAGCTGAAAATTCTCAACGCCGTCCAGCCTTTCACGGACCAGGAACCGGCCATCAAGTGGGACGGCGAATGGCACATCACCATTGAAGTGTTCCGCGACCTTGGCCTGGCGTTCGCGGCGGTGCTGGTGCTGATTTACATCCTGATGGTGGGCTGGTTTCGCTCATTCCTCACACCGATGATCGTGATGGTCGTCATTCCTTTCTCGCTGGTCGGCATCCTGCCCGCGCACGGTGCGCTGGGCGCGTTTTTCACGGCGACTTCGATGATTGGCTTCATGGCGGGCGCGGGAATCGTGGTACGCAACTCCATCATCCTCGTGGACTTCATTGAACAACGCCTGCGCGAAGGACTGCCGCTGGCGGAGGCGGTCGTCGAGGCGGGCATGGTGCGATTCCGCCCGATCCTGCTCACAGCGCTGGCGGTGGTGGTAGGTGCGAGCGTGATCCTAACCGACCCGATTTTCCAGGGTCTGGCCATTTCCCTGATGGCGGGCAGCTTGGTTTCAATGATCATCGCGCCGGTGGCCGTGCCGTTGCTTTATTTCATGGCTAACCAAGGCCGGCGGAAAATTTGACGGCGCGGTGGACATTCCGCCGCGAAACTGCCGTGGAACCAACAGTCAGGCTGCGCCTCCAGTTCTTGTTGTGAAGTGAAGCATTGATGCCTTTCGCTTCGCAAAAGCCTTCCCGCCCGCGTCATACCAATTCCCAGAGACAATCGGCGCCATGGGTAGGGCGGCGCTGTCTGCTCGCGATCTATTGGAGTTGCGCCGCCGGGTATGATGGCCGCGCAGCAACGCGGCCCTACCGTCTGGAATAGGCGCCGATTATTATCGGGAAATGGTATAACATATCGGACCACAGGCTCGACGCTGCATTCAGAGTTCGTCGTCCGATATCGGATTAAGCACCTTCCAGCCGTCCTTGGTTTTTGCCACGAGCAGTTTGAGCTGGTTGAACGTGCCGTCCCGTAACCGGTGAAGCTCCGTCACCATCACGATGCCGTCGGTGTAAAGCTGACGGTCAATGAAAAAACTTTCCACGCCCTTGAGGTCAGGCCAGGACTCCGTGGTTGCCTTCCGGTAGGACCGCTCCAAAAGCAGGGCGTTCTTCTTCCGGAACTCCGGGTCACGCGCCAGGTTCGGGTCCACATTCAGCAGCGTCACCGTCCCCTCGATCATGAAGTTCTTGCAGACGCAGGCGGATTCGATGCTCTGCCGGCGGCAGGCATCCTCCAGGCAAAGAACGGCGCCTTCCGGCGTGCTGAAATCCATTTCGACGGGAGGAAGCAGCGTGCGCAACTGTTCCAAGGTCAGTTCTGGCTCTATGTTCTCTGGCATGGTGATGTCATTGCTGGGTATAGGCTCCCGCCCAAATTATTATTTGGCCGCCATTCTGGCAATCTGTTCCGCAAGTGTTCACGGCATCCATTTCGAGCTTTGAATTGCCGGATTTGGGTTCAATCCCGTCACCAAAACCGGTGTAGCGGCTTCTCGGCAGAGAGCCGCACTCTTCAATTTGCTGGAGAAATGCGGCGGCCTGCCGACCGCCGCTGCGATGAAAGGGAGCTTTTCAGAAGTCCCAGATTGACGCAGGTTCAATCCCGTTACCAAAACCGGCGTCCCCGCCAATGCAATCGGTTTATTCCGCCAGAACGAACCGCCATTGGCAGAAGGCTTCTTTGGGGTGCGGGTCCGGCGGGGCGAAGACACAGGACACGCGAATCCGGTCGTCAATGGCCCGGGCAAAACTTTCGAATTCCGCGCGGTGCATTTCCTTGCACGCATATTCCCCCAATCCGCGCTTCAACCGCGCTTCCTGGCTGGGACAGGATGGGACCGTAAGCACCACTTCGTGCTCCGATTCCTGGATTTGGTATCCGATCAAAATCGTCCAGGGATACAGTTTGAGCGCGCGCACGAATCCTTTCAGGCCTTTCTCCTGAATCTGGAATCGCGCCGCCAATTCCCTGGCCGCCATGCCGCCCACGCGACCCCAGACCTGCTCATTCAAATGCTCGGCGACGCCCTGGCCGAAGCGTTCGGTGGCGTAGATGAACCAAAAGGCGTCCGCCACCTTGTAGTGCCACAGCAGGAACTCCAGGTAACGCCGGAGTTCGCCGGCTTCCATAGTCTCGAACGTGTTTTGAAAACTGGTGTTCATAATTAAAGATTTCGCTGGCAGGAACATTGGTTGTGCCCTGCTCACATTTTCGCATAAACCTCTGCACCTTTTCCCACAAACGCGCGAGCTTTTTCCAGTCATCCTGACCGGGCAAGGCCGGCGCCCACATCATCATGGACCTAGCGGCGATTCTGTTAGTGCTTTATGCAATTTTCAGAAATCGAAATTCAAATCAGGACACTGCCGGCGGAACCTGTCGCTTGACCCCCTCGTTTCCGACTGGCACTCTGTGACCAGGATGAGTGCGGGCGAAAAGCAATTCTCTCTCCTCCGCGCAGCTTCAATAAAGGGGCTGCTCGCGAACCGAATACTTATCAAAAAATCGTATGCGAAATTCCACTGTCGGCGCGGCTGCACTGCTTTTGGTGATGTTTTTTCTCATGGCGGACAATGTCCGCGCAACTCCGACCGAACGTCTGGAGGGGAAATTTCTTAAAAGCCGCATCAAGCTGCGGATTGATGAAGACTGGAAAGTCCAGACCGGAAATATTTCCGGGGCAGAGGCAACGGCTTTCGACGACGCGGCCTGGGCCACGACGAGTGTTCCGCACGATATGAGCATCACGCTGGTGAGCACGACCAATAGTGATCCCGGCGCCATCGGCTGGTATCGGAAACATTTCACTCTGCCGGCAGGGTTTGCCGGGAAAAAGGTCATCGTCCAGTTTGACGGAGTTTATCAGGACTCAAAGATCTACTTGAACGGCACCCAAGTTGGCGGCCAGCGCTTCGGGTATATCAGCTTTTATTGCGATCTGACACCCTACCTCAAGGCCACCGGCGACAATGTGCTGGCGGTGTTTGTGGATAACGAAACCAGCCGCCGTTCGCACTTCTATTCCGGGACCGGCATTTTTCGTCATGTGTGGCTCATCGCGACCGACCTGGTTTATGTCAGGAACTGGGGGACCGCCGTGACCACCCCGACGGTGTCAGCGGCACAATCGCAGATCAAGGTCCAGACCGATGTGGTGAATGATCTGGCGACCGCACAGGCGCGCACTTTGGAAACTACGATTTACGATGAAGACGGCAAGGCGCTACAGACGGTCGCCACGCCCATCAAGGTCAATGCGAAAAGCACCAGCACCTGCGTGCAGACGCTCTCTCTTTCCGCGTGCAAACTCTGGTCGCCCGCGACCCCGGTACGCTACTATGCCTATTCCAAGATTCTAAATAATTCGACACCGACCGATGACTATGTCAGCCCGTTCGGCATCCGGGAGCTGAAGTTCACGGCGAGTGAAGGTTTTTCCATCAACGGCATTCCGATGAAGTTGAAGGGCGTGTGCATCCATCACACGCTGGTTCCGGCAGGGGCCGCCGTGGCGGATGTCATGTGGGAGCGAACCATCAAGGAGTTGCTGGCTTCAGGATGCACTTGCATCCGGACGTCGCATAATCCGCAGAGCCAGGAATTCTATGATTATTGCGACCAATCAGGCATGATGGTCATGGATGAATGGTGTGATAAATGGTGGCAAACCAACGCCGGCTCATTCTATGCGGATTTTGACCAGGTCTGGCAAAAGGACCTCACCTCGTTTATCGAACGCGACCGAAACCATCCCAGCATAGTGATGTGGAGCCTGGGCAATGAGGTGATCGCCGCGGCCAAGGTGCCCGCTTACATTCCCAACACCCTCAAAATGCTGGTTCCTTTTGCCAGGCAGTTCGACCGCACCCGTCCCTACACTCATGCATGTGTTTCAGGGTGGAACGACGCCCCCGGTTTCGCCGCGCTCGCCGGGGTCGAAGATGTGGTGGGCATCAACTACCAGGATTTCTTGTTCGGCGACATTCATGCCATCAACACGAACGCCGTGCTGGTCGGCACCGAACAAGACCCGTATGCGGTCCCCGGCAATAACGTTCCGACCTGGTATTCGGTGCGGAACACTCCTTATGTGGTGGGTCATCATTTATGGACGGGCGTGGATTACCTTGGCGAGAGCAAACGGAGCCTGGGCGCGACCAGCGGCTTCCTCGATAACTGCCTCTTCCGCAAATCATGGTTCTATTATCAGCAAAGCCAATGGGGCGATTCACCCATGGTCCACATCACGATCGGCAATGGCACGGGCAATGGACGCGCCATGCCCACTCTGGCCGAGAATTGGAACCAGACCGGGGCGGTCAGCGTGGTCACCTATACCAGTTGCGAGAGCGTTGATCTCTACGTCAATGCCACCAAAATCGGGACCCAGAAATCGAGTGATTTTGCCGCAACCGGAGTCATGCAATGGACGAATGTCCCCTGGCAAGCCGGGGGAATCAAGGCGGTTGGCATGATCGGCGGCAAAGCGGTGGCCAATGACAGCATCAAGACCGTGGGCGCGCCCGCCAAAGTCATGCTCAAGCCCGACCGGACCACCCTCTATGCGGATGGCAATGATGTCTCCTGCATCGAAGTTGATATCGGTGATGCGGACAATAACTTCATTTTTACCGGCACCAATACGGTCCAGTTCACCTTGACCGGCCCGGGGAAAAGTCTTGGTATTGCCAGCGGCGACTGGACGAGCAATGAACCGTTCAAGGGATCCAGCCGGAAAGCTTACCATGGAAAAGTGCTGATCGTCATTCAATCAACCCTGGTTCCCGGAACGATCAACCTGACGGTGAATTCAGCGGGTTTGACTCCCGCCACCTTAACCTTGACTACCCGACCGCAGATAGCCTCGGCGCATTAAAAGGGCCGGTTAATGACTTTCGTTGGTGTGGCCCGGCAGTCGTTTCCATGACGGCGGCATAGATGAACCAAAAGGCGTCCGCCACCTTGTAGTGCCACAGCAGGAACTCCAGGTAACGCCGGAGTTCGCCGGCTTCCATAGTCTCGAACGTGTTTTGAAAACTGGTGTTCATAATTAAAGATTTCGCTGGCAGGAACATTGGTTGTGCCCTGCTCACATTTTCGCATAAACCTCTGCACCTTTTCCCACAAACGCGCGAGCTTTTTTCCCGGTCATCCCGACGGGCAAGGCCGGCGTGGTGAACAAGGATTACCTCGCGCAAAAAGCCCTGCTGGCCAGGCTCGACAAGAGCGAACTGCAATTGGCCGACGTGCAAGCCAAAACCCGCGACCTGTTCGAAGCCGAACTGGCCAAGCTGAATTAAATTAGAACAACGCGCGAACGATTGCCGCCGCGCTTGGCGCAACGCGCGGAGTCGGCGAGATTGGCACAAGTTACGAAACGGATTATTTCGGCAGCGGAAAGCTATCGATTCGCCAGACTTGAAAAAGCTCCCCGATTTCTAGATCGCCAAGCTTCTCTTGTGCTCTCCGAAGCAGTTCGCTCTAGCGAAGCGAGCATGGCGTGGAGTTCCTTGCAGGCTTGGCGAGTGACTTCACCCAATGGGCGGCTTTCTGGCAAGAATGAAGAAGTGCCATCGCCGTATGCCGCCAGGCGTTTCATCATATCAAGTTCGGCGATGCTTGTCGGTGTTTCAGGAATTTGCATGGTTCTGTTTCCGATGCTGGATGACTATTGAATTCGGCGAGAGATAAAAGGCGTTGTCAGCCCGGCGCTGCGAAAAGCCGTATTCCCGGCGCTTGACCTTGACTTCCTGCTCGAAAGGGTTCTTTTGGGTTTCGTAGTTCGCGTCCCAGCCCAGGGCGAGCCAGAATTTATCAATGAAGTCGTGGCACGCCTCCTGTTCCTGATAGGCCGGAGAAAGGTGGAATTTCTCGTTGGCCCGAAAATCCGCCACAAGCGCTTTACCCTTTGCCGCGTAAAAGGCTTTCAGCCTCACGCGGCTAACCGCATCAACTTGTCGCGCCGAAATCGGATGATGGCGGAACCCGGCTGGCATGGCTTCGACTGTGCGCCGAAGATTTATCGGTGTCAATGCCGTGTAAAAGGCTCCACCTCACGCGGCAAGCCCCTGTCTTCACGGTTTACACTGCCGGATGCCATCCGGGGCGCTACGGGTTTCGGGCGGCCGCGTAAAGCTTCGCCACGCGGCCACGCTGCAGGCCCGGACGTGCCGGCACCACCCCGGTTCGACGGCGTCCACGGGGTCAATGGTCTGTTCAAACGCGTCGAGTCCCCCGCCAATTCAATCCGCATTGCCTCCGGCGCGTTCGACATCCAGCCGCTGGGCTTTGCGTCCGCCGGACGCGATTTTTTCCGGACCAGCCTTTCGCTTGAGCAAGGTGCGGGCGGTTTCCACCGCGCGTTCGACGAGCGCCCGCGTTCCTGCGCGCAATGCCTCGCTCTGCTGCACCGCGGCGATGTTTTGCTCCATGTCCTCCGCCGTCCAGCCGCGCGAATGCGCGACATACGGAAATTGCGGCAGATAAAAACCCAGCTCCGAGAAAAAGCTCAACAACTGCCCGGCCACACCCTGGATGTTGTCCTGTCCGCCGGTGATGATGAAGCTGACGACCTTCCGGTTGATGAGCACGCGGTCTTTGATGGTGATCTGGTTCTGCACGCAATTCAGCCGC
>OCTA010005279.1_pt1 | contig 11207 bp, 4 predicted proteins | sample 1538991 | NCBI WGS metagenome assembly OCTA01 (sample SAMEA3539302, study PRJEB22396) | soil metagenome | biome: tundra; feature: field; material: soil | place: USA | collected 2010-05 | depth 0.15 m | reverse complement strand
TGGCCGGCCAGGTTCCGGGAACTGCGACCTTTACGTCAGCTTCCATCAACACGGCGAGTGGACAGAACCACGGAATCTGGGCCCAAATATCAATAGCTCGGCCAGGGATTACAGCCCGCGCGTATCGCCTGACGGAGAGTGGCTCTTCTTTGGGAGTGAACGCGATGGGTTTGCGAATCGTACGTCGCGCCCGCTTACATACGCTGGGTTTCGGAATGCAGTCGCGGGTGTGCACAACGGGCTGGGGAATATCTACCGCGTCCCGATGGCGGAGGTCCTCGCTCTGCGAAACCCTTAATGATGGGCCGATCTGCGGCACCTCGAACGGTTTTGGCGGCGGCGGCGGCGGGCGCGCTCAGCTGGATCAGTCCTGCTGTCGAAGAGTAGTCGATAGCTGTCGACAAAACCCCATCCGTCCAACAACCGACGGTCGGTTTTCTGCCTTCCGCGGCGGAGCCCTCCCAAAAGTTCTAACCAGATCTACGGCCTGCGAAGCGGTCTCAGCTGACAAAATTGATCACCCGCGCCGACGGCGGTACGAAAACGCGGCTGATGCATTCCGCGACATGGTACTGCGGGCTGCATCATCTCTGCATTTCACTGCATCTGAATCACTGCGCGGCAGGAAACGGAGAGACTTGCCGCTCGGTTCCTCATCGGAGGGGGGATCGCCCCAATTTGACCACAAAGCCCCGGACGTAGGGGTGCGAATCTCCGGGCACCCCTACTGTCTCTGCCTGGCTCTAGTCCGAGTAACTAGGTAAGCCTCCTGCCAGCGCGACCGCCACGAACGGGATCCATCCGTTTCCTTCGTGCCGGGCTCCAACTGCTCCACGACACGGCCGCGCAGAGCGACTCCACCACAAACCGCAGGTTTTGGTCATTTTTGAAGGGTTTGCAGTCTGGTCTCGACGTTTTGCTTGATGTCCGCGCCGCCCCGAGGTAATGTCCACATGGCTACCGATATTGCGGATTATCGGGGCGCCCGCACGGTCCGGACGAGATTGGGAACGACAAGTCGCCATCGCAACTGGGACGCCAGGCCGACCGGAATCGGTCCGAACCCACCAGCGCGTTTCAAGTAAGCCGCTGGCGCGGCGGACGCTACGCGTGCGCGTCGGGCCGCCTCCATGGACTTGACCGGCCTTGATTCTCGGAACCAACCGTTGTAGGGATCGCTTGCTTGTACGCGGATACCCCTGCGACCGTGAGGTCTTCAGCCAGCATCCGGTACGAAAGTACCAAAACGGCATTGAATACCCATAGGTGCCGCGTCCGCCGCAAAACGCCACCGGCTCACTTGAAAAGGCCTTATCGAAAGCGCCCCCGGCTCCGCCCGCGCGCTCCGGTCGAGTCCTCTCCGAGGGGGCGCACTTCCGATAAGGTTCTACCGTTTGTCGTTCCCTATCGGCGTCCAAGCTTCCCAGAACGACTTACGGCTCGCGCTGAGGAACGGGCGATGATGCGGGTTTTCCGGATGTGCGGTGATCCTGGACGGGATCGCTCTTTATCGGTTAAACGGCGCGGCAGTGGCGCGCATGTGCCACAATGGCGCAATGCGTCTTGCACTCGTCTCGTTATTTTGCGTGTGCGCCTGGGCCGCCGATACCATGCCTCCCGAAGCCGAACAACGGTTAGCGCGGGAGATCTACAAGCAAATGATTGAGGTGAAGTCCGGGTTCACCACCGGCAGCACGACGCCCATCGCCGAGTCGGTCGGCGCCCGCTTCAAGGCCGCCGGCTTCCCGGCTTCGGACATTTTTGTGGGCGGTGTCATCCCAACGAAGGCCAACGTGGTGGTGCGATATCGCGGCACGGGCGCGCGCAAGCCCATCCTCCTCCTGGCCCACATCGACGTGGTTGAAGCGCTGCGCGCGGATTGGACTGTCGATCCCTTCGTATTTCTCGAAAGGGACGGCTACTTCTACGGACGCGGTACCGCGGACGACAAAGCGCAGGCCGCCGTCTGGGTCGCCACCCTGTTGCGATTCAAGCGCGAGGGCTATAAGCCTGACCGCGACCTGATCCTGGCGCTTACCGCCGACGAGGAAGGCGGCGGCCCCTACAACGGCGTGGATTGGCTGCTGCAGAAGCATCGGGACCTGATTGAGTCTGAGTTTGCCCTCAACGAAGGCGCGCGCGGCGTGTTGGTAAACGGCAAGCCGGTCGAGAACGACATGGGATTAGCCGAGAAACAGTTCGTGAATTTACGGTGGGAAGTTCGCAATAAAGGCGGTCATAGCGCACGCCCCGTGCGGGATAATGCCATCTATCACCTCGCCGACGCCCTGCACCGCCTGGCCGACTTCGAGTTCGACTTCCACCTGACCGACATCACCCGCGAGTATTTCCGGCAAGCAGCGAAGACGACCTCGGGGCCGCTGGCCGCAGACATGACCGCTGTGGCCGAGGGCGATCGTGAGGCGATGCGCCGCGTCGCAGCGGCGTCGGCGCCCCTGAATGCAATGATGCGAACCACTTGCGTCGCCACTCAGCTCGAAGGCGGCCACGCCACCAACGCGCTGCCGCAACTAGCCGCCGCCAACGTCAACTGTCGGCTACTGCCGGACGACTCGGTGGAACGGGTCGTAGCGGAGTTGACGAAGTTAGTGGCCGACGATCAAGTAAAGATTACAATCACCGTCAGCGAGGGCGCCAGCCCAGCGTCTCCTCTGCGGCCTGACATCACGAAAGCGTTCAACCGCATCACCGATACGATGTGGCCCGGCGTCATCACAGTGCCCACGATGGCGGTCGGCGGCTCCGACGGACGCTATCTTCGCGTCGGCGGGATTCCGACCTACGGCATTCAGGGATTCTTTGGGGACCGCGATGACGTCCGCGCCCACGGCCGCGATGAGCGCATGCTGGTGCGATCATTTTACGAAGGCCAGACCTTCCTCTACGAGTTTGTCAAAGCCCTCTCGCAGTGAGATCCGCCTCTTCCGGCTCCGCCGCCGCTGACTGGTGGCGTATGACTGGGGCGCGAACAATATCGTAGGAATCCGACCGCCAGCGGATTAGTCACCACAAGTCCTTAGGCTTGATCAGAAATGCTCCAGTGCATGATCGCGAGCAGCGCAACGGGGCCGACAAGGGCTCCGGCGGGTTGTGGAACAACAACCCGGACAACCCCGGAAAATGGCCACTGGTCAAAGCGGATGACCCGATCGGGCAGTGGAACTCTGCCTGACCTCCGGGTCGTGAAGCGCCTCCAATAAATCGCGCTTGCGGTTTTCACGTGCTCGGGCAGCTAGCTCTTGACTAATAGAATCTGCTCCGAACCCTGGTGGCGGCTGGTTGTTGTTAGGCATGGACCACATGATGACTCGGCCCACGCCCGAAATCAAGACGTGGCGACCCGCGCGGTTGGCCACCCGCCTGGCGCCCCGGTTGGCCCGTGTTGCCCCGAAGGGGACTGGCTGGACGTAGGCGCCGACCGGCGGTCATCGCCCACGGAGCGACGAACCAGCCGCCAGCAGCCACAACTTCGCCCGTAAGTCCCTGCCTCCGATCACCATTGCCAGGGCGGTCGTCTCGGCCAGACTCTCTCGGCGGGTCCGCATCGGGCACGTTCGGCAACAGGACAGCCGTTAATGCATTGTGGCCACGCTGCCGCATTTCACTGGTCGTCCATTCGTACCTCGAGGCGGTGCCCGCCCGCCGCCAACGGAACAAAATCGCCGCACCCACGTCTTTAAGTCCATCACCCTTTGGGTCGATCGCGAAGCGTCGCGTCCAGACGCACGCGGAGGGAGGCCAGATGACGAATTTGCTGCGCGATTTCCGCTTCGCTTTCCGTTTACTTTGTCAAAACAAGACCTTCACCGCCATTGCGGTGCTGGCGCTGGCGCTCGGCGTGGGGCCGAATACCGCCATCTTCAGTGTGCTCTACGCCACCTTGTACGCTCCCATGCCTTACCCAAAGGCCGATCAGCTGGTGATGGTCTGGTCCAAGATCCAGGGGAATCGCAACGGCATCGCCGCCGGAGATTTTCTCGACTGGCAGAAGCAGAGCAAGTCCTTTCAGGGTCTGTGGGCCTGGAGTGGTTTCGATGCCAACCTGGGGGGCCGTGAAGGCCCCGAGCAGGTTCCCGGCACCCAGTCCACTCCCGGCCAGCTCACGGGACTGGGTGTTCCTCCGGTACTGGGGCGCGATTTTAGGAGTGACGAGGACCAGCCCGGCAAGGACCACGTGGTGGTTTTCTCGAATCGCCTGTGGCAGCACCGCTTCGGAGGGAAGCGCGACATCGTCGGCCAGACCATCCGCATGAATGGCGAGCCGTACACTGTAATCGGCATCATGCCGCCCGGCCAGATGGACCGCATGCCCAACCAGCTTTGGGTGCCCCTGTCGATCAAGCCCGAACAGATCAATCACGATTTCCATTGGCTCCTCGCCATGGGGCGTTTGAAAGAGGGCGTATCGATCAAGCAAGCCCAGACCGACATGGATAGCGTGACGAAACATATCGGCGAGGTCTATCCGCAAGACAAAGGATGGGGAGCGAGCGTGGAGCCGCTGCGCAACGATTTCCTTCCGAAGGAGGAGATCCAGGGCTTGTACTTCCTGATGGGTGGCGTCGCCTTCGTCCTGCTGATCGCCTGCGCCAACGTGACTAACCTGCTGCTGGCGCGCGGCACCGCCCGCGAGCGCGAAATCGCCATCCGCGCATCCATCGGCGCCGGCCGTGCGCGCTTGTTCCGGCAGATGATCAGCGAAGGCGTGCTCCTGGCAATGATCGGTGGAACGGCTGGAGTGGGGCTCGGTTGGGGAATTCTGAAGTTGCTCACGCACTACATGCCCAGCGATACGTTGCCGTCTGAAGCGGATGTCAGCCTCAACCTGCCGGTGCTCCTGTTCACCCTGGCTGCCACTCTGATTGCCGGAATGCTGGCGGGCAGCGCTCCCGCGTTCCAGGCGGCCCGTCTCAACCTCAATGCCGTCCTCAAACAATCGGGCCGCTCCATTGGCTTCGGCAAGCATTTCGTCCGTCGCGCCCTGGTAGTGGGGGAATTTGCCCTGGCGCTGACCTTGCTGGCGGGCGCCGGTCTGGCCATCCACAGCTTCTGGAAAGTGACGCAACTCGACTTGGGAGTGCGCACGGACCACATCCTGACGTTTTTCCTGCCCGTCCCGCAGGGCCATCTCACCGAACCGGACAGAATCCGCCGCTTCTATCGCGACGTGCTTGCCGGTGTGTCGGCCGTGCCCGGTGTCCGTGACGTCACCGCGACTACTGGCATGCCGCTGCAAGGCACCGGATTCGGGATGCCGTTCACCATCGCCGGCAAACCCGTGGCGGATGCTTCCGCCCGGCCCAACACCGGCTTCCAGATGGTCACGCCGGGCTACTTCCACACCTTCGGCATTCGCACCGTCATGGGCCGCACGATCGACGAACGCGATCTTCCCGGCTCTCCCCGAGTTGCGATGGTCGATGAGACCTTCGTGCGACGCTACTTGAAAGACGTCGATCCTCTAAAGCAGCGCGTTCTCATCGAGGAACTCGTGCCGGGCGTCACCAAGCTTGGCCCCGCGGTGGAATGGCAGATCGTCGGCGTGTTCCACACCGTCGTCAACGGCGGGCGGCCCAGCGAATTCCCAACCGTCTATGTGCCGTTTTGGCAGAGTCCGTGGCCCAGCGCGGGTCTGGCCGTGCGAACCGCCGGCGATCCCGGCGCCATGACGAAGAGCCTCGGCGCGGCCATCCGGTCGCTCGATCCCGACTTGCCCATGGCGGGCACGGAGACTATGGATCAGGTGCTGGCCGATTCGCACGCCGGGGATCGCTTCTCCACGGTGCTCATCGCCAGCTTCGCCGCCGTGGCGCTGCTGTTGGCGGTTCTCGGAATCTACGGCGTGATGGCATTTCTGGTCGCCCAGCGCACCCACGAGATCGGACTGCGGATCGCGCTGGGAGCCGGGCGGATCGACGTACTGCGGATGGTGCTCGGCGAGGGTTTGCGATTGAGCGCGATCGGTCTGGCTTTGGGATTGGGCGGCGCATATCTGGTGGGACGGGCCATGCAAAGCATGCTCTACGGGGTGAACGCCCTCGATCTCACGGCCTTCAGCGTCGTGGCTGCGATCCTGATGGCGTCCGCGCTCCTTGCCTGCTGTATTCCGGCCCGTCGCGCGGTGTCAGTCGACCCCATGGTCGCGCTGCGGGAAGACTGACGGCGAGGCGCGGGCACTCCGGTCGGTGTTCTTACGTAGGACAGCGAGTCCACGCGAGCCAAGCTCGACAGCCCTGAAAGAGGTCTCTCCAGTTTTGTTCAGCGCCGCGAAGAACAAGTTCGACCCGAACGCGCATCGTGACGACCCTCCAATTATTCGAGCTTCGACCGACGGGAGCATCCAAATGTTCCCCTATGCCAGTGCATTAACGGACGGTTTCCGGACGCTGTGGAATGATCTCCCCATGAAGGCCATCCGAAAGCCTCGACCTGTAGCCGCTAACCTCCCTCACGACGCCACGCCGACCGCGCGCCCGTTCCAGACCCGATCCCGGAAAACGGTGCGGACACGCGTTGAGACGTTGAAGTAGATGGCGTAGGCGACCGGGAAGATCAACGTGCCCACGTCCGTGGCCAGGCGCTCGGGGAAGTAGAAGAAGTCGGTCCCGACGCTCAAGCAGCCGAATATCACGAAGATGACAAGCGCATATCTGAGGACGATGACCCAACGCCATTCGTACGTCCGCATCAGCATCACGCCTACCGCGGCGATGGTGACCAGAATCGCAACTCGCGGCGCCGTTGCCAGCACGAACGCGAAATACTGCACCTGGTGACGCCACGTACGCGGCGTGTACCGCGACCAGTCCGTATACGCGATGGTGACCGCGCACCCGGCCACCACCTGCCAGAAGAAAAAGAACAACCAACCGCCGATGACATTCTTTCGGCGCACTACCGCAATGATGGCACCGACCCACATCAAGGAACCGGCAGTGGAAGCCGTGGACTGCTGCGTCACCAGGATGGCGATGGCTTGAAGGTGCTGCGAGTCGGTCATGGAATGGCAAGCGTAGCATTCCGCGATGGTGGAGGCCAGGCCGGAGTGCTAGGCGCCGGAGAGGTAGGGACCAAGACGGGCGCGGACGGTCAACTAACGCAGGTTTTCGTTGAACCAGGCGATCATGCGCAACAGCACGTCCTTCTGGTGGGCGGGTGTGTGGAAGGAGTGGCCTTCGTTCGGATAGACCACCATCTGGGTCTTCACACCGAATGTCTTGAGGGCGCGCCAGAACTCGTACGACTGCGGGGCTGGGCATTCGCCGTCGCGATCACCCACGACGATCAGGGTGGGGGTCTTGACCTGCTTGATGAAGTTGATGGCGGACATTTTCCCGTAGACCGCGGGGTCGTCGTAGACCGAAGCGCCGAAATAGGGAATCATCCAGGTGTCGATGGCGTTCTGACCGTAGTAGCTCTGCCAGTTGGAGATGCCGGCGCCAGCCACAGCGGCCTTGAAACGAGTGGTTTGCGTCACGGCAAACATAGTCATGAAGCCGCCGTAGCTCCAGCCGGTGAGTCCAATGCGCTCAGGGTCGACCGGCGCGGCGCGGATGGCTTCATCTACACCAGCGAGGATGTCGCGCAGGTCGCCTCCGCCGAAATCACGGACATTGGCGGTCGCGAACTTCTCCCCGCGCCCATAGCTGCCGCGCGGGTTCGGCATCAACACGAAGTAGCCTTGCTGCGAGAGCAAAACGGGATTGAACCCCGGGTGCGGCCACGCGGGCTTGAGCGACGAGGCCGGCCCGCCGTGCACCGCTACCACGAGCGGGTACTTCTTGCTGGCATCGAAGGCGACGGGATAGAGCAGCCAGCCCTGGACGCGGAATCCATCGTTGGTCCAGTGCAGGCTCTTGGCTTCGCCCCACAGTGGCTTGCGGAGCTTGTTCTCATGGGTCACCTGGGTCCAATCGCCGATGCGGCCGCTCCAGACTTCGGGCGGCGCGCTGAAGGAATTGCGGATGACAGCGCTGGACTTGCCGTCGGCCGTCATGGAGATCCCGGTGTCATCGAACGGCGGGTTGATACTCTCGGCGCCCTGCCATAATCGTTCGATCTGGCCGGTGGCGGGATCAAGCTGCGAGATCGCGCTGCCGCCGTCGTAGTGTTCCGTGAAGAAGAGCCCCTTGCCGTCTTTCGGCCACGAGATGTTGCTGGCCGAAGACGCCATGCCGGGAGTGAGGTTACGCGGTGCACCGCCCGTAGCGGGGATCTGGAAGACGTCGCCGCCGGTCGAACCTTCGTCGCTCATCAGGCCGCCAATGAACACGATAGACTTGGCGTCAGGGGACCAGCGGGGAACGGCGATCTGCTGCTGAACGGGCGCCCTATAGAGCGATTTCATGGCGCCAGTTTCGGCCGAGATGGTGTAGAGTTGCGCCACCCACCAGTTGGCATCACCGTCACCGGACGCGGCAGTGGCGGCGAAACTGCGGCCGTCGGGAGACCAGTCGTACTCGTAGATGTACATGTCTTCAGGAGAGATCTGGCGCGCGGTACTCTCAAGGTGCACAGCAGTCACATCGACGACGGTCAGGCGCTGCTCGAAGATCTGCGATTCGAGGACCCCAGAATCGGGCGGCACGGGATCAAGCGGGCCGGCGGCGTGGGGCAGGTTCTTGGTGAAGAGGAGGGCCAAGTGTTTGCCATCGGGGGACCAGCGCGGCTCGGCGAGGAGACCTTTGATATGGGTGAGCTGGCGCGCAGGGCCGCCCTCTGCAGGGGCGACATAGAGCTGGAGCTGTTCCTTCTTTTCGCAGTCCGAGAGGAAGGCGATCTGTTTGCTGTCGGGCGAAAAGGCGATGGCGTGTTCGTCGCAAGCGGTCCTTCCGCCACTGGACCCAGGAGACGCCCCGATGCGTCTGCGCGGTGCGAGGTAGATGGCCGATTGGTCCGGTGCTGCCATGGCTTCGACGTAGGCCACATGCTTGCCGTCGGGGGAGATGGCGGTCTGCAGGAAGCGTTTGGTGGAGGCGATCACGGCCAACGCCGGGTCAACGGGCACCAGAGGCTGGGCACCGGCCGCGGCGGCCAGGAGCAGTAGGGTTACTGGTTTCATGCGCAATCTGTCAGCTTATCAGAGCGGGACCGAAGTTACCGAAGCTAAGCCCCAGTCCTGCCCAGTCCTGCCTCATCCGGCCGGGTTCGCTGACGGCGCCTCTAAACCGAGCCAGTCGGGCCAACACCATCGGTCACACAACTTCCCGCTGCTCGCCCGCCGGCGATTTCAGGGCTCTTTCGACCTTCGGGAAGGGGCTAAGATCCTCGGCGTCGCCTCGCAGGGCAGGCCCATCGCGCTGCTACCACGGTAGGTACGCGGCCGGCGAAGGTCCGAGCGTTATCAAGCAATATCGGTAGCTAACCTTGGCACTATGGATCCCGGCTGGTGGGATGGAACGGCGTGGTGGCAGGGGTCTGCGCTGGCAAAGCTCGGGGCATCGGATGGGCAGGCAATCCGGATATGTCTGGCGGAGTAGGCCGCCTCGCCGTAGTCTACTGCACCGCCACCGTGACTCCGGCCTGGCTGGCGACTCCGCCGAGCGTGACCGTCACCGGGACCGCTATGCCACTCACACCCGCCGGAATCTGCACGTTGATCTGAACCAGTCCGCCCACCGCATCGGGCGCTGCACCGCAATACAAGATCTGTGCGTCCAGGCCGCCAATGCTGGCTTTGCAACTCGCCAGCGGCTTCCTCAGCACCTGCTGCGCGATCAGCCCGCTCACCCCCGGCGGATTCATCAGTCCTTCGCCGGTCGCGTAGATCATCACCGTCGATCCGGCGCGCGCAGGCGTACTGGCCGTGTTGAGCTGGTACTTGCCGCCCACGACGATGTTGTTCAGAATCGCGCCCTGGCCGGAACCGGAAGTGTCGTCGGTAAAAATGCCGGGCCGCGTGGCCATCAGCGGAACGGTGACCGGGTCGGAGCGGTTGCCCTGATATTCCACCTGCACTTGTGTCACCGGGCTGGGCGCCATGAGCCCCGTTCCGATCTCATACGGCACAACGGCAGACACCGCCCCGGACGCAGCGTAGACCATAGGCGCCGGGAGGCCGTCAAACAGCACGCGCACGCCGCCGATCGAAGTGGTGAGTACCTGGTTGGAATCCACCTGCAGCGATTGGAGTGTAGCCGGCCCGAGCGACTTGCCGAAGATAGTCACAATCTCGCCTGGCGACACGCCGCTGTAATCGTAGGACGCCGCGTTGTTGACCGAATTGATCACCGGCTGTGGCACCGTCATCGCGGACTGCGCCTGCGGAATCACCAGCAGAGTCATTGACAGGGCGGGGAAACTGGCCGTCACTCCGGAGCCCGACACATTGACGTCGGGCTGCTTCACAATCGCGCTGAGGTTCTTGGAGCTGTATTGCCACACCTGCGCTGTGCCGGCTGGCGTGAAGCTGGCCAGGCTGATGGTGTCGGCGGTGATATCGCTTGTGGTTTTGTTGAGAACCAGAACGGTGAGTGCGGAATCCGAGCGCTGCGCGGCATAGAGCGACAGCGTGTCGGGATCGCTGCTGGAGCAGGAAACGCTGGTCTCGCCGAACTGGTTGCCCGCGCCGTCGTAGTTGAGGAAGATCTTGAAGGCAAAGGCGCCGGGGTCGGTGGGCCTGGGCGGTCCCCAGAGCGTTCCATAATCCAGCGCCTCGCGCCCGAAAATGCCGAGGATATCGGCCTGCGTCACTGCGCCCGTGATGCTTTCGAGCGCGTGCCACATGTATTCGGTGATGGCAAGCTTGGTGCCTGGATAATACGTGTCCACCCACTGGTGCATGCGGCGGATCAACTGCGGCGCAACCTGGTTGCCGCTGTTGTCCTGCAGGGTGGTGCCGGGCACGATGTAATTCGGATCCCAAAGACCGCGCGTGGAGGTCATGCGTAGACTCTCGGTGGAGGCGTCGCCGGGCGTATCCGTCAGGTTGCCCGGAGTGATGTACCCATGCACGTCCAGCACGTCCAGCAGACGATAGCCGTTCTGATCCTCGAACTGCTTCATTTGCGAAAGGTAGTACGGAACCCAATACAGACCGCCGTGGGCTTTCTGGTCGCTGGGATTATCCCAGTACTGCCACGGCGAAGTGGACCATCCGCTCTGCATGTCCACGCGTGAATACAGCATGCCGGACCAGCCGGCGGGCACCGGACCGGTGATCATCGCCTTGGGGTCCACCGCCTTCA
>OCTA010005278.1_pt1 | contig 11207 bp, 7 predicted proteins | sample 1538991 | NCBI WGS metagenome assembly OCTA01 (sample SAMEA3539302, study PRJEB22396) | soil metagenome | biome: tundra; feature: field; material: soil | place: USA | collected 2010-05 | depth 0.15 m | reverse complement strand
TCTTTCAGTTCGGTTACGGGGCAACGTGCATTGTCGATGAACTGCGACCGGATGATAAGTGAGGTTCTATTCCCCGTGGCGGCGAGGTCGCCGCGGGCAACCCCCTCGCCGACGCAATCTACGAGATGCCCGTCTTCCTGGCGTTACGATCTGCCGCGGTGCTCACATCACAAGAGAGCGGGGAGCGCGCGCATCGTCGTCTGATCGTATCGGCTCTGTGAGCTTGAACGACAAGTGCGTTAAATGTGGTTCCTCCGACATCATTCGGCAGGCCGTGGTCGTTGCCGATCCGGGTAACGCTGCCGCCGCGGAAACAAGGGTTCAAATCCGTGTGGACACCCGCCCGCAGGCGATCTTGTTTCACAAGCCGGTCCGCTCTCCACTGAGAGCCAGTGTGTGCGCTGGCTGCGGCTACGTGGAGTTCTATGCGACCGACTACGGGTCGCTGCACACAGCGTTTGTAGCCGCGCAGGAATCCAGCCATAACTCCTCGCGATAGGCACAGCGCGGCAGTCCCCATCGCGCACTGCTGGTGGGCAACCCAAAGTGAGTACCAGGGCGAATGTGTTCTTGGCGACTCCCCTGAACCTGGCACCTCTGATAATCGAGAACGACAAGTGGGATTGTCGTACAGTTCGCCCGAGACGGCGTTTGGATGGCGCGGGCGCTCCCCCGACGCCCGCGGCTCGAACCCACCGAGCCGCGACCGTCAGGGAGCGGTTCTTACAACTACTTCGACATCCCTAGATGTCGTAATACAGCGCGAACTCGTACGGGTGCGGCCTCAACCTCACCGCGTCCGCTTCGTTCTTGCGCTTGTAGTCGATGTAGGTCTCGATCAGCTCTTCCGTGAACACGTCGCCGCGCATCAGGAACGCGTGGTCGTCTTCCAGGCAGCTTAGCGCCTCTTCCAGCGATCCCGGCATCGAAGGTACGCTCTTCATCTCCTCCGGCGACAGGTCGTAGATGTCCTTGTCCAGCGGTTCGCCCGGGTTCACCTTGTTCTGCACCCCGTCCAAACCCGCCATCAGCATCGCCGCGAACGCCAGGTACGGATTCGCCGCCGGGTCCGGCGGCCGGAACTCCACCCGCTTCGCTTTCGGATTCGCCGAGTACATCGGGATCCGGCACGCCGCCGACCGGTTCCGCCGCGAGTACGCCAGGTTGACCGGCGCTTCGTAGCCCGGCACCAGCCGCTTGTAGCTGTTCGTCGTCGGCGCGATGATCGCCGAAAGCGCCCGCGCGTGCTTCAGCAGCCCGCCGATGTAGTGCAGCGCCAACTGGCTCAGCCCCGCGTACAAATCCCCCGCGAACAGCGCCTTGCCGTCCTTCCACAGGCTCTGGTGGCAGTGCATCCCGCTGCCGTTATCCGCGAATAGCGGCTTGGGCATGAACGTAACCGTCTTGCCGGCCCGGTTGGCGGTGTTGCGGATCACGTACTTGTACAGCATCATGTTGTCCGCCGAAATCACCAGCTTGTCGAACCGCTGGTCGATCTCCGCCTGCCCGCCCGTGGCCACTTCGTGATGGTGGCACTCGATGTGCAGCCCGCACTGGATCATGGTCTGCACCATCTCGCTGCGCAGGTCCTGGTAATGGTCCGTCGGCGGCACCGGGAAGTAGCCTTCCTTGTACCGCGGCCGGTAGCCCAGGTTGTTCTCCGTGCGCCCCGAGTTCCAGCGCCCTTCCTCGGCGTCGATATAGTAGAATCCGCAGTGCTGATTCTGGTCGAAGCTGACGTTATCGAAAATGAAGAACTCGGCCTCGGCCCCGAAGTAGGCCGTATCCGCCACGCCGCTGTTCTGCAGGAACAGTTCCGCCTTTTTGGCGATCCAGCGCGGATCGCGCTCGTAGCGCTGCTTGGTGATCGGGTCCTTGACGTCCCCAATCATCACCAGCGTGGGTACCTTCGCGAACGGGTCCATGATGGCGGTGCTCGGGTCGGGGATCAATAGCATGTCGCTCTCGTGGATCGCCGCCCAGCCGCGGATGCTCGATCCATCCATCCCGAAGCCTTCCTCGAAGCTGCTTTCTTCGAGTTCGGCGATGGGGTAGGAAACGTGATGCTGTAAGCCCGGAATATCGGTGAACCTCAGATCGAGCTGCTTGGCATCGTTCTTCTTGGCAAATTCTAAGACTTCTTTCGGATTCATCCATCCTCCAAACTGTTAATCGTAATTCCCCGCAAACGGGGAAGGGAACTCACTTTTTTCTATGGGCCCGATAAACGGCCCTTGTTCAGCAGGCCGCCACAAGCTTCTCCTCGAGCCTCGCTTGCAGATCGGGCGTCAGCTTACGACCCTCGTACGCCACGTAGAATACATCGATGGCCTGTTGGTGTTGCGTGTCGATCAGCACCACGTCGATATTGCAGTTGTTCGAGGAGAACGCCATCGCTAGAGAATACAACAGTCCCGGCCGGTCTTCCGCCACGATCTCGACGAGCGTCGCCGTGTCGCACGCCTCGGAATCGAAGCGCACTTGGGGAGCGGCAGCGTTTTTCCGCGGCTCCGGCCTGGGCCGGTTCCGCATCAGACGCTGCGCGTCCGTCTTGCCCAGGGCGACCCGCCGCATCAGGTCCGTCAGCCGCTCGATTTCCGACGGGTTGAGCTGGAGCGCCCGCTTCGGGTCGGCGAAAACGAAGGTGTCCAGAATCACGCCCTTCGAGTTGGCGAACGCTTCGGCCTTCAGAATATCCAGGCCGAAGCTGGAGATCGCCCCGGCGAACGACGCAAACAGGTACGGCCTGTCGCGCGCCACCACGGTAAGCCGGTAAGCCCCTTCGAGCGGATCGAGTTGCACGGCCACGCCCGTCGGCCGGCTGAGATCGAAAAGGCGGAGATGCGCCTCGATTTCGGCGGCAGGGCGCGCGCGCAGGTACCGCGCCGGGAATCCCTTGACGAAGTCCGCGAGTCCGGCGAGGCTGGCGGGCACTTCCTGAATGCGGTCGGTTTCCAGCTCGCGCGTCAACTCGTGACGCGTGGCGTCATACGCGCGCCAGAACTGCTCCAGCCGCCAGGGAGACATGTCGTCCGGATTCGACGCTGAAAGGATGGCGTAGGTCATCGCGGCCAGCATTCTGAGCCGCTCGATGGTGCCGACGCGGCCGGCCAGCAGGCGGGCCGTCGCGGGGTCGTCGAGATCCCGGCCGCCGATTACGCTGCCGATTTCCCGCTGGTTTTCGATCAGAAACTCGATGGCGGCCCGTTCTTCGGGCGGCATCTCGATGCGGGCCATGGCGGCGCGCGCCATTTCCGCCCCCACGCCCGTGTCGTGAAAGAGCAACGCGAAAGCCACCAGCGCCGGATTATCGATTTCGGCCGCCAATTCCGAGAACCGCCGCGGCGCAGGACCGGCTCCCGAGCGCAATTCCACCAGGCGCTCCACCGCGATCAGCGTCTGCTCTTCCGCCGTGTACCGGTGCGCGGAATCCGCCGCCGGCAGGTCCTCGATGCCGGCCCACTCCGGAAAAATCGCGGACATCAGCCCGGCCCCGGCTAGCGTCCGGAGCGCCAGAGAGGCATGCGGCAACGACAGGATGTTCTTGATCGCGGCCCACAAAGGGTGCGGCTGGGCGCACCAGGCGGCGAACGCCGGCCGGGCCGCTTCGAGCCGCCGCTCGGTCTCGGCCGCCGGCGAAATGCCATGACGGCCGATGTGCTCGAGCATGCGGAACGCCATCATGGGGTCGCTCTCGAGCTGCGCCGGGTGGCGTAGCAACAATCGTTCGCGGGACACCGTGAACTCGTCGTTCGAGAACCGCGACCGGTAGCCGCGGAAGTTGTCGAGCAGCGAACTCTCGCTCTTCTCGCAGGCTTCCAGCGCGTGACGCGCCTGGTTGAAAACCGCCCGCGCGTGGCGATAGTACTCGCGCATCCAAAGCTGCCGCGAGCCCGGGTTGGCGAAAGGCTGCCCGGCAATGCTCTCCTGCGCTTCCGGGTCCAGCAGATTGCGCTCGCCGCCGGAGCGGTAGTGCAGAAAGCAGCAGGCCTGCGAAAGCAAGCGGCGGGCCTCGCCGAGGCTGGCGCCCTCCCGATCGTGTTCCGGATTGAGCCGGTAGAGCCGGTCGATCAGCCGCACGTCGCGCAGGCCGCCGGGAGAGTCTACGATATCGGGCCACGCCTGCCGGTAGGTGTCCCAAAAAGAGGCGTGCCGCGCGCGCGCCAGCCGGCAGAGGCGCTGGGTGAGCTTCGGAGCGTGCTTCGCCAGTCCCCCCGGCAGCTTGCCTTCGAGCTTCGCGTAAACCCCGCCATCGCCTGCCAGGAGCCGGTAGTCCATCAGGCTGGTGAGGAGTTCGAGATTCTGCTCGCTTCCGTCCAGGCATTCCGCGATGGGTCGGACGGCGTGGAGCGGACGCACTCCCGCGTCCCAGAGCCGGCGGGCGAAATCGGTAACCGCCTCCTTGAGACCGGCCGGGTCCGATTCGGCTTCGAACAGGACCAGGATCTCCGCGCCGGAGCCGGGAGCCAGTTCCCTCCGCCCGTACTCTCCCACCGCCAGCGCCGCGGAGGCGTGCGGGAAGATTGAGCCGATGGTGGCGCCATAGGCATCCGCAACCGCCAGGTCGGTCAACTGCGTCAGACCGGCCTGCGCGGCGGCGGCGTCGCCCGTGACCAGGAATTCCCGTTCGATGCGGCTCCAGGCCGCGGAGGACCTCAGCCCCTGCGGCGCCACAGCCGCGGCGTTCCCTTGCAAATCGTCCATTTCCAATTCAAGTATCACGCACGGCGGCCCACCGCCCAAGACCGATTCTCTTATGCGATTGATCCAAATAATTTATGCGCCGGGAATGTGAGGCGGAGAACCAAAGGACGCTAGTATACTTTACGGGACGCTTCCATGAAACTTATTGCCCTTTTTCTGCTGCTGGCGGGATGGATCATCGTGCTCGCCGCGGTAGCCCTGATGGGATCGGCGGCCCCGCGCGCCGCCTTCGCGCTGGCCGGCGCGGGCGTGGAGGTTCTCGGTTTCGGCCTGCTCGTCCGCGCGCACATGCCTCTGCACGGAGATCGCCAGTGACCGGGCCCCCTGTGCTTACCGAAGCCGCCGCGGCGTTATGCCTGTTCTCCATCGTGATTACGCCGTGCGCCGCCGCGGGCCTGGCGATCGTCAACGCGGGTCTTGGCAGGTCGCGCAACGCGGCCCACGCCATGCTGAGCGCGCTGTGCGTCCTGGGGATCGCCGCGGCCGTATACTGCGCCATCGGGTTTTCGTGGCAGGGTTATCCCGGCCTGAACGCGCACGCGCTCCTGGTGGGCGGCAAGCCTTGGGACTGGATCGCGGCCGAGCCGTTCTTCTTCCGCGGAGTGGCCTTCGACAATTCGCCTGCTTCGCTGGCCGCTCTCTTCGGCATGTTCGCCGCCGGTCTGGCGGCGTTGATTCCGTTGGGCAGCGGCGCGGATCGCTGGCGGCTGGGCGCCGCCTGTGCCTCGGCGGCGTTGCTCTCCGGCTTAGTCTATCCGCTTTTCGCGCACTGGGCTTGGGGCGGCGGATGGCTGGCCCAGTTGGGACGCAACTACGGGCTTGGCCGGGGGTTTGTGGACGCCGGCGGCTCGGCTTCCATTCAGGCGGTTGGCGGCCTGACGGCGCTGGCGATCGCCTGGATTCTCGGTCCCCGCCGCGGCAAGTACAACGAGGAGCATATGCCGGTTGCGATTCCCGGTCACAACGCGGTCTTCGTTCTGTTCGGATGTTTTCTGGCGTGGGTGGGATGGTCCGGCCTGAACTGCGCCGGCGCCCTGCTGTTCGCCGGTCCGCCTGTCCGCGCGCCGCTGGTCGTAGTCAACACCACGCTGGGGGCCGTCTGCGCTTCGCTGGCCGCGGGGGCCATCACGCGCGCGCGCTTCGGCAAGCCCGACGCCTCGCTCTGCGCCAACGGCTGGGTCGCCGGGCTGGTCGCAAGCAGCGCCGCTTGCGCGTCCGTACGCCCCGCGTTGGCGATGCTGATCGGTCTCGTCGCCGGCGCACTGGTGGTCTTCTCGGTCGAGTGGCTGGAATTCCACCTCAAGGTGGACGATCCCGGCGGCGCCATCTCCGTGCATGCGCTGGGAGGCATCTGGGGCGTCCTGGCCGCCGGCCTCTTCGCGCAGTTCCCGGATGCCGCCCCGGGCCAATGGCTCGCACAGCTCACGGGGATCGCGACGCTTCTCGGCTTCGTACTGCCGCTGGTCTACGCTCTGAACTGGCTGCTCAACCGCGTCTACCCGCAGCGCGTGCCGCCCCAGGGCGAGCGCCAGGGCCTGGATCTCCACGAGCTCGGAGCCGGCGCGTATCCCGAGTTCATGAGCCACAACGACGATTTGTGGCAGAGGTAGGGGGTTCGGCCTTTATGTGGGGCGGTCCCCCTTACCAGGATCAATGTCCCACACGGCCGCTCTCGGCAAGTTTCCGAGAATTCCGTTTGGGCCAACACGTTCCCGAGGCTTGACGGAATATATCCATTATGGATATACTGTAATCGATATGCTCGCGGATACCAAGGCGCTTCCGCCCCTTAGCCCAGCGGTAGTCCACATCCTCCTCGCTCTCTCTGCCGGCGAGCGTCACGGATACGCCATTATGAAAGAAGCCGCCGAGCAGAGCGAAGGCCGGGTTCGTCTTGGCCCGGGCACGCTATACAGGTCCATTCAAAACCTCCTTTCAGCCGGATGGATTGAGGAGTCTGGAGAGCGTGCCGACCCGTCGAGCGGAGATGAGAGGCGGCGGTATTACCGCCTGACGGGCGTAGGGCGCGAAGTTGTCATGAGTGAAGCACGAAGGTTGTCGGATCTGGTTCGGACAGCGCGGCGCAGACGGCTACTAGGCCATCAACGTCCGGCGGAGGGCTAAATGGCTCAACCCCTGGGCAAACAAGGTCGCTCGGTTCGGCTGTTTGCGTTTCTGGTCCGGATTCTGCCATCCGATTTCAGAGTTCGACACGGCAGCCAGATGGTTCAAACCTTCCAGGATTGCCGGCGCGAAGTAGTTTCGCGCGGTGGCTCGCTCAATCTTGTCCGATTCTGGAGGAACGCGTTCGCGGACTTACTCTGGACCGCGCTCATTCTCCACACTGAGAGGTTCACAATGTCTACAGGCAGGGCACCTACGCACCTGGCGATTTTGTTCAGTGCGTGGGTCCTCTTTCAACGTATATCGGCGGCGAATCAATGGCTGGCGCGTTTCAGACCGTACCCGAAGGCCTTTCGCAAGCCGCTGCAGTTTGCATGGTATGAAGCGAAAGCCTACTCCAGCGCACAGATTCAGCCGGAGCACCTCCTTTTGGGCCTTCTCCGGGCAACGAAATCAGTCCAGCGACATGTTTCTCCCGGCGCGATCGAGTCAGCAATTGCGGCCATAGATGCTTACACGGGGCATGGTAGAGGATTGGGACACTCCGCCCCTTCGGACCCGAGCGTCGATGCACTGTCCCAGCAAGTGATAGCGCGTGGGTTGGAAAGGGCCGCGCTTCGACGCCAGCGGCTTTCACCGCTGCACTTACTGCTCGCCTTGCGCGAGGAGCGCGGAAGTGTGGCATCGGAGTGCCTGGATTCGCTGGGCTTGGACCAACGTTGGATTGAGAGCCAATTGCAGACGGCCTAACTCGCGGTGAAGCTATCCGGGGGATGCTCACGGGTTCATCGGGTGCCGTGTGACACCGGAGTGATTTGCGACGCGGGCGAAAAGTGGGGTTTTGAGAAACTACGCCTTTCGTGGTGTCGCCGCCCAGGTGGACGCCCCCCGGTTCACAGACCCGGCGGATCGTCCCCCTCGAAGTGCGGGTCGTACCCGCTGAAAATGAGGCGCACCACGCGCTCGGCGTCCTGAGGAACTTGAGCTGGAATCCGCTTCCGGCCCGCCCCCACGATTTAAGCCACGCCTCGCGCCTGGACCAGATTGAGGCGGCATTCGCGGCCCTCAGGAAGAGAATCGTCATCGAGATTCAAGACGCGGCGGGATCTCACGAGTTCATGAGCCACAACGACGACTTGTGGCAGCGGTAGGGGTGAGGCCTGCCCGATTCCCTTGCTTAGAAGGGGATCTTGGTCACCAGATTAGTCCATTCATCTGGCCGATTGTCCGCCCAGATGAGGATTAGCGTTACAGCAACACTTCGAACCGATGCGTGCTGTGGGATGACCAGCAGAACACCGGGCTATTGCCACCGCTTGCGACGAATTCCGTCAGTCGCACGGACATCGTCCGCTTATCGTGGCTCACGAGGATCCTAGGTCTTTGACCGTGTGATGTTGTGCTCGTATGCGGGAACCGCTCCCTCACGGTCGCGGCTCTGATCGGGGCTTTGCGCACTGGTGAGGCACCGTATAATGGCGCCGAATCTAACGGTCACGGAACTAGCCTGCTCGGACGCGCAGCGCAACACCAACTCGTCATCCAAATCATCCAATCCGGCAGCCTGGGCGGTCTGAAAATCGATACTGGGTGCGCGGCGCAACGTGGCATCGACAATGATCCTCTTCAGATCGTTGTCGGCCTGGAAGCGAATACTCACAGCGGCTTGGTCAGCTCCACCCGAGCCTTCTGCAAGCGGGTGTAGAGATGTGGGCGGCTCTGGCTCAGGGGAGGGACTGAACGCTCCAGTTCCTCTTCCCCTTGGCGGATATTGGCGTCGACATCCGCCTGATGGCTCAAATAGAAAGTGATCGCACCTTACACCTGCTCCAGCGTCAGCGCAGGGAAGTTCTGGCGGATGGATTCGAGTGACTCGCCGTCCTGAAATGAATACACAATCGAATCCAGCGACACACGCGTTCCCTTGACGTAGTAGCCACCATTGCGCCGCTCAACGTATTCGGCAGGCATCGCTCTCTCCCGGCCCATTATATAGGGTCCAGGAACAAACGGCCGCTCTCGGGCGGAACATGCGCGTCCGCGGCGTCCCGGAATTCCTTGAGGACGCGTAATCCCGTTGTTTTCAGGCGGGCGCCCGGGCTCACGCCCCCAGGGCGCCGTCGAGTGCTAGACTTCCAGGTTAGGAGCAACCGAATGACCGCGAACAATCGCACCACGCTCTGGCTCCGCCTGGTTCTGGCAGCCATCGCTTCCGCCGCGCCCGCGGCTGCCGCGCACGTCTGGGAAAAACAAGAGATCACCTTCACGGCGGCTCGCACATTCGCCAACCCGTACACCGACGCGACCGTCTGGGTGGACCTCACCGGGCCGAACTTCCACAAGCGCGTTTACGGATTCTGGGACGGCGGCCAGACCTTCCGCGTGAGGGTTGCCGCCACCGCGCCCGGTACGTGGAGGTGGCGCAGCGGGTCCGCTCCCGCGGATACCGGGTTGGCCGGGAAAGCCGGCTCCTTCATAGCGACGGCCTGGACCGAATCCGAGATGCGCGAGAACCCGCTGCGGCACGGCTTTCTGCGCGCCACCGCCAATCAACACGCGCTCGAACACGCGGACGGCACGGCGTACCTCGCATTGGGCGACACCTGGTGGGCCACCGGCACGAACCGTTACAAGTGGTACGACGACAACCAGGAGCGCCCCATCGGCCCCACCGCCGGATTCAAGGACTACGTGCACTTCCGCAAGGGGCAGGGGTTCAACTGGATCAATATGATCGCGGCGTTTCCGAACTGGGTCACCGATGGGAAGCCGTGGAACGTGGTCATGAACGACGCGGAGCGCACCACGGTCCGCTCGGCGTGGCTCGAATTCGGCGCCAACAGCGCCAAGAACATGGACAACGAAGGCGGACGGCCGTTCGTCTTCCCGGGCAAGGTCCCCGGCTACGAGAACATGTTCCCCGACGTGGACCGCATCAATCCGGAGTACTTCCGCTACATCGACCGCAAGATCGATTACCTGAACGAACAGGGCTTCGTGGCGTTCATCGAGGTGGCGCGGCGCGACTCCAGCCTGTGCTGGAAGAAGTATTATCAGTGGCCCGATTCCTATGCCCGGTTCATCGAGTACGTCTGGTCGCGGTACCAGGCCAACAACACCGTGCTCAGCCCCATCCACTTGGACATTATCAGCGAGACCGTCGGCCCCGATGAGTTCCTGAAGGCCATCGGATACGTGATGAAGAAGTTCGGGCCGCCGCCTTTCGGCACGCTGCTCTCCGCCAACGCCAACCCTTCCACGCTCGAGAATTGGGGCGACGATTCCTGGGTGACGCTGCACCAGACCGGCAACATGCGCGAGCACAACAACTACTGGTATCTGACCGAGATCTTCCACGCGTTGCAGCCCCGGCCGGCGCTCAACGGCGAGCCTTACTACTCGGGCTACAACGACTCGCGCTCGCAGGGCGGCGGCCGCGGCTATCAGTACGGGGCCCCCGGTGGAACCGAGAAAGACGACCAGTTCGTCCGCTCGTCCATGTACGGCAGTTTTCTTTCGGGCGGTTTAGCCGGGCACGTCTACGGCGCGGAGGGCATTTGGGGCGCCGACATCGAAGACACGGCGCCCATTAAGATGTGGGACGCCTTCAAGTGGAATTCCGCCGCCCAGATGCGCTATCTGCGCGACTTCGCCATGTCCATCGGCAAGCGATACCAGGAGCTGGAGCCTAACGCCGACCTGATTTCTCCCAACAAGAACGCCGAGCTTCGCAGCTACGAGGGTTGGGCCTACTGCGCCCGCACGGCCGACAGAAACATCTTCCTCGCGTATTTCGAAAAGGGCGCCCCACGGGCCCAGGTTCGAGGCGCCATCCCCTACGCAACCTATCGCACGCAGTGGTTCGACCCGCGCAACGGCGCCTGGCAGAACGCCGGCGCCGGCACGCTGCGCGCGAGCGCGATCGGGGTGGTTACGCTGCCGAACTTCCCGGGGGATAATGACTGGGGCCTGAAATTGGCGCATGAAGAAGCGGTTTCGCCGCGATAGGGCCAGCGGTCCTGTCTCCTTTGGTGCGGCGTTGCCTCCATTTGTCTACGCCTCACTAGAGTTCATGGCCACCGACATTGGTTCGGCGGGCCTACCTGCGCCGGCCGGGCTTCGCCCAGGCTGATGACGCCGCAAGGCGTCATCGCAGGCCAAAAGGCCTGCCCCACGACGCGCGGTCGCGGCTCCGATCGAGGCACATTGCTTCATTCGGAGCCGCGACGATGATCCGAGGCGCCCGCTGCTCCTTCGCTTCCTGCGCGAGTTCCGGCATGGACTCGCCCACTCCCGCCTTTGGAAAGGCTCCCCGCCTCGGAGTTACCCGCCTTTCCTCGCCACCAACAGCAGCAGGCCGAAGATGACGATCGGGATCA
>OCTA010005277.1_pt1 | contig 11209 bp, 9 predicted proteins | sample 1538991 | NCBI WGS metagenome assembly OCTA01 (sample SAMEA3539302, study PRJEB22396) | soil metagenome | biome: tundra; feature: field; material: soil | place: USA | collected 2010-05 | depth 0.15 m | reverse complement strand
AGGCGCAGTACCAAGCGCCGGCCGAACCGGCCAGTGAGCGCGGTAAGTAGCGGGGCGCCAATGGCGATTCCCAGCGCATACGCCGTGATCAATTGACCGGCCGAGCTGATGGACACGGCCGTGTCTTTGGCGATCAGGTTCAGGATGCCGATTACCACCAACTCGGCGGTACCGATGGCAAACGCTCCTAACGCCAGCGCCCCGAGTGCCAGGTTGCCCCGCGAGGTCCCGGCGCCCGCCGACGATCTCATATCCGCCTCGTGCATGCTCCTGTCAACGGGATCACCTGGCCCTTTCCGGGATGGTGGTGCTTACTGCTACGCTAGGGACCGTTCCCTAACATGTTAACTCCGGATCGGGGAGCGATGAAACCCATGGCAGGCACCAGCAAGAGACGCACGGCAGCCGAGACCCGCGAGCACGTCCTGGCGGTCGCCCAGAGGCTGTTCTACTGGCATGGGATTCGGGCCACCGGTGTGGACAAGATCGCGGCCGAGGCCGGAGTGGCCCCGACGACCCTTTACCGGCTGTTCGCCTCCAAGGATGACCTTGTCGCCGCCTACGTTGAAGGCAACGCAGGGCCCTACAAGCACTGGGTGACGGAAATAACCCGGCCCGAACTCGGAACCCCCCGTGATCGCATCCTCTCGCTGTTCGACGCACTCGGCGAGCAGGTCCAACCGGAACGCTGCCGCGGTTGCCCCTTCCTCATGACCCTGGCTGAGTTCCCCGACCCGGCGCATCCCGCCCGCTTGACCGCGATCGCAACCAAGGCCTGGGTGCGCGACCGACTACGGGAACTGACCAACGAGCTCTTGGCCGACACCCCCGTTGCAGACGTGGCCGCGCTTGCCGACCAACTGGCCCTCGTTATGGAAGGCGTGTACGCCTCCGTCCAGGCCCTCGGTGCAGACGGCCCTGCACGCCAGGCCCGAGCCGTCGCCGAGGTGCTGATCGAGATGGCCACGGGTTAAGAGGACCGTCGAGCAGGCCAGTGACAAGAAGATCGAAGATCTTCTCCAAGGTGTCGCACGGCGAATCGGTGAGGGTGCGGCAGGGGTCGATGGCGGATAAGGCCTGGGCGTTGCACGGCGAGATCGCCACCATGCTAACCGCGAAGCGCTGTTTGAAGGTGATCCGCTGCCGGTGCGTCTGCACAGGTCACGGGCGAAGAAAGGCGGAACAGTGAATTCCCGGCGCCGACTCACGTACGCCGGTTACTGCAACAGCCGGTCTTCGGCCGGGTCTGCGCAGGTCACGGGCCACGAGGGTCCCGTGAAGCCGAGGAACGTCGCGGTCGAGACATCGCCCCCACATCGCATCCGCAAGTTCGTCCCTCGCCGCGTTCCCGACAACGGACAGCCGTGGAGTGAAGTAGAAAGGCTGCTCGCGACGACGCCCGGCAACAGCGTCTCCCAACTGGGTACAGCCGCGTCGGTGGCCGCTCATGATCGTCTCGATCGGCTACGCAACGAGCGGCGCATCGTCGGTCTCGCGGTGGCCGTCATCAATGAGGGTCACGTGGTGCATCGGGAGCTCCTCGGTGTCGAAGACCTAGAGCGACTGCATCCACTCACCGGGCAAAGCCGCTTCGCCGTCGGCTCGTGCGCCAAGCTGCCGACCGCCCTCGCGGTGTTAGCGCTTGCGGAAGCGGGTCAGCTCGATCTCAACGCTCCGGTCGGGAAATACCTCAATAGCCCGGTGCTCGCGGCACCTTCACCGGAATCGGCATCGCCGACGTCCGCTGATCTGCTGTTGCATCGAGCGGGAGTGCCTCATGACGTGAGCCGCTCGGTCGCAGAGCAGCGGATCGGGGGTGCTCGGCTGGCCGACGTCCTCCCGAGCATCCAGCTGACCAGCCCACCGGGCCACGAGGCGACCTACTCCAACCTGGGCTACGAACTTCTCGGCGCCATCGTCGAACAGGTAACCGGAGAGCCCCATGCCGAGTTCGTCGAGCGGAAGATTCTGGCCCGCTACGGCATGACCGGCTCGACCCTGCAGCGCCGGGGCCAGCCGGCAGTGATCGACATAACCGGGTACCACGTCGTGGGCGACCTGCTCGTCGCCACCGATCCCGCCCGTCCCTATTCTGCAGCGGGCGGCATGTCCAGCAATCTGTCGGACATGACCCGCCTCGCCTCGGCTTCGCGCATACCGCGGCCACCAAGAAGACCGTCACCGGCATCCCGCAGGTGACCCTGTTCCAGCCCGAGCCCGGCTCAACATAGCCGGCTACCTGCTGAAACACCGTCAGGAAGGAGGAGGCGCCCCGGCCCGGCCGGGGCCGCGGCCCGTGGAACCGCACGCCCACCGCGGCGTCACGCGGGTCTTTTGCCATACCCCGGCACAGAGAATCCCGCCAGCAACTCAGACAAAAGGATCAACACAGGACCCAAATGCCGCAACACCCCAGACAGACATCAACACCTAAACTTCCTGGTGTTGCCATCATCTGCAGACGCCCCGCCACGTCGGCTGCCGTGTTCTTTCCGCCGCTCCTGGATGCGCGTGTGGGCCAGCGGCATGCTAGCTCCAGCCGAGTCCCTCCGGGCGCGGGCGCAATCAGGTGGTAAGTCTGGTCACGCGGCGGCCCGACGTGCTGGGTCACCACGCTGTGCCGCTCGACGAGTTCCGTGACGAGGTGGACGGCAGCGGTGGTCCGGCCATCGGCATGGCGGTGGACAAAATCCTGCAATTCACCCACCTCCCGTTCGGGAGTACCAAGGAGCGTGTGAGCGAGCCAGCGTCTACCGGGCAGGCCGGGGACCAGCCGTCCTGGGCGGAGATTGTGCGCCATGCTGAGCACGGTGAGTCAGTATCGGTGATCGCGCACAGCGACCACGTGGCTGAGATCGTCCGGTCCGGGGAACTCGACCGGCTCCGCGAGACGATCGAGGTTCTGCCGGACAGCGAACTGGTGCGTGGCCTGCGAGAGGGACTGGCGGACGCACGTGACGGACGTGTGTTCTCCGGTAATCCGCACCGGCTGGGGCAAACCGCTGGAAGCACCCTTTGGCGATGTCTGGACAACCCGGCGCGGCGATTACCGCGCCCTGTACTCCATCGATGACCGGAAGCACGCCATTACTGTCCTGGCGGTTGCCCACCGCCGTGACGCCTGCCGGCCACGGTGATGCTGCTTGGTGAGCCGACCGGCCGGTACCCCCTCTAGGTCGCGTAGCGCCAGGTGAGGGCCATCGAACGGGATACCGATGTTCCATACGGTGGGCCGGACGTACCAGCATGCGAACCGCGAAGCCCTGATCGAAGGTGACCCGCTGCCGGTGCGTCTGCGCAGGCGGCAGCCGTAATCGAGGCGGTCCGCTCAGTGCTGCACACCGTCGAGCAGGGCACTACCCGTGATCCGTGATGACCTGGCCGCTAATATCCAGAACGCCAGCAGTCGGCGGTACGATCACGTCGGCCCTTTTTTCCGCATCGGGGTTTCGGCCCCCGCGTTGTCATCAACTTCCTCTACTGGGTGATCAGCGGCATGCAGGCGGACGATCCCAGCCGAGAAGGGCAGGAGCCAGAGACTAGCCAGGACCTCCCGCCGGGAGAGCTGCCCGGCAACGCCCCGCCGGAGCGGGACGAGGCGCCGTCCTTCGACATCACCCGCGCTCATCCCGCCCGGGTCTACGACTACTGGCTCGGCGGATGCTTCCTCTAAGCACAGAATATGCGTGCAGGCTGGAGTCCGTCTTGCCGACGGCGCAGGCATTTTCGCTTCAGCCGCGCCCTCAGGAACCTGCGGGCAGCAGCCGGTCAGCTAGCGAGGCGCCCCTGATGGCGCCGGACGTTCATCGTTTAGTCCAGCGAGAGCGGTCTGGGCCACGGCCGCCGGGACTGGTCCGCGAACTGCCTGGCGTCCCCTCGGCAGTTGCCATACCATCCTGGATGGTGGACGCCCCTGAGAAGATCACGGAACTGGCTGCGGACACGCTGCGCGCGTGGGCGCTAGATGAGGATCTGAAGCGGCGGGTCATGTCGACGCCGGCGCTCGCCGGGCTGGCCGCCGCGGTGGCCGGCCGCTACACCGCCGGGGACACCGCGGACGACGCGATCGCGGCGGCCCGGGCGGGACTGGCCAGGGGGCACCTGGCGAGCATCGATTACGCGGGCGAGAGCGTCCGCGACGCGGAGCTTGCCAGGCGCGAGACCGATGTCTTCCTGGCGCTGGCCGCCGCGATCGGCCGCGCGGGCATCCCCGCGACCGTCTCCTCCGACCTGTCTCAGGTCGGCTCTGTCGTCGACCGTGACCTGGGGCTCCGCCACGCGCGCGAGATCGCCGAGGCCACCGCTCCCCTGGGGGACGGCGATGATGATCTCGGCCGAGGGATCGGACCGCACCGGCCTCGTGCTCGACTTGTACGAGACGCTCGCGGCCGAGTACCCCCACGTCGGCATCACCCTGCAGGCCCGGCTGCACCGCACCCCGAATGACCTGGAGCGGGTACTTGCCCTGCCGGGGACGGTGCGGCTGGTCAAGGGCGCCTTCCTCGAAACCGACGCCGCCGCCTGGCGGCGGGGCAGCCCGGAGCTGACGGCGGCTTACCTCTCCCTGGCACGTCGGCTCGTCGCGGCCGGGCATCCGGTCGCGTTCGCGACCCACGACGAGGCGCTTGCCGATGCCCTGATCGCCGCGCACAGCGATGCGCTGCGGGAGCCTGGGGTGGAGTTCGAGATGCTGATGGGGCTGGGCACCGGCCTGCTCGACCGCCTGCACGGCGAGGGGTACCGCACCCGCGAGTACGTGATCTTCGGCGGCGAGTGGTGGCTGTACGTGCTCAACCGGATCGCCGAGCAGCCCGAACGGGCTCTCACCGCGCTCGCCGACATGAACCACTTGATCGTGCACCGCGCCTAGAGCGGTTATCCCAGGTGATGGGAGTAAAGCCAGTTGGCGCTTCCCAGTGATGACCGGCCACGAGGCGCCCCGAGCATCACGCCGGTCTACGACTACCTACCGGATCTACGATTACCTGCTTGGCGGAAGCTTCCTCTAAGCACGTACTAACGGCGCGGGCTAGGTGTCGTCTGGTAGGGCAGCCGCCAATTGCTAGCTGACCAGGGCGTATTCGCGGTTTAGGCGTGTGCGCTGGTGGAATCAGCGGGCTCGTGCCTGGTGGCGGCGCCAGGCGAGCCGTAGGTGGTGCCGCTCATATGGCGGCGTTCCCGGCACCGGCACCGTCCCCGGTAGGTCCGGCGGGTGGCGGGGTGCCGGGCCGGTGCCGTCGCGGCTGGTGCCGTGGCCCTTGCTGATGTGCTGGCCGAGAGCGTTTCCAGATCTTTTCCTTGAGCTGGAGCCGGAACCATTCCGCCACCCCTTGCCTGACCCGGCGGACCTAGCCGACCCGGCTAGACGGCGCGCAGGATGACCGCGGAGTTGAAGCCGCACTTGCCCCGGGCCAGCACCAGCGCGGCGGTCACCGGCGTGCCGGCCCGGGGGCGGCCGGTCACCAGGTCGAGGCCGTACTCCTCCGGGACCGCGCTGGTCGCGGCGGTGGCCGGGATGACGCCGTCCCGGATGGACAGGGCCGCGGCGGCCACGTCGAGCGGCCCGCTGCCCGCGTAGAGCCGCCCGGTCAGCGTCTTCGGAGCAGTGACCGGGACCGACCGCGGGCCGAACACGGCGCTGATGGCCGCCGCCTCGGCCCGGTCGAGCGCGGGCAGGCCGACCGCGTCGGCGAACACGACGCTCACCTCCCGCGGCTGCAGGCCGGCGTCGGCCAGCGCGAGTTCGATGGCCCGCCGCAGCGCCGGCGGCCGGCCCGACTCGGGGGGCGGGTCGAAAGTGGCCGCGTACCCGGCGATCTCGCCGTACACCCGGGCCGCGCCGCGGCACCGGGCCCGGCTGGCCGCCTCGAGCACCAGCAGCGCCCCGCCCTCACCGGGCAGGTAGCCGCACGCGGTGCGGTCGAAGGGCCGGTAGGCCCGGCGCGGGTCGGGGTCGCGGCTAACCCTGCCGGTGGACAGCTGTGCCACCCAGCCCCACGGGTCGAGCGCCGAGTCGACCCCGCCGGCCAGCGCCAGCCGGGCGCCGCCCCGGATGGTGCGCCGGGCCTGGCCGATCGCGTCGAGCCCGCCCGCCTGCTCGGCGACTAGGGTGCAGTTCGGGCCGCGCAGGCCATGCCGGATGGAGATCTGCCCGGTGTTCACCGCGTAGAACCAGGCGAACGACTCGTAGACGCTGACCGCCCGCGGCCCTTCGGACCACAGGTTGCGCAGCTCGCGATGGGTGAAGTCGAATCCGCCCAGCGCGTTGGCGGTGACCACGCTCATGTCGAAGTCACTGACCTCGGCCGGGTCGAAATCAGCGTCTGCCAGCGCCCAGTCGGCCGCCGCCAGCGCGAGCCGGGTGGACACGTCGGTCTGCAGCCGCAAGCGGCCCGGCAGGTGCTGCTTCGGGTCGAAGTCTAGGATCTGGCCGGCCAGCCGGGCCGGGTACCGGGCCGCGTCGAACCGGCTGATCTCGGTGATCCCGCTGCGCCCGGCCAGCACGGCCGCCCAGTATCGCGGCGCGCCGAGCCCGTTGGGGGCGGCCACGCCCAGCCCGGTCAGGTAGACCGCGGTGCTCACGACGTCCTTGGGCGGCTCAGCACCATCGCGCTCTGGAAGCCGCCGAACCCGCTGCCCACAGTGAGCACCGTCCGGACCCGGGCCTCGCGGGCCACCAGCGGCACGTAGTCTAGGTCGCACTCGGGATCGGGGTCGTGCAGGTTGGCCGTCGGCGGGATGACACCGGTGGTGATGGCCAGCGCGGACGCCGCGATCTCCAGCGATCCGATGGCGCCCAGCGAGTGGCCCAGCATCGACTTGATCGAGCTCACCGGGGTGCGGTACGCGTGCGGGCCCAGGCTGGCCTTGAACGCGGCGGTCTCGTGCCGGTCGTTCTGCTTGGTGCCGGAGCCGTGCGCGTTGACGTAGTCCACCGCGGCCGGGCTGAGCCGGGCCTGCGCCAGCGCGGCACGGATGGCCTCGGCCAGCTCCCGGCCGTCGGCCCGGAGCCGGGTCATGTGGTAGGCGTTGGCGCGGGCCGCGTAGCCTGCGATCTCCGCGTAGACGCGCGCACCGCGGGCCCGGGCCCGCTCGTATTCCTCAAGCACCAGCATTGCTGCGCCTTCAGCAAGCACGAAACCGTCGCGTGAGGCGTCGAACGGTCGGCAGGCGTGCTCCGGGTCGTCGTTGCGCGGGGTGGTGGCCTTGATCGCGTCCAGGCTGGCCACCACGATGGGCGTGATCGGCGTGTCGGACCCGCCGGCCAGCATCACGTCGGCGCTGCCCTCGCCGATCAGCGCTGCGGCGTACCCGACCGCATCCAGCCCGGACGTGCAGCCGTTGGACACCAGGGTGACCGGGCCCTCCGCGCCGACCGTCCAGGCCACCTCGGCGGGCAGGGCCCCCGGGCTGACGTAGTCGAACATGTGCGGCACCAGGTACGAGTCGTCGACCAGCCACTGCCGGCCGGTGTCGGACAGCACCAGGTACTCGCGCTCCAGGCTTGTCGTGGCGGCCACGCCGCTGCCCAGGCTGACCCCGACCCGCTCCGGCGGCAGCATGCCGGCTGCGAAGTCCAGCCCGCTGTCGGCCACGGCCTCTCGGGCGCAGGCAACGGCGAACTGGGTGGCCCGGTCCATTCGCCGTATCTCGCGCGGCGACAGGCCCTCCGCGGTGGGGTCGAAGTCGACCTCCGCGGCCACCTGGGACCGGTAAGGGGAAGGGTCGAAACGCGAGATCCGGCGCGTGCTAGTCCGGCCCGAGCTCAGCAGGTCCCAGAATTCCTTGACCCCGCGCCCGCCCGGGGCCCGCACGCCGATCCCGGTGATGACCGTACGGCGGCCTGCACCGTCCACGATTCCTCCCACCGTCACAGGTCCAGCGTGACGTCGTAGGCCGCCAGCCACCGGTTGAGCCACAGCGCCATCTCCAGGCCGCCGCGGTCGTACGGCTGGCTGACCGTGTCGTCGGCCCGGGCGGCCGCCGCCCGGGCCTTGTCCAGGTCAAGCAGCGGCCGGACCGGGGCGCCGACGTCAGACAGGACGTCGGCCAGTTCGGCCCGCAGCCGCTGCCCGTAGCCCGGGTCCTGGGTGGCCGGGTACGGGGTCTTGACCCGCTCCAGGACCGACCTGGGCAGCAGGTCGGCCACGGCCGCCCGCAGCAGGCTCTTCTCCCGGCCGTCGAAGGACTTCATCCGCCAGGGGGTGTTGAACACGTACTCGACCAGGCGGTGGTCGCAGAACGGCACCCGCACCTCAAGCCCGGCGGCCATGCTCATCCGGTCCTTGCGGTCCAGCAGCGTCTGCACGAACCGGGTCAGGCTCAGATAGCTGATCTCCCGCATCCGGCGCTCATCGGCCGGCTCGCCTGGCAGCACCGGGACCTCGGCCACGGCCTGACGGTAGCGGGCCAGCCGGTGGCCGGGGATATCGAGCTTCTCAAGCAGCCCGGCGTGCAGCAGACTCAGGCCGCCGAAATACCGGGCCGAGCCGCCGGTCAGCCAGGGAAACGTGGCGGCCCGGACCGCGCCCGGGTTGCGGAACCAGCGGTATCCGCCGAAGATCTCGTCCGCGGCCTCGCCGGACAGCGCGACCGTCGAGTGTTCCTTGATCGCCCGGAACAGCAGGTACAACGACGGCCACATGTCGCCCCAGAAGGCCGGGGGCAGGTCGGTGGCGCGCAGCACGGCGTCCCGGACCCCGGGTTCGGCCAGGCCGGCGCTGTCCAGCAGCACCTCGGTGTGCTCGGCCGCCACGTGCCGGGCCATGTCGAGGGCGTACGGCGCGTCGCGGGAGCCGCGCACCGCGTCCGGCTCGAACCGGTCTGCGGCGCCCGCGAAATCCACCGAGAACGACCGCACCTGGCCCGGCCCGAGCGCCCGGGCCGCCAGCGCGGTCACCGCAGAGGAATCCAGGCCTCCGGACAGCAGCGTGCAGAGCGGCACATCGGAGATCATCTGCCGGGCCACGGTGTCTTCCAGCAGGTCACGGACCCGGCGGATGGTGGCGTCCAGGCTGTCGGGGTGCGGTCGCGCCTGCAGGGCCCAGTACTGGTGCCGGGCCAGCCCCGCCCGGCGCACCCGGACCAGGTGCCCGGGCCGGACCTCGAGCAGGCCGGAGTAGACGGCGCTTCCCGGGGTCTTGACCATGTCCAGAACCTCGCGCAGGCCGTCGGCGTCCACCCGGCACGGCATCAGGCCGCTGGCCAGGATGGCCTTCGGCTCGGAGCCGAACAGCACGCCGTCAGGCGTGGGGAAGTAGTACAGCGGCTTGACGCCCATCCGGTCGCGGGCCAGCACGAGCTCCTGGCGGCCGGTGTCCCAGATGCCGACGGCGAACATACCGTTCAGCCGCCCGGCGAAACCGTGTCCCCACTCCAGGTACGACAGCAGCAGCACCTCGGTGTCGCTGCGGGTGCGGAACCGGTGCCCGCGGGCGGCCAGCTCGGCGCGCAGCTCGCGGAAGTTGTAGATCTCGCCGCAGAACGTGATGACCGCCCGCGGAGCGCCGTCCGGCCCGGCCGCCATCGGTTGGCCGCCGCCGACCGGGTCGATGACCGCGAGCCTGCGGTGGCCCAGGGCCGCGTGCCGGCTCAGCCACAACCCCTCGCCGTCCGGGCCCCGGCAGGCCAGGGTGCGGGTCATGGCCTGGACCGTGGCACCGTCCCGGGCCAGGTCACGGTCGAAATCAACCCAGCCGGCTATGCCGCACATGCCCATCCCTCCTGCCGGCGCCGCACGACGGCAGCGGCCTCAGGCCAGCCCCGGCCCGCCGGCCGGCACCGCGAGCTGGGAGTTAATCACTTGCAGCAGCTCGCGTGGCGTGGTCGCGTCGGCCACGGCCTGGTCGGTGAGCCTGACGGGGTAGCTGCGCTCGATCCGGGCGACCACGTTAAAGAGCACGAGCGAGTCGTAGCCTAGATTCTCGAAGGTCTCGTCAAGGGCCAGGACGCCCTGGTCCGGTATATCGTCCTCGCCGCCGCACTCATGCAACAGCTGGGCGAGATCGGTGCTAATGAACTTGGTCATCCCCGGGCCCCTCCTTAGCCTGCCGAGCCAGCGGCGCGGACGCGTTCTCAGCCTGCCGGGGGCTTCTCAAGGATGCCTCGAAGGCGGCTTGGGGGAGCTGGCCGTGAAATGGATTCCGTATCGGCGTCACCGCTGCAGTAAAGCTTGTACTTGTATCGGCCGATGCCCCGGTTGAAGAACCAGAAGATCACCGTGTCCTGGCCGGCGAGGTGACATCGAGGTGACATCTATGACGCCGTGCTGGGCACCGGCAGCGACGGCCGGGCGCGTGATGACCGCGGCCAGCAAGGCCCGGGACCTCGCGGGCGAGTGAGGTGCCCCGTCGTTCACACGCTGACGCACCTTCTAAGAATACCCAAATCTATACCACATCTTAGCGCTAGGGTACGGAAGGGGATGCGAGAGGTGGGAATATGGTCAGCACAAGTTTCCCTAAGGCCGTTCTCGAGGATGGCCGCACCGGTCAAGATGCTGACGAACCAGTTTCCTAGTTTCAACGCAGCTATCTGGAACATGCAGTACAGACTTGGAATGTGGAACGGTATCGACTCCGCGACCGGCGCATAGGTAATAGCACTCCTGGGAAAATAAACTGCGCACGCACGAAGCACTTCCGCAGCGCGCCCATCAGCCCGGCCCGTTTCCGGACCGCCAGCCCCTATCCTCGCTAAACACCCTAATGCGGGTCGGCCCGAAGATGCCGCGCGCCCGGCGCGCCGGGCCGGTGCCGCGCGGCGGCACGCGGAGCGGACCGCCTTGACGGCGTAGATAAAGTTGTTGTTACGGATCGATCAAGCTGACACCACATAACCGCGCTCGGGTCCGCAAGTATGATTACTAGCCAAATATGTGATTAGTATCTGGGCGGATGCTTCCGCTAAACGTATGACGCGGAGGGTGACATGCGCAATCGTTCGCTGTTGCGTTGGGGGCGTGGCGGGTCACCCTTGGGCTGGCTGGCCTCCGGCCAGGCTCGCCAGCGGGCCCAGGCTGGCTAGCCGGACCGCTGGCCCCTGCCTGGAGAGGCAGGGCTGCGGACAAAGTCCTTTCTGCTGTTCACGGGGCTGTTGTGAGGCGGAGGAGGGCGAGGAGCAGGTCGTTGTCGTATTCGGCTTTGCGGATGGTGGCGGCGATGTCCTCGTGGCCGTCTTGGCGGATGAGGCCCATGATTAGGTTACGGAG
>OCTA010005276.1_pt1 | contig 11210 bp, 12 predicted proteins | sample 1538991 | NCBI WGS metagenome assembly OCTA01 (sample SAMEA3539302, study PRJEB22396) | soil metagenome | biome: tundra; feature: field; material: soil | place: USA | collected 2010-05 | depth 0.15 m | reverse complement strand
GCTCACGCTGCTGCCCGATGGTCAGGTGGCGGACTTCTCGGCGCTCGAGTGGAACAGCTCGAGTGGCAAGTGGTGTGACCCGCGCGGGCTCGACGGCAGCGTTTTCGCGTACGCGGGCGCGACGCCGTCGGCGGCCACGGTGGCCGTCGACACCACCGCCCAGAACCTCAAGTTGAACCTCACCGTGGCCGCGACCGGGTACGCCGGCGGCGGGCTCATCTTCGACTCCTGTGTGAACGCGTCGGGCTTCACGTCCGTGCAATTCTCGGCCGCGATCACCGCCGGGAGTCTCACGGGATGCTCGTGGCAGGTGCAGCTCCAGACCCAGGACCAGCGTCCGAGCAGCGCGACCAACCCGAGCGGCGGAACCTGCAATCCCGACGCGGGCGCGAGCTGCTACCGGTTCCCCACTGTCGCTACCCTCGCCGTTCCGACGGCGGTGGCGAGCACGTACACGGAGGCGTTCACGCTCTTCAACAACCCGTCGAGCTCGGCGATCCCGACGCCGACGCAGGTGACTGGGATTCAGTGGCAGGTGAACTCGGCGTCGAGCGGCACCGGCACGTGTACCGTCGAGCTGCGCATCGACAGCATCAAGTTCCAGTAGCGGTCGCCCGCGCGGGCGGGAACTTGCTACGATGGGTGGCTCGCTGGACGTTCGCCCCCACGGGTCAGCAGTGTGTACGACGGCATGATCGATCCCGAAGAGGCGCCTTCAGATGTCCCCCCCGGCCCCGCCGTTTGCGGCGTGTGTCGCGGCCCGCTGCCCGCCACGCGCTATGTCCACGTCGACGCCTGGTCGGTGGTCGTCCTCTGCTCGGAGGCCTGCTTGCGCGCCATCGTGCGCGCGCGCCGGCGGGTGCGGTGGGCGGCGCGGCGGCATCAGACGATGTCGGCTGCCGTGGCCCTGATCTTCGCCAGCGTCCTCGTCACGCCGCACGGGGGCCCGACCGGGCGCCGGCGGCTCGCGCACGCCGCGCCGGCGCCGCAAACCAGGCTGCCGCCACCCGGCCCGTCGCCGTCGGCGCTGCCCCCCGGCTGGTACGGCCCCGAGTGGCCACCGACGGAGACCAGCTTCCTCGCGTCGCTGGGGCAGGATGCCTGGATTCATCCACTATCCGGACCGGTGCGGCGCATGCCGCGCGTCGATTCGCGGGTGTTCGGCGCCGTGCGACCGGGCGAGCGACCGGCGGAGTGCCGCAACGGCCACTGCGGCGTCGATCTGGGCGGCGAGATCTGGGGCGAGCACGTCCACGCCGTCCACGACGGCGTCGTCGACTACGTCCAGCGAAACGCCAACCCGGATCGCGGCGGCGAGTTCGTGCGCCTCGCCCACCGGGACGGCACCGTCTTCACCCAGTACTTCCACCTGGCCGCGATTCCGACCGGTCTCGAACGGGGCGTGCACGTCAAGGGCGGCGACGTCATCGGCCTGCTCGGCGACACCGGCGTCAAGGAGTCCGCGCCGCACCTTCACTTCGCCATCTCGGTGCGGCCGTGGAAGGACGGGCCGGAGCGGTACATGGATCCGGAGCCGCTCATCGCGCTGTGGCCGGTGCGCGTTCCCGTCGACGGCAGCGAGGTCGGCCTGGTCACCACGCTGGCCCGGCCGGGACTGCCGCTCGGCTCGGCGCTCCTCTCGTCCGCGCAGAGACGCAAGGCGGCCCAGCTCGCCAAGCTAAAACACGGCGGACGTCATGGCGCCGGCGCCGACAGCGACGAAGGCGACGCCAGCGACCAAGGCGCCGCGGGCGACGAAGCCGCGCAGCCGCCGCCCGACGAGGCTCGCCCCGGCGGCGACAAGGCGCCGGCGAACCGCGGGGACGAGACCCCGCCTCCAGCCGCGGGCGGCGAGTAACCGATGGCGACGCTCCACTGTGTCATTTGTAAGACCCCGATCGACGACGGCGAGCGCTTCGTCCTGGTCCGGGGCGCGCGCGCAGAGCTCCATTGCTCGCAGGTCTGTCTGGTGGCGAACGCGGAGCGACGCCGCCTCGCGCGCGCCGCCGTCCAGCTGCGCTGGCTGCTGTGGGCGACGGCCGCCGTCGTGATCTTCATCGGCTCCGTCAAGCTGTGGCACCGGTTCCTCGCGCCGCGGCCCCAGACGATCGCGTTCGAGCCACCGGACACCCCGCCGGCCCCGCCGCCACGTCCCGACCCCCCCATGTACGGCCCAGCCTGGCCGCCCACCGACGGAGATTGGCAGACGGCGTTCGCCAGCGTCGCCTGGATCTACCCGCTGCCCGGTCCGGCGCGCCGTGCCCCCGCCGCGGACGACCGCATCCCGCCCAACCGCGCCGACGCCGTCTGTCGCGTCGGAGGCCGGTGCGGCGTCGATCTGGGCGGCGAGCTGTGGGGCGAGCATGTGTACGCCGCGCAGGACGGCGTCGTCGATCGCGTGCAACGCGCCACCGGCGACGAGCGCGGCGACGTTTATCTGCGTCTGGCGCACCTCGGCGGCATGGTGTTCACCCACTACGACCATCTGGCGGCCGTCCCGCGCGGCATCACGCGCGGCGCCGCCGTCAAAGCCGGCGACCTCATCGGCCTGGTGGGCGACACCGGCAACGAGCACGCGCATCCCCGCCGCTACCTTCACTTCGCGCTGTCCGTGCGACCGTCCAGCGAGCTGCCGGAGGTCTACTGGGACCCGACGGAAATTATGGCGCGTTGGCCGCTGCGGGTGCCCGCGCACGGGACAGTCGCGGGGTTCGTGCCGGCGGAGGCGGAGCTCGCAGTGCCGGGTGCGCGGCGGCGGGCGCGGTGAGCGGGTCGACGCCTGGGGACCTCAGAAGAGGAAACCGCCAGCGCCGCCCGTTCCACCGCTGCCGCGCATTCCGCCGCGAGCTCCCCCCTGCGCGGTGCCGTTACTGCCTGGACCGCCAGGCGCCGGCGCTCCCGGCAGGCCCGTCTGCGGACCATTCGGAGAGCCCGGTCCGGGACCACCCGGGGAGGGGGCGCCCGGCGGTGGCACGCCCGGTCCAGGTACTTGGGCCGAAACAAAAGCGGGCGTCAAAAGAACAGCCGCAAGCAGAGCCAACATCGTCTTTTTCATGCAGCGGGATATTTCAAACCCCGTACCAACTCGTCGGGGCCGGCCTCCCGCGGTGATCGTCCGCGATACCCTGCGTTTCTTGTCACTACTAGGTAACGGTTGGTTCGCCGCGTACCGACAACGAACGGCCCGGGCGACGGAGCTCCCGCGCGGCACCATTCGCCTCCTCCTGTGGGAGCGCGATCCGGTGCTCCTCGACGAACGTCGATTGGCCAAATTCCCGGAGAGCCCAAGCATTCGCTGGACTGCCCACGCAGTCTCGAAAAGCGCGCGCGCCGGAAAAACGTCCCGCTGGTAGTCTCCGGCGATGCGCTTCGTCGACATCGAAGAGGCACGGGCGACAACCGGGTTGCGCCTGGTGATCGCCGGGAACGTCCCAAGCCCCTGGTCCCAGGCGGCGATGGGCATCTTCGACCTGAAGGGCATCGACTACGTAGCGGTTCGCCTCCGGCCGGCAGCGGAAGCGGTCCGCGTTTGGACGGGATCGCACAACGCGCCCGTCGCGGTCTACGACGCCGAGCCGCCGCGGACGGGCTGGGCGGAGATCTTGGCGCTCGGTGAGCGATTGGGCGGGCGGATGTCTCTCACCCCCGAGAGCGATGAAGCCCGCGTCCAGACGTTCGGGCTGGCGCACGAGATCCTCGGCGAGGGCGGCCTCGGCTGGAGCGTGCGGCTGCTCCTCGTCCACGCGAGCGTCACCACCGACGGCCGGGAGGGCTGGCCCGCACCCGTCGCGTCGTACCTGGCGCCGAAGTACGGCTACGCGCCCGACCGGGCCGCCGGCGCGCGAAACCGCGCGATTGCCGTCCTGGGGCTCCTCGGTCGCTCGCTCGAGACGAGCCAGCACGCGGGGCACGACTACTTCTTCGGAGACGAGCCGACCGCGCTGGACATCTACGCGGCCACCGTCACCAACATCGTGGCGACCTTGCCGCCCGAAGCCTGCCCCATGCCCGAACCGGTTCGGCATGCGTTCGAGACGCTCGACAAGACCGTTCGCGACGCGGTCCCGACCGGTCTCCTTCGGCATCGGGACCGGATGTACGAACACCACCTGCCGCTGCCGATGCGGTTCTGAGGACTAGCCGGAGCGGCGCCGACACGTCGCCGTGGTAGATTTTTCTCGAGGACGGGGACATGGATGAGGGCGGCCCAGGGCTCGGCTACGCCGGTGCGCGGCTGTTCCGCGTGGCTTTCCCCAAAGTGAAAGTGACGGCCCCCGCGGCTGGCATCCGTTTCGAACGCGACGTTCCGGTGGCGCTCAGCGACGGAACACGTTTGCGCGCCAACGTCTTTCGGCCCGACACCGGCGGTCGATTTCCCGCGATCCTGAGCGCCCACCCGTACGGCAAGGACGCGCTGCCCCGGCGCACGTCGCTCGGTTACCTGCCGCTCGCCCGTTACCGTTTCTTGCGACAGCCCGAGCCGGTGTCGCTCTCGGCGTATACGTCCTGGGAGGCGCCAGACCCGAGCAGCTGGGTGCCGCGGGGGTATGCCGTCGTCAATCTGGACCTGCGCGGTTTCGGCACCTCGGAGGGCACGGGCACGTTGCTCTCGGAGCAAGAAGGGCGGGACGTGGCCGAGGCCATCGAATGGGCGGCCGCGCAACCGTGGTCGACCGGGAAGGTTGGCCTCAACGGTGTCTCGTATCTCGCCATCAGCCAATGGCGTGCGGCCGCGTTGCGCCCGCCGCACCTGGCCGCGATCTGTCCCTGGGAGGGGTTTAGTGACGTCTACCGGGACCTCGCGTATCCGGGCGGCGTTCGCGAAGACGGGTTCATGCCGTTCTGGTCGCAGATGACCGAACGCAGCGGTCGGGTGCAAGAGGCGTTGCGGCCGGGGCAGCTTGCCCACCCGAGCTTCGACGACTTCTGGGCCGAGCTCGTGCCGAACCTCGAACGCATCGTGGTGCCCGCGCTCATCTGTGGCAGCTTCTCGGACCAGGGGCTGCACACGCGCGGCGCCTTCGAGGCGTTCCGCCGCATCGGCTCGAGGCACCGCTACCTCTTCACGCACCGGGGCGGCAAGTGGTCGACCTACTACTCGCGTGAGGCGCTCTCGCTGCAGCAGCGATTCTTCGATTGCTTCCTCAAGGGCGAGGAGAACGGAATGCGCGAGGTCGCGCCGGTCCGCCTGGAAGTCCGCAGCCGCGGCAATGCGGTGCATGCGGTTCGGGACGAACGCGCTTGGCCCCTGCCCGGCACCCGCTGGACACCGCTGCACCTCGCGCCGGGCGAGCTGCGTGAGCGCCCCGTCGAATCGAGCGCGAGCGTGCAATTCGTCGCTCCGGCAGGAGGCGTGCAATTCGCCTGGCGGCTGCCCGAGGATCTCGAGCTGGCTGGACCGATGAAGCTCAAGCTGCACGTCGAGCTGGGCGGTGCGACCGACGCTCACCTCTTCGTCGCCGTGCGAAAGCTCGAAGGCACGCGCCACGTGCCATTCGAGGGCGCGTACGGCTTCGGGCGCGACGTCGTGACCAAGGGGTGGATGCGCGTCGCGCACCGTCGCCTCGACGGCAGCCGGGGCGACCCCACCCGGCCCTTCCATCCGTGCGACGTCGCCGAACCCCTGCCCGCGGGCCAGATCGCCGCCGTCGAGATCGAGCTTCTGCCCTCGTCGACGTTCTTCCGTCGCGGCGACACGCTCCGGCTGGACGTGCAGGGCCATTGGTTCTGGCGGCGCAGCGCGCTCTTCGGGATGTTCCCCAGCAGCTACGCCCCCAGCCCGCCAGGCACCGTCGTGCTCCACCTGGGCGGCCGCTACGACAGCCATCTGCTCGTCCCGCGCACGGGATAGTGAGGCGGGTGGTTCTGAGGTCGAGGGCGCTCTCCGCTACCTGTTCGCGATCGGCGTCCAATGCACCTGTCGCGCCTCGGGCACCGCCAGGTGAACCGCATCCTCGATCTGGCGGCCGATCTCCGTGGCGCGCGACAGGGGCGTGCTCGACTGCATCTCCCCTTCGATGTCGAGCAGAAGAGACCGGCCCATCCATCGACCTCGGGCCACCGCCGATTCCACGCCCGGCACGGTACGCGCGGCCGCCTCGGCCGCCGAGAGATGCTCGACGTCTACACCATCCATCAGATGGTGGACGATCTTGTTCGTGACCTCGTACCCGACGTGACAGATGAAGAGGGTCACGAAGAGGCCAGCGATCGGGTCGGCAACCCGCCAGCCGAAGGCCACGCCGGCGAGTCCGACCAGGGCGCCGAACGACGAGATCACGTCGAGCCAGGAGTGCTGCGCCTCGGCTTCGAGCGTGACCGACTGAATGCGTCTCGCGACGTGCGCCTTGTAGCGCGACACGGCCAGATTGCCGGCCATCCCGAGCAGGGCCGCCCCGACGCCGGCCCCCAGGTGGGTGGTGCCTCGGTGTGAGACGAGCTTGCGGTAGCTCTCGAAGCCCGCGAAGACCGCACTTCCCCAGATGACGAGCGCGATGCCGAGCCCCGCGAGATCCTCGGCCCGCTCGTACCCGTAGGGGTACCTCCTCGTCGCGGGGCGCCTCGACACCCGAAAGCCGACGAACACCACCGCCGAGGTCGAGACGTCGGCCAGATTGTGTAACGAGTCTCCGAGCAGCGCCACGGATCCCGTATAAAGGGCGAGGAGCAGCTCGATCCCGCCCGTGAGGGCGAGGCCAACGGCCGAGAACAGGATCGCGCGGTACGCCGCCTTTCGATCCCGGCCCTCGTCGTGCCTCGTCACCGGCTCTCACCTACCATACCCCCTATGGTATAGCGAGCGACATGGCCCACCTCGCCGATGACAAGGAGAGACTCCTCAACCGCGTCCGCAGGATTCGCGGACAGCTCAACGCCGTCGAGAAAGCCATTGACGGCTCGGACGATTGTGCAGAGGTCCTGCAGAGGCTCGTCGCCTGCCGGGGGGCGATGGGCGGCCTCGTCGTCGAGCTCCTCGAGGGGCACGTCCGTGCCCACATCGTCGATCCCGACAAGAAGCCGTCGTCCCGTCCGGCCAAGGGCGCACGCGAGCTCATCGACATCTTGAAGACCTACGTCCGGTGAGCGTTGCTTCGATGATTCACCGCCGCGTTTGGGCCCTGGCCACCGTCGTCGTGATCGCGGCGACGGGGTGCGCCGGCTCGGTCCTGATGCGGCCAGACGACGCGACCTTCGGCGGCGCCCAGGCTCGCCTGGTCGCCACCGCCGTCCTCATCGACCAGGAGCAACCGCCGCCCGCTGAACGATGGCTGTATCTGCAGGCCGAATCTTATTACCGCTACCGGTTCGAGTTCCCGCCCCGCAGCGCCCTCAGCTATGTGGCGCAGGCGGCGGCGGCGACCACCGACTTCCCGGCGTTTCAAGCGCTCGCCGGATCGCTCGATCTGCTCGACCTTCGTCTCAAGAGCTACGACGGAGCCGTGCAGATGTGGGAGACGCTGCTCGCGCGCTACCCGCAGAGCCGGCTGCGCCCTCTGACGCTCTATCGTCTCGGCTGGGCCTACCGCAGCTCGGGCGTCGCGGGATTCCCGCGCACCTCCGGCGACGAGGCCTTCGATCTTCTCGTGAAGGAGGATCCGGGGTCCGAGCTTTCTCGGCTGGCGACCGAAGCGAAGGCGACCCCCTGGAAGTCGAAAGGGACCGCGACGGGCCTCTCCGTCGTACCGGGCTTCGGCCAGTTTTACGTGGGCGAGCGCCTCAACGGCACCGTGCGGCTGGCGGTAGCCCTCGCGGCGGTGGCCGCGGTCGTGCTCCCTTCGGTCGTGGCCTACCAGCGCCGCTCCGATCTCTCGTGGGGACGAGACTGGCCTCTGTTCGCGAGCGCCCTCGGCGGCTTGATCGTCCTGAACATCGACTACACGACCGCCTACGAGGACGCGCTGCGCGGCGTGGTCCAGTGGAACGAGCGGACCGAGTCGCGTTTCCTGGACGCCCATCCCGACGCCCCTTAGCCCGCGGTCGCGCTGTAAATGAGCCGAAGATGGCACGTACAGGCAGACGTTACGTGACGAGCTTGAGGCCGATGATGGATCCGATCAGCGTCGTCAGAAACGCCACGCGCCAAAACGTCGTCGGATCCTCGAAGAACAGCATTCCCACCGCGGCGGTGCCGAAGGCCCCTATCCCCGTCCAGACGGCATAGGCGGTTCCCAGCGAGAGATCGCGCGTCGATAGATTCAGGAGGCCAAAGCTCAGCAACGCGCAGATTGAAAAGCAGACGTTGTAACCCCAGTGCTGGAAGCCGTTCGACAGCTTCATGAAGCTGGTGAATCCCATCTCGAAGACGCCCGCGGCGACGAGATAGATCCAGGGGTTCAGATGCCAGAGGGCTTTTCCGAGAGTCATCGGGGAAGTTGTTACCATGAACGTTCGCTGGGCGGTCGCCGCTGCGGATGCGCTCGATTGAAGAAGGCGATGTCGACGTCGGTGCGTTACACTTTCGGCCGATGGGATTGCGGGGGCGGAGAGGCGGCGGGCTCCTGCTCGCCTGCTTGGCGTTCGGCGGCTGCTCCGTTGCCCTAGTTGATGGCGCACCGGCGCGAGATCAGTGGCCCGCCGAGCATCGCCTCGGCCAAGAGCTATCGCGTTGTACGACCTCGCCCCTCGTTCCCATCGTCGACGGCGCGATCGGGCTCGCCCTCGGCGGAGGCGCCATCTATTTCGCGGGCCGCGGCGATGAGGCCGCGCCCTTTGCTGCAGGTGTGGTGGCGGTACCGGCCCTCGTGTTCTTGGCTTCAGCGCTTTACGGAGTCGTCGCCACGAAGACCTGCCGGACCTATTTGGCTGGGCCGCCCTACGTGCCCGACGGCCGATGAAAAGGGTCCACAGCAGACCAAGCGGGCTCGCCCAACTAGCGCCGAGTCCGAGACCTTCCGATCACACAGCGATCGCCCCCGCGTTTTCAGAGGGCTTTGAACTCGAACTTGGCCACGTAACAGAAGGGAGCCGGGCCGCCGTTGACCATCAGCGGGGTGTAGCGCCACTCCGTCACCGCGTTCAATACGTTCGTTGCCAGGGCGGGCGCGCTTCCTGCCAGGATCGACACGCTGTCGACCACACCAGCGTTCGACACGCAGATCTTGGCGGACACGACATAGGCCCGTCCCGAAACTCGCAACTCCGCCGGGAACTCGGGGTCGGCGCCGCTGATCTTCTGCATCGCACCCGTCTGGGGCGGCAGGAACTTGACGCCGTTCGCCTTGGTCGTGGTCTCGGCACCGGCCGCGCCGGGCGTCGCGACCTCCTGGCTCGCCGGTGGCACGCCAGGCTTCTCCACCACGGGCGGCGCGACCATTTGGCTCGCCGGTGGCGCGCCCGGCCTCTCCACCGCGGGCGGCGGGTTCAAGCACCCGGTGATGAACAAAGAAACGGCACCCAAAGTCCAGCGGCGTGTCACGGCCGCCGAATCTCGCACGAAGTCCGCCGAAACGCCCCCTGCGCGTGACGGGCGATCGCGCCGTGTGGATGGCACAGGCCCGACGGAACCATCGCGAGAGGCCATTCGGCGGCGAACGGAGTGAGGTCCGGCGAAGCTTTTCGTCTAGGGTAGGTTCTGGAGGTTCCAATGGCTGATGGCCCCAAGACTGCGCCCGCACCCCACGTTCATCTCCCCAGCGTCATCGAGTGGAGCAGCATTTCGCAGGGAGACCTAGGCCTCAAGGCCATGTACTGGACCGACGACAGCAAGACCAGCGTCACCTCGATCCCCATCGTTGGCTGGATCACCTACTCAAATAGGAAGGTGACGGATGTTGCTGGCTTCAACGGCTTCGAGCCCATAGTCGTCTCGGATGAAGGCTGGTGGCCGACTCTGGCAAAATCATTACCTCGCTACGCCTGCATAGCGGCGCGGGGTGCGACAGAAGAAGAGGTCATAGCCAAGATCCACAAGTGGGGAATGGGGCCGAATCCGGGACCAAGCGGCCTCGCCAACTAGCGGCGCTTTCGCTTCACGGTGGGGGCGTCCTGGGTAGGGCCCCCCGCACTTTCCCGAGGCTCAACGTCAGTGAACGAACGCGAGCAACGCGGGCATCACCGGATCGTCGTCGCTACCGATGCGGAGGACAGCTTCGTTGTGCCCGAGACCGGCAAGCTCGACGAACCTGGCGGGACTGCCCACTTCAGCCATGCGCGCCTTCATCCTGCGAAAGCCGTCGAGGCAGACCTGTTGGTCGCCGGTACTGTCGACGAACAGCAGGGGCGGATGGCGCGCGCGTGCGTACGAGATCGTCGAGTGAGCCGCGAGGCTCGCGTCGTCGGGCCCGAAAAGCTGGCGCACGATGTCGGCTTGCCCCAGCTTGAACGCCGCGAGCGACGCGCCGAGATCGAAGATGCCGTCGATCGACACGAATCCGCCGATGGCTTCGGGATCGACACCGTTGCGACGCAGGATGCGCCCGTCCATCGCGAGGAGGGAGGCCAGGTGTCCGCCGGCCGAATGCCCGACAACGAACATACGCCCGCCATCGCACCCCCATGAAGGACAGGACTCGCGTACGAAGCGGATAGCAGCTGCGATGTCGTCGAGCGAATCGTCACCGCGTCGGACGAGAGGGTACTGCCGGTAACCGATGATGGCGGCGACGATGCCGTGACGCGCGAACGCGACACCGACGTTGCCGTACGCGCCCGTCAAGGGTTGCAGCCAGCGACGGTCGAGCGGGCTCCAGTACCCGCCGTGGACGAACACGACGACGGGCGCGGGCGGGGCGTGGAGTGGTTGGTAGGGCTGGTACAGATCGAGCTGTCGCTTCGGGTCGGCGGTGACCGCGGTGTAGGGGAGGTCGAAGCGGCGGATGACGAGGTCGCGCTTGAAGTAGTAGTTGCGACGCGCGGGCCAGAACCAGAGCAGCCCGATCGTCAAAGCGAGGGCGACGAGCGCGAAGAGGCGCTTTCGGCGTGGCGAAGGCATCCAGGCTCTGACACCGCCGGGCAGCGCAGGTTCCCTCGGAGCAGCTCGAGTCTCGGCCGTCGCGTGATGATTTATGGCTATGTGTGAAGCAACGGCCGAGACACTAGCGGCGCTTTCGCTTCACGGTCGGCGCGGGGTGTTCGGCCCAGTAGCGGGTGTGTGCCGACTTGTCCCGTGGCGCCTTCGCCAGGCAGTGCGCGTCGCAGCGGCTGCAGAACTGACAGGTGCTCTCCGCCTTGAAGCACTCGCGGCACATGTGGGGTCCCTGCTGCATCCGAGG
>OCTA010005274.1_pt1 | contig 11211 bp, 8 predicted proteins | sample 1538991 | NCBI WGS metagenome assembly OCTA01 (sample SAMEA3539302, study PRJEB22396) | soil metagenome | biome: tundra; feature: field; material: soil | place: USA | collected 2010-05 | depth 0.15 m | reverse complement strand
TCGCGTCGCCGGAGTTTCGCCATACGTAGATTACACTATCGGTGAAAATGCTCTAGCCCCGAGGGAACACTTCTACACGCAGGATTATCCCTTGTTGAAGTTGATCAGAGCATCCTTAGCGGGAATGCTTGCGTTTTGAGTTGGTAGCCAGCAAAATTCATAATTGGTCCGACACGATAGGCATCGATGATTTCTAAAGCATTTCACATCATTGCTCTAGCTACAGTAGGCTTCGGCGCCTTTGCGTCGATTCCAGGCCTCGCGCAGACCGGAGGGAATTCCCCAAGGCAGACTCCGGCGGTCACGGTCACGCCGTCTTCGTCGAGCATCACAACGGCCCAGGCGTTATCTGTGACCGTCAATGTCGGCGGCGCCGCAGGCAGCCCGGCTCCCTCCGGCACTGTGGTCTTCACCAGTGGCAGCTACAGTCTGCCTCCGAATCTGCTGTATAGCATGCCCTCTTTGACTGGGATCTATCACTCCAGCCTCACCACCGCAAATCTGACCGCCAACTCCGGCCTGAGCAACGCGACTGTAACCTATGTCGATGCCTCGGGCGCTGTCCAGGGGACTGCCACAGGCGTAATAGCTGCAACGCCTGGTCAGGCCGGCACTGCATCCATTCCATTTCCGCATCCATTGGATGCAACCCAACCCGCGCGCATCAATGTCCATCTATGCATTGGCAGCTCGACCACATCGCCTGACAGCAATCAGTTGAAGATTTATTTCAGCAATGGGGCAAACCCTTCCAATGGACTTTATTTCAGCGTGGGGATGAACTTCATACAGCTACAGATGTGGGGTACGCCGGAGCTCACAAGTTACGGTTCCGGAGGCATTCCCTCCGGAACCTGCGGGTCGGTATTTATGGATTGGCTTGGGACTGGGCCGGGCGGAGTAGACGCTCAAGTCAATGAACAGGTGTGGGCGGGGTGGATTCCAGACAACCCCACCGATCTTCAGGCTCCAAACAATACCACTGTTCCGTCAACTTACGAACCAATTGCACTTGGATTTTCGGCGGTGCTCGACGCTTCCATGTTGTCCAACACCACAGAGATATTCATCAGCGATGCTTCTGTAAATACGTTGGTAACTGGCGTTTATGTCAGCCAGGGACGCCTGGATGGACCCACCGATGGCGCAATGCCCGTCCCCGGCCTCTTTCAGCCCGTCGTGCTCAACGCAGGAAATATCGTTCCGAACTATCAGGCAAACGAAGTGTGGCTTCCACCCACATATGGCGACCCAGCCGGGAATCCAATCCTACAGACATATCATCCCAACGGAACTGTCGCGGATATTCGCTACGGGCGCTATGGCGTGTATGCCAACCTTTTCAATGCCGGGTACATCCTCGTAGCCGTCACCGGCGATAACGGTTACGGCTACTCCGCCTGGGGCGGCGCAAATTATTTCGATTCTCCGACATCTGTAAGCTGGGGCGGGCCAAGTGGAGGGCAGTACAGAAATGCCGTGATGGGCATCGTAAGACAATATCTTCCCAACGGCAACCAGTACTTCCGTATGGGATTGAGTGCCGGCGCCGCGGATGCCCTCAATGATGAAATGAGAAATCCGGGCGCGTCGGGAATTGCCTTATACAGCGGTGTAACCAGTCTCACCGGTGCTTGGAATCAGGCGGGACAGCCCGCACCGGGAGGCGGAACCTATAGCAGCGTTCTCCCCAACATCCAATATGGATGGGGGGACTGGTATCTGGCGCTTCAAGGGAGTAATACCAACCAAACTCCGGAGTCCAGTCCGTCGTATTGGACAAAGGTTAGCTCCACGATGGCGGGCCTGCCGCTCAGTTACTACAACGCATGGGAGTTCACGCAAAAAGGCGCCTGGAATGCAACGGTCACGTACGATCAGAACGACATAACTGTTCGACCCTACACTGGGACTATCTCCGGTCTTGCCGCGGGTGATCCGGGCCTCAATCTTCCGTCCTTTGCCGATGTGCCCATCCAGGCATGGGCGGAACAGAACGATTCGACGATTATGTCCCCAACCTGGCAGACCGCATTCATCGATGGAGTTACCGCGACGGGGAACAAGAATGCCGTGAGCAACATCCTTACCGACTGCCCGGCGACTGGCGGTTGTCATCTAACTTCTGGTGTCCTTAATCCAACGAATGATCAGCCCTGGAACACTACCACGAGCCCCTCGCCGACTCTTGCCTGGTTCAACTCTTTGCGCACGCCCTGGTCTGTGCAAACCAGCGGCAGTTATACCTCCGCGGCCGCGGCTCTCACTAGCGGCAGCGCCATCATCGACATCCCCGCCGGGTCGCTGGCCCTCGGTACAGACAACCTCACAGCCAGTTACACCCCGGACGCCACAATCTCCTCAACCTATAACAGCGCATCGGGATCAGCATCAGTTACCGTGACCCTTCCGAGGACCACGCCGACAGTCACAGTGACTCCATCCTCATCCAGCATCACGACCGCGCAGGCACTTACGGTAACAGTCGCCGTAAACTGTGGCAGCGGCAATTCGACACCTACCGGATCGGTGACGCTGGCCGGCGGCGGCTACATTTCCACAGCAACAACTCTCAGCAACGGCAGCGCAACCATCAACATTTCCGCTGGGTCGCTGGCCACGGGGTCGGACACGCTGACAGCGAGCTACGCGGGAGACACCAACTATGGCGCAACTATCGGCACCGCCTCAGTCACTGTCACGACTGCGGTGAATCCCAGCTTTACCGTCAGTGGTACAGCGGTCTCTGTCACACCCGGCGCAACAACGGCGAATACATCCACCCTTACTGTGACACCGGCTGGAGGCTTCACCGGCAGCGTGGTGCTGACGGCTGCCGTCACTTCCAGCCCGACCGGTGCCCAGTATTCGCCCACCTTTAGCTTCGGCTCGACCAGCCCGGTGAGCATTACCGGCACAACCGCAGGTACCGCCGCCCTCACCATATCTACAACGGCAGCCACTAGCAGCGCACTGGCATTTCCAAAACGCCCCGGAGTTCCCATGTACGCAGCGGGTGGTGCGACTCTGGCCTGCATTCTGCTATTTGGCATTCCGGCACGGCGGCGTAGCTGGCGAACAATGCTTGGAATGCTGGTGCTCCTGGTTGCTCTGGCTGGTGGTTTGTCGTCGTGTGGTGGCGGGGGCGGCGGCGGTGGGAACAGCGGCAATCCCGGCACTACGGCGGGAACCTACACCGTTACCGTAATTGGCACGACGGACGCCACCACGGAAACAGGAACGATCACTCTCATCGTCCAGTAGTGTGCCTACTTGTAATGGACAAAATTGGACAAGAAGCCCCTGAGTCTTGACAAAGCCGAAAATCGGCGCGAGAATATGACTGTCAGTCAATAATGTCTGACACTCATTCATGAAGAGCAGTCACATATCGCGTCAGACCACTCTCGCCGACGCCCTCGCAGCCGGGAAAGTACCCCACCGGGCAGGCATAGGACGCCGGGAACGCCGAGGTGCGGAGACGCGCCTGCGGCTGTTCCGGTGCGCTCTTCAACTGATTGCGGCGCGCGGCTTTCCCAACGTCACCGTGGAAGACATTACCGAAGCCGCGGACGTGGGCAAGGGAACCTTCTTCAACTACTTTGAGACCAAGGATCATGTGCTGGGCGTGATGGCCGAGATTCAGCTCAGCAAGGTGCGAGAAGCCGCTTCGCTGGCCGGGAAAGGCAAGCAGACGATTCATTCCGTGCTGCACGATCTGGTGCTTCATTTGGCCGAGGAACCCGGACGCAGCCCCAGTCTGGCGCGCGCCTTTATCTCCTCCTTTCTGGCCAGCGAGGGCGTTCGCGGCATCATTGAGCGCAATATGCGAGAGGGCCGCAAGATGATCGCGGAGGTTGTGGCCGTAGGGCAGGCGCGCGGGGAGATCGACCCTGGGCTGAAGAAGAAGGTGGTCGCGATTCAGCTTCTGCAAACGTGCATGGGAACCGTGCTGTTGTGGTCGCTGCATGGGGAGCCTGCCCTCAAAGCATGGATCGAAGACAGCTTTCAACATTTTTGGAGGGCGATCGTCCTCCGCGATCAAGAGCAGGAACCATGAGATTCGAATTTCGCATTGCCGTTCTTCTGGGTCTGGTGAGCGTGATCGCCGGCCCGATGCCAAGCGCAATCTGTGCGGCGCAGCAATCGCCGCCAGTCCGCCTGACGTTGCAGGATGCGATTCAGAAGGGGCTTGAGGCCAACCTCAACGTGCTTGTTGCCGGCACGCGCATCGACGAGGCTGAAGGCACTCGTATGCGCCGCTTGTCGGCCGCGCTGCTTCCGCGAGTGAGTGCGCAAACCTATGCCAACGTGCAGAACCGCGACCTGCGCGCCTTTGGAATATCGGCGCCTGGTTTGCCTGAAGTTGTGGGGCCCTTTTCGAATTACGATTTTCGTATTTACGGCCAGCAAAATATTGTGGACCTACAGAGTTATCGCGGATTGAAGGCCAGCGAGCGGACGCTCGATGCGGGCAAGATGGACTTGCAGGATGCGCGCAATCTGATCGTGCGCTCGATTGCAGCTCTCTATTTGAACGCGCAGTCTGCGGCGGCGCGTGTGGAAGCCGCGCAGTCGCGAGTGAGGGATTCAAGCGCTCTGTTCAAGCTGGCCAAGGACAAGCACGATGCGGGGTCTGCGACAGGTGTGGACGTGCTGCGTGCTCAGGTGCTGCTTGCGAACGACAGGCAGGCAGAGCTCGTTGCCGAGAACCAGTTGAAACAGTCGCTGCTGGCTCTCGCGCGCAATCTGGGGATGAGTCCGGGCACGCCGTTGGAACTGGCGGAGCCGCTCCGTTACCAAGCCCTGAACCAGCCTGAATCCGAACTGCTTGTGCCCGCGGCGCTGCTCGCGCGCGCCGACTACCTTTCGCTTGACCGCCAGCGCCAGGGCCTGGTCGAGCAGCAGCGCGCCAGCCGAGCGCGTCTCTATCCAAAGCTCAGCATCAATGGCAACTTCGGCGAGATTGGGCGCAGCATTGGCGGAGTGCAACCCACAGGCCTGCTTCAAGGCCAGATTGACTTCACGGTTTTCGATCGCGACCGCAACGGCGAGGCGCAGGAGCTTGCCAGTCGCGTCAAGCGCATCGACGATCAGATTGCCGATCTGCGGCGCGGAATCGATGAGGATATCCGCGAGGCGCTGCTGAATCTGGATTCCGCGGCTGAGCAGGTGGCAGTGGCCGGGGAAGGCCAGGACCTGGCGCAGCGAGAACTGGAACTCGCGCAGGATCGTTTTCAGTCGGGCACGGCCAACAACGTTGAGGTGGTTACCGCTCAGGACGAACTGGCACGCGCGCAAGAGAACTATATCGTTGCTGTTTCCAGCCATGTGGATGCAAAGTTTGCGCTCGCTCGCGCCATGGGCGATACGGAGAAGAACATTGTGCAGTACATGGGAAATCCGTAAGCGGATTTGACGATCGCGCTTCGATCGATGTTACTGTTTGCGAGGTTTGATGCTATGAAACGACTCATCCCTATTCTGATTCTGCTGGTTGCGGCGATTGTAGCAGGCGTTTATTTCTATCCGCGACTGATGAAGAAGCCGGCGCCCGCGAATCAGCTCACGCTCTCCGGTAACATTGAAGCACATGAGAGCCTGGTGAGCTTTAAAGTACCGGGGCGCATCGTCGAGTTGCCGGTCGAGGAGGGCCAGCAGGTGGAGCGGGGCGCTTTGTTGGCGCGCCTCGAAGATGCCGATTCCAGGCAGAAGGTGCGGATCGACGAGGCCAGTGTCCGCGTGCGTGAATCCGACCTTGCCCTCACGCTGGCCGGAACCCGCGAACAGGAAGTGAAGGCATCGCAGCAGACCATGAAGGATGCGCAGGCCGATCTCGACCAGAAGAAACTCGATAACGATCGTGCGCAGCGGCTCTTCAGCAAAGACGAGATCTCCGCGCAGGACCGCGATCTGGCTGCAACTGCTGTGAAGCGCGCAGAAGCAGTTTTCAAGGCTGCGCAACAGCGAACCAACGAGGCCGTCGAGGGCAGCCGCAAGGAAGATATTGCGATTGCGCGCGCCAATCTCAACCAAGCCAGCGCAAACCTTGGATTGAGCCAAGTGAACCTGACTTACGCGATCCTGCACGCGCCTTCCACCGGAGTCATTACTGTACGCCAGGCTGAGTTGGGAGAAGTGGTCGCGCCGGGTTCTCCGGTGGTGACGCTTGCCGATCTGGAGCACATCTGGTTGCGAGCGTATATCGCCGAGACCGATCTGGGCAGCATCCACTGGGGTCAGGAAGCGACTGTTACCACCGATACCTATCCCGGCAAGCAATACCACGGGCGCATCTCGTTTATTTCATCCAATGCGGAGTTCACACCGAAGAGCGTGCAGACTTTTAAGGAGAGGGTGACTCTTGTTTATAGGATCAAGATAGATATCGATAACCCGAATCACGAATTGAAACCCGGCATGCCCGCGGACGCTCACCTTGACCTGGCCGCGGCCAAGTCTTCGGGATCTGCGCCAGCGAAGCAATGACGGATCAACTCCAATCCGCGATTGAGGCCGCAATCAGGGCCGAAGGACTCACGAAAAGCTTCCCGGGCGTCCGCGCTGTCGAGGCCCTGAGCTTCGATGTCCACGCCGGAGAGATATTTGGCCTGGTCGGTCCCGACGGGGCAGGGAAGACGACCACTCTGCGGATGCTAGCGGGCATCATGCCGCCCGATGCAGGCAAGGCCATGGTCGCCGGCTTCGACGTGATCCGCGATCCAGAGGGAGCCAAGCACGCTCTGAGTTATATGCCGCAGCGTTTCGGGCTTTATGAAGACCTGACCGTGGATGAAAACATCCGCTTCTACGCCGACTTATTCGGGGTGAGAAAGGCTGAGCGCGAAGATCGTTCCGCGCAACTGCTGCAAGCGGCGGGAATGAGTGAGTTCCGTAAGCGCCTCGCCGGCAAGCTTTCCGGCGGCATGAAGCAAAAGCTCGGACTGGTCTGCGCGCTCATTCATCGTCCTAAGGTAATTCTGCTGGATGAGCCGACCACGGGCGTCGATCCTGTTTCGCGGCGCGACTTCTGGCGCATCCTTTATGAGTTGGTCGCGGAGGGCGTGGCGATCCTGACCTCGACTGCTTACCTTGATGAAGCCGAGCGCTGCCATCGCGTTGCGCTGCTCGACAAGGGCAAGCTGCTGTTTTGCGATACGCCTGCGAACCTCAAGACAAGGATGAGCAAAGGCGTTCTGTCCGTGACCTCGGCGGAGCCGCGCACGCTGCGGGATTCACTTGAACATGCGGACGGAATCTCAAGCCTGATGCTAACCGGCGACGGTCTGCACGTAGTGGTGGACGATGCTGCGCGCCGCATTCCCGAGTTTGAGGCCCGGCTGAAGAACGCGAACGTGCCCTTCGACGCGATTCAAAAAGTGGCGCCGACGATCGAGGACCTCTTTGTGGATGCGGTCCAGAGCGGAGCGTCACACCATGCCTGAGCGACATGAACAAGAGGACTCAGTCGCGGTGGAGAATCTGGTGAAGCGATTCGGCGATTTTGTGGCTGTCGATCGACTCAATCTCGAAGTTCGCAAAGGCGAGGTCTTTGGATTTCTTGGACCGAACGGAGCCGGCAAGTCCACCACCATTCGCATGCTTTGCGGGCTGCTGAAGCCTACGTCAGGCCGCGCGCTGGTTGCGGGGTATGACGTGGCCCGCGACCCTGAAGTCGTGCGGCAAAATATCGGCTACATGTCGCAGAAGTTTTCTCTCTATAACGATCTCAAGGTCATCGAAAACCTGCGCCTCTTCGCCGGCCTCTACAGCGTGCCCTCGAACAAGCTGAAAGAACGGATTGAATGGGCGCTCGCGATGGCGAACCTCAAAGGCCAGGAGAATCTCATCACCGGCACGCTTCCAGGCGGATGGAAGCAGCGCTTGGCGCTTGGCTGTGCGGTGCTGCACAAGCCGCTCATCCTCTTTCTGGATGAGCCGACCTCCGGCGTCGATCCCATTTCGCGGCGTCAGTTCTGGGATCTGATTCACCAGATGGCGGAGGAGGGCGTGACCGTCTTTGTGACCACGCATTACATGGAGGAGGCTGAATACTGCAATCGTCTTGCGCTGATCTTTCGCGGAAAGATGGTGGCCCTCGGCACGCCCTCCGAATTGAAGCGGGACTCGATGAAGGGCGAACTGCTGCTGGTTGAATGCGAGCCGCTGGGCAATGCCGTGGAAGCGCTGCAATCGGTTCCGGACGTGATGGATGCGGCGGTGTTCGGCAACGCTCTGCACCTGGTTGTGGCGGATGCCGCCGCCGCTATGCCGCAGATTGAGAAGTACCTTGCGGACAACGGAATCGTTGTAAGCCGAATCGAGAAGATACGCCCCAGCCTGGAAGATGTTTTCGTTTCTCTCACAACGGCAGGCAATGCGGGAGAGGAGCGCAAAGCATGAGCCTTACGCGCTTGCTGGCCGTGGCCCGGAAGGAAGTGATTCAGATCCTCCGCGATTCGCGCAGCCTGATCATTGTGGTCATCATGCCTGTGACGCTGATGCTGCTCTTCGGTTACGGAGTCAATCTGGATCTAAAGGGGCTGCCAGTTTATGTGTACGACCGCGACGGCAGCCAGCAAAGCCAGGACCTGCTGAAGCGCTTCCAGGCCAGCGAATATTTCCATGTTATACGCGTGGTGAACGACTATCCCACGATTACCAGGGCGCTCGACGACGGCCACGCCAAGATGGGGATCGTTATTCCGTGGGATTTTTCCTTGCGGTTGGGTAGCGGCGGTCCAGTGCAGGTTCAGGCGCTCGTGGATGGCACCGACGACAACACAGCCAATGTGCTGATCGGCTATGCCCAGGCTGTGGTTCAGGGCTATTCGGCGGAGATTCAACTCAACTGGCTTCGCGAGCGCGGCCAGCCGGTACAGCCCGCTGCGGTGAGTGTGCAAACCAGGACCTGGTACAACGAAGATCTCGAGAGCAGCGCGTTCATCGTTCCCGGCGTGCTCGCGCTTGTGATGTCGGTGATCGGCGCATTCCTGACTTCACTCACCATTGCGCGCGAGTGGGAACGCGGATCGATGGAACAGTTGATCTCGACCCCCGTGAGCGCGATGGAGATCATGCTGGGCAAGCTGGCGCCCTATTTCGTCCTCGGGATGTTCGACGTGATTGTCTGCGCCGCGATCGCGATCTACTGGTTCCATGTGCCGTTCCGCGGATCGTATGTCACGCTGCTGGTCAGCTCCGCTTTGTTCCTGGTGGTGGTGCTTTCGCTCGGATTCTTTATCTCAGTGGTTGCGAAGAACCAGTTTGCCGCAAGCCAGATCGCGCTGCTGGTGACGTTTCTTCCCGCTTTCCTGCTGTCGGGATTTCTGTTTTCGATCGAGCAAATGCCCGTTGCCTTGCAGTGGATCACGCGCATTCTGCCGGCTCGCTACTACGTTTCAGTGCTGAAGAAGATATTCCTCAAGGGGACGCCCACGGCCATGCTCTACGCCGATCTGATTCCCCTGGGTGTGTTTGCGCTGGTGCTGGCGCTGCTGGCTACACGCGCATTCCACAAGCGGCTGGAGTAAAGGAGAGAAGCAATGTTTGGGCGTCTGAAACAGATGTTGATCAAGGAATTCATCCAGGTCTTCCGCGACAAACGGACGCGCTTTCTGCTGTTCGGGCCGCCGATCATCCAGATGTTGGTCTTTGGATACGCGGCCACTTACGATATTCATCATGTTCCGACGGTTGTGCTGGATCTGGATCACAGCCAGCAGAGCCGCGAGCTGATTTCGCGCTTTACATCAAGCCCTTATTTCGACGTACAGCGGCAACTGACTGACTCGCGGCAGATTCGCGATCTTATCGATCGGGGACAAGCTACCGTGGGCCTGGAGATCGATGCCGGCTTTGCACAAAAGCTGGGCAATGGGCAGACCGCGCCGCTGCAAGTGATTGTGGATGCCACTAACTCGAACACGGCCCTGATCGCATCGAGTTACATTACGCAGATTGCGCTCGGCTTTGCGCATGACTACCAGCAGGACCGCATCTATCGGATTGCGCCGCAATTGATCGAAGCGATTCCTTCGGTGGAGCTCGAACAACGGCCGTGGTACAACCCCGCATTGAGCAGCCGCTGGTTCTTTGTGCCGGGAGTTATCGGCAGCCTGACCCTGGTTCTGGTCATTACGCTGACGGCATTCGCGGTGGTTCGCGAACGGGAGATTGGCACGCTGGAGCAGATCATGGTGACGCCCATCCGCCCAGCCGAGTTTATTCTCGGCAAGACGGTGCCATTTTTTCTGATTGGCCTGTTCGATGTTTCGCTGATTGCGGTTGTCGGGACACTGTGGTTCCAGGTTCCATTTCGCGGTCATATCCTGGTATTGTTCACTGGCTCGGTCCTATTCCTTCTGTGCATGCTGGGCGTGGGACTGCTGATTTCAACTGTTTCGTCGACTCAACAACAGGCGATGGTGACTTCCTTCTTCTTTATCATGCCGGCTATCAGTTTCTCAGGGTTCGGATTTCCCATCAGTACCATGCCACAGTGGATGCAATATCTCAGCTATCTGATTCCACTGCGCTATTTTCTGATCGTGCTCCGCGGCACTTATCTGAAAGGCGTGGGAATGGAGATTCTGTGGCCTCAGATGGCGGCCATGGCAGGCATGGCAGTCAGCCTGCTGACGATTGCCATCCTCCGCTTCCACAAGGCGCTGGACTGACGTCGTGCCCAGTTGCAAGGCGGTTCCTGAGCGGTGTTTTCCGCAGCCTGTGAAGCTGGGGGGGAATAAACAGCGAATAAGGGGAGGGGTGGGGGTATTTATTTTCTAGTAAACAGTGCCCTTGAAGTATAGAGATGGGCGGCTTGCGGGTTCGGATGTGGTGAGGAATGCCATGAGACGATTGTGCGCGGTCTTGCGGTAATTATCGGCAAAGGACAAAGCTGCTCCAGGAAGAAGCAAGATTTGGATTGTTCTGCAAGTTAAGCCATTTCAACTGGCAGGCCGTGAACGGTCGAAGGCTTTTGGCGAGTTAGCCCCGCTGCGCGGGGGTTAGCAGGTTGGCAAGTTGGCGGGCTCAAGCGATGGACGCAGTCTCGTCTCCCAGCGGGTCGGCGACACCGGTGGGAAGGCCCGATTCGGACGGCCGAGAGTCGTGCGGTCCCACCCATCCGCGAAGAAACTGCGGATGGATGGGGCACCCACATTTGAGGGAATATCAAGATTCTGAAAAACTTAGGGTGCGCCACCCGCC
>OCTA010005273.1_pt1 | contig 11212 bp, 10 predicted proteins | sample 1538991 | NCBI WGS metagenome assembly OCTA01 (sample SAMEA3539302, study PRJEB22396) | soil metagenome | biome: tundra; feature: field; material: soil | place: USA | collected 2010-05 | depth 0.15 m | reverse complement strand
CCGAACCGCCGTAGACCACCAGATCCTGCGGCCGCTCGGCCACGTCCGGATCGAGGTTGTTCATCAGCATCCGCAGCGCGGCTTCCTGTTTCCAGCCTTTGCAGCGCAGCGTCGTGCCGCGCGGCGCGCGCACGGCCTCATTGTGGACGGCATCCAGAATTGCCATAGCCTGTTTCGACTCTACGATAAGTTTGCCGCTGGCCTGCAGGCTATCCCACATTTCTCCGACGAGTGGCCGCGCTTGCAATGATCCGCGAAAACCGGGGTCTGACGTCTCTGTCCCAGGCGCGCACAACTCTCTCTATCAACCCCTTGTCTCTTGTGCGCCGTGCGGACAGAGCCGTCTGTCACCCGTGTTTTCGCACCCTGTCGATAACGCCCACTTCCTCCCTGTGGGAAATAATTGCTACTTCTTCGCCGCCCGGCGGGCGCTGCCTTCCACGTGCGTCTTGAACTTCTCCGGCTGGCCCGGCGGCGCGATGTCGAATCGAATTTTCAGTTCATCCGGCCCTGTGAAAATGTACGTAAAGCGGAACCGCGGCCGGTCCGGCAGCGGCGCGCTCAAGCACTCGATCCTTTGCCCGTCTGCGGAAGTGGAAACCGTGTATTCGATGCTGTGTCCCTCGTCGTCAAAGTAAATCGCGCGCGGCGGCGCACCGGCATCGCCGGGATAAATGAGAGCCAAGTCGGCATGTTGAAATGCACCGCGGCTGGCCGTGGCGCGAAACGCGGTGAAGCCCTTGCGCACCAGCACGTGCTCGTGGAGTTCATAGCCGAAGCTCATGCCGCTCGCGCTCACCTCGCCCGGTTCGCCGCCTCCGCCAGTGCCCGTCCAATCACCCTCCAGCGGCCGCAACGCCTGCCACGCGCGATCGCCTTCGCTCACCGCTGCCGTCTGGCAACAAAGCGGCGCGCTGGACAAAATCATCCCCAGAAAAAGGAGTGACATGAGATTACGCATAGCCCCATTATGCGGCCTTGCGACAATGAATTCGTCCCCATCGCGACTCTGAGGAGTACTCATCATGGACCATTCCACCGCGCACGAATTCCTACGCCACACGCTGGCGACGCTGGCCTATCGCGCCGCCAAAACGCTGCGCGACGCGCCGGATAGCTTCGCGGCGTTTCGCGCCGCCGATGGAACGCGCACGCCCGGCGGCATTCTGGCGCACATCGGCGACCTCTTCGATTGGGCGCTGGCGATCGCCGACGGCCGTATGGAGTGGCACGACTCGGAGCCGCTCGCCTGGCCCGACGAAGTGGCGCGTTTCTTCCGGACGCTCGCAGCCTTCGACGCGCGCCTCGCCACCGGCGAGCCTCTCGGCATGAGTGTGGAAAAACTCTTCCAGGGCCCCGTCGCCGACGCCTTCACGCACTTCGGCCAGCTTGCCATGCTGCGCCGCATGGCCGGCGCGCCGGTGCGCGGCGAAAGCTACTTCCGCGCGCAGATCGTCATCGGACGCGTCGGGCCCGAGCAGGCGCCGCCCAAGCGCGAGTTCGCCTGACAGCCTATGCCGCAGCGGCCGGAGCGCACCTGATCATCGCCGGCCGCGCGCTCCACGCGACCGCCTTCTAAAAACGCGTCACACGGCCGCGGATCCGCGGGGACGCCACGGGGGCGTGGCTGTGATATGGTCAGGTCACCATGGCTAGCGCAAGCTTTTCTCGCAGATCGTTTTTATCGACGGGCGTCTCCACGGCTCTGACGGTGTCGACGGCTTCCTCGCTGACGGCCGCCGTGAAGGGCAAGAAGATTCCCCTTGGACTCGAACTCTACTCCGTCCGCGACATGTTGGATAAGGACCTGATGGGCACCGTCCGCACCGTCGCCAAGCAGGGCTGGCAGGTCTTCGAATTCTACAGCTCTTACTATTCGTGGACCACCGACTACGCCAAGCAGGTCCGCGCGCTGCTCGACGAAGTCGGCGTGAAGTGCCTGTCCACGCACAACGGCGCGGAGTCGTTCGCCCCCGCAGGCCTCCAGAAGGCCATCGACCTCAACTCGATCCTGGGCTCCAAGACCATCGTTCTGGCGCATCCCGGCAAGACCATCACAACCGTCGATGGCTGGAAGGAAGTCGCCGCCAAGCTCAACGCGGGCGCCGACAAGTTCAAGGCCGCCGGCATCCGGGCCGGTTATCACAACCACGATGCCGAGTGGAAGCCCATTGATGGCATGAGGCCCATCGAGATCATCGCCAAGAACACGCGCAAGGAAGTTACATTGCAGCTCGACGTCGGCACCTGCGTCGCAATGGGCGCCGACCCCGTCGCCTGGATCAACTCCAACCCCGGCCGCATCCGCTCCATGCACCTCAAGGATTGGGCGCCGGACAAGGAATACAAGGTGCTGTTCGGCGATGGCAAAGCTCCCTGGAAGGAAATCTTCGCCGCGGCCGAAAAGACCGGCGGCATCGATTACTACCTGATCGAGCAGGAGAGCTACAGCCTGCCTTCCCTCGAAACCGTCGCCTTGTGCATGGCCAACTTCAAGAAGATCCACGGCTGATCGATTTTAACGATCGGCTGCGGAGTTAGACTTCAGAGCCGCGAGTGGCCGTGGGGCGCTCCTCGAGAGCGTCCGGTCTTACTCGCGGCTCTTGTCGTTTAAAACGATCGTTCGACTCCGCGTGCCGCCGCATGGCATCGCGAAATCCCGTTTTGCTTCCCGATCGCGTATGCTGTCCATCGGAACTGACACACCATGACTCGCAGAGATCTTCTCCTCGGCGCCGGCGCCGCATCCTTCGCTCCGCTCCTGCCCGCGCTGGCTATGGATTGGAAAGCCAAAGCCCGGCGCAATCTGCGCCTCGGCGTATTCACCCATATCTACTCGCGCCTGCCCGTAGCGGACGCCGCGCGCCGCATCCGCGCCGACGGGTTCCATTCGGCAGTCCTCGAACACCAGTTCGCCGACGTCCGTTTCGACCCGCTGGCGCCCGATTGGAGCGCCGCCTCCAAGATCACCGCCGCCTTTGAGAAGGCCCAGGTCCGCATCGCCGCGCTGGCCGCCTATTACAACGTCGTCGATCCGGATCAGGCGCGCCGCCAGCACGGAGAGCAGCGCATGCGTTCTCTGCTGACGAATTGGAAGCGCCTCGGCAGTCCCATCGTGTGCACCGAAACCGGCACGCTGAACGAGAAATCCGAGTGGGTCGAGTCGCCAGACAACTACACCGACGCCGCCTACGCCAAGTGCCGCGACATCCTCGCAAAACTGGCCCAACACGCCCATTCCGCCGGTGCCACGCTGGCCATCGAACCCTACTGGCGCAATGTCATCGACTCCGCCGTGCGCGCCGAAAAGCTCTTCCACGATGTCGCGTCCCCGGCGCTCCAGCTCGTCATGGACCCATGCAATTACTTCCGTGATGCCGACCTGCTGAAGATGCGGCCGATGCTCGAAGAGATCTTCCGCCGCGTGGGCTCGCACACCGTCATTGCGCACGCCAAGGATGTGAAGTCGGCTCCCGGCGGACAGGAACTGCCGGCCTCCGGCTTGGGCGTTTTGGATTACCCGCTGTACCTCGGCCTGTTGGCGCGTCTCGATAAGCCGCTCGACCTGATCATCGAGCACCTGGAACTCGACGACGTGCCGCGCGCCCGCGATTACGTCCTGGCGCAATTCGACAAGATCGTCTGAAGCCGCGTTCCCCAGATTGCTGCGCGTCCGTTACCGAGCCGTAACCCAAGGGAGCGGTTTCTTCGAATTATTCGATGGCCTGCCAATTCAAGACACTACCGCGCTATACGTTCAGATACGGCAGCGTCCACGGCTCGCGGTACTGCCGGCTCACCAGCTTCTGCGCCGCCTCGTTGCCCACGACGCTGCCGCTGGCCGCGTCCCACTCCACGCGCCCCGTCGTCCTGAACGCCAGATTGCCCAGGTGCGCCACCGTCGAAACGTGGTGCCCGATCTCGAAGTTCTCCACCGTCGGTTTGCGGCTGCGCATGCACTCCAGGAAATTGCCGGCGTGGTTTACCCGCGCCTGGTCGGTCATCTTCTCGACAGCGTGTTTCTCCGACGGCGCGTCCTTCTTGCTGCGCTCCGGAATGACCTCCCAGCCGCTCTGATCGAGGATCAACGTCGCGTCGGTGCCCGTGAACGCCACGCCGTGCTCGCGCCGGTCCGGGCCAAGGTTGTTGCCCACCTGGTGTTCAAAGATCATGCGGTAGCTTGGAAACTCGTACACCGCGATCTGCGAATCCGGCGTCTCCGTGTTGTCCGTCAGTACGTAGCGCCCGCCCGAGCTGATGACCGACTTCGGATATTCGGGCCCCATGCCCCACAACGCCAGGTTGATCAGGTGCACGCCCCAATCCGTCATCAGCCCGCCCGCATAGTCCCAGAACCAGCGGAAGTTGAAGTGGAAGCGGTTTGGGTTGAAGGCCCGCTGCGGCGCCGGCCCCAGCCAGAAGTCGTAATCGACGCCCGCCGGCACGGGCCCGTCGGGCGGATTGCCCGCGTCCTTCACCCAGTCCAGGTACGCCCACACTCGCACCTGGCGCACCTTCCCCAGCCTCCCCGAATGCACGAACTCGATCGCCTCGCGGTAGTGGTCCCCGCTGCGCCACATCGTGCCCATCTGCGTCACGCGCCCGTTTCTGTGGGCCGCCGCCACCATCGCCCGTCCCTCCGCGATGCTCGTCGCCAGCGGCTTCTCGCAATATACGTCCTTGCCCGCCTCGCACGCCAGCACGGTCGGCAGAGCGTGCCAGTGGTCGGGCGTGCACACCAGGCACGCGTCGATGTCCTTGCGCTCCAGAATGCGCCGGAAATCTTTCACCGTCTCCGGCTTCGGCCAGTTCTCTTTTTGAAAACGCTCCAGCGTCGCCGCAATCTGCGCGTCGTCCACGTCGCACAGCACGGGGATCTCCACCTCGGGATGCGCGCAGAACGCTCGCGTGTCGGCGACCGAAATCCCGCCGCACCCGATCAGTCCCACCCTTACCCGGTCGTTCGCTCCCATGATTCTTCCCTGCGCCGCCGCAACCGCTGCGGAAGCGGCGATAAATGAGCGTCTGCTGATGGCAACCATAGCTCTGCGCTGCTCCTCCCGCCGGGGCGTCGACCTCGTGGGCCCGGCTTCAATAGCAGTCTACGCCCACCTGTCTCCAATTGGCGCGCCCAAACGCGGGTCGCAGTCGCGATATGATAACGGCCCCATGCTCCGCACGTTCATTCTCGGCTTGCTGCTCCTCGCTTCCTGCCTCTCCGCGAAGCCGCCCTTGTACGTCGTCCTGTGGTTCGATACCGAGGACTATCTGGAACCGGCCGCCGACGACGCGGCCCTGCGCATCGCGAACGACCTCACCGCGGCCGGCGTCCGGGCTACGTTCAAGGTGGTCGGCGAAAAGGCGCGCGTGCTCGAAAGCCGTGGCCGGCGCGACGTCATCGCGGCGCTCTCGAAACACGCTATCGGCTACCATTCCAACTGGCACAGCGTCCATCCCACTCCAGCTGAATACCTGTCACGATTCGGATACCTGGAAGGAGCGGCTGAGTTCGAGCGCCGTGAATCCGCCGGAGTCGCGGACGTGCGGCGCGTGTTCTCGACGCCACCCGTCTGCTACGGCCAGCCCGGCAACTCCTGGGCGCCGCAAACCAACCTCGCGCTGCGCCGGCTCGGCATGCCCGTGTATCTCGATGAAGGCGATCAGGTCGGCCTGGATGAGCAGCCTTTCTGGTACGGCGGGCTGCTGTATGTGTTCCACATGGGCCGCAACAGTTTCCGCGCACAACTGAATGTCGGCGCGGAAGACACCGCTGCCTACGCCCAGTTCGACGAGGCCGCGCGGCGTCTTTCGTCCAGCGGAAGCGGCGTCATCAGCATTTACTACCATCCGACGGAATTCGTGACCACCGAATTCTGGGATGCCGCCAATTTCGCGCACGGAGCCAATCCCGCGCGCGCTGCGTGGGTCAAACCCCGGCGCCGGACCGCCGAGGATTCCGAGCGCTGTTACGGAGTTCTGCGCCACTTCGTCGAGCACATGAAAAGTCGCCCGGACGTCCGGTTTGTGACGGCCGCCGACCTGCTTTCTATCTACTCGAAGCCTGTGCCGCAAGCCGTGGATCTTACGGCCATCGCCTCGCACCTCAGCCGCCACATCATATTCACAGAGGTGCAAGGGCAAATGCTCTCGCCGGCCGACATGCTGGTCGCGCTGCTGGGCCTCGATCCTGCAATCGTGGACGGACCGACGGCCAACGGCGCTACGACTTATGCCCAGCCATCCATTCCCGCACCGGCGTTCGAAGCGGCGAGACTGGATGCCGCGGATTTCGTTCGCCGCAATCATCGCCTGCCCAACGAAGTTTTCATCGGAGCTGAGACGCTTTCGCTGGCTGACTTCGCGGCCACGCTCGCACGCAGTGCCATCGAGCCCGGCCGCGAAGTCCGTGTTGTGCGCGGGCAGATCGAGTTCGAGCGCTACTTCGCCACCGACCCTCGCGCCCCCTTTAACTGGATCATTCATCCCGACGGCTTCTCCGGCGCAAGTCTGCTGGAACTCGCCCGGCTTCAGGGATGGACGCTTAAGCCGGCACGGCTGGTCGAAACAGAGCGTAGAATCCAAGGCAGGACCGCGGCGCCGTCTGCCATTCGCAGAGTAGCTTCGAATTAGATGGCTTTGGTGGAAGCAGCAGCCGGCCTTCAACCGGCATGGAAACGGAGCTCTGCTCCGATAGGAGAGTTTATTATGCAAGAAGTATTACCTGGTCTTGTGATCTCGATTGTGTTTGGCGTGACCGCTCCTCTCGCCGCGGAACCTCCGGGAGAGGGCTGGGAATTGGTGTTTCACGATGAGTTCAACGGCAAGCAACTCAATTGGAATGTCTGGACCTGTGAGCAGGGCGATCGGCGAAATGCTTACAACGACCCCGACGACAGCTATCTCGATGGACAGGGCCACCTGATACTCCGCGTGCGCAAAGCAGCCGACGGTAAGTATCATCTCGGCTTCATTCGTACCCAGCAGGAGTTCCAGTGGGGCTATTACGAAGCCCGCGCCAACCTGGACACAGTTCCCGGCTACTGGAGCGCCTTCTGGCTCTGGGGCAAACATTCCTACGACGCGGACTACAAAGGGGCGGAAGTCGACTTCCTGGAGGACCCGCGCCGCGATGATACCATCGACCACAATATCCACCAGGGCGAGGGCTCGACTCATCTGCATGAAGGACACGTTGCTAAGTTCAAGGGATCGCGGCAGGCTTGGCACCTATGGGGCTGCAATTGGTACGATCAGGGGTTTGATTTCTTCGTCGATGGGGAGCAGACCTGGACTACCCACACGATGAAAGCCAGCCGGCCAAATTGGATCTATCTGACCCAGGAAGCTAAATTCGAGGGCTGGGCGGGAGACGTCCGGCAATCCGACAGCTTGCTACCCGCCTATTGGACAGTGGACTACGTGCGCTATTACCGCAAGAACCCGCAGGCTCCAGCCATTACTATCGCACTCGCGCAACCAATCTTCGCTGGGCAGGAAGATGGGAAGGTGATCCGAATGACATTGAAAAATGGTAGGTTCGCCGATAGCTTGCGCCCGGCCAGTTGGTCGCTGGAGAACCTCCCAGCGGGTGTCAGCCTGGGAGCTATGAAAAGGATTGACGATACGCATCTCGAACTGACACTCAATGGGAATTCGCGGCCGGGGGATTGGAAGACGGGCCTCGCGGATGTGACCGTGATTGCAGAAGCCGGCGAGGTGGCCGGCTCACCCGCCCTGCTGATCGCGAGCCACGGAGTGGCAATCCAGACGAAGCCCTAGGATTGCAGCCGCGGCCCCACCGCCCGCATCTGAATAGGTATGTTGCTCATGATGACGATGACCGCTGCGACAGTCTCGACGCTTTCTCCGGGCCAGCCCCTGCCGCCCCTGCAGGGCGAGTTCCTCACCGGCCGGAAAGCGGTCCTGCCCGAGGCCGCTTCCGGCCGCGTGACCCTTCTGGCGTTGGGTTTCATCTATGATTCGCGCTTCGCCGTCGAGGCCTGGGTCAACCGCTTCCGCAAGGACTTCGGCGCTGACCCGCGCGTCACGTTTTTTGAAATCCCCATGATCGCCGGCTCGGCCCGCCTGGGAAAATGGTCCATCGACGGCGGCATGCGCCGTGGCACGCCGCGCCAGGACCAGGAGAACGTCATCACCGTCTACGGCGGCGCGGATGCCTGGAAGCGGCGTCTGGACTTCCATGCCCCCGACGCCGCCTATCTGCTGCTCCTGGACCAGCGCGGCATCGTGCGTTGGCGCCACTCCGGCTCATTTGACGAACCGGCCTATCGGTCGCTCTCGCTGCTGCTGCCCGCACTCCTCGAGTATCAGCCGTAGTCCGCATTCTGCAGCGGCCGCGCTGCAATCCTCTGCATCCGCCCGCTCCCGCGGACATCTGGAGAGTTATGAGGTTCCCAGCCATGCTCATCGGTTCACTCTTCTTCGCTAAGTCGTTGTCCGCCGCTTCGTCGATCCACGAATTCACGTTGACTAACATAGACGGCCAGCCGGTTCCTTTGGCGCAATTCAAAGGTCAGGTGGTCCTGATCGTCAACGTGGCCAGCCGCTGCGGTTTCACCCCTCAATACGCGGGCCTCGAAGCGCTCTACCAGAAGTATAAGGACCGCGGCTTCGTCGTCCTGGGCTTCCCCGCCAATAACTTCTTGTGGCAGGAGCCCGGGACCAACGCGGAGATCAAATCCTTTTGTACTCTCAAGTACCACGTTACCTTCCCTATGTTTGCCAAGGTATCGGTCAAAGGCTCCGATAAGACGTCGCTCTACCAGTTCCTCACCGACAAAAAGTCCAACCCTTCCACCGGCGGCGGGATTCGCTGGAACTTCACCAAATTCCTGGTCGACAGAAACGGCAAGGTGATCGCCCGTTTCGGTTCCTCTGTTGCGCCGGACGCTCCGGAGCTGCTCGTCGCGATTGAGAAATCACTCCAGTAACTCGCCCCTCCCTGCCCCTCATTCAGGACGTCCGCGCATTCGACGGAATGCTTCGTAGTGCGTCGGAATTGAGCCACCTCCGCGCTCTTTCCCGCGCCCCACGGCCGCGGCACTATCAAATCACCCCTCGGTTAGTGTTCTGATATGGGGAAGGTGCCTCTCTCCCAATTATGAAACTGCATCGACGGATCCTTCGCTCTCTGTACTTCCAGGTTCTGGTCGCCATCACGGCCGGCGTCCTGCTCGGCGTTTTTGCCCCGGCCACGGCCGCCGCCATGAAGCCCTTTGGCGACGGCTTTATCAAGCTGATCAAGATGATCATCGCGCCAGTCATCTTTTGTACGGTCGTGCTCGGCATAGCCGGCGCCGAGGACCTCAAAAAAGTCGGCCGCACCGGCGGCCTGGCCTTGTTGTATTTCGAGGGGGTCAGCACGCTCTCGCTGATCCTAGGCCTGTTGGTGGTGAACATCGTCCGCCCCGGCGCGGGCATGAATGTCGACGCGCGCACGCTCGACCTCGGCGCCGTCTCGGCCTATGCGGGCCCCGGCAAAATGCAAACCACGAAGGACTTCCTGCTCGGCATCGTTCCCTCGACTTTTTTTGACGCCTTTGCCCGCGGCGAAATTCTCCAGGTGCTGCTGATCGCCGTCTTGTTCGGCATCGCCCTTCAGCGCCTCGGCGCCCGCCAGAACCTCGTATTGCTTTGGATTGAAAAGTTCTCTGAAATCCTTTTCGCCATCGTGAAATTGATCATGTACGTCGCCCCGCTCGGCGCGTTCGGCGCCATGGCATTTACCATCGGCGCCTATGGCGTGCGCAGCCTGCTCTCCCTGGCCTGGCTCATGGGATGCTTCTATTTCACTTGCCTGGCGTTCATCTTCGGCGTGCTCGGCCTCATCGCGCGCTTGCATGGATTCAGCATTCTGCGCTATCTCCGCTACATCGGCGACGAGTTGTTCATCGTGCTCGGTACTTCCTCCTCCGAAGTCGCGCTGCCGCTCATGATGGCTAAAATGGAACGCCTCGGAGCCGGCCGCTCGACGGTCGGATTAGTCATCCCTACCGGCTACTCCTTCAATCTCGATGGCACCTCAATCTACCTCACAATGGCCGCTATCTTCATCGCCCAGGCCACCAACACCCCTCTTACTCTCGCTCACCAGTTAACCCTGCTGGCCGTCTTGCTTTTGACCTCCAAAGGCGCGGCCGGCGTCACCGGCAGCGGCTTTATCGTACTCGCCGCGACCCTGCCGCTGGTAGGCAATCTGCCCGTGGGCGGCCTGGCTCTTATTCTCGGCGTCGATCGCTTTATGTCCGAAGCGCGCGCCTTGACCAATGTCATTGGCAACGGCGTAGCCTCCCTCGTCATCGCGCGCTGGACCGGCGATCTCGATCGCGACACTCTCGCGCGCCAGCTTCGTTCAGGCCCCGCCAATCCCTAAAAGCGCGCATCAGCTCATCCGCCCGGGCTGTACATGCCGACGTGCCGGCGGATGTGCCCCGCCCAGCGCCACACGTCGCGCCAACGCGATGGGCTCTCAATCAAACCGCCGCAGGCCGTCTCTCTCCCGGCCTGACCACCAGCGCGATCGGCACAACTGCACGAATTTGTCAATATTCAGGAATTCCATGTTATTCTGTTCCCGTCAAGCCTTCTTCTGGGAGCTGAAACCAAGGTGCGGAATCGCGCTTTCGCTAGTTTGAGAGGGGTAATCCAATCAGAACTTCGGAGGGTAGTGTGATCATGCGTGTACCGACATTCATCTCATCTTTCGGAGTGGCGGAAATCAGCCAGTCCGCCGCTTCGCACCGGAAACAGACGGGCGCGAGGATCGCCACGACCTTGATGGGCTTGGGCTTGACTCTCTTCGTGGCCGGAGCCGCCTATGCCATACCCCCCGCCGATGAGGTGGGCCCGGGCTTCCTGCCCAACCCCGTTACAGTTGTTTCAACGGTACCGCCCAATGGCGATCTCAACCCCTACGGCGTCGCTTTCGTACCCCCGGGTTTCCCTACCGGTGGAACCACCAGCCCGGGTGACATCCTGGTTTCGAATTTCAACAGCAGCGCCAATTTGCAGGCCACCGGTACTACGATCGTCCGGGTTCCTACGACGGGTGCGAACACCGTGTTCTACCAGGGTCCGGCCGGCCTGGGCCTCACCACCGCCCTCAATGTTCTGCGGGCCGGCGTGGTGGTCGTCGGAAACCTGCCCACCACCGACGGGTCGTGCGCCACGGCGACGGCGGGCTCGCTGCTGG
>OCTA010005272.1_pt1 | contig 11212 bp, 10 predicted proteins | sample 1538991 | NCBI WGS metagenome assembly OCTA01 (sample SAMEA3539302, study PRJEB22396) | soil metagenome | biome: tundra; feature: field; material: soil | place: USA | collected 2010-05 | depth 0.15 m | reverse complement strand
CGCCGTTGGGTCCCAGCAGGCCGAAGCACTCGCCCGTGCGCACCTCCAGTTCGAGACCGTCAACGGCCACCACGTCTTTAAACGTCTTACGCAAGTTGCGGACATGCAGGGCCGCCACCGGCATGGATGGGAGCATCTCCTTAGTATCGCGTCCGAGGGGCGCACGGTCAAACGCGCACGCGGATTGGCGGATTGGTCCTTGGGTGGGGTGGGGCGGGGCCTGGGCGGGGTCTGAGTCCTGAGGGAAAGAGTTAGCATCAGTATTGAGAGGAGATTCTTCATGAGTTCTACGCCTGCGGCGACCCCTGTGGCCGCCACCTACACGATCGAGCCGGCTCACTCGAGCGCGCATTTCAAGGTGCGGCACCTGATGATCGCCAATGTGCGTGGCGAGTTCAGCAAAGTCGGCGGCACGGTGACGGTCGACCCGTCCAATCCGGCGGCTTCCAGCATTACGGCCGAGATCGATGTCAATTCGATTAACACCCGCGAGCCCGACCGCGACAAGCATCTGAAGAGCGCGGACTTCTTCGATGCCGCGAACTATCCCACGATCAAGTTCCAATCGAAGAAGGTCGAAGCGGACGGCCCGGAGGCTTATAAGGTCACGGGCGATCTGACGATTCGCGGCGCAACGCACGAGGTGGCGCTGTACGTGACCGGTCCGACCCCCGAAATCAAAGATCCGTGGGGTTACACGCGCCGGGGCGCCGAAGCCGTAGCGAAGGTCAGCCGTAAGGACTTTGGCCTGTCCTATAATCCGCTGCTCGAAACCGGCGGCGTGGTGGTGGGCGACGAGATCGAGATCTCGCTCGAAGTCGAGCTGGTCAAGACGGCGTAAACCCTGTTTCCGCCGGCGCAGCCCGCAAGGCCAATAACGGTTCTATGGGTGTGCTCGGACGCACAATTATCCTCCAGAGCCAGGCAGTACCCACTTCACGACGCTCGCGTATTGAAAATGACGTTTATTTATGTGGGGCAGCGCACGGCGCTGCCCCACGTCGTCGAATGCGTTAGCGAACTTCTGAAACGGTGTTACTTAGCCCCGCTTGGCAGCGCATGCGGTCACGGCCAGCAAATGTGGAAACTCCAACGGGCGGGCCTCGCCCGCCGCCCCAGGCGCAACGCATGACGGTGAGCCGTATACCTTCATCCGAAGTCCTGGTACGCCGTCCAGAACTCGGGCCAGGACATGCGCGGGGCGCCGCACACAAAGATGTCAGGATGCTCCCGGCTCTCCTCGTTGCGGACGCCGTCGGGATTGCCGACGTGTCCGGCCAGGCGGCAGCCGGTGAACGTCTTGTCCGCGTCTATGCGCGAGAAGCCGAGCACGATCAGTGTGGATGGGGGCGGCACGGGATACCCGCGCAGCCACGCCGAGTTAGTTCCGCTGATGGGCGCGGGCAGGTGGTACGCCGCGCCCAGGATCTCAATGGCGCCCTGCTCGCCGTAGTTTCCCACCAACACGCCCACATTCTCCCGCTGCGGCGGAGGTAATGAATCCCGAATACCGGCAACCGTCTTGACTATCTCGCCCCAGCCGATTTCCTCGCGCAAATCGCCATTCTGTTGAAGGGCGAAATCCCGGAGCCAGCCGCCGGACGCCAGGGGCAGAATTACTGCGCAACCGAGCAGTCCACAGGCGGCGAGCCCGATGAAGAACACGCCTTCGACAGTCCACAGCCGCCACCGCGGCCACCGTTGGAGTGACGCGACCCAGCGCTCGCCCGCGGCCGCGCCCATCGCTATCAGCATGGGATATGCGGCTCCCAGGTAATAGCCTCGTCCTTTCCCGAGCAGAAAGAGCGCCAGCGGGATCAAATACATCCACGCCAGCAGACGATAGCGCCGCCCGCGCAAGAAGCACAGCAGGCCGGCGATCCACAACGGTGCCGCGAACAGGTTTGTGCAGATGAGAAACTGATCGCGCAGAAATCCATTCGCCCGGCCCTCGGCCACATCGCGCGCGTGAATGTGCTGCAGAAAGTGCAGCGAAATGAATCCATGGCGCACCTGCCACACGAGGTTCGGCAGAAAGATCGCGAGCGCCAGCGCGATGCCGCCCCAGAACCAGGGGCTTCCCAGAAAGCGGCGTGCGCGCGTCAGCAGAACCCCACCGAGGAGGCCAACGATGAAAAACACAATCGCGTACTTCGTCAGGAGGCCCACGCCCATGGCCGCCCCGATCGCCAGCCACCACCGCGGGCTGGCCGTCTGCAACAGGCGAATCGCGAAGTAGGCAATCAGCACCCACCAGAGATAGTCGAAACTGGTGTATTGGAACTCCGTCCCATTGAACAGGGGCAGCGGCGAGAGCGCAACGGCAAGAGCCGCGGCAGTCTGGGCAAGCCGCCCGCCGCCAAGCTCCCGTGCCATCAGTCCGGTAACGAAGATAGCCAATGCCTGCGCGATGACCGAGAAGAGCCGCAATCCCACCAGCGAGACGCCGAAAAGTCGAAGGCCAATACTCTCCAGAAAGGGCGTCAGGGGAGGATACGCGACGAATCCCCAGTCAAGATGACGGGCATCGCTCAGAAACTGGAGCTCATCGCGATGGAAACCGTAGCGATTGTTCGTGAGCAGGTGGACGAGCGCAACTATAGTTGCTACGGCCAGCAATGGCAATGTACCGGATCGAGAGCGAGCATCTATTAGCCCCTTGTTCATCCTGTCTATGTTAGCGTGCGTTATGGGAACCCGTCCGGGCAGCGAGGCCGCCGCAGGCCGAGGGCCTGCCCCACCAGGAGCTATGCTGGACTGAGATGACCAAAGTCCGGATCGCCTTCCGACTGCAACACGCGCTCGACGACCGGTTGATGACTCGCATCGCCGGGCCTATTCGATTTACGGGATACAGAAGATCAGGCTGGCGCCGTCGGAAGACGGCCTCACGGTAGAGTACGATGCCACGCGCCTGCGGCCCGCCGAGGTGCAGGCGGCGCTGACGCGCGCCGGGATCCCGGTCGCCCCAAAATAACAACCGGCGGCACTGGGACCAATCCTTTGGAACGGGTCCCGGGCCGCCGGTTCGCGCCACTTCAACTGATATCCGTACTGGCAAGACACGTGCCAGTCCCGCAATGCATGGATCAAAATGACTTAACGCCAGCCCGCCAGGACTGGCAGGAACGCTTTACACGGCTGCCTGGCAGAAATTACGCGTTCTTGACCTCCGTGGCGTGGTGCCGGACGTCCACTCCCTTGACCAGGAAGACGACATCCTCGGCGATGTTGGTGGCGTGATCGGCGATGCGCTCGAGATTGCGCGCGACGAAAATCAGGTCCACCGCGGCGGGCACCGTAGTGGGGTCCCTCTGCATGTAAGCCACCAGTTCCTGGTAGACCGCGTCGCGCAACGCGTCCACTTCATCGTCGGCCATCAACACGCCGGTGGCTTCCTCGGCGTCGCCTTTCACGAATGCATCCAGCACCCGCAACAGCATGGATTCGACTAACTGCGCCATGCGCGGGATATCGATCAGGGGCTTGACCGGCGTTTGCGCCACCAGGGAAAGCGCCCGCTGCGCGATGTTCACCGCCAGATCGCCCATGCGCTCCAGATCGGTGTTGATCTTCATGGCCGCGGTCAGGAAACGCAGGTCCCTGGCCATGGGCTGGCGGAGGGCGAACAGACGGGTGGTCAGATTATCGATTTCGATCTCCATCAGGTTGATGCGGGCTTCGTCCCGCAACACCTGACGGGCCAACTCCGGATCGCGATCCACCAGCGCGCGCACACTGCGGTGGATGGCCGACTCCACATAGCCGCCCATTTGCAGAACTTTTTCGTGCAGTTCCTCGAGCTCAACGGAAAATTGTCGCAAATTCAGCCCCCTAGTTCCCTCTGACCGCGGCTCTACCCGAACCTGCCCGTGATGTAGTCCTCGGTTTCTTGCTTGGTGGGATTCTTGAAAATGATCTCAGTCGTATTGTACTCGATCAACTTTCCCAACAGGAAGAAGCCGGTGCCGTCGGCGACCCGCGCCGCCTGTTGCATGTTATGGGTCACGATCACGATGGTGCACTGGTCTTTCAAAGTGAACAGCAAATCCTCGATCTTGGCGGTGGCGATGGGATCGAGCGCCGAGCAAGGCTCGTCGAGCAGGAGCACCTCGGGATCGACGGCCAAGGCGCGCGCGATGCAAAGGCGCTGCTGCTGGCCGCCGGAGAGCGCATAAGCGGACTTTTGCAGCTTGTCTTTCACTTCTTCCCAGAGCGCGGCGCGCTTCAGGCTGTGCTCCACCGCATCCTTCAGCGAGCCCCTGAATCCGTTCACCTTCAATCCGTAAGCCACGTTGTCGAAAATGGATTTCGGAAACGGGTTGGATTTTTGGAAAACCATGCCTACGCGCCGCCGCAACGCCGTTACATCCACGGTCAGTACGTCCTCGTCGTCGAGCAGGACCTGGCCTTCTACGCGCGTGTTAGGGATCGTCTCGCTAATACGGTTCAGCGTGCGCAAGAAAGTGGATTTGCCGCAGCCGGAAGGCCCAATGAGCGCCGTGATCTTGTTAGCGGGAACATCCAGCGTGATATCGTGCAGGGCCTGATAGGCGCCGTAATAGAAGTTGAGATTGACAGCCTTGAGCTTGCCCTGGCCCCCCACCGGTTTCCCGGCGGCCGGACTCGCGGAAGGTAGATTAGCGGTGCTCATGATCATAGGCTCATCTTTGGCTCAGCGTTGTCTCAGCGGTGGCTCATTTTTGGACTGTAATTCCCCGCGACAGGATCAGGCGGGCGGCGATGTTGGCTAACAATACAAGTAACAAGAGAACCATGCCGGCCGCCCATGCCTGGCGATGCCAGTCTTCCCAGGGCGACAACGCGCGCAGGTAGATCATCACGGGGAGCGATGCGGTGGGCTGCCGGAACCCGGAACTCATGTAAGCGTTGTTTCCGCTGGTGAACAGCAGCGGGGCCGTTTCGCCGGCGATGCGCGCCACTCCCAGGATCATGCCCGTGGCGATTCCGCGATATGCCGCCGGCACTACCACGGTGGCAATGGTCTTCCATTTGCTCGCCCCCAGCGCCAGGGCGCCCTCGCGCAAGGTCTGGGGTACGGAGCTCATGAACTGCTCGGTGCTGCGGGCGGTAATTGGAATCAGCATCACCGCCAGGGCGAAGCCGCCAGCCAGTGGGGAGTTCCCATGCATGGGAATCACCACCACCGCGTACGCGAAAATACCAATCACGATCGAGGGTACGCCATTCAGCAAATCGGCCATGTAGCGCACCAGGAACGAGTAGGTCTTGCCGCCGAATTCCGAAAGGTAGATGCCTGCCATAAAGCCCACCGGCAGACCGACTATGGTCGCCAGCAGAATGATCTCGAAGCTGCCCACGATGGCGTTGGCCATGCCGCCGCCCGTTTCGCCGGGCGCTTTCGGCAGCTTCGTGAAAAAGTCCCAATCCACCGATCGCCAACCATTGTAGACCAGGTAGCCCAGGATCAGGAACAGGAGGGCAACCGCCACCACCGCGCAGACGCCGGTGAGGCTGAGCATGACGTAGCTCAGGGTCTTTCTCCAGCGGTTCCGCAGGGTCATGGCTGGGCGCTCCCGCGTCGCGTGGTGGCGATGATGAGCAAGCGCGCCATGGCGTTGATCACGATAGTGAGGAGGAACAGCACCAGCCCGAGGCCCACCAGCGATTGCAGGTACAGGTCTCCCGTGGCCTCCGAGAACTCATTGGCGATCACGGCGGCTATAGTATAGCCTGGCGCAAACAGCGAGGCGTGGATGCTGGGATCGTTCCCGATGACCATGGTGACCGCCATGGTTTCGCCCAGGGCGCGCGCCAGACCGAGGAAAATCGAGCCAAAGATCCCCAGGCGCGCGTAGGGCACTACAGCCTGCCAGGTGGACTCCCATCGCGTCGCGCCCAGGGCCAGCGCGGCTTCGCGCTGTTCAGTAGGCACCTCCAGCAACGCTTCGCGGGATATGGAAATGATGAACGGCAGCGTCATGATGGCCAGGATCACCCCGGCCGTGAGATATCCGAAGCCGAAAACGGGGCCCGAGAAGATCGGCAGGAACCCCAGCGGTTTCTTTAAGAAAGGCTCCACATAATCGCGCATCAAGGGCACCAACGTGAAGATGGCGAGCACGCCGAAGATCACGCTAGGCACGGCCGCCAGCAATTCGATGAAGAAGGTAAACGTGCTGGAGATGCGCGGCGGCGCCAACTCCGAAAGGAAAATGGCGGCGCCTACCCCGAGGGGCACGGCGATCAGCAGGGCGATGGCGGATGTGATCACAGTGCCATAAATGAACGGCAGCGCGCCGAATTGACCGCTGACCGGATTCCATAGCGACGACGTGAGAAAGCCGAAGCCGAACTTATGCCGGGGCAATGCCGACGCTACCCAGAGTTGGTAGATCAACCCTACTGTGACCAGCAGGATACTGGAGGCGAACGCCAGGGTGATCAGGCGCGCCACCTCGTCACCATTGCGCAGGCGTTGAAGCAAAGCCCGCGCACCGCCGGGAGGGGGCGCGCTTATTGCCGCCGAAGTTGCCATAACTAGTTGATCAGCGCAATCTGCTTTTGTTCTTTGGCGCCTACTTCCTTCGGCAGAGGAGCGTAACCCAGCGACCCCGCATAGTTCTGGCCGTCTTTCAGCATCCAATTCAGGAACGTGACGATGGCTTTCTTCTTCGCCGGGTCGTCGATCTTCGATGGTATCAGCAACCACGTGAAGGTGGCGATGGGGTATGCCTTTTTGCCCGGAGGGTTGGTGATGGAAACCCGGAAGTCGGCGGGCATGGTCTTGGCGGTGGCGGCTGCGGCCTCCGTGACGCTGTCCAGATCCGCTTTGAGGTACGTCCCGGCGGAGTTGCGCACGAAGCCGTACGCCATTTTGTTCTGCAGCGCGTAAATGAGTTCGACGTAGCCGATCGAATTGGGGGTCTGCTTGACGACGCCTGACACCCCTTCATTGCCCTTGCCTCCCAAGCCCACGGGCCAGCTCACCGAAGTACTCGCGCCCACCTTGGACTTCCACTCCGGGCTGACCTTGGAGAGGTAGTCGGTCCAGACGAAGCTGGTGCCGCTACCGTCGGACCGATGCACCACGACGATCTCGGTATCCGGCAGTTTCACGCCGGCATTGGCCTTCTGCAACTCCGGATCGTTCCACTTCTTGATCTTGCCCAGGTAGATTCCCGCCAACGCCTCGGGCGTGAACTTCAAATCCTGGGTTACTCCAGCGACATTGTAAGTGGGCACGAGCCCACCCAGCACGGTAGGAAAGTGCAGCGGTTTGTTCTTGAACTTGCCGATCTGCTCATCCGTCATGGGCATGTCCGACGCGCCGAAGTCCACCGTGCCTTCGGTGAACTGCCGGATGCCGCCACCAGAGCCAATCGACTGGTAGTTGATCTGCGCGTCCGGATCTGTTTTGGCGAACTCTTCGAACCACTTGCCGTAGATCGGATACGGGAACGTGGCGCCTGCGGCGTTGATCAGCACTTTGGCTTGCGCAACCGTTATCAGGATGGCGAGGGCGCCTAAGACGCCCAGCCAGAGATTACTCTTCTTCATATTATGACTCCCTTCTTCAGATTCTCACTTAAACTATTACAGATACAGGGCAGGCCGGGAGGCCTGCCCCACAGGATCTAAGCTACTTCTTGGCGGCCGGCGCTTGTCCCGGCAGCGTATACCGCAAGTCGACCCAAGCCATGTTGTTGTGCGCATTCCGAGGCGCACCCGAAGCCACATACCACGGATTGCGGAACAGGTAGGAGTACTGGAAGATAAAGTTCAGCGCTCCGTAGTTCGGATTCTTCCAGAACGTCGTGTTGAAGCCGACGGTGCCTTCCTGGATGGTCCGGTTCTGGCTGCTGGCCGATTTCGTATAGCCGTAGCCGACGGGCGCGTTCTTAGCGGCCGTGTCGAGGGCTACGTCCCGCCCGATGTAGTCGGCGCCGTAATAGGCGAAGAACAGGGTTTTGCCCGCCGTATACTCGAAACCGTCGACCGTGGAATCCGCATGCACCGGTGAGGGACTGCCATCCGCCCGGATGATCAGGTCAGGCGCCTGGCCGAACAGATACCGGCCGCCGCCATCGCTCAGAAACGTGTTGACGATCAAGTGGAAGTTCTTCACCAGTTCCAGGTTGAAGTTGGCTTCGCCGCCGCCGCCCTGTTTGGTGAAGCTCGTGCTGGTCAGGGGGTTGTAGGTCTTAAACGAGCTGAAGAAGCCTGCGAACTCGATGTGCATCAGGTTGCCGTTTACCTTCGGATCGAACGCAATCTTGGCCTGGACATCGGGGTGCAGGTTTGGCGGGGTGTAAGTGGCGGCGCCCAGATCGATCTGCGTGTTGGTGTAAGGCGTGGCAAGCAGGCTGGGCAACACGACGGCGCCTCCGCCGGACGAACCGCCGCCGTACTGGTCGGCAGTTTCCAGAGAGATTCCGAAGGTCACGATGTCGCTGGCGTGATACACGGCGCGGAGCTGGGGAGCGCGGGTCCATGGAATGCCCACCTGGTAATTCGTGTCCATATCCTGGCTATAAAAGATGTTGCCGGGCAGAGGCGATATACCGGCGCGCCCGGGCGTCAGCATACTCCAGGATTGCCCGCCAAGCAGTTCCCATTTTCCGCTGGTCAGGTCCACCCAGTAAAGCCGCATGCGGAAGCTGTTGCTGTTCGTGCTCACGCCGGAATTGGTGGCCTGGGTGCCCAAAAAGTCAGACTCCCAGTAGGCGAGCACTTTCGTCCCATGCACCATCGCGTCGAAGCGTGCGCCGATACGCGAGTTCTGCGCGCTGAAGCGGAATTCGCTCAACTTCCCCAATCCCGTCGACACGTTGTTATAAGGGGTACTGCCGAAGTTGGTGCCGATGGAACTACCTCCGTCCGCCGAGCGGAAGACGCCGGTGAAATCCATGAAACCTACCGGCGTAATGGTTGCGGTTCCGATCTTTATTTGTAAAGGCGATGCGGGCTCGTCACTGGCCGACTGGGGGGTGCTCAACGCCGCCGCCAAGCCGGGATGCAGCACGGGCGCCACGTCGCCCGCCGGAATGATTGCCGTGGTACTGGCCACCTGGCCCAAACTGGGTGGCTTCGGCTGGCTGGCCTGATCTAAGACTCTTTTCTGTTCCTCCAACGTGCGGCGAAGCTGATCGATTTGCTCCTGCTGAGCAGCCAGTTGCGTTTTTAAACGCTCGATCTCCGGGTTGGGGGCAGCGGGTTCCTGGGCGCGCGCGGGCACTCCGAGAGTGCCCAAAAGGAGCAGGATTCCGCCGAGCGTCGCAAGTACTCTTCTGTTCATTGAAGCTCCTTATGAAATTTGGAAGTTACAGCCGCCGTCCTCCATCAAGCGGGGACAGCTTGCAGGCAAAAGCGAATGCCCTGCACACTTCGGCCTCACCCAGGGTAACGAGACGCGATTATGAGTTGATGACGGAAGTGTTAAGATCCGGTTACGAAACCTGAGAGCCCGTTGGCAGGCGAAAGCGGCTGTCCCACCACGCCACTGGGAGGCTTTATGACACGATCAGCGACGAAGCGCGCGGGCCTTCCGGAACAACGCCTTCCGCCGCAATTAAGAAGCCACGCAGAGAATCCAGAAAAGCCCGTCCGCGCGGGCGCCCATTGTTGCGGTCCAGCTCCAGACGTTGCAGAAAGACCAGGACTCCTAGCACATCGCCGTCGCGCGTGCGCGACATGCCGAACTTCTCTCTCTCGCTGGTACGAAACGCCTCCAAGCCCGTTTGCGTGTCGCTAAAGATCCGGTTGGCCAGCGCGTTCACCGGCCTACTCTCGTAATACACCCCGCTTTGCAGCGTGCGCTGCGTACGGATGAGCGCGTCGAGCGCGTCCCGCACATCGCTATCGACCGCACCGGGAGTGTCGAAGGCCGCGTGTACCAGGCAGTGCATAGCACCCACGAGCAAGAGTTCGTGCTCCCCCAGGAACTCTTCCGTTATGCGGATATCCTTGTTGGGAATCTCGTCCGGATTCATCGGCCCGGTGCGCTCGTGCTTGCGCGCTTCCTGCAGATACGGGCAATCGAGCGGGCAGTCCACGGTGACCTCGCGCTCGGCGCCGCAGCAGAGCGTGCAGATATCGCCATTGACGCCGGGGCAGAAGCGGCGGGGTTTCCGGGTGCGGCATATTGCGCAAGCCATTCCCTTAGTATAAAGGGAGACACCTTATGCATCGAACCAATCTGTTTTTCAAAGTGGTGATCGAGCACGACGACGAGGACCAGCCGGAGCGCCTGGGCCGGGAGATCTGCCGGCAACTGATGAAGATTTACGGCGTGCGGACGGCGGAGCTGGCGAGCTTCACGCGCGTGGAGGAGTAGGCTATTTCGAATTCCAATACGCCTGTTGGCCGATGTAATCGTCGTCCGGCAGATGGGCCAGGATCAGGCGGCGAACCTCCAGCGGGTCGGTCTCGCCTTGCTGCCGATAAATGATCTGGCCATCGATCCCGATCAGAACCGTGTACGGCACTCCCGCGTTCCAGGCGGGATCGAAGGCCGCCATCTGGTCGTAGGTTTCGTTGGTGGCGAAGATCAGGTTCTTGCTGGAAGCATGTTGCTCGTTCAGGAATCTCAGGACGCCTTTGCTCTCGTCCGGGAAATTCACGCTCACCGTGACCAGATCGAATGCGCGCTTGCGATACATGCGGTACATCTTCTGAAACTCGGGGAACTCGGCGGTGCATGGGCCGCACCAGGTGGCCCAGAAATCCACCAGCAGGACTTTGCCGGTACCGTTGCCGCGGAGGGCTTTCAGTTCATCTAAGCCGGCCGGGGTGAGCACCACTGGTTCTTTGGCGATGCGCGCCATCTCCGCTTCGCCGCTCGCCTGCTTATAAGCCCACTTGATGGAGCAGCCCACCGTCGGCGTTTTCTCGGTAACTACAGGCTCGCCGGCGAGCACTGCATCGATGGCCAGGCGCGCATCCTGCCGCTTGGCGAGCGCTTCGCGAGGGCTCGAATCCACGCGGCCCTGGTAGCGCAACTTGCGCTCCTGGTCGAACACAAACACGTGCGGCGTGGCCGTCGGGCCGTACGCCCGCGCGACCGACTGCGTCTCGCCGTCATATAGAAACAAAAAGTTGAAATGCGCGTACTCCGCGCGGATCTTCATCTCCGGAAGCGAATCGGCAAGGTCCGTGTAGCCCAGCTCATCCAGGCGCACGGCTTTCGGATTGTTGGGCTGAATCGCCACCAGCGCGACGCCGCGATCCC
>OCTA010005271.1_pt1 | contig 11213 bp, 11 predicted proteins | sample 1538991 | NCBI WGS metagenome assembly OCTA01 (sample SAMEA3539302, study PRJEB22396) | soil metagenome | biome: tundra; feature: field; material: soil | place: USA | collected 2010-05 | depth 0.15 m | reverse complement strand
TTCATCCCTTCTCTCCACGATGTATCACCGTCAGGGAGGCCGCGCGGCTGCATTCGTACCCGGATTGGTTCCGGTTCCACGTCACCAAGTGGCATGGTTTCCGGCAGGTCGGGAACTCCGTGCCGCCACTCCTTGGCCAAGCGGTTGCATCGAAAATCATGGAGCGGTTGGGCCAAAAAACCGAAAGCGACGAGCCCCGCATCCTCGGCGATCCCATCCTTCTCGAATTCAATATGTCCGACGCCGCCGACCACTATGGCGTGGCTGCCAACGTCATCCCGCATCGCATCAGAAAAGGCGACGCCACGAACGCTCATGCCTAAGAAAACGGCGCTCTACGAGGCGCTAATCGTCAGGTATTCAGCGACCACTACAAGAAGGGCGTCGATGCCTTCGAGTTCGACCGCAGCGAGATTGAAACCGTGGCCGCCGACCTGAAGCTGCGACTTCCAAAGAATCTCGGCGATCTGATTTATTCTTTCCGCTATCGGAAGACGCTTCCACAGCCGATCGTCGTCACCGAAACAGGCAAGAAGCAGTGGATCATTCTTCCCGCCGGCCGCGCCAGTTATCGTTTCAAGCTGTCAAAGCTTACGCAGATCGTTCCCAGGGCAAATCTCATCGCGATCAAGATCCCGGACGCGACGCCCCAGATAATCGCGGCATATGCGCTAACAGACGAGCAGGCTCTCCTGGCACGAGTGCGCTATAACCGCCTGATCGATATCTTCTTGGGCATCGCTACCTATTCGCTACAAAACCATCTTCGAACCACGGTTAAGAACATGGGCCAAATCGAGATCGACGAAATCTACGTTGGCGTGAACAAGAGTGGGCAGCAGTTCGTTATTCCTGTGCAAGCCAAGGGTGGAACCGACAAGCTCGCCGTCATTCAGACCACTCAGGACTTGGCGTATTGCGCGGAGAAATTTCCGAGCCTCACGGCCCGCGCTATCTCCGCGCAGTTCATGGAGGACGACATCATTGCGCTCTTTGAGCTAACTCTTGAAAACGACGAGATAAAGATCGTCGAAGAGCGCCATTACCGCCTTGTTCCTGCAAAGTCGATCACCGAGGACGATCTCAAAAAGTACGCCAACCGATAGAATGGCGGTGGATGCCGGTCATGGATCATGTTTCGCAGGAAGTCCGATCCAAGATTATGGCGGCTGTTCACCCGCGTGGTAACACGACCACGGAGCTACCGTTGGCGAAGCTCCTTTGGGGCGCCGGTATCAGGGGATACCGAAAGCACTGGCCGGTGGCTGGCAAACCCGATTTCGCATGGCCTGGCCGGAAGGTTGCGGTGTTCGTGGATGGCTGCTTCTGGCACGGATGCCGTTGCAAGTATCTGCCGCGTACCAACACTGATTTCTGGCGCAAGAAAATCGAAACGAACATGCGCCGCGATAGACGCGTCGCCCAATCCTTAAGACGGGATGGGTGGACCGTTCTGCGAATCAAGGAATGTGTTGTGCGGAAGCCCGCCACTTTGGCACGGATCGTGAGAGCCCTCGGACTATCCCGATAAGGCCCTCGCCGAGATGTACAATAGGCCCTTCTGGGAAATCGGATGAAGGCGTCCGGTACTGTAACCCGGAATGTAACCAGCCGGGGAAAAACGGCGAAACTGGGCGATACTCGCGAGCGCGCGAAATCAGCGGGATAAGCCACCGCGATACCCGGCGATACAATCAGGATTGGGTTCAGGTTCTAGCTAGTTCTCGCAAGGGAGTGGAGGTTCAAGTCCTCTCATCCGCACCAATACAATTCATAAAAGCTAAGGATCACGAACGGAAGGCGCCGCGCCACTGCAAAGATAGGGGACCGAATCGGCTCCCCCTGTATGGCACAATTATAGGTGACATGCAACAACTCACCTGTAGAGTGGACAACCAGGGGCGCATCACGCTGCCGTCGGGATGGCGCAGGGCGCACAATGTCAAGGCAGGCAGCGACGTGACCGTCCTTGTGACCGCAGGGGGACTCGAAGTACAGACCGCCGATCAATCCCTCGCGGATGCCCGTTGCCTGGTGGCCAAGTACCATCGTCCGAAGTCGGCTGTCGGCCAGCTCGCATCGGAGCGAAGGCGTGAAGCCGAGATCGAGCGGAAGGAAGCGGCCCGGCATGGCAAAGGTATTTGACAGCTCTGCGATTTTGGCGTTCTTGTACGAAGAACCGGGGTGGGAAAAGATCCTTCCAGATCTGCCGGGCGGGCTGATCAGCGCAGTCAATGCCGCTGAGGTATTGGCTGTGCTCGTTCGCAATGAGATGCCGCTTGAAGAGGCGCTGTTGGCCCTGCGGAAAACCAGGTTGAAGATCGTCGATTTCTCCGTGGCCTGCGCAGCCAAGACCGCCGAGCTTTTGCACCGCGGGATCTCCCTTGGCGATCGAGCCTGCCTGGCGACCGCCTTACTGTTGGAATTGCCGGCCGTCACGGCCGATCGCAATTGGGCCGGTTTACGAGTGCCCAATCTCCGGATCGAATATATCCGGCCCTGACTCTTCCGTCGAACGGTGAGGAGCGGATTGGGAAGGTGCTATTTCGCCGGTTCCCTGGTGCCGGGCCAGGAACGGCGATAATTGCAGCAGGAGAAACGGGCGATGGCCGTTGAGCAGATGAATCTCTCGCTGTCGCCGCGAATGGCCCGGTTCATCCTGGGCAAGGTGAAGAATGGCGAGTACACGAACACGAACGAGGACGAAGCCATTAAGATCGCCCGGACGCGGCTCACCGGCTTCGAAGCCGGCCTGACGAAAGGCGAGCGGGAAGGCATCCGGCGCGGTGTGCGGCAAGGGATCAAAGACATCGAGGAAGGCCGTTATCAAGAGTACAATGCCGATGGTCTGAGGAACCTGGCGAAAGACCTGGTTGCCGCCTCCGCCAAGAAGCCTGCTGGCCGTTCGACGGCCAAATGAGATTCAACTACAAGCTTTCCCGCTCGGCCAAGCGGAATGCGCACGAGATTTCCGGCTATCTGGGCGGCTGAAGCTGGCGGGAGTGTGGCATTGCGTTGCACGTGTTCCACGGAGCGCGAGATCAACGGAAAGCGTGGCTGGGCGAAGCCACTGACAGGCGCTGAAGCCTGTCCCACCAGGAACTTTCACTCCGCACCACCTGTCTAAACAATCCGATGCTCGAAGTACGCGCGCTCACCAAGCGATATTCCGGCAGCCTGGCCGTCGACAATGTCTCCTTCACCGCCCTGCCCGGCGAGGTAACCGGCTACCTGGGACCCAACGGTTCCGGCAAATCCACGACCGTGAAAATCATCACGGGGCTGCTCGATCCCACCGCAGGCGAGATTCTGTATCGCGGGCGGCCCATCCGCGACAACCTGGTCGAATTCAAGCGCATCCTCGGATACGTGCCCGAAGAGCCGTACCTCTACCCGCACCTGACCGGCGCCGAGTACCTGGAACTGGCCGGCGAGCTGCGCGACCTGCCCGCCGCCACGCTGCCCGGCAAGATTGGCGCGCTGCTCGAATTGTTCTCGCTCGCCGGCGACCGCCACGCCCCCATCTCCTCCTACTCCAAAGGCATGCGCCAGAAGATTCTGATCTGCGCAGCCATTCTCCACGATCCCGAGCTGATCATCCTCGACGAGCCTTTCTCCGGGCTGGACGTGCACGCTGGCCTGGTGCTGCGCAGCCTGATCCGGTCGCTGGCCGCCTCCGGCAAGACCGTGCTCTTCAGCTCGCATGTGCTCGAAGTCGTGGAGAAGGTCTGCCACCGCGTGGTGATCCTGCACAAAGGCCGCGTGGTGGCCAACGACTCCATCGACAGGCTGCGCGACTTGATGGCCCTGCCCACGCTGGAGGACATCTTCGCGCAGCTCGTCACCCAGAGCGATCCCGACGCCACCGCGCGCCAGATCGCCGAGGTGGTCTGCCAATGACCGCTCCGCCGGGCCGCGAACGGCGCCAGTTCCGCGCGTTGGTGCGCCTGTTCGCCTACCGCTTCTTCGACACGGACATTCTTTCCGTGCGCGGCGATCTGTCGTCGCTGCTCTCGCAGTTCGCGGCGCTGCTGGCGGCCCTCAGCCTGGTGCTGGCGCTCATGACGGGGCCCAAGTACGCCGGTCTGTATCAGCACTTGACGGCGGAGCAGCTTCACGCCGCCGCGTGGGCCGATCAGGAGTTCCTCATCTCGACCACCATGGCGATCGTCGGGGTGTTCACTCTGCTCCTTTGGGACGCACTGTTTCCAGACCGGCGCGATTGTCTGATTTTGGGCGCCATGCCCGTGCGCGTTCCGGCTGTGTTTGCCGCCAAGCTTGCCGCACTGGGGGCGGCGCTCGGGCTGGCCGTTGTGGCCGTGAATTCCTTTACGGGGCTGGTCTGCCCGTTTCTGATCGTGCCCAGCGCGTCGGGCGTGTTGGATGCGGTGCGAGACTTTGGGGTTTTCTGGCTTGTGATTCTGCTGGCCTCGGTGTTTGTCTTCCTGCTGCTGCTCGGCGTGCAGGGTGTGGCGCTGCATTTATTGCCGCACGCGCTATACATGCGCTGGTCCAGCCTCATCCAGACCGCCGCGTTCTTTGCGGTACTCACGTTGTACTTCCTAACGCCCCCGCTCGCCAATCCGAATGCGCTGGCCGTGCCCGGAAACCGGCTGTGGTATGCGCTGGTTCCGTCCTACTGGTTCTTCGGCCTGTTTCAGGTACTGACCGGGTCTACAAACGCGGTGATCGGCACGCTGGCGCGGCGAGCGTTAGCCGGTGAGGCTGTGGCCGCGATGGTGGCCGCGGGGACTTACGCGCTGTCCTTCGCGCGGCAGATGCGCCGCACCGTGGAGCAGTCCGGCATCGCTCCTTCGCGCCGCGCCATCACGCCGTGGGCCGCCATTGCCAGGGCGCTCGCCCGCCGCGCGCCGGAGCGGGCGATTCTGGTCTTCATCGGCCGCACGCTTGCGCGCAGCCGCCAGCACCGCCTACTGCTCGCTGTCTATACCGGCATGGGATTTGCGTATGTGTTCAGCCAGGTTGCCTACGTGCTATATCATTCCAAGGCGACCGACTTCGGCGCGCTCGAAGGCCGGGCGCAGACGGCGCTGAGCATCCCGCTCATCCTGCTCTTCTTCCTGATCGTCGGCTTGCGCGTCTCATTCTCGATTCCGATAGAGGTGCGGGCCAACTGGCTTTTTCGTTTGACCGACCCAAACGGCCGCGGCGCGTATCTGGATGCAACGCGGAAGACGCTGCTGTTATTCGCCGTCGTGCCGGTTATGGCAATCGCGGCGCCCATTTACATGGCCGTGTGGCCTTGGCCGAGGGCGCTGGGCCACGCGGCGTTCCTGGCGGCGTTTGGTCTGCTTGTTATCGAACTGGCCCTCACCGGCTTCGCCAAGGTGCCCTTCACTTGCTCGTATCTGCCGGGCAAGGCGAATCTCAAGATCATGTTCGGCGTCTATTGGGGGCTGCTCATCATCGTGTCGGAACTAGTTACCGATGTCGAACAAGCCGGGCTGCGCAATCCGGCGAACTACGCCAGGCTGATGGGGGCTACGCTGCTGGCGTGGCTCGTCGCGGCTTGGCGTGCGCGCGGAGCGCGCGCCCGTATTCCCGCACTCAGCTTCGAAGAGCAGCCGGAACCAGCCGTGGTGGGCTTGGGGCTGGCGGGACCAAACTAGCAGCCCGCAGGCGAAACCGCCTGCGCCACCTAAGGCATTCTACGCCGCGATGCGGATGCACTACGTGAAAACGGATCTGGAACTCCCTTCGCCTCTCTAAAGCGAGCGTGCCTTTCTATCGCCGCCGGCAATCAGGAGCCCACAGTCCACCAGGCGTTTCAAATCTTTGGTTGCTACCTGATCGGATATGCCGGCGTCATTTCGATATACCGAATTCCGAACTCGCAGGCCCGAGGCTGCATCAGACAGCACCAGAATCGTCCGTTCGGGAAGTTTCCTTTTCTTTACTTCTATCTCAAGTGCGTCCCAGGTTTGCTGCACCTCTCGAGTCCTTCGCAATATGGTGGTCGCCTGTCGGAAATGCGCTGTCAGGCAAAACCTGATCCAAGGGCGGCCATCCCGGCGCGGGTTCCAACTGCCAGCTCCGACGCGGAGTAAAATATCGTAGTACTCGCGCGTGTTCCGGCCGAGATACTCCTCAATGTTTGAGAACTCTGGAACCAAGGTGCCAGCCCTCGCCAGGACGAGAGACTGAAGGCAGCGTGCCATTCTTCCATTACCCTCAGAAAAGGGTGAATCATCACAAAATTCAGATGTCCCATTGCCGCGCGCACCATGCTAGCTGTTGAATCACCGGCCTGATTGAGAGAGGACACTAATTCCTCCATTAACTCCGGGACCACCTCTGCATCCGGCGCTCTATACACGACCTCCTTCTTTGCCTCATCGACAACCTGAATCGGGCCAGGGCGCCACCTTCCGGGGTGCTTGCTTAGATCATACTCAACCATCATGAAATGGAAGCTTCGCAGCAAATCGGCCGAGTACCTGAAGGCGCATCCTCGGCAAGCTGTAACATGTACGTCATGGCGGAGCGGTATCCGCGCACCGCCTTCCAGTCGGTGTCGGCGGCATCGAGTGGTTCGTCACCCTCGACGGCGGCTATCGCATCCTCCACTGTTACATTGAAGCCCTCAATCGAATTAGATGCCCTGATCGCGCGCGCGAACGGCGCCCGCCGCAACAGTCCGGGCCACCTCTTGGCGGTTTCGACGGCGCACTTCAAATGTTGCTTGAGATCCTCGATGCGGCCGATCACCTCAAGTTCCAAATCGTCGAGCTTGGGAGCCTCAAAAAGCATACTGATATATTGTTGTCAACGGTATCTGCCGCCACCAGTTACGCTCCCTACGCCTTTTGCCGGCGCGGCGCGCGCTTGCGCTTGGCGGCCGGTTCGGACTCAGGCACCTTGGCGGCCTTGCGCAATTCCACAAACGATGCGTCCAGAAACTCTTTCATGCGCTCGCCATCCGGCGCGGCTTGCGCGTCGATGGTGAAGCCGAAGAAGAGCTTCCCATCATAGCTCTGGATGGCCAGATCGATGCCGTTGTCCCAGCCGGCGGGCACGTGAGGATACATGGTCAACAGACGCCTGCCGTTGGCGTAGAGCGGGACCTGCGGCCCGGGAACGTTGGTGGCCACCATGTGCATGATGGGCACGGGCGTGGAGAGCAGCGGCAAGCGGCCGGCCAGCGCCTGCAAGGGCGCCGGAAGCGCGCACAGGTACGAGATTCCCGCCCAGATCAGCTCCGCCACGCGGGCGTGTTTCATAGCTTCAGTCTGGGCCGATATCCGGCGCAGGCGCTCCACAGGATCAGTGACGAACAGCGGCAGGGTGACCGGCAGGATCGAAACGCAATTGCCGAACGCGCCGCCATCGCCGGCCTGCCGCAGGTTGACCGGCACCATCACGCGGAAGAACCGGTTTTGCAGCGACTCCTTGTGCAGCTTCAGATAGCGCATGACCGCGCCGGTCAGCACGGTCAGCACCACGTCGTTCACCGTGCCGCCGCAAGCCGTGCGGATGGCGCGCGCGTGGGTGAAAGAATGCTCGCTCCAGGCCACCCTGCGCTCGCCGGAGCACGGACGGTTGAACGGCAACCGCTCCAGCGGCCCCAGCACCTGGGGCAGCACGTCCACCAGACGCTCGAGGCCGGCGAGCGCCCGCTGATCGTGGAACAGCGACATGCCCCAGGCGGCCAGGTTTTTCTGCGCGCCGGCCAGTTGGTCCAGGGTGAATTGGAACGCGCCTTTCAGTGCGCCGGTGAAGCGCTGGGTTTCGTCCGGTGGCTGGGGCGGACGGTAGCGCTTGCGTTTGGGTGCGCCCTTTGGGAGGGCGGGCGTATCGGGCGACGTATCGAACATGAGGTTCAACAGCCCCACACCGGAGACGCCGTCCACCATGCAGTGATGCACCTTGGTGACGATGGCGGAGCGGCCACCGGCCAACCCATCGACGACATACACTTCCCACAACGGCTTGTCGCGGTCCAGCAGCTTGGTGAAGATGCGGCCCGTCAATTCGCGCAATTGCGCTTCGTCCGCGGGCGCATCCAGCGTCACGTGGAAAATGTGGCGGCGGATATCGAATTTCGGATCGTACTGCCAGGTGGGCAGCCCGATGTCCAGGAAAGGCCGCACTGCCTTCTGCCGGTAGCGCGGGAGCAGATCCAGTTTTCGCTCGATGCTTGCCACAAACTGGTCGAACGGCAGCGCGCCGTCGCAAATGGAAACGCTGCCGATGTGCAGCGGCATTTCCTTGCGCTCGAAATTCAGAAACACCGCGTCGAGCGGCCCGAACTGTTGGGGGAGTTCGCGTGGAGGCATGCCGACTCGCCTAGCGCCGCTGCGCCTTGCCAGTTTAGTGCTTGCGGGCGGCCGGACGCGGCGCGGGCGGTGGCGGCAGGAACGGCTTGGCGGCCACGTCCAGCAGCGCCTTTTGGGCGTTCACCAGATTCGCCACACCGCGCCGGGCAACCTCGCCCAACGAAGTGGAAGCCTCCGCGGGCTTGGGCCGGGCTGCCTCGACCGTAACCGCAATCTGCGCGGAAGCCAGGTCCAGAAGTTGCTTCTCGGCCGCCACAAAGGCGTCGATGCCGTCCTTGGCGAGTTGCGTCAGTTTCTTGCGCTGCGCCGGCTTGGCGGCTTTCTTGCCGCTCTTGGCGGACGTTGGCAAAACCTGTTCGCCGACCACATTGAGGAAGCGCTGCTGCGTTTCGACGAAGACCTTCAGGCCTTCCTGGGCGTTCGACGCCAGACCCGCCGCGGCTGCCATGGGCGAGCCCTCCATCACCGATTGGACCACCGCCTGGCCCTGTTCGGCGGCCAGATCCAGGAATTTTTTTTGCATTGCAACAAAAGCTTCCACGCCGCCCTGGACCGCGCCCGCGAGGGCCGCCCCGGGCCCTGTCAGGCCCAATCCATCTTTCACTCCCTGGAACGCGAGGGCGTTTTCCTGGACAGCCAAGTCCAACAGGATTTTCTGCGTTGCAACAAAGTTGGCGGCGCCCAATCCGGCGAACGCCACCAGCCCGCCGACGGGCAGGTCGCCCACGCGCTCGCGGACGAAGCCGAGAGCCAGTGAATTCTGTTGCGCAGCCAGATCCAGCAGGATTTTTTGAGTGGAGGCGAAGCTTTCGGCTCCCTGCCGCGCCCAAGCGGCCAGCCAGGAAAGCGCGGTGTCGGAGGTGGGGATCGTAGACTTAGCAGTGCCCTTCATGGTGGTGCTCCTTGTTATGCTGCATTGCAGCATAACCTAAGTGTAGCGGGAAACATCCAGGGTGTCAAGCAGATTAAGAGGGCCACAAAGAATCGGCCGCGGATGCACCTCACGAACTACTGCGGAGAAGCACCTTAACTTAAGAAACCGGATGGGATGTCCGCGGCTTTGCCTTTGATTGGCGATCTTCCCCAGGACGAGATTCGTGCCGGCGTGGTACTGCTTGGCGTACTTGCCGCGCACTCCGCCCTTGAGCAATTGGCGAAGATCTCAGCGTTCGGCACAACCCAAGGGTAATGAATCTGCTTTCCCCGACGGAGTGGTCGGGTTCGGCGACTTCATCCCAGTCGACTTCGCCTACATCCAGGCGTAACGCTACCCAGCCCCTGGGTCCGATGTACGCGGGCATGTAGAACCGTTCGGGCTGCGCGGTGGCCAGCGCCTTGTTATCGCCCGGCAGCACCTTACAGGTGACAGCCACGATGCCATCGCCGTGATGGTCGTTGAGGAAATAAGCGAAGGTCTTCTTCCGGACCAGAAAACCCGCGTGCGACCCGTGCAAATCCCGCGTTGTCTCAGGCAGCGCCAGGCAGATTTTCGTGAGCCGGACCAGGCGCCGGTCCTCCTTTGCAAGTGGGGCGGGCTTCGTCATACGGTCATGCTCCGAAGCAGTACAGCTTGCCATCCTGCGAGCCGATCACGATACGGCCTCCGGCAATTGCGGGCGAGGCGGACAGGGGCGCGCCGGCCTCGAACTCCCACACCTTTTTTCCCGTGGCAAGGTCCAGCACATAGAACCGTCCGTCGTTGGATCCCACGTAGACGCGTTCGCCCGCGATGGCCGGCGACGAATCCACGCGCGCGCGGGTCGAGAACGTCCAAATCGCTTTTCCGGTTTTGGCGTTGAGGCAGTGCACGGCCTTGTCGCGCCCGCCGAGCACCACGCGGCCGCCCGCCACAGCCGCCGAAGAGTAGAACGGGAACTGCCGCTGGGGATTCTCATAGCGCCAGGCAATCCGCTTGCGGCTCAGATCCGCGCCCACCACGTCGTTGTTGAACGTGCCGAAATAGGCCCACTGGCCCAGCATCGCCGGCGACGCGCCGGTGTATCCGCCGGAGTCGAATTGGAACATCTCCTTGCCGTCCGCGATGCGCAGCCCGCGGAAAATCTCGTCGCAGCCGGCGATGTAGATCAGGCCGCCCGCTATGGCCGGCGTGGCGTGCACGTAGCTGCTGGTAGTGAACTTCCAGAGCACCTTGCCATCCTTCACCGAAAGGCAATATAGGTTGCCATCGTACGAGCCAATGAATAACCGGTCGCCGTCGATTACCGGCGAAGACCGAATCTCGCTGTCAGTCTTGAAAGTCCAGAGCGCTTTGCCGTCCCCCGCGCGCACCGCATGCAGCGTGCCCGCAATGTCGCCCACGTAGACCACGCCATCGTGCACCAGCGGCGACGATTCGTCGATGCCATCGGTGGCGCGATATTTCCAGCGCAGCTTGCCGGTCGCGAGGTCGATGGCCAGCAGATCCGCGGATTCGACTCCTACGTAGACGGTGCCATCGGCGATGGCCGCCGACGATTGAATCCCCTCGCCGGCGTCGTAGGTCCACAGCAGCTTGAGCGTAGCGGGGACCGCGCCGGTGGCCACGCCCGTCAACTGCGGATTGCCGCGGAACTGCGGCCATTCGTCCGCAGCATGCAGACATCCAGCCAAAAGAACTACGGGGAGCAAGCGCATGGCTACTTCGCTTTCTCGATCCGGTACAGCTTCGACGCCGTGCGCACGATCAGGCTCGACCGGTAGACGGCAGGCGTGGCCAGGCACATCTCGTCGAGCGAGTTCTTGCCCAGCACCTTGAACTCGGGTCCCGCCTGAATCACGTAGGTGTCGCCGTCTTCGCTGAGCGCGAAGATCTTGCCGTTGTACGCCCAGGGCGACGCGGTAAAGGCCGCGCCCTCGGCATGGATGCGCTGCTTGCCGTAGACTTCTTTTCCGGTGCGCGCGTCGCGGCAGGTCAGA
>OCTA010005268.1_pt1 | contig 11217 bp, 5 predicted proteins | sample 1538991 | NCBI WGS metagenome assembly OCTA01 (sample SAMEA3539302, study PRJEB22396) | soil metagenome | biome: tundra; feature: field; material: soil | place: USA | collected 2010-05 | depth 0.15 m | reverse complement strand
CGAAGCCGCGAAGCCGGCCGGGGCCAGGGCCAGGAGGCCGCCGATGTAAGGGAGCACGTCCGTCAATCCGGCGAAGACCGCGATGGTGAGCGCGTGCGGGGCCCGGGCCACCGTGAGCACGACGAACGTGAACGCCGCCATCGCGACCGACGTGATCACCTGTCCGCGGACATAGCCGCCGACGATCGTCTCGAGGTTCAAGAGCACGCGCGACGTCCGCACGTGGTAGCTGCGCGGAATGAGCGCGAAGAGCGAGCCGCGCATCCGATCGCGATCCACGACCAGGTAGAGGGCCAGAAAGACGCTGGCCACGCCGTAGGCGATGACCTCCGCGATCTGCCCCGAGTACGCCACGAGCTGCTGGGCCGCGCGGGCCGTCAGCTGCGTCGACTGGGCGCCGCGCACCGAGGCGGCGAGCGGGGCAGTCAAGCGACTCTTCTGGAGCATGTCGGCGAGTTGCCACTGAGCGCGCGGCAGCCGATCCACCAGATCCGACAGCTGGGCAGCGAGGCTCGGCAGGCTCAGGGCCGCGACCGCGGCAAACCCCAGGAAGACCGCGCTGAAGACCACCGCGACGGCGAGCCCGCGGCGCATGCCGCGTCGTTCGAGCCACGCCGCGGGAGGCGCGAGCGCGCCGGCAATCATCAGCGCCACGACGATGACAAGCAAAATCGGCCAGATGACGAAGAGCAGCCACACCGCCGCGCACGCGAGGACGACGCGAAACATGGTGCTCGCGGTCAGTTCGACGCGGAGCGTACGGCCTGGTTCCATGGTCTTTTTCAAGGCGGCGTGAGGCCTCCGTTCTTGCGGTATCGCAAAGGTCGAGCCGACGCGGGCCGAGCGTGTTCGAGCCCATCCGCGATCGGAGCCGCGGCGCAAAGCGCCTCGGCCTGTGACCGGACTGACAGGTGTCATCCACGCGCGGGGCGTCGCGGAGCGCATGCAGCGGTTGAGCCGGGACCGAGGCTCGGCTACGAAGCGACGCGGCCGATGCAGCGGCGAAACTCATTCTTGCGTGGCGTCTTCTGGCTTGCCCAGGCGCTCGCCATCGCGGCGGCTACGCCGGCCATCGCCCAGACGCCGGCTCCAGGCCCCCTCGTACCCTCCGCGGGCAGGCCGCCCGATGACGCGCCCGCTCCGTCTCCGTCCGCCGCGATCACGATGCCCGTCGTGAAGAAGAACGAGGGCGTCGCGTACCCGAAGCAAGCCATCGACGAGGGCTTTCGCAAGACGGTGGAAGTTGCCGTCCTTCTCGACGTCGACGCCACGGGGGCCGTGACGCGCGCAGCCGTCGAGAAACCGGTCGGGCACGGGCTCGACGAAGCGGCCGTGGCCGCCGGTCAAAAGCTAGAGTTTTCGCCGGCTCTCCGCGGGGGCAAGCCCGTCGCCGTGCGAAATCTCCGCTTCGTCTACACGTTCGCCCCGCCGCCCGCGGCGCTCGGAGGGCGCGTGCTGACGATGGCGAGCGACCGGCCCATCGCGGGGGCCAGCGTGACGGTGCGCGATGCCGCCGGAACCGAGAGGTCTGCGACCACCGACGCGGACGGAGCCTGGCGCGTCGACGGCCTCGCGGCTGGCGCGTACCACGTCACCATCCGGGCGGTGGGGCGCCTGGCTCACGAAGCCGACGAATCGGTGGAGCTGGCCGAAGAGGTCAACTCCGTCGATCGCCTCGCGCCGAAGGGAGCCCCACCTCCGCTCGCTCCCGACGCCAACGTGACCGGGACCGACACGGAAGAAGTCGAAGTGCACGGCGAGAAGCCCCCGCGCGAGGTGACCAAGCGCACCCTCGATCAGCGCGAGATAAGCCGGATACCGGGGACGAACGGCGACGCGCTGCGTTCGCTCCAGAACTTGCCGGGTGTCGGGCGACCGCCGGGGCTTGCCGGCTTGCTCATCGTGCGCGGCTCGGCCCCGCAAGACTCGCAGTACTTCGTCGACGGCACGCCCGTGCCGATCGTCTATCACTTCGGGGGCCTCTCCTCGGTCGTCCCGACCGAGATCCTCAGCCGCATCGACTTCTACCCGGGCAACTTCAGCGCGCAGTACGGGCGCGCGATGGGCGGCGTCGTCGACGTCGGCCTGCTCGACCCCGCGAAGGATCGACTCCACGGCATGGCCGAGGTCGATCTCCTCGACTCACGCGTCCTGGCGCAGGGACCCATCTTCGACACCGGATGGCGATTCGCGGTCGGCGCGCGCCGCTCGTACCTCGATCTCTGGCTCGGGCCGCTGCTCAAGAGCCTCAAGTCGAGCGTCAGCGTCAGCCCGGTTTACTACGACTACCAGGCGGTCCTCGAGCGCGACATCGGCAAGCGGTCGAGCATCCGCTTCGCGTTCTTCGGCTCCGACGACGCCCTCGCCATCCTCAACACGAACACGTCGTCGAGCGAGCCCGAGCTCGCCGGAAGTCTGAGCACGCACACCGGGTTCTGGCGCGCGCAGGCGATCTACAAGAATCGCTTCAGCGACGACACCGAGTTCAAGATCGTCGGCGCCATCGGGCGAGATGCGATCTCGTTTTCTGCGGGGAATCTCTACTTCGATCTGGTCGACTATCCCATCACCTCGCGCGTCGAGCTCTCGCAGAAGCTCGGCAAGCAGCTGACCATGAACGTGGGGCTCGACGTCATCGACGCGCCGTACACGGCCACGGCGCACCTGCCTCCTTTCCCGAAGCCAGGCCAGCCGCCTTCCGGCCCCTTCTCGGGTCAGCAGGCGCTCACGACGTCGGTGAGCGCGAGCGTCGTTCAGCCAGCGATGTACGCGGAGTGGGAGGCCACGCCGTGGCGGGGCGCGCGGATCGTTCCCGGCATCCGGCTCGACTACACGCGAGACACCGGCGCGTGGGACGTGGACCCGCGCATCGTGGTCCGGCAGGACGTGACCACCAGCCCCCGTACGACCCTCAAGGGCGGCGTCGGCTTGTTCTCACAGCCGCCGCAGGCCCGGGAGACCAACGCCGTCTTCGGCACGCCCGGGCTGACCGACAACCGCGCCATTCACTACGACCTCGGCGTCGAGCGTGAGTTCAGCCGCAACATCGAGACGTCGTTCGAAGGCTTTTACAAGCAGCTCGACCACCTCGTCACGCAAGGACTCGGGAGCACGGGCAGCGGCGTCATCTACGGCGCCGAGGTCTTGCTCCGGTACAAGCCCGACGCGCGCTTCTTCGGTTGGCTCGCCTACACGCTCTCGCGAAGCCTGAGGCGCGACGCGCCCGGCATGCCGCTCGTGCTCTCGCAGTTCGACGAGACACACATCTTGACCGTGCTCGGGAGCTACCGGCTCGGGCGCGGCTGGGCGTTCGGGGCCCGGTACCGGTTGACGAGCGGGTACATGTACACGCCCCAGACCTACGGCTTCTATGACGAGAACATCGGGACGTATCTCGCCCAGCAGGCGTATCCCGCGTTCGGTTCGCGCCTGCCCCTCTTCAATTCGCTCGACCTGCGCGTCGACAAGACCTGGAAGTACCGCTGGGGTCAGATCGGCGCGTACCTCGACGTTCTCAACGTCTATAACAGCGGGAACGTCGACGGCATCAGCTACAACTTCAATTCCACGCGCACGTCGTACATTGGCGACCTGCCGTTCTTGCCGAGCCTCGGGCTCCGCGTGGAGATGTGACGATGAGGCGATGGCGAGCGGTCTTCACCCTTTCGGCTACGACGCTCGTCGCGTTCGTCGCGCTTGCCGCCTGGGGCATCGCGTCGTGTTCGCCCGCCGCGTTCCAGAGCTCGACGGTCATCGACACTGTCCGCATCCTCGCGTCACGCGCCAGCGAGCCGCGCGCGAAGCCGGGCGATAGCGTCACGCTCGATCTCCTCGCTTACGACGGCAGGACGAATCAAGTCCCCCCGATGAGGCTCTTCTGGCTGCCGCTGCCGTGCATCAATCCGGCAAACGACGCGTATTACGCGTGCTTCTCCCAGTTCGGGGCCGGTCCGGCGCCCGACGCGAGCGCGCCCGACGACGCGGGCGCCACGTCCCTCGGACTCCTGAAACCAGGCGTCGACCTGACCCCCGTGCTCACCGAGGGCTCGAGCTTCACCCTCAAGGTGCCGTCCGACGCCGTCATCGCGCGCAAGGGGGCGTCGCCCTACGGACTCGTCATCCTCTTCAACTTCGCGTGTGCCGGAAAGACCATCGAGCTTCTGCCGTTCGATCCGAACAGCCAGAACCCGCAGCAGATCCCCGTGGGTTGCTTCGATTCGAACCACAACCAGCTTGGCGCAGACGACTTCGTCTTCGGGTTTACCCGCGTTTATGTCGAGGCAGACCCGACGGAAGTGAACCCTGTCATCTCGAAGGTCGACATCGGCGGAGGGAGCGCCACCCGTCTCGGCATCGACGGCGGGGTCGCGACGACCGCGTTCGAGGCGACGACCTGCGGAGGCGACGCCGACACGTGCCCGCATCACGCGATCGGCCCGGTCGTCTCGCCGTCGCTCCCGAGCAACAAGCAAGTCTGGGCCGACTACTACGCCACCGCGGGGACCTTCACGTCGAGCGCCCGGCTCCTCTTCGGTCCGATGGTCACGCTCTCGATCCCGAGCGGGACGAACGACGAATACGTGTCACCCAACACCGGTTCGTCGATTCCGGCGACGAACTTCATCTGGATCGTCGTGCACGACGACCAGGGCGGCGCCGACTGGGTGACCGTGCCGCTCCACATCAAGTAAACGCAGTAGACCCGACCGGTCAGCAGTCCGTGGCCAGGTGGGCCCGGAGCGCCTCGAGCGAGGCCACCCCGATCTGGCCGCTGGCCATGATCGCATCATCCTGAGGACGCGCGGCCAGGTGCTCGCGAACCCGCACGAGCGATTCGAGGTAGACGCGCTCGCGGCCAAGGCCCGGGTGAGTTCCATCGCTCCCGCGGAACGCACGCTCGGCCACGATGATCGCGTCCACGGGTTCGAGGCCACAACCGCTCACGAGTTGCCGGGCGACGTCGGCGAACGACGCGCCCGCCAGCATGGCCTCGACGGCGCGATGGCGCGCGGCGAGCTGTCGCCGGCGGCGGGGTCCGAGAAGCCCCGCCCGCTCTTCGAGCAGCACCGCGCGCCCCTCCTGATCGTCGGTGCCACGGGCCGTCCCGATGCGAAAGAGGGCCGAAGGGGCGTGGATCGACTGCGCCCGCGGGCGCGCGTGCCCCTCGATCTCGTGGAGGACCGTGCGACGAGCGTCCTCGTCCGTCACGAGGCGGTCGGTCGCGACGAGAATGACGCGCTCGCCCGTGGCCGCGAGCGGCGCGAGCCAGGGGCTCTCGACGACCCTGAAGGGAAGACGCAGGCGGCCGACGGCCTCCCGCATCAGCGAGAGCAGCGAACGGGGATCGGGATCGTTGCTCCGGCGATGAGGCCCCACCGCGGAGCCGGACGCCTCCGCGAGCCAGTCGGCGCACAGCTGCGACGCGGCGCGAGCGACGCGCGGGACGGAAGGTTCGAAGCGGGCCCGCGCCAGACGCGCGAGCTCGGGTCGTCCGGCGTGGGCGCACATGGCCGCTTCGAGCCCGAGTTCGCGCGCCCGCTCGAGAAACAGCGTCTCGATCGGCGAGAGCTCGCCGCGTTCGAGGATGCTCTCGGCCGCGTCGAGCGCCCGCCGGAGTTCGTCGTGGGGACGGGGTGCGTAGGTCCATCGGGGCGAAGCCGGCCGGCCCGCTCGGAGCTCGGCGATGAGTCGCGCCCGCTCCGGCTGGGCGTCGGTGGGCGTCAGCACCGAAAGGACGCGCACTTCGTGCGTGGCGCGGGCGAGCAGGCGCTCGATCGGCGCGTACCTGGCCGACGGGGGAGACGACCGGGAAGTTAAATGCTGTGCTGCCGTGCTCACGAGCGTCCGGTAAGAGCATAGACTGCCCCTGTGGCTTGCGCTGGCAACGTCACGCGGCTAAGCGCGCTTCTCCTTTTCGCGTAGAGAACGATGAAGAAAAACTACGTCCTCGACACCAACGTCCTACTTCACGACCCGCACGCCATTTTCCGGTTCGAGGACAACAACGTCATCATCCCCATCTACGTGATCGAAGAAGTCGATCAGTTCAAGCGCGAGGGGTCCGAGCGAGGCAGGAACGCTCGCTCGATCGCCCGCCTCCTCGACGAGCTTCGCGAGCGCGGGGGGTCGCTCGCCAAGGGGGTCGGGCTCGACTCCGGCGGGTCGCTTCGCGTCGCCGTACCGAGCAAGCGGCTCACGCTGCCCAGCGCCATCGACCACACGGCCATGGATCAGGCCATCTTGCAGACCGCGTTCGACGTCCGCGAGAACGACGGCGGTCACGTCACCGTGTTCGTCACGATGGACACGAACCTGCGCATCCGCGCCGACGCGCTCGGAATGGTCTCGCAGACCTACGAGAATCAGCGGGTCGAGTTCGATCGGCTGACGAGCGGCATCGTCGATCTCGAGCTCGACAGCGAAGAGATCGACATGTTCTTTCGCGAGGGCAAGCTGACGCCTCGCGAGCCGTTGCCCGCGCCGAACAGCTGCATCTTGATGCGCGATCGCACCAACCCGTCGCACACGGCGCTCGGACGGTACGACGCGTCCAAGCGCGCCATCCTGGCCTTGCGTGTTCCGCGCGAGGGCGTCATGGCGGTGCGCCCGAGGAACAAGGAGCAGTCGTTCGCGCTCGATCTCCTCCTCGACGAATCGATCCGCCTCGTCACGCTGGTCGGCAAGGCCGGCACGGGCAAGACGCTACTCGCCCTCGCGGCAGGCCTCAAACGCACCGTGGAAGACGGAGCGTATTCGCGGATCCTCGTCTCGCGCCCCGTGATGCCGCTCGGGCGCGATATCGGGTTCTTGCCCGGCGACGTCGACGAGAAGCTGAACCCCTGGATGCAGCCGATCTTCGACAACCTGGAGTTTCTCTTCTCGACCGGCTCGCGCAAAGGACCGCGCGCGTACATGGAGCTCCTCGAGAGCGGGCAGATCCAGGTCGAGCCGCTGACGTACATTCGCGGGCGCTCGATCCCGCAGCAGTTCATCGTCGTCGACGAAGCCCAGAACCTGACGCCGCACGAGGTGAAGACGATCATCACTCGCTCGGGCGACGGGACCAAGATCGTCCTGACGGGAGACCCCGGACAGATCGACAACCCCTACGTCGACAGCGCGTCGAACGGTCTCACCATCGCAGCCGAGCGCTTTCGCGGCGAGAAGCTCGCGGCTCACATCGTCCTCGCGAAGGGCGAGCGAAGCGACCTCGCCGAGCTTGCCGCCAACCTTCTCTGACGACGACGCGACTCCCTATTTCGAAGGCCCCCCGCAGCTGCCGCCGAGGCAGTACTGGGGGGCGCAGCACGAGACTCCCCCGCACTCGACGCAGGCCGATGCGTCTGCGTCGAGGGTCGACGCTTCGACATCGGCGGCCGCGTCGAGGGCGGCGTCCGCGCTCGTCGACGAGTCCGGTGGCGGGTTGCCCGCTTCACTCTCGGGCGTTCCGCTCTCGGGGGAGGGCATCGCCCCGTCAGCCTCGTTCGACGAGCGGGTGTCGGATGCCGTCGCATCGAGCTGGCCGACAGGCGACGGGCTCGAGCTCGAGCAAGCGGCCAGCGAGAGGGCCATGGCCATGATGAGTGGCCACATCTCCAACGCTCGTCGTCCGGCAAGGGGCCGCTGGCTCACGGGCGAACCCTACCTCATGCGCACGCCTCGCCATGGGTCGGCGGGTATGAGACGCCTCGCCATGCATCGGCGAGTATGAATAGTGAGGGCGTGTCGTACAGCGCGGGAGAAATCGACAGTCCCACTGGCAAGCTCTCGTATGGCTTCACAGCCCTCGGACATTAGTATGACGTGAGGTCACCGGAATCCCCCGATCGCGCCACCCGCGGGAGCGTGCCCGTTGCGCGCTTGCAGACTGGCGCGGCAAGTCGTCTAAGTCGGGAGAACGGGACCGACGCGATGCCGGCGGAAATCATGATGCACGTCGATTCCGGTCCGCCGCCCGAGGCACCCGACTGGAAAGGAACCGCGCGTTACGAGGTCCTCCGCTGCATCGGCCGCGGTGGCATGGGTGTCGTCTACGAGGCGTTCGACCGCGAACGGCAGCAGCACGTCGCCCTGAAGACCCTTCTCCACTCGAGCCCCGGCGCTCTCTATCTCTTCAAGCAAGAGTTCCGAACGCTTGCCGACGTTCACCACCGCAACCTCGTCCAGCTGTACGAGCTCGTGGTCACCGAAGACGACCGGGTCTTTTTCACGATGGAGCTGGTCAACGGGACCGACTTCCTGACCCACGTACAGAAGCCGGGCTCCCGGACGTCACGAGACGAGCCCTCCGAGCAGAGCGATCAAGAGCCGACGCGGCGCGAGCAGTTCGCGCAAGCCTCGGGAGAGCGCGTCCGCCGCGCCCGTCCGGCGATCGACGACGCGCCGCACCCGAAGGCGTCGCCGGCGGATCTCGACCGCCTCCGTCCGGCTCTCTGCCAGCTCGTCGACGGGGTGCGCGCGCTTCACGCCGCCGGAAAGCTCCATCGAGACATCAAGCCCTCGAACGTGCGCGTCACCCCCGAGGGGCGCGTGGTCCTCCTCGATTTCGGCGTCGCCACCGATCTCTCGCGCGTCGTCGACGACAACCTGCAAGAGGGCGGCGAGATGGTCGGAACGGCGCGCTACATGGCGCCCGAACAAGCGGTGAACGAAGGACCCACCGCGGCGAGCGACTGGTACAGCGTCGGCGTCATGCTCTACGAGGCGCTCGTGGGTCTGCCGCCCTTCGTCGGATCGGCGTTCGACGTCCTGAAGATGAAGAGCATGCTCGACCCGCCGCCGCCTTCGGATTGCATCGAAGGCGTACCGGCCGACCTCGACGCGCTCTGCGCGGGCCTCCTCCTTCGCGCGCCCGAGCTGCGCCCAGCCGGCGTCGACATCTTGGAGAAGCTCGGGATGCGGATCAGCGTCCGGCCTCCGACGACGTCCGCGCCGCCCGGGGACATCGCCCCGCCGATCGTCGGGCGCGAAGAACCTCTGCGCGCGCTTCGCGACGCCTTCGATTCGGCGAAGGGTGGCCGCACCATCACGGTGCTCGTCGGCGGTCCGTCGGGCATGGGCAAGTCCACCGTGGTCCAGCATTTTCTCGACGCGCTGGTCGAGCGCGGCGAGGCTGTGGTCCTCCGCGGGCGCGCCTACGAGCGCGAGTCGGTTCCGTACAAGGGCGTCGACAGCGTCGTCGACGCGCTCAGCCGGCACTTGATGCGGCTCTCGGATCGGGAGGACTCGCTGACGCTGCCTCACGACGTGTGGGCGCTGGCGCGGCTCTTCCCCGTCTTGCGCCGTATTCCGAGCATCGCGAGCCTCGAAGAGCAACTGCCGGGCGACCCGAACCGAATGCGCCGTCGCGCCTTCGCGGCTCTCCGCGAGCTCCTGGTGTCGCTGTCGCGGCGGCAGCCCCTCGTCATCTTCGTCGACGGCGTTCAATGGGGCGACGCGGACAGCGCGGCGCTGCTCCGCGACATCGTCCGGCCCCCCGACGCGCCTCCCATCTTGCTCGTGATGACGTTTCGCGCCGAGGACTTCGCGACGAGCCCCTTCTTGCTCGACGTTCGCGCCCGATGGCCTGCCCTCTCCGAGCTCCGGCACCTCACGAGCGGACCGCTCGAGGACGGCGAGACCCGGCGGCTTGCGCTGATGTTGCTCGGGGCCGACGACCTCCGAGCTCGGATGACGGCCGACGCCATCACGCTCGAGTCGAGCGGTAGCCCGTTCCTCGTCGACGAGCTCGCGAGAAGCGTCAGCGGACCGCATCGAGTGTCACGGTCCGAAGATACGTCGCCGGGCATCTTGACCGTCAGCCTGGAACAGATGGTGAAGGCTCGTCTCGCGCGCCTGCCTGATCGAGAGCTCCGGCTGCTTCGCGTCGTCGCGGTGGCCGGGCGGCCGCTGCCGGTCTCGATCGCGGCCGACGCCGCGGGAGTCCACGACGCGGTCGACGAGGCAGTCGGCCTCGTGCGCGCCCGGCGCTTCATCCGGACCGGGATTCGCGACGGCCGCGAGACGGTCGAGATGATTCATGACCGCATCCGGGAAATGATCGTGGCGAAGATCTCGCCGCGCATGATCCGCGAATACCACCGAGAGCTCGCCCGCGTGCTCGAAGCCTCGGCGGATCCCGACTCCGAGTCCATTGCCATGCACCTCATCGGCGCCGGCGATCCGTCGCGGGCCGCCCAGCACGCCGAGCGTGCGGCCGCCAAAGCCGCGTCGCAGCTGGCGTTCGACCGGGCCGTCTCGCTCTATCGGCTCACGCTCGAGACGCTCCCGAAGGGGTCGCCCGACCAGCACCGGCTGCGGTTGCGCCTGGCCGAAGTCCTCGAGTGGGCGGGTCGCGGAGCGGAGTCCGCGAAGGTCTACCTCGATGAGGCCAAGATCGCGCCCGAACCCGAACGAATCGAGCTCGAGCGTGCCGCGGCGGAGCAGTTGCTCACGTCGGGCCGCATCGACGAGGGCGCCGCCGTGCTGCGCCGCGTGCTCGACGACCTCGGCATGAAGGCGCCGCGGTCTGCCGCGGGCGCGGTGATCACGATCATCTTCTACCGGTTCCTCTTGCTCTTCGTCGGCTTGCGCTTCTCGGGACGCGCCCCGAAGGACGTGCGGCCCGAAGATCGCGTCCGGATCGACACGCTCTACTCCGTGGCGATGGGCTTCGTGCTCGTCGACGTCATCCTCGGGGCCTGTATGCAGACGCGGCACCTCTTCTACGCGCTTCGCGCGGGGGACGACTTTCAGGTCTTACGCGCGGTCTGTCTCGAAGCGAGCAATCTCGCGAGCGCGGGGGGCCAGGAGGGGCGGCGCGAGCTGGCCCTCCGGGCTCTCGGTCAGCGTCTCGCCCAGCGCAGCGACAACCCCGAAGAGCAGCTCTTCGTCGACGGGACCCGGGGCAGCGCGCTTTTTCTCCGGGGTCGCTTCAAAGAGGCGCGCGACGTCCTCGAAGAAGTCTCCGAGGGGCACATGCTGCAGAAGCGCGCCGGCTGGCAGTCGAACGCGTTCCTCTTCGCCATCGACGCCCTGCTCGTGCTCGGCGATCTCCGGGAGGCGGCGTCGTTGAAGGAGCGACTCCTGCTCGACGCCGAGCAGCGCGGCGACCTTTACACCATCGTGAACATCAACACGCGGGCGTCTGCCTTCCTCGCCATGGCATCGGACGACGCCGATCTCGCGCGACGCTACGTGCGGGACGCCATGGCGCAGTGGTCACGCGCGGGTTTCCTC
>OCTA010005267.1_pt1 | contig 11217 bp, 8 predicted proteins | sample 1538991 | NCBI WGS metagenome assembly OCTA01 (sample SAMEA3539302, study PRJEB22396) | soil metagenome | biome: tundra; feature: field; material: soil | place: USA | collected 2010-05 | depth 0.15 m | reverse complement strand
CCTAAAGAAGCTCCTAAACCTCCAGCAACTCGCGGAAATCCTGGGCGTAACTTATGCGCGTGCTTGCGAACTTGCGCGCGAGGGCGTACTGCCCGTAGTCAGGCTCGGAAGGCAAGTGAGAGTCGATCCAGACGCACTGGCGAGCTTCATCGCGGATGGTGGAAAGGCACTTCCCGGTGGTTGGAGACGGACGGCCTAATAGAAAAGCCCGGCAACCGATGGCCGGGCTGGGTAACTTCGCGTGACGTCTCTATGACCAATCTACACGAAACCAACGCACACGGCAAGGTTGGAGGAATCCGGGCAAGCCTTGCGGAACAGCTCGCGGCGTTTCGACCGGCACCGCCCGCCGCACCCGCCGCCAGCGTGAAGCCAGCCGACAGCACCGGCAGCCTGGAGCCGAACACGGGCACCGTGGCGTTTGCCGCTGCCGTGAAGCCTGCCATCACCGGCACCGCCAGGGTGAAGCCCAACACCGGCGTGGCGGCGAAGCCGACGATGGGCGCGAAGCCGGAGTTGGCATCCACGCGCGCGGCCAGCAGCGGCGCGAAGCCCCGCCACGTCGAGCCGGACGAAACCATGTGGGCCGCGTCCAAGCGCGACGGAAGCGTGGTAGCGATCCAGTTGCTCAGTGGCGAAAGTTTCAGCGGGGTGGTGAGATCCTTCGGCCTACAACTTACTACTTACTGTCGCGGATGGCTACGAGGTTCTGTTGCTGAAGTCTGCAATCGCCTGGGCGCGAAAGGCAACCACCACCACCACGGCGACAGCTACCACGGACACGGGAGCCACGGTGGCGAGCAGGGACACCACGGCGGCGGCCACGGGGGAGCGATGATCCCGGCGCAGGTGGAGCACATCCCGGAAGTCTTCCGCCAGCTACGGGGCTGGGTACTTCATCGGAAAAAGGTTCCCTATCAGCCGGACGGATCGCCGGCGAAAACCAACGATCCGAAGACGTGGAGCACCTTCGCGCAGGTGGTGAAAGCATATGAGGCTGGCGGATACGACGGCATCGGCCTATGCCGCATGGATGACCTCGTTTTCGTGGACCTCGACGGATGCTTCAGAACCGATCCGCCATCGTGGGCAAGAAAGATCATCGAGGCACTTACCGACTATGCATACGCGGAAGTAAGCTTTTCCGGCGATGGAGGACACCTAATCACTCGCGGTAAACTTCCGCCTGGGCGGCGTCAGTGGAACGACCGAGAGCAAAAACACCTGGGCTATGCCCTGTACGACGGATCGCGGCTGTTCACCTTCACGGGCAAACAACTCCCCGGCAGCACGGAGCCACGGGACGCTACACCGATACTCGCCCAGTTGCACGCCGAGCTGTTCCCGCGCCGCAATTGTAACGGCATTACACTACCCGCGCACCCGGCGGGTGGGGCGGATAGCCATATCATCGAACGCGCCCGGCGCGCCAAGAATGGCCTAAAGTTTTCGCGGCTGTTTGACGGGGATCATAGCGGGTACCCCAGTCAAAGCGAGGCGGACATGGCTCTGCTTAGGATGCTGGCATTCTGGACAGGTCGGGATGCTACCCGCATGGCTGCGCTGTTCCGTCAGAGCGGACTATACCGAAAAAAATCGGAAAGGGCCGACTACATCAACGGAACGATAGAGAAGGCAATTGCTGAAACCGTCGAAGTGTTCAGTCAGGCCAGTGCTGAGAAGCCGGTGATGGCGGCTGATGATCCGGTGGAACCTTCAGCGGCGCTACCCGAAATTCGGGTGGCCGGTCGCGAACTCCGTGATCTCTCCGCTGAGGTGCTTGCGGCGTTGACGGCGGCGAATCAGCCTACTCCAAAACTCTTCTCGCGCGCTGGCGCAGTGGTGCGCGTCGATTTAACGAAGGACGGCGGCCCCATGATTATTAACGTCACCGACGTCCACCTTCGTGGGGAAATGACGCGTGCGGCGAACTTTTTCAAGATTAACAAAACCAAAGACGGATTCGTGCGTACCTCGATAAGCCCCCCGCTTGATGCTGCCAAAGACCTTCTGAGCCGACCGCCACAGGAATTGAACTTTCCAGGGCTTGAATCCATTTCCGAAGCGCCTTTCATGCGGCCCGATGGCATTGTCGTTTGGCAGCCTGGATATGATCCAACCACACGCACGTTTTACGCGCCTTCCGGTCCACTGGACGTTTCCGATGTGCCGGAACGGCCGACTGCCGATGATAGAGATGCCGCACGGGACCTGATCGAGGAAGTGTTCATCGACTTCCCATTCAAAGACAAGGCGAGCCGAGCAAACATGCTGGCGCTGTTCCTGACACCAGAGCTTAGACCTGCAATCCAGGGAAACATACCAGCCGCGTTGCTCGATGCGCCACAAGCCGGCAACGGCAAATCCCTATTGGCTGAGGTAGTGGCACTCAAGAGTACTGGCACTAGTGCTTGCATGAAGCCCGCTCCGGTACGCGATGAAGAAGAATGGCGCAAGACGCTGACCGCAACAATCCAAGCGGGCCAGCCCCTAGTGATCTTCGACAATGTGGACGCCGTACTCCAAAGCTCGAATCTTGCCATCGCTCTAACCGCTCGCACGTGGACGGATCGCATACTGGGGCAAACCGCACAGGTGACTCTCCCCGTGCGGACCATCTTCACTGTGACAGGAAATAATCTCGTGCTGGGGGGTGATCTACCACGTCGCTGCTACTGGATTCGGGTGGACGCACAACTATCCGAGCCGTGGAGAGACCGCACATTCAAACACCCTAAGTTGACCGCCTGGGTTCTGGATAACCGCGGCCAACTACTCAGCGCAATACTGACGCTTGCGCGCGCCTGGTTCGTCGCGGGGCAACCCTCAGCAGCAATCCCCGTGCTCGGCTCATTCGAGGAGTGGTGCCGCATCATCGGTGGAATCCTTGACTTTGCCGGTATTGAGGGTTTTCTGGCGAACCTCGACGAACTCTACAAGCAGTCCGATCCATTTATGGCTGCTTGGGAGGCATTTTTGGCAGGACTCCTGGAACAAATGCCCAAGGCCGGTTTCAAGACGGCTGACGTGGTTGACCGGCTCCGCGCAGACGGAAACTGCTTGCGCGCTTGCCTCCCCGAAGACCTGGGAGATATTGACCCCTTAGCCAGCTTCCAGCGACGGCTAGGAAACGCATTTCGGAAGCGGGTTGACCGACGTTACGGTCTGCGCAACCTCTATTTGGTTAGGGTGGGAAGCAACATGGGTGTGTCGGTGTGGGGTGTCAGAGAGGGAAAGCAGCGATGAACGGGCAATGGGTTTCATGGGTTTTATGGGTTTGTGAACCCTCGTTTCTACTTTTTTCATTTTTGTCCCCACTCCCCCTTATTTTGTTTTTCCGCGCGGGGGCGAGGATTAGAAACCCATGAAACCCATATAACCCATGTGTGTACAGATACGCATTGAGGAAAACCAAGAACTTAGGCGTGTTCGATAAAGGGGTTCGCAAAATGACGAAAGTGGCAAAACTCCGGCGGCGCTTCGGCGATTCGCCGTCCGGCCCGCGCAACTGCTGGCGGAATCCTGGGGCGACAACTCCCAATACATTGCCGTGCGATACGTGCGGGCGTGTGCCTGAGACGCTCCACACCGCGTTGCGTGGGCCTGGGCGTTGGTGTCCAGATTGTTGCCCACACTGCCAACTACCGGGGGCCGCATGAGTCTGACCAAACGGTCACTAGGCCCTGCTCAACTCAAGCTGGTGGAGGCCATCGAGGAACTGGGGTTCGGCCGCATTGATCAGATTCCGGTTTGCGATGGTAGCCCCTGCCTGGAGCGGGCGACCCAAACTGTCCGCGAGATCAATTTGGGATCGGAGCCGAAACCGTTCGAGCGCTGCCTAGCCGACCTCACCCTGAAGGCCGAATTCGAGCGCCTTCTCAATGAACTAAGTCAACTCGGCGATGGCCTTGTCGATGTCGAAATTCGGCATGGCGCTCCTTTCAAACTCTTGGTGCGGCGTCGCGGCAAGGAGTTGGTCGGATGAGCACCTATCCACGGCCAGTCGATATGTCGCAGGTGCCTCCCGTGCCGTGGGCGTGGGCCGGCGATCCCGCCATTGTGCTTGCCATCCACGAACGGAGGAAGTTTAACGGGCGCGTGCGGGAGTACCAAGGCGCGAAAGGGGGAGGGGCCTAACGACATGAGCAGCCGTATGTCGATTCCCGAAATCGCTAACCGGCTCTCCATCGGGCGGATCGCTGTCTACACGATGCTCGAACAGGGCATCATTCCTGCGATCCGCCTCGGGCGACGGTGGATCGTCACCCGGCACGCCTACGACCAGTGGGAGCGCACCTGCGGGATGCCGACTGGACTTCAACGGAAAACCGAGTATAAGGTGACCTGACGCTATGCCGGTTTACAAGCGCAAGTATCGGTCGGGAAAGGTGGTGTGGTACTACCAATTCGCGGCACCGGGATCGACACGCCAGAACCAGGATCTGATCACTGAATCTGGATTCGCAACGAAACAGGAGGCGACAGACGCCGAGGCGGTGCGCCGCACAGAGGAGCTGTTGCGCCAGGCGGCCACCGGCGGCGTGGCCGCGCCCATGCCGACGACACTTGCCATGCTCCTGGCGGAGTTCATGAAGCAGCACGCCCAGGAGAACCTGGCGCCGAAAACCGTTGAGCGATATCGCGAGATGGCGGCGTACCTCGCGCCGGAACTGCTCGCGATGAACATGACCGAGATCACGCCGCTGCATCTCAGTCGCGAGTGGACCCGGTTGCTGAAGTGCGGCGGCCACACGCGCAAGTCCAAGACGCCTCGCGCGATGAAGCCGAAGACGGTCAGGAATATCGCTGGCTTGGTGTCGTCTGCGTATGTGCGCGCGATCAAGTGGGGGCTGGCCACCACGAATCCCGTCACCCACAGCGACCTCCCAAAGGTGCGGAAGCGCATCGGAATGGCACTGCTCCCGTCCGAGCAGGACCGCCTGACCCAGTGTGCAACCGGCCCATGGTGCCTCCCGGTTTTCCTGGATGTGGCGGCAGCGACCGGCGCGCGGCGCGGGGAGGTCTTGGCTCTCCGATGGGCGGACATCAAAGGCCTGATCGCCTTCATTGATCGATCACTCTGCCAGACCAGGGACGGGCTGGTGTTCAAGAGCACCAAGACGGAGAAGCCTCGCAAGGTGGAGTTGCCGCCGTCGATGATCGCGACCCTCGATGCGCACCGACTGCGCCAGGATGAGTTCCGCCGGCAGTTCGGCCCGGACTATCGCAGCGATCTGGACCTGATCTTCGCCAACCCGGATGGATCACCGCTGATGCCTAATTCGATTTCGTCAACGGTGTCGCGGCTGTGCCGGCGCTTAGGCCTGCCCCAGGGAGCATCGCTCCACGTCCTGCGGCACAGCCACGCAAGCCTCCTGCTGGCCGACGGCGTGGACCTTGCCACTGTGTCCGCGCGCCTCGGCCACTCATCGGTGCGCACGACCGCCGATATCTACAGCCACGCGATCCGCGGCAAGGACCACGCCGCCGCCCAGTCTTGGGACGCCATCATGCAGCGAGCGCGCGGCGAGAAATCCACGGGCGTAAACTAAAGAGCAATATGGCCAAGAAAACGGACTCGAAGCCAGACCCGGAGATGAAACTCGCGCGATACCTCGCATCGGCGTTCATCGCTTACAGTCACGGTATCGGAATGGATTACGCGCACAAGAAGTACGCCCACATGCCAGTCGGACCATTTTGGATCGAGGTCGCGCGTATGGTAAGCGCGGCGACGGCACAGGCCAATGATCGGGCAGCCTTCATGGTTCCGCCGGATCGAAGAATACAGTAGTTGCGCCCCACGACACCAGAAAAGCCCACTCGTAAACGGGCCGCTTTTTGCTCTTGGAAGCGCAGCTCCCGCGGTGAGGGGGGCTTACGCGTCCGCCGCAAACACTGTGCGACTTGCTTCAAGCCGCTGTATCGAAAGCGAACCGGCGCGGCACATCAAGACCACTCCCGACATTTCGTCTCGCGCTGCTCGCTTCCACAGCACCAGGACTTCCGAGTAATCTCCCAGAACGCCGTTTGGGGCCAACTTCTGAGTGGCCGACACAAATCGCCTCACTCAGGCGACGGGACTTCGCGAGCCGACCAAGACTTCCATTCAGTTCTTGCGGATAACGGAACGAGACTTCGCGGTCAAGCCTGCAACTTCCGGCGGCCCTCTCGTTTCCGACAAATGAGGAAGCCCTCATACTCCAAACCGGAGAGCTTCCGTCGGAGAAGTCTTCAACCATTGAAAGTTGCTCGTCGTGCACGGGATCGTCTGACGTTGGCGCCTCTGAATAGGTGGGAGTTTCCACAAAACGCCGCGGGATAGGCCCCGGTAGCATTCAGCTTCGTGTCGCAACCCTAGGCACTTAGCGTCGAATCAAGTGATGGATCTATCAGATCTGCGACTCCTCGCTTCGCAAACAAGGTATCCCAGAACCCCTCGTTGATGAGGTTACCCGCTCGACTCAACTGCCAGCATCGGAACAACTCCGCTCCGGTCAGGAGACTGATATCCCGTTTCCGAGCCAGTCGCACGCACTCTTCATCGAACGGAGCCGGCCTCGCGTCCGGGTGTATACTCGGTTGCGTTATGGCAACACAGATTGGCCAGGACGGTGAGGAGGGATCATCTGTCAAGAGTTGAGCGGGTAAGGAGTCGAGCCTGGTCGAACTACTTACAGACCACAAACGCCAGCGCCTTTCGCGAGGGTCGGTAATATCGGTTACGCCGGTACCGGATGAGTTTTGCAAAACGAATCCACCCAGATCCTGAAGCGCTTTCGCGGCCAGGGCCTGCAATTCGTCCGAGCGCGGAACGAACAGGAGACCGCGCATCGAACGAACTGCATCGAGTCGCCTTTCGAGATCCTCGATCTGGTGCTGGACCTGATCTTGACGGCATCCAAGTACTCTCAGCTCTTTCTCGATGTCCGACACCCCTGGCACCTCAAAAGAAGTCACCCATTCCGGTCCGCTGCTCTCCAGCATCTTTCGGGTGGACACTAACTGAACGAAGCGATTGCTGATACTGTTGTCGTTCGTGCGCGCCGCGTGAAGAATGAGCTTTTCCCGGAGCGCAGTTGCGGCGTCCACCGGTAATTGTGTGGCCAGCAAAAAATATACGCCGCGGAACCGCGCATCATCGAGGTGCTCTTCGATGCGCTGATTATCGGCGCCGAGAAATGTCTGCAGGATGAAGTACTCCGCGATCTTGTCGTGGCGAAAATAGTGATGCCGGACGCTGCCTCCGCCCTCAGTCTGATGAAACCGTCTGATCACCATCTTGCTCGTATAGAGCGCAGAAACTTCGTCGGGCCACCGATCTGACGGCAAGACGGTGGCATCGGTCTTGCGCATTTCGTAAACGTCCTCTGCAAACGTCATTAGCGGGTATGGCCTGCCTGCTTTCTCACTGTAGGCGGCCGCCATGATCTGGAATTGCTGATCCTGAAGATGCAGGAGGTCAGGATTCTGCGCCTTCGTCAGCATCTGCGCGACGACTGTCAGGTCCATCGGATTGGACAGTATTCGGACCACGGCATCCAGGTACTCTTTCGGCTGTTGCTCGTCGAGCGCCTGAACCACGAAACTGTGGCACCGGCAGGCGAAGTCCGAACTCCCCGTCACCTCGAGGGCTTGTGAGTGGTGGAGGAGGAATTTCTCGATCTGCAGCTTGTCGAGTGGTTGAAGGCGATAAACGCGAGACCCAATTGGGGGACTCCAATCAAGCAGCGGTTGAGTGCCGATCAGGACGGTGCAAAAGGGATTTCCCTCAACAAATTGGGTTACCTTCGCGCGCGTATCTGCGCTGACTTCATTGAGGCCATCGACGTATACGTCGATCGCGCCGCGGTACATCAACGCCTGCAGGAACTCCGCATCGGCGATCGCGCCGGTCAGGCGAAGCTGAACCGCGCTCAACACCCCTTCCGCGCATTCGTTGGCCAAGATGTAGGCTTTCAGGCGAGAGGATTGCTTCACAAGACGGCGCATGAAGAACGATTTGCCAAGTCCGGAGTCGCCTTCGAGAACAATGTGTCCTCGTGCCTGGGAAATAGCTTCGATGATCCGACCGATTTTGATACTCCCTGTTCCTCGTAGGTTACGTGACTCTCCGGAAAGTATGCGCCTTCGTCGAAGTCATCCGGGTCGGCATCGAGAACCAGCCTTTTCGTAAAGGGATAAAAGAGCCGTTGTCGGAGGTAGGGGGACCAACGCAAGAGAAGGTCGACGTATCCACATCCAAGGACCTTGCGGACACGCTTATTCCAGAAGATCTCCGCCTGTATCTTTGGCGAATTGGGGTAGACTGTCATCAGCGCCGCCCAGAACGCGAGATGCAGCGCAATCAACCCGGCAGACCCCATGAGTACTGCCTTCAACCGGAGTTCCCAGATCAATTGCTCCAGAGGTCCTGTCCGCGTTGAACCGGCGCTTTTCAGGTTTTGGAGGTGCCGACCCAGAGTCGGTAAGTCCGAAACGCCCCATCCACCCTGGCCTGCGGCAGATGCGACGATATCGGCCATTTCTTCGCGGAGCGCCGGGAGATGTGCGGCTCCGTCCCAACTCCGCTCGATAGCCGCCAGCACGCTGCTGCGTTCCTCGCGATGAATCACTGCAGATTGGCTTGGGTTACCAAAGATCTGGCCAGCACGGGGTTGTCGCCGGATCCACCGCCCAACAGATACGCGTCCCATCGATACACGGAGGAATTCGATGTATCCGACAGGGCGACCGCGAGAACCGCCAGCACTCCGTTTCTGTCCAATGGCGCCATCGACTTCAGCGTTTCAAGCGCCAGATCGGCATACCTGGTCAATTCTTCTCTCTTAAGCAGTGGGGCGACGGCTGGGGCGGCGGAGCGCGCTTTTGCTCCGAGCGTTCGGAGGGCAGCAAGCGCCGAAACCCCTTCCTCGTCGGAACGCACCTCGCTCTGAATTACGTCCAGGTGAGCGGCCCCGATCGTTGCGAGCGCCTCGACCGCAAGGCCGCGCACACGTGATTCCTTGTTGCTCGCCAGTTCAAGAAGTCTCTTTTCGTGGTCCTTGGCCACCCCCATCGCCGTGAGAGCAGCGATCGCCGATTCAATGAGTCCCACGTCCGCGTCGCCCAGAAAAGCTTCAATCCGGCTTTCATACTGCCGAGCCGGGGCTCCCGCCCACCCCAGTGCGGTAATCGCATCCGATCTGATTGCAGTGGCCTCCCCAAGCAGTTTGGCTATTTGGGCGGCTTGCTCTGCAGAGAGCTCGATACCGGCATGTACGAGATCGACGGCTATGCTCCTCACAACATGGTCGCCCTCGCCGAGCAAAGCGCCGATGTCAGGTGCCAGGGCCTGTCGGAGCGATCGGGCATTGGCGAGAAGTTTCGCCGTGTTGTGCTGCACCTCCTGATCCCGGCTGTGGAGCAGGGTCAACAACAGGGGCGCAAGCTCGGCGGTCGCCCCACCAAGCTTCTCCATCGCGGACCCGGTTTGCTCCGGCTCGCTTGACGTCCGTTTCATCCAGGCTTTGAGCACCGCGGGGGACTGTCGGCTACAGGTGCTTCCCGCAGATGCGAGAGCATCGCGGGCCAGGTCGAATCGTTCGGTATCAAGCATCCTGGCGATACGGTCCTGATGCTGTGCCGCTGTGCCCGGGAGTTTCTCAAGCGCGATGATGGCCATCGCCTGCACTTCGCCCGCCCCGTGCTCCATCCGGTCCAATATCGCGGGGATATAAGGGCTGGCTTCGGAGCCGAATTCGGAGAGTACCCTTAGGGCTTCCCGCTGCACGGCGTCCGGACTATTGCTTAGACTGCCGGCGATGTCCCCTGCCAACTCGGAATTGTGGGGAAGAACCATAGCGCAGGTCGCGATCGCACGTTTCCGAACCTCCGGCGCACCGTCGGAAAGGCGGGCCTTGATGTCGGCGCCGAATGGCGCCGCGTATTTCCCTAACCATTCGAGCGCGGTGAGCGCGGCCTCGCGGATTTCGGCATCAGGCGATGTCAGGAGGTACTTTACCCGGGAACCAAGACCGGATGCCGCTGGCCCGATGTTGCCAACAGCGGCCAGGGCGGCGAGCCGATGCGGTTTGGAATCTTCCCGCAAGAGGCTCTCCAGTCGCGGGAGCACCGCTCCTGCCGCCGGTCCGAGATCGTGGAGGGCAGCAAGCACGGACTTTTGGAGAAGATCGTCGGAAGTGAGCAGATCCGCCAGCAAATTGGCGGTTTCTGGCGAAATCCGGCCCAATTTCCCGATGGCCCTCACCGCGAAGGACCTGACGGCCGGTGAATTACGCGTAACGTCGGTTCCCCGAGCCAGTTGCCGGAACTCGGGCTCGAAAGCCGGTAACTTCAGGTCCGAGAGCTCGGGCATGACCAGATCGAGATTCTCGCTGCCCGATGTCCCGGCAAGAATCGAGCGGAGCGTTTCGTTCCGCTCAAGCTCGGCCCTTACCCGGTGAGGTGGGCCTCCTCGATCGGACAGGAACTGCAGTGCTTTAGCCACGACATGGGTATCCGGATCGTGGGTTGCCGCGATTGCGCCGTCCAATTCCCAGTCGGCGAACCCCTGGCCCCATGTGACATTTGTGAAGAACAGGAAAAGGCCAAGAAGGAGGCTGGGCCAGAGTTCGCACGTATTTGTCGCTCTAGAAGCGGTTGCTTTCATGCTCGCCGTCCACGGCATCGCCCGGAGAATCAATCGCGCAACGGGCTTGCTGAATACTTCCTAAGTGTGCCAGAGATCTCAACTGAAATACACTACGCAGCCACCTCCGTGCATCCGGGTTTCCTCCGGCTGATGGAACGGCCGACGCAGGAAAGAAGACTTGAGCCGTCCCGGTTCGGTGATTCAAGTCTTTCTCCGATCTCGGCGGCCGGGCCGTCAAGGCCAACCGCACCTTGCCCCACACCAGTTCCACAGTTTCGTCGTCAAGACCCGCAGCGATTACGTCGAGGCGCAAAAAAGTAACGGATCGTATCGGATGGAAGAGAATCCTAGCGGCCGAAGGCCTTGGCCACGGATCTACGTGCCGGCCCAGAAGTCCGGTTCGAGTCCATGGCCCACCAGCCGACTGGCCTTGCGCTCCAGATCTCCTCGAATCGCCGTATCCGGACCCCCTGAGCCGGGAGAAGTCCAAGATGGCGACTTGTCGCTCATGTGGATTCCTTCCGGATTGGCGAACATCCTCCGGTATTGTCGGCGATCCGAGCGCAGCGCGATGCACCCCCAAG
>OCTA010005266.1_pt1 | contig 11218 bp, 10 predicted proteins | sample 1538991 | NCBI WGS metagenome assembly OCTA01 (sample SAMEA3539302, study PRJEB22396) | soil metagenome | biome: tundra; feature: field; material: soil | place: USA | collected 2010-05 | depth 0.15 m | reverse complement strand
CCTCGAACATCGACGCCGTGTGTCGATGTTGGCGAGCCCGGCTCGCCTGCCCGCGCGGGCGACACAAACTCCACCAGCGCCCGCCTGATCTCCGGCGGAATGCTAAACCGCTCAATCTCATTCAAATCGCCGGCGGCATATTTCACGGCGTCGCCAGTCATCGTGACAGCGATGAACAGGTGGCGAGTCACTTCGTGGAACAATCCTCGCGGCTCCTGCTTCTCCGCTTGAAAAGTGAGGGCGCGGACCGGCATCTCGTCATCGGCCAGGCTGGTCTCGTAGGCCATCGCCACTTCGGTCGAAATGCGTTTCTCGTAATCGGCTTGGATGCGCCGCGCTTTGTCTCTCCAGGAAATTTCCTGGTACACCAGCGCGGCGATCGCGAACAACAAAGCTATCTCCATGGGCGTCATCGATTGCGCTCCTTCGGCGGTCAGCCCCGCTTCGCCTTCATGTCCGCCAGCATCTTCTCGATCTGGTCCTGCTTTTCGAGCGCGGCCAGTTGCTCCTCCACGTCGTCCTTGAACAACTCCGCCTTCGCCTGGCTGACGGCTTCGCTGTGACGGACCTTGTCCTTCATCCGGTCGAACGTGGCGGCCGTGGAATGGTCGCTGGTAGCAAACTGCGCGTCGGTGGCCTTGCTGGCGGCGCGCGCCCGGCGATGCTGCGCAATCAACACATCCTTCTTGGCCTGCGCCTCCGCCAGCTTCTGCGCCAGCTTCTGCAAGGCGGACTTCAGATTTTCCACCTGCTGCTTCTGATCGGCCACCTGCTGCCGGAAGCTCTCGCCCATGTTGCGGTAACTCACCGAGCGCTCCAGCGCCACGCGCGCCAGGTCGTCCTGTTTCTTGTCCACGGCCATCTCCGCTTTGCGCACCCATTCCGCGGTCTTCTCTTCGTTTTCCTGGTGCTTCTTCTCCAGCACGTGCTGGTCGGCGATGGCGATGGCCACCTGTGTTTTGACCTGCAGCAGTTGGTTCTGCATGTCGAGAATCACTTGCTTGATCATTTTTTCCGGATCTTCGGCCTTGTCGATAAGGTCGTTGAGGTTCGCGCGAACCAGTGTGGATACTCGTTCCAGTAGTGCCATAATCTTTCTCCTTTCAATTACCGAGCCACGCGCGTCAGCGAGTGGCCAACTGGGGCCGGACATGCCGGCCCCTGTACCTATCGAGCTAACTTGCCGGCCCCGCGGTCTTGTCCGCAGGCGGCTTGGTTTTGTCTCCGATCTGTCTCACCTTCGAGAACAGCTCGGACATCTTCATGCCGGAGAGGGTTTCAAACAGCGCGGGAATCTGCGCGGCCATAGCGGTCATGTCTCCGGTGATCTTGTTCATACCGGCCGCGTGGCCATCGCCGGTCGAGACAATGGTGATCTTGTCCACGTTGGCCAGCGGAGCGGCCAGCGCGCGCACGATCTCGGGCAAACCCGTGATGAGCTTGTCCACGACGGCGGCCTGGTTGTACTCCTGGTAAGCCTCGGCCTTCACGTTCATGGCGCGCGCCTCGGCGTCGCCTTTCTTGAAGATGATTTCGGCCTCCGCCTCGCCCTGCGCGCGAATGGCGGCGGCGTGACCGTCGGCCTCCATCACCAGTTTCGATTTCTCGGCTTCGGCCAGCGTCTCGATGCGCCGGCGCTCCACTTCCGCCGGCTTCAGCACCGTGGCGATCAACTCGCGCTCGCGGCGCTGGATTTCAGCGTCCTGCACAGCGATTTCGTGCTCCTTCTGTACCTGCTGGATCTTCACCTGCTCCGCGATCACCTGCTGCTGCATGACGTTGGCCTGTATCTCGTAAGCCTTATCGGCCGAGGCCTGCTGCTTCTGAGCCGTTTCTTTGTAGTTGGCCTTCTTGATCTCCAGGTCGCGCCTGGCTTCGGCCTGCTTGGCTTCTGACAGCGTTTCGGCGAGCACCCGCTCCTGGGTGGCCTGGGCCGTGGCGACGGCGGCGGCGCGCGTAGCTTCGGCGCGCTTGATGGCCGTGTCGCGCTCGGCTTCTGCGGCGGCCACATCGGCGTCGCGCTTGATCCGCGCCACGTCCGGCCGGCCCATGTTGCTGATGTACTCGTTCTTGTCGCGGACTTCCTTGATGGTGAACGAAATCACTTCCAGCCCCATCTTGTTCATGTCGTCGGCGCAGGTGGAGCGCATGCGGTCGCCCACCATCTCCGGCTGCTTCACGATCTCTTCCACCGTCAACTGCCCGATGATGCCGCGCAAGTGGCCTTCCATCACCAGCCGGATCAGGCCCTCGCGCTCCTGATCGGTCTTGGTCAGAAACTGCTCGGCGGCAGTCTGTATGGACTCCGGATCGGACTTCACCTTGATTTGCGCGACGGCTTCCACGGTGACCGCCACACCTTGACGGGTGTAGAGGTCCTGCTGCGGCGCGACGTCGAACGACATCAGCTCCAGCGACAGGCTCTTGTAGGTCTCGACCACCGGCCAGATGACCGTTCCACGCCCTTTGACGATGCGCGTGCCCTTGCGTCCGTAGACGATCATGGCTTCATGCGGACCCGCCTTGCGGTACAGCCGTGCCAACATCGAGCCGATCAGCACGATCGCCAGCAACATCAACAACACGACAACGACAACCATGTCCTTCTGCATAACCTTCCTTTTCAAACCTGCTAACCTCAGTCCATTACCGAGCCGCGACCGTAAGGGAGTCGGAGGTCTGGAGCCAGGATTACCCATTCTGACTTCTGTCTTCTGACTCCTGACTTCTTGGCGGAAACTAACTCTCCTTTACAGCTAAATCCTCCGCGCTGCCGGCCATATCCTCCCAGCGGCGCACATACGCGATACCCTTCTCATACCGCTGCACCACCACTTCCGTACCCTTGGAAATGGCCGTCCCGTCGTCGCTGCGAGCCCCGGAAACCCGGCGCACGCCCTCCTGCGAGAAAACAATCTCGCCGGTGCCGCCCAAGCGGATGGGGATGCTCAACTTGCCCAGCACGCCGATCATGTCGTAGTCCGCCGGATCCAGGGCCTCGTCGTCCGAGGCCAGCTTCGCCAAGAACCAGAACACGATGGCGGCGCCGCCCAGCCCACTCAATACGGCAATCGCCAGCGCCACCAGGAACCAGACCGCGTAAAAGCGCTCCAGCAAGTAACCCGTGCCGCCGAACCACGCGAGAAACGCGGTCATCGTGCCAAAATTCAGCCACGGGATGCCTTCCGCCTCCCCGCCCCCCGCATGCACATGCGGCACATGCACGTGCGGCACGTGTGCGTGCGGCAGATGCAGATGCGCGCTGCCGGTGAGCACCGACAGCAGGCTCAGCGCCAGGCCCAACAGAAAACAGATCAGATAGAAATCCGCCCACGTCATTGCGATCGCCTCCTCGATTTGGGCGAAGCCTCCGCGGCGGCCGCCGCCGGAGAGGGCTTCAATACCTGCAACAAACGCTCGGCGAGTCCTGGGTTATCCAGGATGGCGCCCAGCAACACTACGCACATGCGCGAATCCTCGTGCCGCGCCACGCGCAACAGCGCCTGGCTCATCTCTGGGTCGCTGCGGAAACGCTCGGCGCCGTTGATCAGCCACAAATCCAGCTTATCCTCCAGCGCCCCCACGTCGGACATCAGTTCTTCCTGATAGCCCTCCGGATCGTCCACCAGGTAACCCGGATGCACCTTGTAGAACTTCGCCAGCAGCATGCGGCTGGAGTTGGTGAGGTGCGGCCGCGCGCCGCTCTCGATCTGCGACAGATACGCCTGGCTGATGGTCTCGCGCAGCTCCTTCTTGAGCAGGCGCACGACTTCGGCCTGCGTCAGCGCGCCTTCGCGGCCGCGCAGCGCGCCTTCGATTTCCCGCAGGTACCGGAGCTTTTCGCCTAGCCTCATATATTGCAGATCGTAATTAGAATATAGCAATTTGTGATATCTGTCAAGAGAAATATTTGCCTTGTTTTCAGCTGTCCTGGGGTGTATGCCGCTTTACATCTTCGCCCGCTTTGAGCCAAAGCCCGGATGCGTGCGCATCCATCTTAGTGGCGCACGCTTTAGCGTGCAGCGGCGAACTTCAGTTCGCCGGCTCCTCGCGTTTTTACATTGCTCGGCGGGCGTGCCCTAGCTGCCGGTACGGAGTTATCGTAAAGGTAGAATGCAGCACCAAACGCCATCGAAGAAATCCGCCGGCAATCGCAAAACAGGAAGGGTGATCGTGGCCGTCTTCTCTCCCCGAGCGCGTCCGTGCCGTGCGCGATTACCTGATGCAGGCTCATGCGCCTGTCCCGCCCGGAACTGTCGCACGTACCTTCTCACGCGCTCGCGTCCCTGAAATCACGGCAATTCTTGAAACGCTTACGGCACTTGGGCAGGCCACGCGAGGTGAGAACGGCTATCGGGCCTGAACCCAAAAGCCAGCGATCACACGCCGAAGTAATTGTCCAACTGACTGAAAACACTCACGTGGCGCCGCCAATCCACCGAGACTCCTCGGCCCCGTGTGCTATCCTCATGACGGGTCGACAGATAATTACGTTCAAAACTGGCTTCCCGTACTTGCCGGAAAGTATTCTGCCTTGCGCCCCGGATCTTTGCCAATTTAACCCCACAGAGGCGCGCCGCGACCCGCCGCAACTCCTGCCATTACAATTGCACCACAATAGGTTGTCGGCGCTCCGCGCCAAATTGGCTTTGATCGTACGATTCTCCCCTTGGCCCTCCAACAAGCTCGCCTAGCCGATCCTCCTCAAGCACCCCGCCAATCCGAGGCCCAAGCCCCGCCACCAAGTCAACTCCTTTGATTTCAAAGGTCTGGGCTTTGTTCGTCCAACTTTGCACGTCGCCCAATCACGCAACCGCCCTCACCTCCCGCCGCCCACCGGCACCCGCCGCAGCGCCTCAATTTCCCGCAGCATGCCCTCCACCATCGCCCGCGCCACCACCTCGCCCTTCTCCCGCGTAGCCAGCGTGGCGTCGCCGTAAATACCGCTGGCCGAGTACGCGCCCGGCTTGCGCGGATCGCGCGTCAGCCCGCCGCTCTCCGACCGATGATAGTCCTTCACAGCCTTGCCCATATCCACTGACGCCGGATCGATGTAGAGCATCAGCGACGTCTCGATCTCATCGGCATGCGTCCCGCCGGCTTCTTGTTTCACTCGCTTCTCCGCCTCCGCGCCAACTTCGAGAATGTTGGTGTAGCGCAGCACGATTCCGTCGGCAGCCAGCATCTCCGCGGCCGGGGCCAGCGCGCGCAAAGTCGAAACGCCCGTGTTCAGCGCATAGAATCGCCGCGGCCCGTAGCGCGCCAACGCGCGGCAAATGTCCACCAGCATGTCGCGCGCAGTCTCCAGGCGCAACGTCGTCGAGCCGGGATACTCCACGAACGCCGGATAGAAACTGTAGTTGATGGTCGGCGCCACCACCACATCGGCGCGTTCGACGATTTGCCGCTTGTAGTACTCCGCTTCGATGTAGTCGGTCTTCAGCTTCAGGTGCGGCCCGTGCTCCTTTGATTCGGCCCCGATGGGAATCACCACCACCGTCTCCGGCGTCAGCGCCTTCTCGGCCTCCACCCAGGTCAAATCCGCGAGTACGATGCCTCGCTGCTGGCCGAAACTCAGGCTCGCTACGATGAGTGCAAGCCACAACCGCGGCATAGACCTCCTCCTCGATTGTGTTAACGTAGCATGCTATGTTCAGCCGAACCGCACTGCTCGCCTGCGCGCTCGGGGCAGCGTTCACATGCTTCGCTGCCGATAAAGTCGCCTCCCTCGATGTGCGTCTTCTCTCCACCATGCTGACTGGCGATGAGGGCTACGGCGAATGGGGCTTCGCGGCGCTGGTGGTCGCGGATGGCCACCGCATTCTCTTCGATACGGGCGCGCATCCCGACACCGTACTGCGCAACGCTCGCGACCTGCATATCGATCTCTCCAACGTGCCGGACGTGATCCTCTCGCACCATCACCTCGATCACACCGCGGGACTGGTGACGCTGCGCCGCGAATACGCCCAGTCGAACCCGGCCGCGCTGTCCCGCGCGCACGTTGGCGCCGGCATTTTCCTGAGCCGCACCGACGGCGGCGCCCGCGAGGCGAATACCATGATCGCCGCCAAGCGCGACTATGAGGGCGCCGGCGGCACCTTCATCGAGTACAGCCAAACCCGCGAGCTGTTTCCCGGCGTCTGGCTGACCGGGCCGGTCCCGCGCAAGTATCCGGAAAAGAATTGGAACCCCGGACGATTGCTGCGCCTGGCCGATGGCAAGACGACGGCAGACAATTTGCCCGAAGATCAGTCGCTGGTCATCGTCACCGACAAAGGTCTGGTGGTGATTTCCGGCTGCGGGCACTCCGGCATTGTCAACACGATGGAATACGCGCGCGCCAAAATAGCGTCGGCGCCCATCTACGCCGCACTGGGCGGCTTCCATCTTTATCAGGCCAGCGACGACACGTTAGCCTGGACCGCGTCCAAGCTGAGGGAATTCGGCTTACAGAACCTGCTGGGCGCGCATTGCACCGGCATCGAAGCCGTCTACCGCTTGCGTCAACTCACCGGCCTGGATCGCAAGACGGCCGCGGTCGGCGCGGTCGGTGGCGGCTTCAATCTGGCCACCGGACTCGATCCCGGTTCCATTGCGCGATAGCTCCACCATGCGCAAAACCATTTCCTGGATCATAGCCGTTCTCGCCGTCGCGCTTGCCGCTGCGTTTGTCTGGCTCCCCGGTATCGTCGAAAGCTCCATGAACGGCGTGCTGCACCAGCCGCCGTACCAAATCTCGGCGCGCGCCCGCGATCTGGAAAGCCGCATCCCCATCGTGGATCTGCACGCCGACAGCCTGCTCTGGTCGCGCGACCTGCTCGTCCGCGGCACGCGTGGGCAGGTCGATATCCCGCGCCTGATCGAAGGCCACGTGGCGCTGCAGGCGTTCACGGCGGTCTCGAAGACGCCGCGCGGCTTGAATTTCCAGCGCAACACGGCCGATTCCGACAACATCACGCTACTCTCTCTGGCCGAGCGTTGGCCGCCCGCCACCTGGAGCAGCCTCACGGAGCGCGCCCTGTACCAAGCCTCGCGCCTGCGGGATTTCGAATCCCGCTCGCAGGGCAAGTTCACCATCGTCCGGTCCGCCGCCGGGCTGCGCGCCTACCTCGACCACCGCCGCGCCGACCCTGCTATTACAGCCGGCTTCCTCGGAATCGAAGGCGCGCACGCGCTCGATGGCAACCTGGCCAACATCGACCGCCTTTACGACGCCGGCTTCCGCATGATGGCGCCTACGCATTTCTTCGATAACGATATCGGCGGCTCTTCGGCTGGCGCGGACAAAACGGGACTCACCGGCAAGGGCCGCGAAATGGTCCGGCGCATGGAAGCCCGCCACATGCTGGTGGATCTGGCGCACGCCGCGCCCCGCACCATCGACGACGTGCTGGCCATCGCCACGCGCCCCGTGATTGTCTCCCACACGGGCGTGAAAGGCACGTGCGGCAACAGCCGCAACCTCAGCGACGCGCAGCTTCGCGGCATCGCCCATACCGGCGGCGTCATCGGCATCGCCTACTTCGAGGTGGCCGTGTGCGGCAAAGACGCGGCCGCCATCGCCCGCGCCATACGCCACACGGCGGATACGGTGGGTGTGGATGCGGTAGCGCTCGGCTCGGATTCCGACGGCGCCGTGGTGGAGCCCTTCGACACCACCGGGCTTGGCCTGCTGATCGATGCGCTGTTCCAGGCCGGATTCAGCGATGACGACATCGCCAAGATCATGGGCGGCAATGCGCTGCGCGTCTTACTCGCCAGCCTGTAGGACAGGCCTCCTGGCCTGTCCCTACTCCGTGACCAGTTTCCAGCTTGTATCGGGGTCGTATTCCATCATAACGGCCGCTATCTGCGCCGTCTTAGCCCCCAGGTTCTTCTCATACACACGACCCTGCTGATTGACGATAAAGGTCATGATTCCGGAGCTGCCCCACTTATCGGGATAAGCTATCAGGGCGTACCCGGCGATCATGTTGCCATTGATCGCATAGCTGAATTTTCCCCCCGGCGCATGCGTGCCCTGGCGCGTAAGGATCTTAAGGTAGTATCCGTGATACGGGCGCTTGGGTGTTCCGCTGGGGCGGGTCTGACCTGCCGGATAACCCTCGGCGCGAGCTTGCGCGACCAGGCTTCCGAGTGGGCTGGGATTGGCGCCCGGAGGCGTCTCCCAATAGAGTCCGTCGCGCTTGCCTGGCGTGCTGACGAACTTCTGCGCATAGACCGCCAAACCATCCTGAGAAGTGCCGGTGGCCTGCGTGTAGTACTCCCACTGCGCCAGTACGTAGGCGCGGCAGGTCAGGATGGCGGAAAGCTCGTCCTCGCCAATATGCCGGTTGAGGATCTCCTCAAGTCCCGCGGCGGTATCGAAGCGCCACTGGTTTCCGTCTTTGACGATGGGAATCGGCGACGGCCAATTGTCGTCGCCGACCAGCAGCGTGAGCTTGGCATCACTCACTTTCTCCAGCTTGTGCGCCTTCTCGAGGTTGGCGGCGAAGCGCTCCAAAGCGTTGTTGTCCTCCACCGGATCGCCCGTCGACAGTTTGGCGCGGTCCGGACCGAAGATGGCCGTCAGCGCCGTTTGGTCCTTCGCTTTGGCTGCGTGTGCAAGAGCTTCGACGGCTTCTTCTGGGGTCGTGAAGCGGGTCTGGTTGGAGGCCGCGCTTGCTGGTTTCGGCGCGGCCGGTGCGGGCGGCGCCAGAAGCAGCGCCAATGCGGCTGCCAGGAACATGCAGCGCTCTTTCGTCGCGGAACGTTGTCGCGGATTCATCAGTGCCTCCCTCCTCCACCACCGCCACCGTGCGATCCACCGCCGCCTCCGCCGCCGTGCGATGCGCCTCCACCCGATCTGGCCGCGGGGGCGGGCTGCGAAGCTCGGCTGCTTTGTCCACGCTGGCTGGATGCCTTTGCGTCGAAGTTGCCGCGGTTGGCGCCAAACGCGGAGTTGCCTGTCCGCTCTGGGGCACGCGCCGGCTCGGCGCGGCCTGCCGTGCGCTCATCGGCCGCGCGGCCCCGGTATTGATCGATCCGCGCATCGTTGACATTCCCGTTGCGCTGGATGATCTTGTTATTCACGTTGTTGGTTGGCGCGGCGCTGCGCGCTCCGGCATTGATCCGGGCATTGCCGTATTCCACGTTCCGATGCACGCTGTCATAGCGAGTGAGATTGGCGTAATTCACAGGCCGGGCCGACACTCTCCGGTTGACGGCAACATTCTTGAGATCCTTATTCACGTAAACGTTGTTGATGTGGATGTAGGGACGAGACCGGACAATCCAGCCGCGCTTATCCGACCAGGCATGGTAATAAATACGGTGACGCCGCCAGTCGAAGTCATAGTTCAGCCAGACGCCTATGGGGAATCCGGCGCCGAAGGTGACGACCGATCCGCCGAACACGCCCCCGGAACCGAAGAAGGCGAGGCTCGGATCGTATACGGGCACGTAGCAGTACTGCGGCTGGGCGGGCCAGATCTCGACGTCGCCATCGTCGACCTCCACGTCCTGCTGCGGTGTGGTCGCCAGATTTCCCGCGTTGCGGGCTTCCTGCCGCAGCCGCTGCACGGAGGCCATCACGTCGCCCGACTGGTCCACGTAGGCCTGCCCCAGAGCGGTGGTCCAATCCAGGCCGTCCGCCATCATATAAAGGACCGTGGGGTAGTGCGCCACGGCTTTGACGCTGACATCCCAGGGTTGCGTGTCGATATCGTCGGGATTGGCGCCGCCGCGGCAGAAGCGGGCCGCCTCATCGACCTGGTCGGGGAAGGTGGCGGCCAGCAGAACCTGCGCCAGCAGCGGGTCCGGATAGAGAGCAATGGGCGCCAGCAGGTTATCGAGTTGCTCCGGAGAGAAGGGCTGGATGGACGAATCGTCCTGAGCCCGGAGCAGCGGCGCGCAGGCCAGAAGTGAGAGTACCAGGGAGACAGCCAGAGCTTTCGACATGGAGCGTTTTCTCCTTACCGGTCGTTTCAGATGCCATAGCCGCAATCAGTCGCCATCAGTCGCCATCAGTCGCCATCAGTCGCAATGATAGACGCGGGACAGCTTGGAAATGTTACCAGCGACGGGGTTGCAGCTTGTCGCGCGCTATGCCGCCCTTCGCATAAAGAGTGCTAGAATTTGAATACCATTAGACTGGAGCAAGGTAGTCCGGACTCAACAATTCAATAAAGGGAGACTTGAAAGATGCCACGACATGCACAGCCAAAAGTAGACAACACCATTCTGGAGATGGCCATCGTTGGTTACCAGGACCAACTTGAAAGGCTCACCGCGAAGGTGGCCGAGATTAAGGCGCAACTCGGTCAACGCGGTCCAGGCCGTCCGAAAGCCACGGCGACTGGAACGGATCACGCAGGTCCCGCGAAGCGCCGCACGATAAGTAACGCCGGCCGCGCCAGGATCGCCGCCGCGCAGAGGGCCAGATGGGCGGCGCAGAAACGGCAACAGGCCGAACCGGCGCCGCCCAAGAAGCGGAAGTTGTCAGCGGCCGGTTTGAGAGCCATAAGGGAAGCCACGAAGAAGCGTTGGGCGGCCTACCGCAAAGCCCGGGCATCTGCGGCGTGACCCCAACACCCGAAGGCTGACGGCGGGCTCCGCGCCGATTAGACCGGACTTACAATGGCCCTGATGACCGCTCCATGGCGGCGTACAGTCCCGTCGCTGGCTCTGTGGCTCCCACTGCTGGCGCGCGCGCAGGGGTTGCCTCCGGCTCCGCACGCGGAGGTGTACAATCTCACGCCCGAGCCCGGCTTCTTTACCGAGCCTTCCATCGCCATCAATCCCCGCGATCCGCGCCAAGTGGTGGCAGCGTTTCAGGACAATGCGCACATCTCCTTCTCGACCGACAGCGGGGCTCACTGGCAGGCTGCCGCCGGGATTGAACCGCCGAACTATCGCGTCTCCGGCGACGTGTCGGTGACCTTCGATAATCGCGGCCACGCCATCCTCTGCTACATGGCGTTCGACAAACTGGGCCGCTTCAACTACTGGGCGTACGGCGCCACGCGCAGCGGTCTGTTCGTGCGGCGGTCGCTGGATGGCGGCGCGAGTTGGGAAGCGAATCATATTCCGATCGCCGAGCACCCCAGCGAGCCTGGCATTCCCTGGGAGGACAAGCCCTATATCGTCGCCGACGATACCGGCGGCCCTTATGGTGGCAACCTTTACGTAGGCTGGACGCGATGGACCTTGACCGATTCGCAGATCCGGTTGTCGC
>OCTA010005264.1_pt1 | contig 11220 bp, 5 predicted proteins | sample 1538991 | NCBI WGS metagenome assembly OCTA01 (sample SAMEA3539302, study PRJEB22396) | soil metagenome | biome: tundra; feature: field; material: soil | place: USA | collected 2010-05 | depth 0.15 m | reverse complement strand
TCGAGGTTGAGGGTCGTTTCCTCGGCCACAATCGAATCCCAGGCCAGGTAGCGACGAACGGCCTCGTCCAGGTCCTGTAGGCGGATCTGGTCCACCGCCAAGAAGACCAAGGTGTTGCGGTAGAGCCGGGGCGAGTTGCCGCGCAGCTCGAAGATCGCCTTCGCCGCCACCTCGGCGGGGCTGCCTGGCTCTTTGCTGTAGGGATGATCGACTCCCAGGACGACCAGCCGGGCGTCCATGTCATCGGGCACGTCCTGCCCGGACTGCGGCAGGGCATGCACGCGGCAGAAATCGCCCGTCTTGTGCAGGTCTGCTCGCACGCGCTTGCCGATCTCCATGGCCACGGCATCGGTATTCCGTTTCATTTGCTCGGCCCGGTCCTCGGCCAGCTTGGTCACCGTGGGCTGGGTCGAGTACCAGAAGCGCGGGCCATCTTGGTACAGGTATGTGGCGGCGGCGGTGAGCCTTCGCAGGGCATCGCCGAAGACGGCCAAGGGCTCGCCCGGCACTGCGCAGCCGAGTCGGATTCGCCGATCCTCGATACCCCGGTGGGCAGCGGTCGCGATGGGTGCAGAGCCAAGGTAGATGGTGCGGGCCACTCGGCGGCAAGCGGAGTATTTGCCCAGGTTGGGCACTTCGCCGTCGAGACGCAGCGGCAGCGCGCTCGGCCCGTCCACGTCCTTCTCGATGACGGGCACCCAGTTGTCGGACAAGTATCGCGACAGCTCGGACTGCACGTTCGGGTCGTCGATGGGCACGTTGCCCGGCATGATGAGCGGGTTCTTGTCACCCTTCTCCCACAGGCTGTGAATGACCACGGCCATCAGACGCAGCACCCCGCGCGTGCGCTGGAACTTCACCAGGGTGGACCAGTCGGTGTAGAGGCGGTCGAAAATTTCCGGGTGGATCGGGTACGCGGCCTTCAGGCGCTGTTCGTAGTCGGCATCGCGGCACTCGGGCGGGAACTCCTGGTGCTGGGTGCGGTACTGGTCGAAGAACGCCCGCGCCACTGTGTCGCGCGCCACGAACTGTTCCTTCTCGACCAAGGGCTCGAAGAGGCGACGGCGGACGATCTCAAAGCCTTCCTCGGCGCTGGCGGGACGCCACGAAGCCTCCACACGCCCCACGGCGTTGCGTAGCCTGTCGAGGGCCGCCCGCCCGCGCTCGCCGCCAACCTCGACATCATCGGCGCGTGTGTGGGGCGAGCCACCCGTGTCGGAGGCTGGAAGGCTGACCACCACCAGGCACTTCTTCGCCGCCTTGGCCGATTCGGTCAGCGCCTGGGCGAAGGTGAAGTGTGTCTCGAAGCTACCGCCCGGCAAGTCGGCGGCGTCGTGAAGCTGGCGCGCATAGGCCACCCATTCGTCGATCAGGATCAGGCACGGCCCGTGCTCGTCCATCAGCTCGCGCAAGGCATCGCCAGGGCTGGTGGCCTTCTGGTCGTCGGCCTGGATGCGCTTGAACGCCTTCTTGCCGCCAAGCTGCCAGGCCAACTCGCCCCACAAGGTGCGCACCATCGTGCCGTCGGCCTTGATCACCGGGTTGCCGGGCGAGATCTTGTTGCCCACCAACACCACGCGCTTGACGGCAGGCAACTTCGACACCTCGGCGTCCTTCAAGACCGCATCGACGCCCAACAGCTCTCCTGACGGTGTGCCGGAAAACATGTGGTACAGCGCCAGCATCGAGTGCGTCTTGCCGCCACCGAAGTTGGTCTGAAGCTGAACCACCGGATCACCACCAACGCCCGCCATACGCCTGGCTGCGCTTGTCAGCAGGTGCTTGAGCCCTTCAGTCAGGTAGGTGCGGCGGAAAAACTCGGCGGGTTTCAGGTATTCATCCGAGCCCAGGCCCGCGTGGACTTGGTGGAGATCGGCCGCGAACTCGGCCTGCTGGTATCGGCCGCTGGCCACATCCTTGTGCGGGTTGACGACCTCGCGCCAGGGCTTGAGGCTGCCCGTGACCGGGCTCTCGATGGCCGTGCCCGCGACCTTGCGCTTTTCCACACGCATCTGGTCGTCGAAGATCACACGGCGGAGTTCCATCTTCATTTTGCCGATCTCATCGGCCTCCGGTGCGGATACCGCGTTCAACAGCCGCGCCATCGAGTCGAGCGCCCGATCCGCGTCGTCGCTGGAGAAGGCTTCCTGATGCGCCCACTTGTTGCGGTGGTCTCGGATCTCGCTGACCAGGCTGCGCTCAGCATGTCCTAGGGTATTGCGGAAGACATCGTTCCACGATTCCCACATCAGCTTGAGCAGCCCGGCGGCATCCCACTCGGCGATAGGCTTCTTCGCCAGCAGCCGATCTTCGCCCATCAGCAGCGCCGCCTGAGTGGCTGCCTTGTCCTTGTAGGCCGTCTTCATCTCGCGCTCGACGAAGGGGCCAAGCCCGGTCTTCAGGATTTCCAGTGCCTTGCCGACACGTTGTGGGATGGTCATGGCCATAGGCTATTTCTCCTCGAACATCGTTGTCTGGCCCTCGACGGGCTTGCTGCCTTCGCGGGCCAGGCGGGTGATCTCGGGCCAGCTCTGCACCAGGGCGTTGTACGCTAGGGCCTCGGGTGCGCGCTTCTTGCGCTCGCACAGGGTGTAGAGGCGATACGCTAGCTCGCGAACGACCTCGGCCTTGCTACCCATCTTGGCCGCCAGAACTGCCGCCGCGCTTTCGCCGCCAGCTTCAAGAACTCGAATTAGGTGGTGAACCATCTCCCACACGGTCAGTCGCTTGTCGGTGGTCGGGTCCCAATCATCAGGCAACTCGTCCGGCTTGAGAAGGCGCACCTTTCCAGCCTTCGATGCGAGCACACCTGCTTCCACCAGACCTGAGACGCTGGTGTTCTTGGCCTTGGAAAGGGTTTCAGCTATGCCGTACTCCGCGCTCGCGAAACCGTACTGATCGAACCACGCTAGTGCCCAGCGGGTGTCGGCATCGAAGTCGCCCTCCTGCTCGGCCAGAACCTCGTCGAGCATCTGGTTGATGAGCGTGAGAGCATCGCGTATCGAGAGTGCCTTACCCTCGGCATCAAGCACCTTTGCGTAGCGGGTGTAGACCGCCATGCCTGGGCCGATAGCGGCCTGTGCAAGATCTACGGGTGCAATGTTGCCGCGCTGGAGGTGAGCAAGAGCAATAGGTAGTTCGGCCTTGAGCGTTGCCAGGAACTCCCGCCGTGAGACAGTGGGCGCACTGGCAACGCGGGGGCGGCAGACAAGAACGATACTGGAGGCAAGGGCATTGCTGTCGATGCCACGGCTGCGAGCCTCACGTTCCGTCCGCATAGGCCACGTGCCGCTGATGTCAAAGCCCGCTTGGATCGCAGCATCGAGAAAAGTCTCCCATCCCGTGCTGGAGGTCCCCTGGTCGCTGTCCGTCTCCGACTGCTTGAAGGCGTAGTAAACGGTGACAGGAAAGGCAGGGTGCGCCTGTTCAGCAAGACGCCGCATCGCCTGGGTCATCCCGTTGAGGAAGAACACATCTGCTTTGTCCTTGTCGCCGTGACGACAAGGCGTGGCGACCAACTCTTCAGCCTTGGGCACAGCTATGGTGGCGAAGAGGTCTGGGAAGATAGGCTTCAGCGAGTTGCGAAGCCACACATAGAAGAAATCCGACAGGTCGGCGTATCCTATGTTGTCGTAGTACGGCGGATCAGTGGAGATAACCTTCTGAGCAGAAATCGTTTGCGTTTGGGAATCGCAAGCAAGAGCATGTCCCTCGCGCCCCTGTCCCAGCTGTGACAGGGTTCTGGCGATACCATCCACTGAGACTCCAATGTCGCCAGCGGCTTCTGCAAACACGTTGACTTCTGCAAAATCCCAGGCCATCGAAAGTGCCTGACGTGAAAATGTCGTCTTTACTTGGTCACGTGTTGGGCTCCACAGGACGAGTGAACTGCTGTAGTCGACGACCTTGTCCACGGCTAGTCCAAGGTAGGCCGCTATGGCACTAGCATAGGCGGCAACGCCTGTGCCGCCGTCCATCGCGAGGCTCGTGCCAACGTCGGCCGGGATGTCAGCGTGAGCATCGTGCATCACCCTCTCGCGGGCTTTTCGCACCAGATCGGAGAATGTCGTCAGCGTCACGAGTTGACGTTGGGTGAAGAGATCGCTCCACATTGTCATGCCGTAATTGCCGATGCGAAAGCCGAGCGCCTGCTGGAAGAACTCGACATCCGGTTTCCACTCAGGTCTCGACTTGCGTGTGATTGCTTCCATTTCATCCGTCGGCGGTAGGTAGATCCGCCCACGCTCGCTTTCGGCGACGACGGCCATCAGTCGCACCCCCATTCGCCTGGCCTTACCCTCCGCCCTGATGTAGTCACCCGAGATTGGCGCTTGCGACATCACACAGACAAAGTTCGCACCGGGGAGCTTTGTCCCGTTCTTTGCCCGTTCCACATTCTTCGGCTTGCCTACCTTCACCGTGAACCGATAGCTGCCACTTTCAATCACCGGCTCGATATACGCCTCCTTGCCCTCCTTAACGGACAGGATAAACGTCGAAACCAGTGGAACGTCCACCTTCGCAAAGGCCGGGTTGGGGCTCTTCACTGTGCGCGCCCAAAGCCACGCGATCACCGTCAGCTTCTGCCCGAGCAAGGGCTTCAAGTCTGGCCGATCCTTCGCCATGGACGCCGTGATCTCGATCTTGGGGTACAGGTGCCCAATGCGTTTCTCGGCCTCGTCGCGCATCCACCTCCCGTAGTAGCGAACGTCCTCCGCCAACCCCTGGGCACATCGCCAGGTGTTTGCGGCCTTCTCCTCCTTGGACTTCTCCTGCCACGACGGATTCACCGGTGGCCTACCCGCAAACTTGGGCGGGATCTCGATCATGGCCTTGTTGATCAGCACCGCAACTGGGTTCAGGTCGCTGGCGAAGGCTTCCAGACCGAGACGCTGCGCCTCCAGGGGCAGCGCACCGCCGCCCGCGAAGGGATCGTGAAAGCCGGGGAGCTTCTGCCGGTTGAACAGTTCCTTGGCACGAGGGTGATCGACGTTTTCGGCGCAGGCAGCGCGCCAGCTCTGCCAGATCTCGGCCCGCGCCCGCTCCAGTACATCCTCGTTGGTCGTGTTCTCCCACTGAACCAAGTCCTCGATGATCCGAAACAGCCTCTGTCGTTCCTTTTCCTGTTTCTTTTCAGTGGGGAACAGATCGGGATGCGCCGATGGGTCGTCCACCATTTGCGCAAAGATCACCGCGCGCGCCGCCGCCAGTGGTCGCCGTGCCCACCAAAGGTGCAGCATTGACGGATGTCCGTGCCGAATTGACTTTTCCTTCGCGCTCGCCTTGTTGATCGCCAGCAGAGGCAGCGCCACCTCGATGAGCTTCTTCGTTTGCTTCATTCCGTCTCCGTCTCGGACAGGGCAGGTAGTTCTCTCAACAGCGACGAGAGTTTTGACCGCTCGCGGCTACGTCCGACCCGCCCTTCGCGAGTATTCGCGTCTATGCGCGCACTTGCGCGACTGTGCGTCTTTAGAACGGCTTTGGAAGTGCCTGTCAGCCAAGCACTTTGGTGCGCTAAGAACGTCATCTATGCACCTTCACCGCCGCTTGCGTCTTTAGCGGCCAGCCAGCGTGCCCATCGACGCAATCCTTCCATGCGGACGCGGCCTTCCGTGCGCAGCTCATCCAAGCGTCGACCTGCGCGACGGAGACTGTCACTTCGGAGCCTCCGCGCGCGCCAGCAGATCGCCGAAATCGTAGTTCACACTGGTCACGCCGAAGTCGGGCTCGCGCTGGAACGGGCAGCGCACGTAGTGAACGCGGTGGGTGTTGTCGTCGTGGAATTCGACGATGGCCAGGATGAAGTCGTCGGGCTTGTTAAGCGAGTAAAGGATTTCGTTCTTGGTCACCGTGATCGTTGCCGCGCCCGCGACCCGGCCTTTGACCTCGATGAAGCGAAGGCTGCCGTTGCCAGGAACGCGGCTTTCGATGTCGTAGCCGAGCTTGTCGAACTCACGGTCGGTGGGCTCGAAACCGAGGCGACGCTCGATCTCCATCACCGCTGCGCGTGCGCGAGCGGCAGATGCCTGGGTGTCGGCGGTGCGGGCTGGTGTCGGCAGCGGCTTGTTCGACATCTGCGCCAGCAGGCCCACGGGGACGATCAGCAACCCGCCGAGTGCGACTGGAGGAAGGGGCGAGATCTGCCGCTCTTGCTGCAATTCCGCCATGCGTTTCTCCAGGCGGGCCTGGAGTCCATCCGCGCGCTTGCGAGCTTCGCCCGAGTTGAGCTTCGAGTTGCGCTTGCCCGCTTGCTCCTGCGATTTCAGCTCCTCGGCGCGATGATCCCAATAGACGATTTCCTTGGTCAGCCGCTCCTTCACTGCCGCCTCGGTCTTGGCGATGAGTTCGAGCTTGCGCTTGAGGATCTCTTGCAAGTGCTCGGGGACCACGTGCTCGACCGCGTAGCCCTGGGCCTTCTGCTCCAGGTCGCCGCCGATCCATGCGCATTCGGGGCGAGCCAGGATCGCTTCGACTCCGGGCTCGTCGGCCTTCAAGGGGCGGTAGTCCAGGTAGGGGGCGTAGTGGATGTGCCGGGCGTCGCCCGACGAGGTGAGTTCCACGTAGAGCATGCGCTTGGAAACGACCCTGCGTTCTCCGGCGCGCGTGAGTCCGGCGTCCTGGATGGCGTGCTCTAGGTAGAACAGCACGCGCGGCTGGACGCCGGGATCGCGTTCATCGACCAGGATGGTGCCCCGGCGCAGGAGATCGCGGTGGCGTTCGAGGGTGAGGTCGATGGCGGCATCGAGCAAGGGATGGCCGGGGCAAACGAAAGCGGCGAGGGTCTGGCCTTGCGGAGCGACCAGATCCTTCTCGAAGGCGATGCGCTCGTAGCGGGGCAGAATTCGCTCGCCGTGCCCAAGGGCGTGATCACGGGTGCGCACGGGCGCAGGAACGTGTGTGATCTCGTAGCGGCGCGACTCGCGCTGTTTGGCCGTCCCGCCCAGACGCTGAAACGCTTCCAGGAAGAACGACTCGATGTAGTGCGGTTGTAGCCGCCGAGCCTCGGCGCGCTCCATGTCCTCGCGGATGCGGTGAATGCGGCCAGCGTCCATGGCATCGTGAACCAGGGCGTGGTCGTCGAGTAACGACTCGATGGCCTTGCGGTCGAAAACGCTGGCCACCGCTCGCGTAAGGTGCTCTTGAACCTCCTTCTGCTCGCCGAAGCGGATCGCCTCGATCAGCAGTTCGCGTAGCGGTTTGCCCTCAAACTGGAGCTTGCCCAGCACGTCGAAGACCTGGCCGCCGAGCGACTGGCGGGCTTGTTCGAGTTTTTCGAGCAGCACGCGGTACACATCGCCCTCGCGGGTTTCCTCGGCTACCAGGTTCCAGAGGTGGCAGGGCTCTTTCTGTCCGATGCGGTGGATGCGGCCGAAGCGCTGCTCGATGCGGTTCGGGTTCCAGGGCAGGTCGTAGTTGACCATCAGGTGGGCACGTTGGAGGTTGACGCCTTCGCCAGCCGCATCGGTGGCGAGGAGAACCTTCACCACTGGGTCGTGCTTGAATGCTTCCTGCGCCTTTGCCCGTTCCTCGCGCCCCATGCTGCCATGAATGGCGACGACGGCATCATCACTGCCGAGAAGTGTGGTGATGCGACCTTGCAGGTAGTTCAGGGTATCTCGATGTTCGGTGAAGATGATGAGCTTCTGATGAACGGAAGGCACCGGGCGTGGAACATCGCCCGCCCCGTAGCGCGCTTCGGGTTCGCCAGCGCGACCGGCCGTCGCCGCCGTGGTGAAAATCTCCGAGAGCAGGCCAGACAACTCTCGCCACTTCTTGTCCTCGCCGCTGCGACGAACGGCGGCGGCCATCGACTCCAGGCGCTTGAGCGTATCGATCTCGGCCTTCAGCTCGGTGATGGTGCGAGAGGCAGTGGCCTGGTCGAGAATCTCCGCCTCGGCGACCTCGACCTCGTTCTCGGGCGCATCCTCCAGATCCTCGACATCCTCGTCATCAAGGTCAGGCTCGGCCACGGGGATGGACTGGGCGAGCTTTCCACTGCGCTGGAGAAGCTCCATCTCGCGCAGTCGAGATTCGAGGCGTTCGCGGCGACGGCGCAAGGATTCGCTGATGGCCGCAGGCGAGGAAGCCAGGCGGCGTTGCAGAATCGTCAAGGCGAAGCCGACGGTGCCAGCGCGTTTGTCGTTCTGGAGCTTTTCGGCGCGGTTGAACTCTTCGCGCACATACTCGGTGACGGCCTTGTAGAGAGCCGCCTCGGCGTCGGAGAGCTTGTACGGGACGGTGTAGGCGATTCGCTTGGGAAAGATCGGTGTGGCGTCGAACTTGAGCAGGCTTTCCTTGGTCATCCGGCGCATGAGATCCGATACGTCCGGCGTCTTGGAACCATCGCGAACGCGGCCCTCGAAGCGGTCGCCGTCGAGCAGGGCCATGAATAGCTGAAAGTCCTCTTCCTTGCCGTTGTGCGGGGTCGCGGTCATCAGCAAGAAGTGCCGCGTGACCGTCGAGAGCAACTGCCCGAGGAGGTAGCGCTTGGTGTACTTGACCTCGCCGCCAAACATGCTGGCCGACATCTTGTGGGCCTCGTCGCAGACCACGAGATCCCAACGGCAGTCGGGCGCGCTGAGCTTCGCTTGCACGTCAGGGTTGCGCGAGAGCTTGTCGAGCCGGGCGATGGCCAGGTTCGTCTCCATGAACCAGTTGCCCGAGCGGGCGGCTTCGAGGTTGTCGTTGGTCAGGATGTCGAAAGGCAGGTTGAACTTCTTGTAGAGTTCGTCCTGCCATTGCTCGGCGAGCGAGCCGGGACAGACGACCAAGCAGCGCTGGAGATCGCCGCGCGCGATCAGCTCCTTCATCAGAAGACCGGCCATCACCGTCTTTCCCGAGCCGGGGTCATCCGCCAGCAGGAAGCGGAGCGGCATTCGCGGCAGCATGGACTCGTACACGGCCGTGATCTGGTGCGGGTAGGGATCGATCACCGAGGTATGTACGGCGAGCACCGGGTCAAACAGATGGGCCAGTCTGATCCGGTGAGCCTCGGACACCAGGCGAAACAGGGCACCGTCGCCGTCGAACCCCCAGGGACGGCCCGCCTGCGCGACCTCCAGCCGGGCTTCGTCGTGCCGGTAGAGGAGCTGGTTCGCCACCCGGCCAGAGGGATCTTTGTACGTCAGCTCCAGCGCCGACGAGCCAAACCACTTCACGTTGACCACGGTGACCAAGGCGTCCGGCAGGACTCCACGCACGGCGGCGTTGGGGGCTAGGTCTTCGAGTTTGGTCATGGGGCTTGTCTCGGCGGTGTCGTAAGGGTGAGCGGTGGTGCTCAGGTCATCTGGAAATCGACCCGCATTTTACGCGCAACGACGGATGCAGCGGTAAAGAATCCGCAGGCAGAAGGGAAGCCGAAAAGCGGCACCCTGACGCGATATCTGGGGGAGGCCGAAGTGCCTTCGATGTTCACGCGAGAGATCTTTCGGATGTCACCGATCCCTAATCAATAGAGACATTAGATGGAGCGGGTGTGCAACTGCGCTCGGGTGTTGTTGCACGAGCGCACGGGTATTGCGCTCAATTGCTTCAATTTCAGTTCGCCATTGCACTGATAATTGGCACGCTCTATTGAAATACACCAACTCAGTCGACGCATGACTGGTATAATTAGTAGTGTCTGTAATACTCGGATATAGGAGTTGAGCAATGCGGAGACGCTGTATCGTTTGTGAAGCCGGCTGCGAAGAGAACACACTGTTCTGTTCGGCGTGTGCATGGCCTTCGTCGTGCTGGCTGGCGGGGCAGATCGACCGATCTACTCCCCCTGACGAGATACTTTGCGCCCTCGCATGTCTCAGCATGAATGGCACACCGAGGTCAGGCAAGGCAACACTACCCTCGTTCCTGGCGTTACTTGCAGGCACCTCATGATGGCATGGCGTTGTGTTGCCTGCGGCGCCTTCTACGAAGGGCACCTCCGAGTCTGTACGTCGTGCTGGCGGGACGGACAGATTGCGCCGTGCGCACATCGCCAGGGTGCAAAAATCGACCACATCCCAGCGACAAGCAATGCCCGATCACTCGCGCGAATGGGCTGGAGCCGCCTCAAACATCCCGGGATCTACGAAGCGCTCATTCTTGGCGCTGGCGCGCTCCTGCTTGTGAGCGGATTTCCTGGAGCAGGCAAGTCAAGCTGGGCTTGTATCTTGCTCGACGCCATCATCGGCCCTGTGCTCTTGGTTGCCGCTGAGGAGGGCCTTGGCCCCTCGCTTTCCGCGCGGCTTGCACGCTGCGGAATCAAGCGCCAGGACTTCCACATCATCGCTCGGGCTAGCGTCGATGCCGTCGCAGAGTACGCGATTGCGAACAAGGTGGTAGCGATCCTAATCGACAGCGTTCAGGAGGCTTCCTGGTCCGCACAAGACCTGCGCCACTTGCTCGCGGTGGTGCCGACGCTGGACCTCCTAATTGGCGTCCAACAAGTCAACAAAGAAGGCGCGCCCGCCGGATTGATGGCCCTTCAGCATGAGGCCGACGTGCAGGTGACAGTCGAGGCCATGCAATGGTCGTTGAAGAAATCACGATACCAAGATCTCGTCGATATTGGTGGTGTGGTCTTACCGGTCCGAGACCCCGAGACTCCGACAATTGAAAGGGAGGTGCCCGATGTTGTTGCACAGATGTGTTTACTGCCTAACCAATAATAGTGCAGAAATTCGATTCGATAAGCGGGGCAAACCGTACACAACCTGCCGCGCATGTGGATCGCGATCGTTCTTCCAGTCCATTCACGCGTGTCGAGGATTGGCGGTAATGCCCGATCTTCTTGAAGAGGCGATGCGGAAGCGTGAAATGGACAAGGACTTCTGCAAGGAATTCGATGACAAGATTGCGGCGATGGTCTCGAATGTGACCAACATGCTCGCGGCTCCGGCCGTGTCGCCGCAGTTACCCGCGGCTGGAAGCATGAATCGGCCGTTAATGGAACCTTATCGGGAGGCGAAGTGATGCTCACATTGACGTCCAAAGGAGTTCTTGAATCTTTGGCGAAGGCCAGGGAAGCCAACCCTGATCTCTTCAATCAGCCGCGTGGATTGTCGGTCCCAGTCCCGCCGCCTGCTGAGCTCAACTCCACGCCGGGCGTTGCCGATTCGGCTGAACGTGCGACAGAACGTGCCGGATTGATCGCGCAGGTCCGGCGCCAGCGGGAAGAGTTCCCGGTCGTGGTTGCGGACCGAGCATTAAATGGTGCAATTGTCGGTAGCGTGGTTGGGC
>OCTA010005263.1_pt1 | contig 11221 bp, 4 predicted proteins | sample 1538991 | NCBI WGS metagenome assembly OCTA01 (sample SAMEA3539302, study PRJEB22396) | soil metagenome | biome: tundra; feature: field; material: soil | place: USA | collected 2010-05 | depth 0.15 m | reverse complement strand
GGCGCAGCAATCCCCGGAGCAACGGTGACCGTCGAGCAGATCGGAACTGGATATAAGCAGCAGGTCAAATCGGGACAAGCAGGGGAATACCTGTTTCCCAGCCTGCCGGTTGGCGAGTATCAGTTGACCGTTGAAATGACCGGCTTCGGTACCTATTTGCAAAAAGGAATCGGATTGGAAGTTGGTCAGGCGGCCAGCCAGAAGGTCACCTTGGCGATAGGAGCGGTAACCCAGCAAATCACGGTGGAGGGCAGCAGCAACCAGGTGACAACCGACGACGCGGCGATCGCACAGGTTATCAATGAGAAGAGCATGGAAAGCATGCCCTTGAATGGCCGCGAGGCGCAAAAGTTGGTCTTTCTTGTCCCGGGCGCAGTCGATGTCTCAGGACAGAACTGCGGCGCCAATTGTGAAGGCGGAGTTCTTCCCGGCGAGCAATATGCGAAGGTCAATGGCGGCGGTTCCAACGGCGTCTATTATTTGTTGGATGGCGTGGACTATAACGACATGTATATCAATACTAATCTGCCCTTCCCCAATCCGGACGCACTGCAGGAATTCAATGTGCAAACCGATAACATGAGCGCCACTTATGGAAACGCTACGGGCGGAGTGGCGAATGTTGTGACCAAGTCCGGCACAGACCAATTTCATGGCGGTGTCTTTGAGTATCTCCGCAATTATGCGATGGATGCCAAGAACTACTTTGCTACTTCTCCAAATCCGTTGAAGCAGAATCAATTTGGAGGCACCATCGGCGGGCCAATCCTGAAAGGCAAGCTGTTTTTCTTTGGGTCGTATCAGGGGACACGCCAAAACACGTCAGACAATGGCCTGAGTTCCCAGGTACCGACGCAGGCTGAGCGTAACGGAGATTTCTCGGCTCTTCTTCCCGGCACAGTATTGACGAATCCCGACCCGACCTCGCCCTACCAATTCGACAGCAACAATGTGATCAATCCAGCAGCCTTCGACCCAACGGCACTCTATTTGCTGAATCACATTCCTCTTCCGAATGACCCGGCGGATGGGCCCAACTATTTGAAGTACAACGGCGCTCCATCTGTCCAGAACACCGACGAATACCTGGTCAAGATTGACTACAACCGCGGCAAACATCATATTAGCGGGCATTATTTTCAACTCAAGTACACAGTCCCGATCATCGTCCCGCCTTCGAGCAACATTCTTGAAGGCAATGGAGAAGATCCACAAAATCAGGACCTGAAGAATGTCAGTGTGGTCGACATCTACACGATTTCGTCCAACACGCTTCTCAATAGTTATTTTGGATGGACACGTAAGACCGGCTTGACGGAATCGCCCGCGCCTTTCAATATTGCTCAGGCGGGCGCAAACATTGCCCAGCCCACGAACTTTCCGGCGACACTCAATGTCGTTGTGCCGGGAGCGTTCACAGTTGGAGACCAACCGTCTCCTGGAACATGGAATCACAGCGACATATCCGATCGTGAAATTGCCACGTTCGTCAAAGGGCCGAATGAACTCCAGTTTGGTGGCGAATGGGAACATATTCATCTTCCCATGGGCAATTCATATCAGGCCGATGGCAACTACAATTTTGGCGGCAATCGCAGCGGAGACAATCTCTCCGACTTTTTGCTGGGAGATGTATCCAGCTTTACGCAGGCGGGCGGCTTGTACCTGGACTTCACTGGAAACGACTGGAGTTTCTTCGTACAGGACAACTGGCATGCGACTTCGCGGCTCACAGTGAACGCCGGCGTACGCTGGGATCCATTCTTCCCTTACACGGATAGCGATGGACGAGTGGCGTGTTTTGTGCCCGGGGCGCAATCGGTGCGCTACCCCAATGCGCCTCAGAACCTGATCTTCGGCGGAAGCCATCACGATGCTGGATGTCCCGCATCCTCCATTTACAACAACTTGAGCAATATTGGCCCGCGCGTGGGCTTTGCATACCAACTGACGGCCGATGCCAAGACCAGCATTCGCGGTGGAGCAGGCTATTATTACCAGGCGCCCAATGGCGTAGCGTTCGAAGATGTTGTCGGTGTTCCTCCATTCGCTCCTATCGTGAACATTACGAATACCAATTTCACCAACCCTTATTCCGCCGCGGGTGTGGCGAATCCGTTTCCCGCCTCGTTTGGCCCAATCAATCCGGGCGCTTCGGTGACGTTCCCGCAGAACATCGCTTTTACGCAGATCTTCGACAGGCACTTCCGGCTTCCGCAAATTCTGACTTATAACCTCACCTTGGAGCGCGAGTTCGGCTCCAGTTGGTTTTTAAGGGCGGAATATGCGGGAAATCACGGAGCTCACCTTGGTGGTACGGGAGATCAGGAGGCGGGACTGCTTCAGTTGAATCCCTCGGTTTATATTCCGGGGCAGTCGACGGAGGACAATATTCAATCGCGTCTCCTCTATCCAAACTATGGGTTCATCGGTTCGATCAACTCCGGGGTCAACAGCAATTACAATGCCGGTCAGCTTGAACTCGAAAAGCGCTTCACATATGGCCTGACCTTCCAGACGAATTTCACGTGGTCGCGCTCATTGAACAACTTCGGTCCCAATGGACAGCCGGGGACATTTGGAATCTACGGCATCAATACCTGCGCTTGTGGCCGCTCTCTTGACTACGGCCCTGACGCCGGCGACGATAACAAGGTCTTCAGGTTGTCGGGAAATTACGCTCTTCCTCGCGTCCCGGTCAAGGGTGTTGTGGATACGGCGATCAACGGATGGAACCTGAGCTATATCTCGAATTGGCAAACAGGCTTTCCGTTCACCGCGTTCGCAGAGGACGACAATTCCTTCAGTGCGATGGGGAATGACCGCCCGGACATTACGGTGGCAAACATTGCTCAGACGAAGCTGAGTTCCGGGCGCTCCCACGCTGAGCTGATCAATGAATGGTTTAACACTGCCGATTTTGCTCCCAATGCAATTGGCACGTACGGGAACATTGGCAAGAACTCTCTTCGCGGTCCGAGGCTTTTCACAACGGACCTCGCGCTATTGAAAGCCGGAAAGGCAGGCGAACGCATCAGGTATGAGTTCCGGGCGGAATTCTACAATGCCTTCAACAATGTCAACTTTGGGAATCCCGACGCTGGACTTCAGGATGGCCCCGGCGTTTTCGGAGCAATCACCTCGGCCAATGATCCGCGAATTCTCCAAATGGCTCTGAAGGTCATGTTCTAACCAACCTATAGTTCTTCAAGGTGCCGGGATATAGATAAGTTGGCGGCGACGCCACTTGCATATCTCCCGGCACCTTGCTCGCTTGAAGACAGTAACGATGTTCAACCGAGGGATGAATGGACTCCGCAGGAACAAGAAGCAAGCCTACGATGCGGGAGAAATGCCGGCGCAGTCTGCTGATTGCCGGATTATTGCCCTGCCTGCTGGGAATGGGAACAGTTTCGGGGCTTGCCCAGGTCAGCAAGCCTTACTTGGAGGAGGCGCTGGCGCAGCCCTCGCGGGATGTTCCATCGCGGCAGTATCAACTGCAGGAATTCTTGTTAAAGCGAATTCCTCAGCTCCCCATTCCCACAACGCCTGCATTGTGGAGTGCGGAAGAAGAGCGGGTGCGCAAGCACGTTCTCGACGATGTTGCCTATCACGGCTGGCCGCGTGAATGGATTGATGCTGCGCCGAAATTCGAGGAAATGGGGATCATTGAAACCAGCCACGGATATCGGATTCACAAACTGCGTTTTGAAGTTGTGCCGGGCTTCCATTCGACCGCGCTTCTCTATGAGCCGACAAGGATTGCCGGCCGCGTCCCCGCCATTCTGAACCTGCTCGGACATGAGCCAGATGGGATCGGGGTGGAATACGAGCAGAAGCGTTGCATCAACTTTGCCAAGCGCGGGATCGTCGCCCTGGACCTGGAGTTTATTGGTTTCGGAGAGCTCGCGAATTCGGAAAACGCACACGATTTCGCTTCCCAGTTGAATCTGGTCGGTTCAAATGCGCTGGGGATCTTTTATCTTTCCATGCGGCGAGGGTTGGATTACCTGAGCGGATTGCAACAGGTTGATACGGCTCGGATCGGCGTGACCGGGCTTTCCGGAGGGGGGTGGCAGACGGTCATGCTGAGCGCCCTGGACCCAAGAGTCGCGGTCGAGGTGGAGGTGGCTGGGATCGGCTCCCGCGAGTCGAACCTTACCCATCCGGTAGATACCGATGAGATTGAAGAGGACGCGCCTGATCTAATGCAGGGTGAAGATTATCCTGAGTTGCTTGCGTTAAGGGCGCCTCGCCCCACGATGGAGATCCATAATGGCACGGATAGCTGCTGTTTTCGATCACCCCTGGTGAAGCCCTACATATATGACCAAGTGAAGCCGTTCTTCCAGCTCTACGGAGCCTCCGATAACCTGGCTTGGAGCGAAAACCTCTATCCTGGGACACACAATTATCAGTTGGATAACCGCAACCAAGCCTACCGATTCTTCAGCGCACATTTCAAATTGCCGTTATTGGATGGCGAGATTTACAGCGACGATGAGATCCGGACCCCGCAGGAGCTTTCCGTTGGTGTGCCAGCCGATAACTTGACCTTCGTTACCCTGGCGAGAAAACTGGCGCAGCAGATCCATCACGAACCGGCACCGACTGATAGTAAAGCGCGCCAAGCGTGGGCAAAGGCAGAGCGGGAGAAGTTGGAATCTGTCATCCGCTATGCGCCAGTATCCATGGTACGGGCCTTGCGGGTGGATAACGATAGAACCTTCGATTTTCGCACCTTGTCTTATCGTTTCGATTTCTCCAACGAGCTCAGCGCCAATGGCATATTGTTCCGCGAAGAAGCTGCTCCGGAGAACGCGCCGGCGACCATCGTGCTTGATGACAAGGGCCACAAAGCCGCCACAGATATAGTGGCTCAGCACGTGGACCGCGGGGAACAGGTGTTGGCACTCGATCTTTTCTTCGATGGTGACCTGTTGCCCGATCGCGGATCCTGGGAACTACTTACAGACAGTAGCGGCGCTCGTCCGTTGGGTTTGGAAGCCGCACAATTGGTAGCTATTGCAAGTTGGCTCCATTCCACCACGGGTCAGCCTGTACAGGTGGAAACAGACGGTATTCGCAACCAGGTAATTGCTTTGACAGCCGCTGCCATCGCGCCAGGAGACTTCTCTGCTGTGGTGAACCGGAATGGCATGAAGAGCCTGAGTTACCTGATCGATACGCCAGTCCCGTTTCGCTCCGCACCGGATCTTTTTTGCCTCGATTTTTACCTATACTTCGACATCGATGCCCTCGCAAGTCTTGCTGCACCTGGGAAGATCGTCGCCCTCAACAGTCTGCGGTGAACCGGGAGTCTGTCTCGCACTTACTGCGAGAAGAACTTACCCTTGCGTTGCGATGGCTGAGATATTGCGCTGCATCCATCGTGATTGCGTAAAGTCCGGGAACTCGACAGGCGCGCTGCCACGGCTCACAGAAGTGACGCTGAGCGGCCCGACCGCGGACCAGGAAGCCGCGTCGTACACATCCATGTCTGGCGGGAGACCCTCGCGCACACATTGCAGCAATCGATAGAGCATGAGGTAATCCATGCCGCCATGCCCGCCGATTTTCGCCGCCAACTCGCCTTCCTTCTGCCAGAGCGGATGAGCGTACTGCTTCCATGTATCGATCGGCATATACGACTCATCCTTGTTCTGACCGTCAAGATAGATGCGCGGCGGATAGTCCTCAAAGATGCCTTTGGTTCCGGCAATAAGGTTGATGCGATCATACGGGTGGGGCGTGGAGACGGCATGCTTGACCGTAATGGTGAGCCCCTTCGCGGTCTTGATTAGCGACGTATTCATGTCCCCAGTCACGTAGCGCTCTTCCATCCGTGGATCTCCGGCCTGGAGGTGATGCTTGCGGTATTCATCGAGCCCTCGCTGGGGCGTGCTCATCGAGACGAGATATCCAAAACGATCGCCGCGCTGTATGCCCATATAATTCGCAACAGGCCCGAGCCCGTGGCTGGGATACAGGTTGCCGTCGCGCATGGTATGTTCCGCCCGACGCCACAGGCCTTCCCCTTTGTTGGAGAACAGCTCTTCGCGGAGATCGTGGAGGTATGCCCCTTCCCCGTAGAGAAGGTCGCCGAATTTACCGTCATGCACCATGCGGAGAATCAAGGTCTCGTTGTAGCCATAGCAGCAGTTCTCAAGCATGATGTATTGCTTGCGCGTTTCTTCTGAAGTCTTGACGATCTTCCAACATTCATCGAGCGTAACCACTCCGGGCACTTCAATGCACACGTCCTTGCCCTTCTTCATGGCGGCGATTGCCATTTCCGCATGCCAGCTCCAGGGGGTGGCGACCAGAACCAGGTCAATGTCGTTTTTGTCCAGCATGTTCTCGAAGGCATAGGGCCCGTCGGTGAAAAGTTGCGGTTTAGCCTGGCCTGCTTTTACGACCAAGGACGCGGCATGATCGGCATGCTCCTGGACGAGGTCGCACAGTGCGACCACCTGACCGTCCGCGGCGAGCAGATTCTCCAGCAGGTTCGTTCCGCGTCCCCCGGTGCCGATGAAGGCGACCCGCGGATTGCGCTTATCAAAAGGGACGTCGATCATCGAGCCGTGCGTTGTGGCCGTGGCGTCTTCAGCATTGGCTTGCGCAAGGGCGCTCAGGCTCACCGCGCTTGCCGCGCCCATCTGCACAAACTTGCGGCGGCTCCAGTATCCCGATCCAAGATTCTGCTGGTCAGAATTCATCGATTCATCCTCTTTTCTGCATTGTGGGCAATACGGTGCTCGCCAAGGGCTTGGCGCACAAAACCAATTCAGTTACCGATAATCGGCGTTCGATCACCATAAATTCGAAAGCACTCGGAACTTTCGCAAGCAATCGTAAAACTCACACACGCAGACGAGATTATGGGATGAACCTGGTCCTGTCAAGGCCTCCGTTCAGGATCAAGCCGACGGTAGAAGGCTTCCGTGCCAGCCATCGCCGAGGCAGCGCGGAGTCGTTGAAATCCATGCCAGCAGACCACTTTGCCTATCGGCTCGAATTCCTCCGCGGCCATGTTAGCCGAGGGAGCATTGGCTCTCGATGGAAAGGCAAACATTCCTGAAATAGATGTTTACAGCGGCGCTTACACCCCATTAGTCTCTTATCCAGAATACGAAAAGAAATTAAACGACGATTTATGAAAGGCAACAGTCATTTTTGAATTGCGTCATGAATAAGCAACAACCTGCGTCGAGGGCTTACGAATGAGAGAAACTGTCGCCAGTGTGGAGCAAAAACTGCAACGAAATATTGCCGTCGATGCCTACCGTGGCTTGGTCATGCTGCTGATGATGGGGGAAGTCCTTCAGTTCGCGCACGTTGCTGCTTCTTTTCCGGGCAATTTTATCTGGAAGATTCTGGCCTACAACCAGTCCCACGTGGAGTGGGTTGGGATGAGCCTCCACGATACCATCCAACCGTCCTTTACATTTCTAGTCGGCGTTGCACTTCCATACTCATTGAGAAGCCGTCAGAAGAAGGGCGCCACCTTTCAGAGCATGCTTGGCCATACCATCTGGCGCAGTTTCCTGCTGGTGGCGCTGGGCATATTCCTGCGGTCTGCAAGCGGCCCCATCACCTACTTCACCTTCGAAGACACGCTGACCCAGATTGGTCTCGGATACACGTTTGCCTTTCTGCTTACATTCGTTCGTCCGCGCTGGCAGTGGACCGCGTTTGGAGGGATTCTCTTCGCCTACTGGCTGGCATGGGCACTCTATCCTGCGCCTGGCGCCAATTTCAACTACGCAGCCGTGGGCGTGCCGGATAGCTGGCGCCAACACCTCCTCACAGGATTTGCGTCGCACTGGAATATGAACAGCAACCTGGGACAGGCGTTCGATGTCTGGTTCCTGAACCTGTTTCCCCGGACAAGTCCATTCCTGTTCAATGACGGTGGATATCTGACGCTGAGCTTCATTCCCACACTTGGCACCATGCTGCTCGGGGTTGCGGCCGGCCGTTGGTCACTTGCCGCGGCCCCAAACATTCCCATGCGAAAAATTCTGCTCGCGGGAACTGCATTGGTTGCAGCCGGCCTGTTTTTTCACTTCACCGGGATCTGTCCGATCGTCAAGCGTATCTGGACACCCTCGTGGACGCTGTTCAGCGGTGGCGTATGCTTTTTCTTTCTCGCCGCTTTCTCGTGGGTCGTCGAAATCAAAAAGCATCGCCGCATTGCGTTTCCGCTGGTAGTCGTTGGCATGAACTCCATCGCTGCGTACTTGATCGTTCATTGGTGCGAAGACTTCGTCGAGAGCAGCTTCCGTATCAATTTAGGAGCGCATGCTCTGAACATCCTGGGACAGGCGGTGGAACCCACAGTTCTGGGTGCTCTCACCTTGGGTGTCTACTGGCTTATGCTCTATTGGATGTACCGCAACAAGATCTTCCTTCGCATCTAGGCCGTTTGCCGGGCCACTCCACCAACTTGTCCATCGGAGATGGAGCATATAAGGATGAACCACCTGACCGATATGCATCCTATAGCACGCACTGCAATTTGTTTGTTCAGTCTGGCTTTGCCAGTTGGGACCTCTGCCCAGGTTGACGTATTGACGAACCGCAATGATCTGGAACGCACAGGAGCCAACTTAAAGGAGACCGTACTCACGCCCGCCAATGTCAACCCCGGGCAGTTCGGCATGCTTTTCAAGCGGGTGGTTGACGATCAGGTTTATAGCCAGCCTCTACTTGTAACGGACGTAAAGATAGCGGGCGGCTGGCATGATGTCGTGTATGTGACCACGGTCAACAATAGTGTGTATGCGTTTGATGCCAACGACGCGACCGCGACAGTTCCTCTCTGGCACGTGAACTTTGGGACTCCCGCTAACCTCCACGACGCGGACTTCGGTTGCACCGACATCAATGGCAACATGGGCATCATTGGCACGCCGGTAGTCAATGCCAAAAAGACCACACTCTATGTGGTGGCGCTGACCAAAGCCGGTGGCGGCTTCTCTCAGCGCCTTCATGCACTTGATCTTGCCACAGGAGCCGATCTGCCAAACAGCCCGGCCACCATTGAGGCCCCCGGCTTTGACCCATTGATGCAAAACCAGCGCCCGGCGCTTGTTCTTTCCGGAGGCAATGTCTTCATTGGTTACGCTTCGCATTGCGACAAGGACCCCTATCACGGATTCCTGTTCGGCTACAACGAAGCATCGTTGAAGCAGGTTGGTGTCTTCAATACTTCGCCTGGCGGACAGGAAGCAAGCATCTGGCAGTCCGGTCAGGCGCCTTCCGTGGATGACAAGGGCAACATCTACTTCATTACTGGAAACGGCAGTTGGAACGGCACTACGCAGTTCAGCGAGAGCTTTATCAAACTGGATACGCAAATGCACTTGCTCGACTGGTTTACGCCCACCAACCACTTTCAGTTGGATAAGGATGACAATGACCTGAACGCTTCCGGCGCCATCCTGATTCCCGGAGCGCACCTGGTGATCGGCGGCGGCAAAGAGGGCGTGCTCTACGGGATCGATACGGAACACTTTGGACATTTAGGAGACGAACATGCAGTACAACACTTTCGCGCGACCAGTTCTCATCTCCATAGCATGGTTTATTGGAAAAGCGCCAGGAACGGCGATGTGCTGTACCTATGGGGGCAGCGAGACCGGGCGCGCGCTTACCGGCTTGTGGGCAAGAAATTCGAAGAGACGCCATTCATGATTCGCCCGGATATGAACGATGGCCATCCTGGAGCGATGCTTTCGCTGTCTGCAAACGGCGGGCGGAACGGAATCCTGTGGGCCGCAATTCATGCCACGGGCGATTCATGGAATGAGTCTCGCCCCGGCATTCTGCATGCCTACGACGCAGACGATATCAATCACGAGCTTTGGAATTCGCTGCAGAATCCGGGCCGCGACGACTGCAATAACTACTCCAAGATGGCGCCCCCCACAATCGCGAACGGCAAAGTATATCTCGCCAGCTTTGGTACTGAAAATGTGGGGACGGGGCAGTTCTGCGTTTATGGATTGCTTCCCAGCGGCCCTCCTCCAGACGCGCCCGCCAATGTGCGAGCCGCAGGCAGGGGGCGGTTCGTCGAGGTATCGTGGCGCCCGGTGCCGGAGGCCACAACCTACACAGTGGAGAGCACGCAAGGCGGCGTCGCGCATCGAGTTGCATCGGGATTGACGCGCCCAGAGTTCACCGAGCCCGCAGCCGATACAGGAGTAGTGCAGTATGTTGTCAAGGCGGTCAACGCAAACGGACAGAGCATCCCCTCGGCGACTGCAAGCGCTGCAACCGACGGCGCGCCCACTCGCCACAAAATGAAAATGAACTGATGGAGATTTGCACCTCCGGCCAAGTGCAATTGCAGCATGCAATGCCTTGAAGCGGCTTGACCGATAGCGGAAATGCCCACGCTCCGACAGATCCCGCGTCATGGAGGCGCGGAATGTCGACTCCGACAGCCCCTGCTATACCAAAATCAGATTGCAACCCACAGCGCGCAGTTTTGCCTGAATCTCTTCGTCGAGGCTGATGTCGCTGATGACGGTGTCGATTTCGGCAAATGGCGCAATGCGTGTCATGCTGCGCTTGGAAAATTTGCTGGCGTCGGCGACCAGGATGATTTCGCGCGAAATCCGAAGCATGGCCCTGTTCACCATCGTCTCTTCCAGATTCGCGCCGCTTACCCCAAAATCCAGATCGCATCCGGCTCCGCTGAGAAACAACTTGTCAGCGGAAAACTGATCGAACATTTCTTCTGTGAAGCGTCCGCTGATTGACGCGGATTCCCCCCGCACCGTGCCTCCGACAATGAAAACCTGCACATCGCGCGCGTCCAACAGTTCCGCAGCGATGTTCACTCCGTTGGTAATGACCTGAACTCCCTGCATCTTCTTCATCTGCCGGGCGATTTCCAGTGTGGTGGTGCCCGAATCCAGGATGATCGTTTCCCCATCGTGCATGAGAGAAACTGCCATGGCGCCGATGCGCCGCTTCTCGTCGGAGTACGCCTTCAGACGCTCTACTACAGGCGATTCGCGCAGAATCTTATCCGGAAGCACCGCCCCGCCATGGGAGCGCAGCACCAACCCGCGCTGATGCAATTCATTCAGATCGTTGCGGATTGTAACTGCGGAGGTCTTGAATCGCTTGGTCAGCAGGTTGACTTTCACTCGACCTGCACTGCGCACGATCTGCAGAATCTGCGTCCGCCTCTCCTCGGCCATCATTC
>OCTA010005261.1_pt1 | contig 11223 bp, 7 predicted proteins | sample 1538991 | NCBI WGS metagenome assembly OCTA01 (sample SAMEA3539302, study PRJEB22396) | soil metagenome | biome: tundra; feature: field; material: soil | place: USA | collected 2010-05 | depth 0.15 m | reverse complement strand
ACGTCAGCGGCTACCGCACCACGGCCTACGTCGTCAGCGCCTACACGAAACGCAATACCGTCGTCAGCACGCAATACAACCAGACGAGTTTGCTGCGCACGTTGGAATTGATGCTCGGCCTGCCGCCGATGAACCAGTTCGACGCCACCGCCACGCCAATGTTCGATTGCTTCACCAACAAGCCCGACTTCACCGTGTTTAATGCCGTGACGAACAATGTGCCGCTGGACGAGGTGAATCCTTCTCCGAAGAAAATTTCCAATGCGCAGCTCCGCCAAGACGCCTACGTTTCCGCGCGGCTGCCGCTGGGCCAGCCCGACCAATGCCCGGAGGACGTGCTGAACCGCATCCTTTGGCGCTCGACGATGAACACGCCGTATCCTGAATGGGCGGTGAAACTCGTGGATGAAGATTGACGGCGAAAAACCATTGATTCCATTGACTGGAATCAAAATGGCGGAAGGGGAGGGATTCGAACCCCCGGTAGCCTTGCGACTACTTCTGATTTCGAGTCAGATGCGTTAGACCACTCTGCCACCCTTCCAACCGCTGATTTTATCAGGCATTTATGCGTTTTTGCATTTTATTACTTCCCTTTTGCAGCCTGTATTCATGCAAACGACCACACCCTTCTATAAGACTTGGCAAAAGTCGTCGGTAGCGAAATTATACAACTACGCCCCGACGCACACATATTACGTCAGACCCCGCATCAAGGGCAAGGTTAAGGTGAAATACGGACATGACAAATTACTGCGAAAGCCTGCGCGAAGTCGGCACGGTGCGCGGCGAAAATCCCGGTCGCAAAGGCCATCCGGGATCTGCTTGCGCAACCAGACGATGCTTTCGATCCCGTTGCGCGATGCGGTCAAGGTGACTTTGCCAGGCTGGCCGGGTGCGCGGATGGCGACGCGGTTGATGCCGCACTCGGTGTCGAGTCAGAGGTTTTTTGGCTGAATGCGGCTTTCAATTTGACAGGTGGCAGGCAATGCAAGCGTTCAGGCTAGGAACATCGCCCGCCACCCGGTTGACGCGCGCGGCGTCAAGCTGTTGAGGCTGGAGGGTTGCAGGGGCCGGGCCTTTCAGCCTTTGGCTTGCAGCCTCCAGGTTGACCGTCCGTAAGGACTACGTCGCCATGCGCGACACGGGATCGCTCCACGCGCTCTCGTTGGTGCTGCCGCCGATGGCCTTCACCCGCACGGCATAGACCGTGCCCGGCGTCAGGCCCGACAGCACAATGCGGCGCGCTTGCGTGCTGAACCCGCGTTCCTGCCAGGTCTTGCCGCCGTCGTCGCTGATCTGGATCTGATACGAACGCGCATTGGCCACGGGATTGATCCGCAGGAGCAATAGCGTCGTCTCCAGGTTGTCCAGCAGGGCGATGCCCGGCTTGTCCAGCGGGCTGGAGGCCGTGCTGGGCAGGATGGGCTGGAAGCCCGAGGACAGCAGTGCGGACAGACTGTCCAGCGCGACGCTTTGGACGCAAGCTCCGGTTTTCTTGAGGGCCACCACCAGCGCCTCCCGCGCTTCATCGCGTTGGGCGGTGAGCTGGGGGGTGCTGCCTTGGAGCATGGCATTGATGCAGTTTTGAAACGCCACCTGCAATGCCGTCAGGTCGGCGATCTTCACCGGAAGGTTCGGGAACGTCAGATTATTCTTGAGACAAATAATGATGACGATCGCGAGCGCATTCAGGTCGGTATCCGAAAAGCCCGCAAACGCGTATGACACACGATAACTAGCTTTCATTTGAATTTACCTACTCTTTCTGCCTGAACACTTTGGACTTTCCGGCAGCACCGAAGTGGTGGCTGCATTGTCAGATCGTCCGCGAGGGTGGCTTATGCTATAAACGTGCCAACCAGTCAGGCTGGCATTTCCATCATGCGGGCTAATGCCGAACATTTTCCTGCATTTTGCTTCAAGGCTAAAATCAGTCCCCAAAAGTCGCCGCCCGGATTTTTGCGTTAAAAATGCCGCCCGCTCCAGCCAGCCGGCCAATTGCCTTGTAACAGGACAGCCGGCGACGTCAGACGGGCAATTCCCGGCGCGGACACCCATAAGTCCGTCGTGGACCTTCAAAGGTCTGTGACGGAGCAGGAAAAGTCCCTCGTAGAGCAGGCAAGGCCTGACGCAGACTTAAGAAAGTCCACGCCGGAGCAGGCGGAGTTCGCCGCAGACTGGGCAAGGTTCGCGCCGGAGCCGGCAAGGTCCGGCCTGGACTTGAGCAGGTCCGTCACGGAGCAGCAAAAGTCTGAAGCAGAGCAGGAAAGTTCTGCGACAGACTGGTAAATGTTCGCTGCCGACCAGGAAAGCTCTGCGACGGATTAGGCAAGGTCCATCGCAGAGTCGGCAAGGTCTGTGACCACATTTAGACAGCAAGCGCCGGATTCATTGGGGTTTTTCGATAACCGATTTTCATCGGTGAATTTTTAGCGGCGGGCAACTGGCTTTTAACAGCGGCATAGCTTAACAATGGACACAAATCCAACAATGGGACATGGCACCGCGCCAGGGAGCGCACGCGGCCCGCATGCAGTTCTCGGCGGCCCGCCGAATACTACGATTGCTTCGATGTCCGGCGGCTTGAATTTGATTGGGTTGATGAGGAAGCCCGGAATCCCGGAATTCCTTGAGTTCATGGTTTCATGGTTTCCTGATGAAAGCTGGCCGTCAGGGCTTGGTCGAATTTGGCAAGCAACCGGATAAGCCGGGTTTGAACAACCAAGAAACAATGCAACGACGCCATGATTTCTGCTTTCCTCGGCCCGCGAAATGCCCGCGCCTGTTTTATTTCACCAGGCAGCATTTCAGAATTTCAGCGTTTGCCTTTTCAACCACGGATGGACACTGATAAACACGGATTTTCAATTTCCGACCGCCGTCCCCTGCCCTCCAGTTTCCGCATTTCAGGTTTTCAGCGTATCAGCTTTTTCCCGCTTGCCGGGCTGGGGCTACGGGCGTAGCATCGCCCCAATAACCCCCCATCGGGAAGACGTGAGTGCGAATGATGACGTTCTGAATAAAAAACCGGAACCGGTTGAAATGGTCTGGGCCTTTGACCTGGGCAAAGGCTCAATCGGCGACGTGACTTCTCCGTGCTGGACCAAGCGAACGCAGAATTGACGCCGCCGGATTTCCGGCGCACACTCGCGCACATGCCAATCATCGGGAATGAGGCAGAATGGCTGACTCGAAAAATGCGGATTGATACGCGTCTGCGCTCATTCAATCCGCCGTGGCAAATCATTCCCTGGCACGCCGGCCTCGACACGTCCAAGCTCACCTGCCACGCGGTCACTGAATTCCCGACGGAGAATGGCCCGGCTGATTACGCCTTTTTTGTGGATGGAATTTTCATCGGCATCATTGAAGCCAAGAAAGTCACGGTCAATCCGCAGAATGTTTTGGAACAGGCCAAACGCTATTCACGTGGCGCTGCCGATGGTCCCGGCAACTGGAATGGCTACCGCGTTCCATTCCTTTACGCCACCAACGGCGAAATCATCTGGCATCTGGATGCCCGGTCAGATAAACCCGTTTCGCGCACCGTTTTGAATTTTCACACGGCAGCAGCCTTGGCAGAAAAGTTCGCCTTCGATGACAGCAAGTCGCGGAAATGGCTGCTGGACACGCCGCCGGAACGGATTACCCGCCTGCGCCCGTATCAGGTCGCGTCCATTGTCGCCACGGAAAGTGCCATGTTCGCCGGCAAACGCGAGTTGCTCATTGCCATGGCCACCGGCACGGGGAAAACTTTTCTGACTGTCGCGCAGGTTTATCGGCTGCTGGAGAGCAAGAAATTCCGGCGCATCCTGTTTCTTGTGGATCGCAAGGCGCTCGCGGCGCAAGCCGTCCGCACGTTCAATGCGTTCGACACCAATCAGGGCAACAAGCTCACGCAGGAATACGAAGTTTACAGCCAGAAATTTCAGCGGGAAGATTTTGGCGACGATGAACCGTTCGACCCGAAGGTTCTGCCGAATGAATATCTGACCAATCCCAATTCCACGCACACGTTCGTTTACGTCTCCACCATTCAGCGCATGGCGCGGAATCTTTTTGGCGCGGAAGGTTGCTTCCCGCAAACCACCGGTGATGCGGACTATGAAGAGGACGTGAATCCGTCCGCCTCCAAAAATCTTGTAGGAGACGACGTGAGGAGTCTCACTCTTTCATCCGGCGAGAAGTTAGAGTCTCCTCACGTTGTCTCCTACGGTTCAGAAGCCGATGCTGACAAGCTCGACATCCCGATTCACGCCTTCGACCTCATCATCGCGGACGAATGTCATCGCGGCTACACGATGCAGGAAACGAGTCTCTGGCGCGACACGCTCACCCATTTCGACGCCGTCAAAATCGGTCTCACCGCCACGCCCGCGCCGCACACCACCGCGCTCTTTGGTCCGCCGGTGTTCCGTTACGATGTCGAGCAGGCCATTCTCGACGGCTTTCTCGTGGACTACGAAGCCGTCGCCATCAAATCCGATGTGCGCATGAACGGCGCGTTTCTCAAGGAAGGCGAGGAAGTCGGCTACATTGACACCAGCACCGGCAAGGAGCATCGCGACGAACTGGAAGATGAACGGCAATTCTCCTCCGAAGACATCGAGCGCCGCATCACCGCGCCGCAGAGCAATCGCCAGATCATCGAGGAAATCGCCCAGCACGCCTACGCCCACGAAAGGGAGACCGGCCATTTCCCGAAAATCCTCATCTTCGCCGTCAACGACATCGCGCACACCTCGCACGCCGATCAACTGGTGAAAACCTGCCGCGAAGTGTTCGGCCAGGGCGACGACTTCGTCCAGAAAATCACCGGCAACCCGAACGTGGACCGCCCGCTCCAGCGCATCCGCGAGTTCCGCAACCGCCCGAATCCCAAGGTCGTCGTCACCGTGGACATGCTCTCCACCGGCGTGGACATTCCCGCGCTGGAGTTCATCGTCTTCCTGCGCCCGGTCAAGTCGCGCATCCTCTGGGTGCAGATGCTCGGACGCGGCACGCGCAAATGCCCGGAGCTCAACAAGACCAAGTTCGTCGTCTTCGATTGTTTCGACGGCACGCTCATCCAGTATTTCAAGAACACCACCGACTTTGAAATCCAGCCGCCCGCCAAGACGCCGCTGACGCTGCCGCAGGTCATCGAAAACATCTGGCAGAACGTGGACCGCGATTATCATGTCCGCATCCTGGCCAAACGCCTGCGCCGGATTGAAAAAGATATGAGCGGTGAGGCACGCATCGAAATTGCCAAATGGATTCCCGACGGCGACATTGGTGCGTTCGCCGGCCAGTTACCGTCGAAAATCAAATCGGATTTCACCGGCACGATGAAGCTGCTGCGCAACGAGGAATTTCAAAAGCTGCTGCTGGAATATAAACGCGCCTATGTTCCGTTCCTCGTCGGCTACGAAGTGCAGGACAAAGTTTCGTCCAAGCCGGTGGATCGCTTCGGCAAATACGAAACCGCCGAAGGTTATCTCGATGCCTTCTCGCGGTTCGTGAAGGAAAACGCCGACAAGGTGGATGCCTTGAGCATCTTGCTGAAACGTCCGCGCGACTGGCGACCCAAGGCGTTGGAAGAACTCCGCCGCACGCTGGCGCAAAACCAGTTTGACGAGCGCAAGCTCCAGGAAGCGCACCGGGTTGCCAGTCACAAGGCGCTGGCCGACGTGATCTCCATCGTCAAGCACGCTGCCACGGCGCAGGCACCGGTGCTGACCGCCGAGGAACGCGTGAACCGCGCCATGGACGCGCTGGCGGCCAAGCACAAATTCACCACCGAACAATTGCAATGGCTCTCGCTGGTGCGCGAGCAACTCATCAAGAACCTCACGATTGACGAGGATGATTTTGACAACACGCCGTTGCTGCAAGGGCGCGGCGGCGTGGCGCGAGCCAGACAGGTTTTTGGTGAATTGAATTTACTCGTCGCTCAACTCAATGAAGCTGTTGCCGCATGAAAAAACTAAAAATAAATAAACCAAGGAACACAATGAAACCAAAAAAGCCAAGTATACGATTAATGTTATTGCCAACAATGCATCAATGGAAAGTTCCATTAATTGATGCTGCAATTATCATATGCTTCACAGTAATTGTGATGATCGTTGCTGGATGCGGTCGTGCGATGCTCGCTCCCCCTCCATCTGTGCCGAATTTCCCGTGGCCTCCTCCGAAGCCTTCTGCTGCATGGATAAAAAAAATATCGGACCTAAAACCTGCGGTTACCAATTGGGGGCAATGTGCGGATTTAATTGGGACGGAATTAGGAGATCAACGGCTAGGTTATTTCCTCGTGCCAGATGGATTTGCGATAGCTACAAGTATGGTTTGCGTTGATGAGTCAGGACTTCCAAATTCCGGTAAAGATGAAGCTCATGCATGCATAACTCCAATTAAGGGACTTTCAATGTCTGCGTTCCGGGCCGCAGCGACGCGCTTGTTTTCCTCGGAATTGGGACGCTGTCGGGTTGTGGTCTACATTATTTCAGATAAACCTTTTGCGACGCCAACTGAAGGCACACCAAATGACATAACTGGTTTTATAAACAAAGGGTCAAATATGCTTTCCAACGATCTGCGAACAAATACTCTGACGAGTTCCTACGCATTGTCCGTGCTAATATATGAGTTTTCATATTCACCCGCTGATGGGAACTTGACCCAAGTATTTCCGGGTGAAACCGAATCTCGAAAACAATCAATTGGAATCAAACTAAATTAAATTATGAAAAAATATCAGCAAACACTTGCAATAATCTGGCTCATTGGTTCAGCCGCAACTGCCACAATTTTGTTTTTTCAAATGCAAAGTGGGCACTTCGCCGGCAAGGAAAAGGAGGTTTGGTCGTGGTTCCTTCCGAACGTAATGCCAACGCTCCTTTTGATCATCGGCGTTCTTGTTGCTAGTGCAATAAAGCCAACTATCAATCCTGCAAACCCAGACTCATTCCTTTTCAAAGTGACCGCTGGAGTATCTGTTTTTTATTTGTTTCTTGTGTTTGCGACGGTGGCTTTTCAGTTTACCGGGACTCCTGCATTAGATTTGATGCGCAATGCAAATTTTCTTCTTGGACCAATGCAGGGCTTGACCGCTGCCACGCTTGGCGTCTTTTTCGCGAAGTAATTTTATCATGTCCGACATCGTCCAAAAACTCTGGGGCTTCTGCCACACGCTGCGCCATGACGGCGTGGATTACGGCGACTACATTGAACAGTTGACGTATCTGCTGTTCCTGAAAATGGCCGAGGAACGCGGCGCGGTCGTGCCGAAGAATCACGATTGGGCCAGCCTCAAGGCCGAATCCGGCACGGCGCTCACCGATCATTACGCCGACATCCTGCGAAAGCTCCGCGAGCAGCCCGGTATTCTCGGCGACATCTTTGCGCAAGCCACGCCGCGCTTCAACAATCCCGTCAACCTCAAGCGCGTCATCGCCATGATTGACGAGGAAGACTGGTCCGCGATGGACGTGGACGTGAAAGGCGCGGCGTTCGAGGGCCTGCTCGAAAAGGCCGCCAGCGAAGGCAAGAAAGGCGCGGGCCAATACTTCACGCCCCGCCCGCTCATCCAGACCATCTGCCGCGTCATGAAGCCCGACCCGCGCGGCAATCCCGACTTCCGCCTGTGCGATCCCGCCTGCGGCACCGGCGGCTTTCTCGTCTGCGCGTGGGAATGGCTCATCTCCAAGCCCGTCTCCGGCGGCGTGTTTGACCGCGCCGATTATTTCATCCGCAAAAAAGTTTATCACGGCCAGGACCTCGTGCCGCGCCCGCGCCGGCTCGCGCTGATGAACCTGTTTCTGCACGGCGTCGAACCGCACATCGCGCTGGGCGACACCATTTACGAACCCGATCGCGGCGACCGTTTCGATTGCGTCCTCACCAATCCGCCCTTCGGCACCAAGGGCGCGAACCAGGCGCCCGACCGCGACGACTTCACCATCGAGACCAGCAACAAACAGCTCAACTTCGTCCAGCACGTCCTCACGATACTAAAACCCGGCGGACGCGCCGCGCTGGTGCTGCCGGACAACTGCCTGTTCGAGGGCAAAGCCGGCGAGGTGTTCGAGATTCTCATGCAGGACTGCAACCTGCACACCGTTCTGCGCCTGCCGCGCGGCACGTTCACGCCTTACAGCCAGGGCGTGAAAGCCAATGTCATCTTCCTCCAGAAAGGCAAACCCACGGAGAACGTCTGGATTTTCGACGCGCGCTCCAACGTGCCGGGCATCACCAAAAAAGATCGTCCGCTCACGGCGGCGCACTTTGAAGAATTTGAAAAAGCCTACGGCAAAGACCCGAACGGCTTGAGCAAGCGGACCGATGGCGGCGAGACCGGACGCTTCCGCAAATTTCATATTTCCGACATCAAGGAACGTGGCTACAAGCTGGACGTGACGTGGCTCAAGGACGACTCGCTGGAAGACAGCGACGAACTGCCCGAACCGCAGGACCTCGCCAGCGAAGCCATCACGGAACTGGAATCCGTCGTGGACGATCTGCGCGAAATCATCGCGTTGCTGGAAAAAGAAGAAGGCGTGGAGAAATAATATGGACCGGCTTGCTTGGAAACGAAGCATGACCCGCGAGTCGGCATGGCCGTGGCCTTGTCCTGCTTGTGCGCGGGGCCGGCTACAGCTGGAAAAAACCACGCTCCTAATCAGAGAAACAAGTTCTTCGAGAGATTACCGAAACTCGAAGGAGGAAGGGTATTGGGAGCCGGATATGACAACACAGCGCTTTGCATGTTTGCTAGTCTGTAGCCTGCCAAGCTGCCGTGAACCTGTGGTTGTTTGCGGAACAACCGGTGAAGAGCCGGAGCCAGACCCTGAAGGTGGCGAGACATGGAAGGAACGTTTATATCCGAAGTTTTTTCATCCTGCCCCGCCGATTATCCGAATTGCTGAAGCGACTCCAGAGGTAGTTCGTAAAGAGGTTGAAAAAGCTTTCGCATTGTTTTGGTGTGACCTGCTCTCTTGCGCAAACGCAGTTCGGAACGCAATCGAACAACTGCTTACGCACTATAAGATTCGACGTAACAAGACCGATGCGCAGAGAAAGACCAGACGCGTATCACTACATGAGCGAATTCAGATTTATAGCCAGCGAGGACCAAGTGAACAGCAACTCGCTACCGCAATGTTTGCAGTCAAGTGGATAGGAAACGAGGGCAGTCATCCCGGCAAATTAACAACAGATGATTTGCTAGATGCATTTCAATTGCTTGAGCATGTTCTGAACCATCTATTTGTTCCTCCGAGCGGGGCAGTCGAACTTGCAAGGGAGATTCACAAGCGTAAGAAGCCGCGTTCGCATCAGGTATATCCAAAGCGAAAAACCAAGGCTGCTACTTCACTGCCGCCGCCCAAGCCTAAATCATGAGTGACGAACTTCCAAATGGTTGGGTATCCGCACCAGTTGCCGAAGTCATCGAAGACTTTCAGCCGGGATTTGCTTCTGGCGAAAAAAATGTCGAAGGCGGCGTCGCTCATCTGCGAATGAATAACATCGGGCTTGATGGCGAACTGGTGCTCGATCTCATTCGCACCGTGCCAGAGGAGCTTGCCAAGCCGCGACACAATTTGTCGCCCGGAGACGTTCTTGTTTGCACCACGAACAGCGGCGCACTGGTTGGCAAATGCGCTTATTTCGATTTGAAGGGACGATATGCTTTCAGCAATCACCTCACACGACTTCGCCCGAAGCGCACTGTGATTGATGGTAGTTTTCTTCGCTGGAATCTGTGGCTTCATTGGAAGCGCGGCGTGTTTGACGACAAGTGCAAGCACTGGGTCAATCAATCATCGTTGCCAAAAGATGCGTTGTTGGAAGACGAAATTGTTGTTCCACCGCTCCCTGAGCAGCGGCGGATTGTTGCGAAGCTGGAGAAGCTATTGGGCCAGGTGGACGCCTGCCAGCAGCGGCTGGAAAAAATGCCGACGCTGCTCAAACGTTTTCGCCAATCCATCCTCGCCGCCGCCTGCTCCGGCCGCCTCACCGCCGACTGGCGGGAGGAAAATCCTGCTCAAGAAATCGCTCGCACCGATGACAACGCAAACGGTTTTGCCGAGTTGCCGGAGACGTGGCAGTGGCGGAAAATCGGCAGCGTGTTCACGGTGGAAACTGGAACAACGCCACCAAAGAAAGACCCTGCGAACTATAGTCCAACGCCGAGTGACTGTCCGTTTTTCAAGCCAAGTGATTTGGATGTCGGCGCAGAAGTTCGCATAGCTCGTGAATGGTTGTCAGCGCAAGGCGAAGATCATTCAAGGCTGCTTCCCGCCATGACAGTCTGCGTAACGTCAATTGGAGCTACAATTGGCAAGACAGGTTTCCTCCGTGTTCGTGGTGCGACGAACCAGCAGATTAACTCCATTCTGCCAGCCGAAGGCGTTCAGCCAGAGTTCACTTATTTCTATTGCTGCTCGCAGTATTTTCAGCGGCGCATTTTGGAGGAGTCGTCCTCAACGACTTTGCCGATTATCAATAAAGGTCGGTTTGTTGAATTGGAATTTCCGTTGCCGCCGCTGGCCGAGCAACAGGAAATCGTGCGGCGAGGGGCGGGCCTGTTCGCGCTGGCCGACCAGTTGGAGCAGCGGCTGGCGCAAGCGCGCAAGCAGGTGGACAAGTTGACGCCGTCCCTCCTCGCCCGCGCCTTCGCCGGCCAACTCGTCCCCCAAAATCCCGCCGACGAGCCGGCAGAAAATCTATTGAAACGACTTGCGATTACGAATCAAAAGGATTATTGACTTCTGTGCCAAGGCCTTTTCCCTGCACCCTCCACCAGCGGAAGCCGCGGCGCATAAGCTATGCAAAGAATTGCCTCATCGGTGTTGTTCAGCAGCTTTTGTTTCTGGCTGCTGGCGGGTTGTGCTGCTCATGGTTCCAAATCGGAATCAGCCGCTGCACCTTCGCCTGTTCCGGTCGCGGCCACGGGCGCGGGCGCGACCTCGGTCACCAACTCGGCAGGGCATTTCGCGATTAAGAATCTGTCAGGAAAGGATTCTCCGTTTTCCAAATTTGACGCGGCAATCCTAAGCAGCACCTTGGCGAAGTGGCGTGAAATCCAAGCCAGGAGGATTGTCCGGCCGGACCGTTATGGCTTGGTTAAAGTCCGCTTTCATTTGCACCCCGATGGCGCGGTGTCAGATATAATGGTCCTAGAGCGTTTCAACAAAAACTATAGCCGCACGAGGTAAACCAACCGAGGGCATC
>OCTA010005260.1_pt1 | contig 11223 bp, 7 predicted proteins | sample 1538991 | NCBI WGS metagenome assembly OCTA01 (sample SAMEA3539302, study PRJEB22396) | soil metagenome | biome: tundra; feature: field; material: soil | place: USA | collected 2010-05 | depth 0.15 m | reverse complement strand
TGCGGCCGGTATCCCTTGAAGAACGGCGTGTGCCGCCCTCCCTCTTCCTTGCTCAGCACGTACACCCGCCCCATGAACGTCGTGTGCGGCGTGATCGACCCCGGCTTCGCAATCACCTGCCCGCGCTCCACTTCGTCCTTTTCCACCCCGCGCAGCAGCAGGCCCACGTTGTCTCCGGCGCGCCCTTCGTCCAATAACTTCTTGAACATTTCCACGCCCGTCACCACCGTCTTGCGCGTATCCCGGAAGCCGACGATTTCCATTTCCTCGCCGACCTTGCAGATGCCGCGCTCGATGCGCCCGGTGACCACGGTGCCGCGGCCCTGGATCGAGAAGATGTCTTCAATCGGCATGATGAACGGCTTGTCGATCACGCGCGTCGGCATCGGCACGTAGGCGTCAACCGCCGCCATCAGTTCGAGAACCGTCTTCTCCCACTTCTCTTCGCCGTTCAGCGCGCCCAGCGCGGAAACCCGCACCACCGGCAGATCGTCGCCGGGAAATTCGTAGAACTTCAGCAGCTCGCGGACTTCCAGTTCCACCAGGTCGAGCAGTTCGGGGTCGTCCACCATGTCCACTTTGTTCATGCAGACCACGATGCACGGCACGCCCACCTGGCGCGCCAGCAGCACGTGCTCACGCGTCTGCGGCATCGGCCCGTCGGTCGCCGCCACCACCAGGATGGCGCCGTCCATCTGCGCCGCGCCGGTGATCATGTTCTTGATGTAGTCGGCGTGGCCCGGGCAATCCACGTGCGCGTAGTGCCGCTTGGCCGTTTCGTACTCGATGTGCGCCACCGCGATCGTGATGCCGCGGGCCTTCTCTTCCGGCGCGTTGTCGATCGAATCGAAGCTGCGGAACTTCACCTTGGGGTTGTTCTTGCCCAGCACCCTGGTGATCGCCGCCGTCAGCGTTGTCTTGCCATGATCGATGTGCCCGATCGTGCCGATATTCACGTGAGGTTTGCTGCGGTCGAATTTTTCCTTTGCCATAAGAACAATCTCCTAATTCGAAATCTTGCCTTGAACCTTGCTGACGATTTCCTCGGCGAGCGAGCCGGGGACTTCCTCGTACTTGCCGAAATGCATGGTAAAACTGCCGCGGCCCTGCGTCCGGGACCGAAGCTCCGTGGCATAGCCGAACATCTCCGAAAGCGGCACCGATGACTTGATGATCTGCGTGGTGCTCCGCAGTTCCATTCCTTCAATGCGCCCGCGGCGCGAATTCAAATCGCCGATCACGTCGCCCATGTACTCTTCCGGCACCACCACTTCTACCGCCATGATGGGCTCCAGCAGCACAGCCTTGGCCTTCCGGGCGGCTTCCTTGATGGCCAGCGAGCCAGCGATCTTGAACGCCATTTCCGAAGAATCGACGTCGTGAAAGCTGCCGTCGTAGAGCGTAACCTTGATGTCCGACATGGGGTAGCCGGCCAGGATACCGCCTTCGAGCGCTTCCTTAATCCCGACTTCGGTGGGGTTGATGTATTCCTTCGGGATGCGGCCGCCGGTGATGTCGTTGACGAATTCGAACCCGCCGCCCGGAAATGGTTCGACGCGAATCTTGACCACGCCGTATTGGCCGTGCCCGCCGGATTGCTTGATGTGGCGTCCTTCGGCCTCGGCCGATTTGCGGATGGTTTCGCGGTAGGCCACCTGCGGCTTGCCCACGTTGGCGCCCACGCCGAACTCGCGCATCATGCGATCGACAATGATTTCCAGGTGCAGCTCGCCCATGCCGGAGAGAATGGTCTGGCCGGTTTCCGGATCGGTCGAGACCCGGAAGGTGGGATCTTCCTGCGCCAGTTTCTGAATCGCCACTCCCAGCTTCTCCTGGTCGGCCTTGGTCTTGGGCTCGACCGCAAGCTGGATCACCGGAGTCGGGAAGGTGATCGATTCGAGCACGATCGGGTGCTCGTCGTCGCAAATCGTGTCGCCGGTCGAGACGGTCCTCAATCCGACGGCCGCGCAAATATCGCCGGCCAGGATCTCCTGGATCTCTTCGCGCTTGTTGGCGTGCATGCGCAGCAGGCGGCCGATGCGCTCCTTGCGTCCCTTGGCCACGTTGAAGACCGAATCGCCGGACTTGAGCGTTCCCGAATAAACCCGGAAAAACGCCAACTGGCCGACGTAAGGGTCGGTCATGATCTTGAACACCAGCGCGGCAAACGGCTCCGCATCAGAAGCGTGACGCACCAAAACCGTGTCGGGATCCGCCACGTCGACGCCTTTGATCGGCGGCACGTCCAGCGGCGAGGGGAGATAATCCACCACCGCGTCCAGCATGGTCTGCACGCCCTTGTTCTTGAAGGCCGTCCCGCAGATCACCGGGAAGATCTTCAGGGCGATGGTCGCTTTGCGTATGCCGGCGCGAATTTCGTCGTTCGAGACACCGTGACCTTCGATGAACTTTTCAAACAGCTTGTCATCGAATTCGGAAATTACCTCGATCATCTTCTCGCGGTATTCCTTGGCCTTCTCCAGCATGTCGTCGGGGATCGGTTCGGTGTCGTACTCGGAGCCCAGCGTTTCGTCGCGCCAGATAACCGCCTTCATTTCCACCAGGTCGATGATGCCCTTGAACTGATCCTCGGCGCCGATCGGCAACTGGATGGGCAGCGGGCGGCACTTGAGGCGGTTGACGATGGTATCGACGGAATGGTAGAAATCGGCTCCCACGCGATCCATCTTGTTGATGAAGCACAGGCGCGGAACATCGTATTTATCGGCCTGGCGCCACACGGTTTCCGATTGCGGCTGCACCCCGGCCACCGCGTCGAACACGGCCACCGCGCCATCCAGCACGCGCAGGCTGCGCTCCACTTCGGCCGTAAAATCCACGTGCCCCGGCGTATCGATGATGTTGATCTGAATCTCGCGCCACTCGCAGGTCGTGGCAGCCGAAGTGATCGTGATGCCGCGCTCCTGCTCCTGCTCCATCCAGTCCATGATGGCGGTGCCTTCGTGGACTTCCCCGAGTTTGTGCGTGCGGCCCGTGTAATAAAGGATGCGTTCGGTCGTAGTGGTCTTCCCGGCGTCGATATGCGCGGCGATGCCGATATTACGCATCCTTTCTAGCGGGATTGTTCTAGCCATAAAAACTTACCTTGCTGCCAAACCTTCCGTTCCCTTGCGGCCGGTAACGCACGCAGTTACCGCACCACCGCGGGAGCGGCACTTTACCACCGGTAATGCGCGAAGGCCTTGTTGGCTTCCGCCATGCGGTGTACATCGTCCCTTTTCTTAATCGCCCCGCCGCGCAGATTGGCGGCGTCGTTCAACTCATTGGCCAGCTTTTCCGGCATGCCTTTTTCCGCGCGCGACCGCGCGTTGATCAAAATCCAGCGAATAGCGAGCGAGGTGCGCCGGTTCTGCGGCACTTCGATCGGCACCTGATAGTTGGCGCCGCCCACGCGGCGCGTCTTCACTTCGAGCAGCGGCTTGGTGTTTTCCACCGCCTTCTTGAAAGCCTTCAACGGGTCGTCCTGGGTGCGCTCGCGCAGCTTGTCCATGGCGCCATAAAAGATGCCCTGAGCGACGGTCTTCTTGCCCTGCCACATCATCGAATTCACGAATTTTTCGACGAGCGTGGAGTTGTAGACCGGATCCGGCAATACTTCACGAACAACGGCTCTTCTTCTACGTGGCATAGGTTCCTACTATTTGGGCCTCTTCGCTCCGTACTTCGACCTGCCTTGCTTGCGGTTGGCGACGCCGGCGGTATCGAGAGCGCCGCGAATCACGTGATAGCGCACGCCGGGAAGATCCTTCACGCGGCCGCCGCGGATCAGCACGATCGAGTGCTCCTGCAAATTGTGGCCGACGCCGGGAATGTAGGTGGTGACTTCGATTCCGTTGGTCAGCCGCACGCGGGCCACTTTGCGCAGCGCCGAATTCGGCTTCTTGGGAGTGGAGGTGTAAACGCGCGTGCACACCCCGCGCTTCTGCGGGCAGCTTTCCAGAGCCGGGCTCGAGGTCTTCCACCGAGGCGGTTTCCGCCCCAAGCGCACAAGTTGGTTAAAAGTTGGCACGAATCTTCCTCTTTGCGTTGAAACTCATTCGGCAAGCGCAATCCGGGCAGCCGGAAACCGCACCGATTCTCCACACAACAGGCCCTTTTTCGAGGCCACAACAAGCGAGGATTACTAGCTTTTGGACAGGCCCATGTTCCAGACGGGGTGACCGGTGGAACCTCGGGGCCTCACTCCCAGCCGGGCTTGTCACACAACAAGCGGTAGCACAGGAGCAGAAAGCGACACTCGCGGAACCTTTTTATAATACCCAAGTGGGCGGAAAAGTGCAAGCGGGGGAAAAAGGCGGCCGCCAAGGAAGCAACGGGCATTCGCAGGGCGAGCCTCTCGAGAAAATGCGTCCGTCCCGTTTACCCGTTTACCGCATGAAGTGTTTTCACTCGCTTATGCTGTGTAAGGCCGGCCGCGCTATCATTTGCGCGCGGGCAGGAAAGTGGAAACGGCCTGTCACCGGGTTTTGAAGACTACCACGACAGCCCCGAATAGGGTCGCCCTTGGACGTTCGGGGCACTGGGCCGATCAATAGCCGAGTGCCGCTTTATTTTGCAGCCACCATTGCCGCCAAAATGACAGATAGGCACTCTCGTCACCCTGAATAGCTTGAGGCCCTAGAGCGAAATTCGCCACCGTGGCGGGCGTCTTGTACGGTGCACTCGGTGGCAGTTGCAGATGCGCCAAGCCCGGGACACCCGCCGTAGTCTGAATCGGAAGTCCGTTAGCGAAGGAGGCTATCCCGCCGATCCCTTCCGTTCGCAATAGAGCATCCGCATCGTCAAGGAGCGCGGCCAAATAAGGAAGTGTCGAAATGGTGTGAATCCCCGCCAATGCGTGGGCAGTCGCCCTTCGGAAGGGCAGATTGGGATTTGCGGAGTCCGTGGCCACCTGTCCCAAGGCGGCAACAGAGCTCGAATCGGTCGCGCGGAAATAGTCGCGGACACTCTGTAGCAACACGCCGTTCTCGATCGGGTACTCCGTAAATGTCGATTCAGCTTGGGTAGCGTTGGCGAGCGCCGCACCGGCTCCTGCACGGATTAACCCGCTCAGTCCCTGCGCCCTCTGTCGAACTAGTGTGGAGGTCGACAGTCTCTGGTAAAGGAGCTGTATAACCGGTGACTGTAACGCGTCTAGCGATCCAAGTTGTAAGTCATTGAATTGCGGGATGTAGGCACCGTTGGCGCCTTCAATCGCGGCGCTAATCTCGGAGGCGATCTTGTCGGACAGCGACGCTGAGGGATCGTATGCGTAGACGCTTAGAATCGGATCTGTAGAAGCCGGAAAGAACGTCATGCTCAGCTCGATGGCGCCATCCGTCACAGGCAAAAGCGTCCAGGCTCCTGGCGAGCCCTGAAGAAACCAGATGCCGGCGCCGGCGGCCTGCTGAACGGGGTTTAGAGGCCCAATCATGCCCCCGGTCCCGCCCGACCACGAGGCCGCGATGACGCCGCCAGCCAATGCCGGATCGCCCTTCACGACGCGACTTACCTGGAGCGAAACTGTCGCGGCACTACCTGGGGTATAGGTACCGCTGGCCGCGGCCAGGACGATGAGATTCGCGCGCTGCGCCAGATCGGAAATTGAATGCGCCCCCCCAATGCTTCCGAGCCCGGCGCCAGCAACCGTCATGAGCAATCCAACTAGAAACCAGAGTCGTTTTGTGTGCATCTCACTGCTCCTTAGATCCTATGTTTTTCTCGATGGCCGCCGTCGTGGCGGACCCCAGTTACTGGTGCCTACCGTGATCCTGATAATACTGCTGCGGGCAAAGCGGGGACAGGCACGAAGTTTCGCAAAAGCAGCGAAATTCGTGCCAGTCCCCGTTTTGCAGCGCCCGCTTTGCAGCGTCGTCAGCGCGTGACCACGGCCGTCAGCGGCGTATTGCGCGATGAACCGCCGACGAAGATCTTGTACTCGCCGGGCAGCAGGCTCCAATCGTCTTTCTGTTCATCAAAAATCGAGAGAAACTTTGGATCGAGCGGCAGAGTAACGGTCTTCGATGCGCCGGGAGCCAGCGCGACTTTATCCCACGCCACCAGCCGCTTTGGCGGTTCATTGGCGGCGGCCGGCAGCCCGGCGTAGACCTCGACAATCTCAACGCCGGCGCGCTTGCCGGTGTTCCGCACCGTGAACGAGACGCTGTCAATGGCCGCCTTGAGGCCTGAGTACGCGAAGCTGGTGTAGCTGAGGCCATGGCCGAAGGCGAATAGCGGCTGCTTGTCTTCGGCATCGAACCACTTGTAGCCGACCTTCAGGCCCTCGGTGTAGTCGATATCGAAATCGGGCAGCCGGCCGCGTCCGCCGCGGCCCCCGCCGGCGGGAATCAGATCGATGCCGGGAATTTGCGGATGCGGAAGCTCGGCGTCGGTTTTCGGGAACGTGACGGGCAGTTTGGCGGACGGGTTGACGTCGCCGAAGAGAATGTTGGCCGCGGCCTGCGCGCCGCGTATGCCCGGGTACCAGACCTCCAGCGCGGCGCTGACCTGCCCGATCCAGGGCATGGAGACCGCGCCGCCGGTTTCGAGCACGACGATGGTATGCGGATTGGCGGCGGCCACCGCGCTCACCAGGTCGTCCTGTTTATCGGGCAGCGTCAAAGTGGGCACATCGCGGCCTTCGCTGGTGGGCTGGTTGACGAAGACGATGGCGATTTCCGAAGCCTTGGCCAGTGCCGCCGCGGCAACCGGGTCGGCGCCATCGGCGAATTCCACCTTGGCTTTGGGCGCCTTGGCGCGAATCGCCGCGAGCGGCGACGAAGGAAACCACACGGGCACGTTCCAGCGGGCGCGGTCGGCGCCCGGCGCATCGACCTGCGCGGAACCGCCGCCCGAGAGCACGCCCGAATCGGCATGAGCTCCGATGACGGCGATGGACTTGACCATCGCGGCATTCAGCGGAAGCTGGCCGCGGTCGTTCTTCAGCAGCACCGAAGCCTGCTCGGCGATCCGCTGCGCGAGTTCGGCGCCGGCGAAGGGATCCACCACACGGCCGCGCGGTGGGTCATCCACAATGCCGGCCGCGAATTCGGTGCGCACAATGCGGTGCACCATATCGTCGAGCCGCGCCAGGGGCACATCCCCGTTCGTCACCGCCGTCTTCAGCGGGTCACCGAAAAACCTGTACCCCGGCTCTTCGTTATCGAGGCCGGCCAGCGCGGCCTTGGCGGTGGAATGCGTCCCACCCCAATCGGACAGCACGAAGCCCTGAAAACCCCAAGCCTTCTTCAGCACGCTATTGAGCAGGTAGCTGTTCTCGCACGCCCAATCGCCATTCACCTTGTTGTAAGAGCACATCACCATGCCGGGCTGCCCTTCGGTTACGGCGATCTCAAATGCCAGCAGGTCGGTTTCGCGCATGGCGCGTTTGCCGAGCTTGACGTTGCCGATGCTCCGTCCCGTCTCCTGGTCGTTGAAGGCGTAATGCTTCACGTCGCCGATGACGTTCTGGCTCTGCAGCCCGCGAATGAGCTGAGCTACCATCTTTCCGGCCAGCACCGGGTCCTCGCCCTGATATTCGAAATTGCGGCCGTTGCGCGGCTCGCGGGTGATGTCGACGCCGCCGCCCAGGGTGACGTTATACTGCTGGTCGCGCAGCTCGCGGCCGATCAACTTGCCGTATTCAAACGCGAGCTTCGGGTCCCAGGTGGCGGCCTCGCCAATGGTGGACGGCAGCAGCGTGGCGTAGCGCCCGCGGTCGGCGGCGCTCCGCACCCCGACCGCCGAATCGGCCAACTGCAGGTCCGGAAGTCCCAGCCTGGGTATGCCCGCGATCATCCCGGCGCCGCCGTTGGAGCGGGAGCCAGCCGCCCCGAAACCGCCCGCGCCGTGCACGAGCACAATCTTCTCGTCGAGGGTCATTTCCGCGAGCACCAGGTCGGCCCGTTTGTCCGGAGACAGGCTCTTGTCCATCCATGGACCATGCACTGCCGGCGTTTGCGGCTGCGGCGGCTGCGCCCAGGCCGGCAAAAAAGCCAGTGCCGCCACAGCTCCAGCCGTCGCGGCCGCCAGTGCCAGTTTCCTACCTCTTGTATAGTGATTCACGACTGGTACACCCTCCCGTTGAGCGAGCGTGCGCCGCGCAGGCGGCGCTACGAAGATTCTTCCCACGCAAAGCTTGATTTTACTCGATATCATTTTCGTTTATGAAATCGCTGCCGACTCCGCCGTGCGCTATTATTTGGAGGCCAGAGCGAATCACACTGAAGGAGTATGACAATAATGAAACATTTCGCACTCGTCCTGATGGTGACCGCGGCGTTCGCCGCCGAGGGCTACCACGTTCTCAACAAGATCAAAATCGGCGGCACCGGTGGCTGGGACTACGTCACAGCGGATGGCGCCAATCACCGGCTTTACGTCTCCCACGGCACCAGCATCGCGATCGTGGATACTGATACCGGCAGCGTGGTGGGCGGTGTCTCCGAGCTGCATGGCGTGCACGGCATCGCAATCGCGGCCGAACTCAACAAGGGCTTCATCAGCAACGGGCAATCGAGCACCGTGACGGTGTTCGATCTCTCCACCTTCGCCAAGACCGCCGAAATCCCGGCGGGGCAAAATCCCGATGCTATTTGCTATGAGCCGAAGACCGAGCGCGTGTTCACCTTCAACGGCCGCTCCGGCGACTCCACCGCGATTGACGCCAAATCCAACGCCGTGTTGGCGACCTTCCCGCTCGGCGGGAAGCCCGAGTTCTGCGTCGCCCCTGGCGATGGGAAGCTCTACGACAACCTGGAAGACAAGTCGGAACTGGTGGAGATCGATGCCGCCAAACCCGAAGTCACCCGCACCGCCAAGCTCGACCCGTGCGATGGTCCTTCCGGCCTGGCCATCGATACCAAGGATGGCGTGCTGTTTTCCGTCTGCGGCAATAAGATGATGGCGGTGACCGATATCAAGCAGATGAAAGTGATCGCCACTCCCGCGATCGGACAGGGACCGGATGCGGCGGGGTACGATCCCGGCGCTGGCCTGGCCTTCAGCTCTAACGGCCGCGATGGCACGCTGACGCTGGTCAAACTGGTGAGCGGCAAATGGCAGCCCGTCGAGACCGTCACCACCGAATCTGGCGCGCGCACCATGGCCGTGGACACCAAGACTCACAAAGTCTACCTGCTCACCGCGGAATTCGGGCCGATGCCAGAAGCTAAAGCCGGCCAGAGAGTCCGCCCGCCGGTTCTGCCGGATACATTCCACGTGCTGGTGGTCGGCAAATAAGGGGTGAGGCAGGTCCCCGACCACACCTGTCCAAATTAGCGTGGAATGACCGCAATTGGACAGGCCAAGCCTTTGATTCCACATATCCGGCTGCCAGACCTGAAAACCAGGTTGGCTAGCCCGATCAGATGCTGTCCGAATTGCGACCCGGCCAGCGGCGCACTGTTTCTGAGGCAGAACAGGGCCGAACCACGCTCTGGCGGCGCTTTCGAGGCATCCTTCACGGCGGCTCGGCTGAACCGCTGGCGTTTTGCTGTCCAAATTGGCTTTTCGAAAAACCTAATTTGGACAGGTGTGGTCCCCGACCTGCCAACAGGCAAACATTGGCAGGTCGGGGACCTGCCTCACACATCACCGCATGCGTCTTGGCGGCCGCAGCAACCTCCGCGGCAGCTTCGAAAGATACGTCAGCCGCTCCACCATCGGCAACAACCGGCGCACGGTGCGGCCGTGCAAAATCAGGCTGCCAATCACCAGCGCCGGATGCGGGATGGTGGTGCAGCAGCGCGAACAGACGTCCACTTCGCCGCCGCGGCCGGAGACGTGCAGGCGTCGCATGCGCTCCATCTCGGCCGAGTTCCAGATCTGCACCAGCGATTGGTCCGCCAGGTTCCCCAGCGGCGCGCCATCCAGCATGTAGCTCTGGCAGCAGGGATACACGTCGCCGTTCTGTTTGACGTACATGGGGCCGCGCCACAGGTAGTGGCAGGGGTGCTTCCAATCTTCCGCGGCGTGGCCTGCGTCCGGCCGCATCAGGTTGGTCTCGTCTTCCTTGATGCGCACCTGGTCCACGCCGGGAAGTGCGCTCCAGAACGCGAGGAAATCGCCGACCTCTCCGGCGTTGCCCTCCATGCACACCATCTGCACCACCACTTGCAGCTTGGATCGCCGCTCATGCTTCATGCGCGCGAATCGCACGAAATTATCGCGCACCTTTTCGAACTTGGCGCCCTTGCGGTAGAACTCGAAGGTCTCCTTCTTAGCGCCGTCGAAGCTGAGCGTGATCTCATCGAGCGGCGAATCGAGCACGCGGCCGGCAAGACGCTCGTCGAGAAACGTGCCGTTGGTCGAAAGCAGCGTCGCAATGCTGTGACGATGGCAGAACTCGATGCGGTCGAAGATGCGCGGGTCCATGAACGGCTCGCCGAGGCCGATCAGCATCATATGCTCGGCCGAATCGGCGGATTCGCGGACCAGCCGCTCGAAGATCGCGTCCGCCATGTCGGCTTTAGGCTGTGCGTGGGTCTCGCGTGGGCACATCGGGCAGTACAGATTGCATTTGGCGGTAGTCTCTACGATGTATTCGACCGGCAGCGCGCGTAGCGTCGTCCGCCGCCGCAGATAGCCCCACAAAAGCTTTGCCCGGTTCCAGCCCCGCATGAGCCTCTATTGTATCCGGTGGGTGGGGCATGCTTAGCTTGCCAACGCCCGCTTGCGAGCGCATTTCTTCACTACACTGGAATCTGGTGCGATGAAGATCGCGATTACGGGCGCTTCGGGTTTCATCGGGCGGCGACTGATGAAGCTGCTTGCCGCGCGCGGCCATCGGCTGCACGTGCTGAGCCGTCATGCAGGCACCAATCTGCCAGCGGGGGTCCAGCTCTCCGTATGGGACCCGCTTCTCGGTCCGGCGCCGGAGGACGCTCTGCTCGATGCGGACGCAGTGTTGCACCTGGCCGGAGAACCCGTGGCGCAGCGATGGACTGCCGCGGCCAAACAGCGCATACGCGACAGCCGGGTGGTCGGTACGAGCCACCTGGTCGCGGCGCTGGCCGACTGCTCGCCGCGGCCGGCGACGCTGGTGTGCGCTTCCGCCATCGGCTACTACGGCTCGCGCGGCGATGAGTTACTCAGCGAGGATTCCGCCCCCGGCACGGGCTTTCTAGCGGACGTTTGCGTGGGCTGGGAGCGGGAAGCGGCGAAGGCCGAGGCGCTCGGCATGCGGGTCACGCGGATTCGCACCGGCGTGGTGCTCGATCCGCG
>OCTA010005259.1_pt1 | contig 11224 bp, 11 predicted proteins | sample 1538991 | NCBI WGS metagenome assembly OCTA01 (sample SAMEA3539302, study PRJEB22396) | soil metagenome | biome: tundra; feature: field; material: soil | place: USA | collected 2010-05 | depth 0.15 m | reverse complement strand
GTCAGCACGCTCGCGAGCGCCCGCAGCAACGCGATCGGGTCGGTCACGCGGTGCAAGATGCCAAAACACAACGCAACGTCGAAGCGCTCGCCGAGCTTGTGCACGTCGAGCGCGTCCATGCGTCGGTACTCCACGCGCGATGCGCGGAGCCCGGCGATCGCGCGGAAGCCGCCGCCACCCGCCAGCGTCACGCCGAAGCGAGCACGCACCCAGTCGACGTACTGCTCATTGTCGACCGCGACAACGCGCCGCGCGCCGCGGATCTCCGCGAGGAAGCTGTAGAAGCCATCGAACGCGCCGACGTCGAGCACGCTGCGACCCGTAAAACGATCCTCGCCGAGCACCGCAAGGCGATAGCCGTGGTCGCGGGCGATCCCCGGTGTGTAGACCCCCGGCGCAAGGGCGAAGGTGTGAAACCAAAGCGGAACCGAATCGCGGACGCGCTCCGCGTCCACGGCCGGCGCGCCGATCGCCTGCACGTCGGCGACAGCCCGCTCGGCAGCGGACGTCTCGGGAATCGCCTCGAACGGCTCGGCCGCGAGTGCATAGGCTGCCAACGCATCAGCTCCAATCTGTCGTTCACAGGACGTTTACATCCGTATCACACCTCGGCGCCAGCAGAGCCGAACGGGTAGGTCGCCGATCCGGCGCGTCCATGGCCACGGGTCGCTGGTCGAGGTGCGCCTGCTCGATCCAGAACCTCCCGACACGATCCACAAAGCCGTCGGCACCGGTGCCGACGGCCTGCGCGAGCTGGACGCCGGCCGCGACCTTCGCAGCACCGCTGCAGGAAGGGCGGGCTGCAGCGGACAGCCGTGGCTCACAGCCACGGCCGGCGCTCGTCGCATGGCCGCCGGCAAGCCTGTTCTTGCGCCCCGTTACCGCACCGTGGGAAATAGCAGGGGGTTCGGTAATTCGTTGCGGATACACTCGGTGCCTCGTTACCGAGCATCGCGCCCGGCAACGTAGTGCCGGCGTTCGCAGTTGTTGCCGCAGGCTCAATCAGCGCGTGGGCGCAGCGTGCGGGCTCACGGAGCGCGATCCCAGCCGGCCCCCTGCCGGCTCCTTATGGATCCCGCGGCAGTGGGCCGGTGCGCGCGCCAGACGAGTTCGAGCGGGTCCTTGAGGTCTGCGCCGACAAACGCCCACAATAGGAGTAGAGTCGCACACCGAGCTGGCCCTGCGGCCAGGATTCTCAGCCTGAGCCCGGATGCCACCGACGGCGCGAACCTGCGCCACGAGGCGGGAGGCGTGGGTTACTGGTTTTGACTGCGGGGCCGGTGCGGTACTTCTACGGGCGTTATCCCACCGGCCCGGTGGCCGCGTCCCAATCTGATTGACCGCGCGGGGGTTTCTGCCCCTCATCCTTTCGCGCGGACCCAGCAGAGGGACGGGAAGGCTTGAAGACCGTGACGCGTGGGACACGCGACCTTCCACAGCGCGGGCGAGGTGACCTTCAGCGCGGGTCGCGACGGTTCTTGTGCGCGATCGATGCCCAATGGAGTCCGAACGCCCGGCGAGCGGACGCCGCCGGGACCAAAGCAGACCCGGTCGGCCTGAGCGATTCCCGCTACGGGTACCTCCCGCGATCGCACGACTCGCGTAATCGAGTCACCGGACGGCTCGTCGCACAGCGGCGCGTCGCGCGCGGGCCGGCTGATCGCTGGGCGCGTCAGCGAGATCCTCGCTCGAGGCGAGCTCAAGCACCGCCTACGAGCCCGGCTCGGAACCGAAAGCCGCGACGCTCACCCTGTGAGCCCACAAGTGCAAGCTGTTGGCTCGCGCACTCCAGCTCGGGTGACGAGGCTGTGAGACGCCGTCGCGCTCCCGGGTCAGCCGCGCCGCCGCGACATGGGCGCGTTTGAGCCCGGCAGGCTCAACGCGAAACGCGACCAGATGTCAGTAGCGGAACTTCGGGAGCTTGAAGAGGTCAAGGGTCTGATCACACGCGGCCAGCAGGTCGGCGTGCTCACATACGCTGAGATCGCAACCGCCACGGCCGAGCTCGGCCTCGACGAAACCGACGTCGAGGAGTTGCACGGCCTGTTCGAGCGCTGTGAAATTGAGCTGGTCGAGGAAATCGACCCCGCTACGGCGGCGAGCTTGAACATCGAGCGCGCGCCCGAGAAGCGCACCCGGCGCAAGGCTGCGCTGGATCTCAAAGCGGAGGGGACAACGGATTCGCTGCAGCTGTTTCTGAAGGACATCGGCAAGGTGCGGCTGCTGAGCGCCCAGGAGGAGGTTGATCTCGCCAAGCGGATCGAGCGCGGCGACCTGGATGCCAAGCAGAAGATGGTCGAGTCGAACTTGCGGCTGGTCGTCTCGATCGCGAAGAACTATCGCAACCAGGGGCTGCCGTTTCTCGACCTGATCCAGGAGGGCACGATCGGTCTCGTCCGCGCGGCGGAGAAGTTCGACTACCGCAAGGGGTTCAAGTTCTCGACCTACGCCACCTGGTGGATCCGTCAGGCGACCGCCCGCGCCCTGGCCGACAAGGCGCGCACGATCCGGATCCCTGTCCACATCGTCGAGAAGCTCAACAGGATCGGGCGGGCCGAGCGCAGCCTGATCACGGCGCTCGGTCGCGAGGCGACGCCCGAGGAGATCGCTGAGGTGACCGGCCTCGAGCCCGAAGAGGTCGAGGCGGTCAAGCGCTCCGCGCGAGCGCCGATCTCACTCGAGAAGCCAGTCGGTGACGAGGAGCAGTCCGAGTTCGGCCAGTTCATCGCCGACGAGCAAGCCGAGTCTCCCTACGAGCGGGCCGTGGAGATCCTCCGCAATGATGCCCTGCGAGACGCGCTCGAGAACCTCAGCTACCGCGAGCGCCGCGTGCTCGAGCTGCGCTACGGCCTCGGCGGCGAGCGCCCGCGCACACTCGAGGAGATCGCCCGGACGTTCAGCGTCACGCGCGAGCGAATCCGCCAGATCGAGAGCCAGTCGCTCAACAAGCTCAAGAACCTCAGAGAAGCCCAACAGCTACGCGACGACGCCGAGACCGCTTCCGGCTCTGCGCTCCGCATGCTCGGAAACCAAACCCAGACGCCCGTCGAGGTGGTCCCGGATCTCGGGCCGGGCGCGACGCCAACGAGATAGGACCACCGCTCAGCGGGCCAGCCAGATTGCGCCGTCGCGCACCTCGACCGGGAATGTCTTCAACGCTCGCGCGCCGGTCGTTGCCTTGACGGCGCCCGCCAGCGGCGTGAAAGCGCCCTCGGGACCCCGCACCATCGCGCCCGTGACGACGTCATACGGCGCCTCGTGCCATGGGCACTGCAGACATCCATCGTCGGTCACGTGCCCCTTGCCCAGTGACGCGAAGAGGTGGCGACAGCGGTTAGAGACCGCGAATGGCTTGCCCGCGCTGACGCCAACGGCTAGAGCGCCATGCGCTGTCGTCTCCACGACCACGACCTGTGAGCCACCGAGGTCATCGACGGCCACGAGCCGGGCGGTGGACTGCTCGAAGGTGGTCACACGCGCACGGTCTCACACGGCGCCCGCGCCTGACCGTACCACCGGCCCGATCACACATCGAACGCTCTGCGGCTTGTGCTTTAGCCGTACCGGAGCGTGCGGCTGCCTGCCTCTATCGCGTGAGGCTGTCGCACAAAGGGTGCCGTCCGGCGCGTTTAATTGAATTCCGGGATGGCCCAGAACTTTCTTGAATACCGTCGGGAGCAGGCGTATTTGATGGCGCCGTCGTTGCGGGATTGGTTGGCGGAGGATCACTTGGCGTGGTTTGTGATCCAGACGGTGGAGCAGCTTGAGCTGGCGGCGTTCTATGCGGCGTATCGCGAGGACGGTCACGGTCGGGCGGCGTATGAGCCGGCGATAATGGTGAGCCTGGTGCTCTATGCGTATGCGACGAAGGAGCGTTCGTCGCGGGGGATCGAGCGTCACTGTCGCGAGAACATCGCCTATCGGGTGATTACTGCGCGAATTTGGTTCCTGATCACGCGACGATCGCGCGGTTTGTCAAACGTCACGAGGCGTCGTTGGGTGAGTTGTTTTCGTCGGTGTTGGGGTTGTGCGCGAAGGCAGGGTTGGTGAAGAGCGGGGTGGTCGCTATCGATGGCACGAAATTGCATGCCAACGCCAGCCGGGACGCGAATGTTGACTTTGGGCGGATCGCGCGGGGAGATGAGCTCCCGGGCGAGCTGTCGACCGACGAGGCTGAGGATGAGCAGTACGGGGACGCGCGGGGAGATGAGCTCCCGGGCGAGCTGTCGACCGAGGCGGGCCGCCGCCAGTGGCTGGCGCGCGAGCTTGAGCAGCGACACAACGCGAGCGCTGACGAGAACGAGCCCGCGGATCAGGAGTCCGGTCGGGAGGCCGGTCACGAGTTTGACTCCGAGCAGATCGTCGCGCGGACTCAGGGCCGGGAGGGGTGGTTGCGCGAAGCCAAGCGCCAGCTTGATCAGGATCGTTGGCGGGCGGCGGGGCCGGTCGCGCGGTCGCGGTCTGAGCGGCTCAGGCACGCCGGGCAGCGACTGGAGGACGAGCTGGCGCTGAGCGTCGCGGCAACGAGGCCTATGAGCAGTATCGGGCGACGGGACGGATGAAGAACGGCCGGCGGTTCGGCACACCATCCAAGCCCTATCAGCCGCCCGCGTCCCCCCAAGGCGAGGTCAACATGACCGACCCCGACGCGCGGGTGATGAAGGCCTTCCGCGGATACGTGCAGGGCTATAACGCCCAGGCGGCGGTCAACGAGCAGCAGATCGTGCTCGCGGCCGAGATCACGGTTGACCCGGGAGACTTCTCGCACCTGGGGCCGATGGTCTCGGCCGCGATCGGAGAGCTCCAGCGGGCGGGCGTGATCGATAAGCCCCAAGCGGTCGTCGCTGACGCCGGCTATTGGAACGAGCAGCACATGGACCAGGTCACTGCCGAGCACGGCGTCGCGGTGTTGATCCCGCCCGACTCCAGCAAACGCGACGGTGAGCGACCCGGCTGGACCGGCGGGCGCTACACCTGGATGAGAGATCTGCTTGCCAGTGAACTCGGCGAGCAGCTATACAAAAAACGAAAACAGACAATCGAGCCGGTGTTCGGTCACACCAAGCACAACCGACGGTTCGGTCGCTTTCACCGACGCGGCCGCAACGCCGTGCGTACCGAGTGGCGGTTAATGATGATGACTCACAACCTCACCAAGCTCCACAGCCACCAGATAGCCGCCACAGGGGCCTGAGAAGGCCCCACCGGCGGCTACGCCCGCCCAACGGGCGCTGCCCAGCGACACCGCCCGCCACCCCAGCGCCCGCCACCCCCGGCTCCAACCAGCTTTGCGCGACAGCCTCGCGTGCAAGAGAGAGTGCCAGGAACACGCCGACCGCGTGCCAGCTCTTGAGCAGCACCAGCACTCTGGCCGCCCGCGAACGCAAGGCTGGCGCTCCCCGACGATTCCAGAACTCTATGCATCCTGGTGCTAACCGAACTTGCCGGTTCCAGCAAGCGCCTCATGGAGGCCCTCGGAGAAGCGGGGTGCGGCTCTAATGGAGTGAGGTCTGAATGCCCGGATTCACTGATGATTCGGGAGTCCGGGCGGCGTCACGGCCCGATCTTCGGGAGGGTAAGGGCGCATTGGAGGCCCTTGGAGAAGGCGACGGCGCGATCAGACGCCGCAGGGCCGCCGGAATGCCCTCGGTTCCTCTCGATGAAGCGGCGCCCCGCGCGGGTCATGACGTACGAATTTGCAGGGCTTTTGTGACGCTCAGCGGATATGTCCCAGGTCACTCCATTAGAGCCGCACCCGGAGAAGCGCGAGCGCTTGCTGACGATCGGCGACGACCGCTGACAGCTAGCAAACGCCGGGAACAGCCGGAGACCCGCTTCCGCCCGCCAGGGGTCATCGCGCGCCGCCCCGGCGTCGCACCCTGTGCCACGGATCGGAGCGCCAGAGACGAAGAGGCCGACGCTCGCTTTCGCCATTCCGGCAGCTTCGCGCCGGACGCTTCCTATCAACGGGATCCAGGCGCGCGGGCAGCTCGGCGCTCACGACAGAGGCGACATTGCGATCGTCCTGGTCGGGCTCTGCGCGAGCCGCGGCGCGCTATCGGATTCGCCCAGCGGCAGTCGTCAGACCCGCCCCGGCGGGACGACTGCTTTGCCACGAGACGAGTGGCCGAGGGCCGAATCATGTGAGTCGGTCCACGACCACGCGACTAAGGCCTGTGAGATGCCCGGATCTGGCGATTTGCAGGACGCTGTCGACCTCGCTCAAGAGGCCTCCGTTCGTCTGGATCCAGAACTTCCGCGTTTCGTCGGGCTAAGAGCCCGGCTGTGAGCTAGGCGGGAACGTCGTGCTGCCCCGTCTCCGTCCGCGAGGCTGGTTCTTCGCAGCAGTTGCGGAAGTCTCGTCGACGGCGCTGGGGCTGTCGTTCCGGTGCTAGCAGCCGACTGCTTCTGGCTAGGATCGCTGCAGGGTGGGAGTGCTGCTTCGAACGGAGCATCTCGATGGAGCGGCTCGGCGTTTCGGCGCGGGGCCCCGAGGCGCTGGCACCGCTCGGCATCGGTGCCGCGACCGTCGCGGCAACCGTGCGGGAGCTGCTCGGCGGACGGATAGTCTGGTGGCGCTCATGCGCCGGCGATTCCTCCTGTCCCTCGTCATGGCTGTGGCGCTGACGGTTCAGGCGGTTCTCGGGGCGTACGCGGCCGCCGCGATCCCGGCGTGGACGACGTACCGCCACGACGCGGCCCGCAGCGGGATGGACCCTGACAGCACGAGCCCGGTGACGCCATCGCAGGCGTGGCAGACAACCGCGCTCGATGGTGAGGTGTACGGGCAGCCGCTCGTTTACGGCTCGTACGTGTACGTTGCGACCGAGAACGACTCCGTCTACAAGCTCGACGCGGCGACCGGTGCGGTGGTGTGGTCGGAGCACCTCGCGACGCCGGAGCCCTCGTCGGTGGCACCGTGCGGCGACATCTCCCCTTCGATCGGCGTCACGAGCACACCGGTCATCGACCCCGCCACTGATCGCATCTATGTCGTCGGCGCGGTCTCGGCCTCAGGGGCCGTCCATCACGAGCTGTTCGCGGTCGACCTGAGCTCGGGGCAGCCGGTCGCGGGCTTCCCGATCATGGCTGACCCGCTCTACCCGAGCGGCGGCGCCGCGGTGAACCAGCTCCAGCGCGCGGGACTTGCGCTCGACGGCGGGCGGATCCTGATCGGCTACGGCGGCAACGCCGGCGACTGCAGCACGTACTGGGGCTGGCTCGTGTCGGCTCCGATCGACGGCACGACCGGGCTCAGCTCCTTCCAGGTCGATGCCAGCCACACCGAAGGCGCGATCTGGGCCGCGGGCAACGCTCCCGCCGTCGACGCCGCCGGCAATGCGTTCGTCGCCACCGGGAACGGCAACGGCAACTCGAGCTCCGACCCCGAGTACGGCGACTCGGTGGTGAAGCTGAACGCTTCAGCCTCCCCACTGGACTGGTGGGCGCCACCCAATTGGCAGTCGCTGGACTCCTCCGACGCCGATCTCGGCTCGAGCATGCCGAGCCTGCTGCCCGGCGGCTTCCTGTTTCAGTCCGGCAAGGACGGCAATGGCTACCTGCTGAACGGCGCTGGCCTCGGGCACGTCAGCTCGGCGGCCGCCGAGGCGTCCGGGTTCTGCTCGGGCGGGAGCTTCGGCGGGTCGGTATATGACCCCGCGAGCTCGACCATCTACGCCGCGTGCGCCGGTGGCCTGAGGGCGCTGTCGCTCGGCTCGGGATCGCCACCGTCGCTCGCGCCCAAGGCCGGCTTCTCGGCGCCCTCGAGCGCAACAGGACCACCGATGATCGCCGCGGGGCTCGTGTGGGTGACGAATTACTCGAGCGGCACCCTCTACGGGCTCGATCCGACCTCCGGCACGACGAGAAGCCGCTTCCCGATCCCGGAGAACGGGTCCAACGTCAACCACTTCGCCAGCCCGAGCGCCGGCGGCGGGAGGCTGTTCGTCGCGAGCGGCGACCAGGTGACTGCGTACACAATTGCCCAGCCGCCGGCCTCGGCTCCGACGACCACGACACTGGTCTCGTCAGCCAACTCGGTTCCCGCGGGGACTGTCGTGTCGTTGACTGCGGCAGTCGCCCCGACGCCTGATGGCGCTACCGTCACATTCACCGATGGCGGCGCGCCGATCTTGGGCTGCTCCGGCATTGCCGTGTCGGCCGCGACGGCCGGCCAGGCCGTCTGCCACACGGCGTTCGCGCGGGCAGGGGCGCACAACCTCGCCGCGTCCTACTCCGGAGATGCCTTCTACGCCGCGTCGGCCTCGGCTGTGCTTGCCGAGTCCGTCACGAGCGGGACAGGGAGCGGCGGGGGCGGCGGCTCGTCCGGCGGCGGTCCGCACTCCCCTGTCATCTCCCACGCCTCGATCTCTCCACGCCGCTTCACGGCCACGCGCGCCGCCACGCTGCGACTGACCCTGAGCGAGGCCGCGACGCTCACTGTCGCCATCACCGAGCTGCGCCACGGCCACGTGGTGGGTCACCGCTGCTCATCAAAGGTGCACAGAGGCAAGTCCTGCGCTGTGCGGATGACTCTCGTGCGGCTCCACTTCCACGCTCGAGCGGGCCGGAAGGCGTTCGAGCTGTCGCTCCGCCAGCACGCGGCCGGCCGCTACACGGCGTTCATCTACGCAACCGACCACGCGGGCCGCCGCTCGCGCACGATCCGGATCACGTTCACGATCGTCCGCGCGCAGCGGTAGCCGATCCGGAGCTCAAGCCTCTGAAAACCCTGACGCCAGCTCCGATGCGCTCGCGCCCAGCCCAGCGCCTTAACCCTCGACCGAAGCCCGAGCTGGTTGGGCGGGACAACGGGCAGTGGCACCGAACAGGCATCCCAGAGTCCCTAGCGAAAGTCCTGGATCTTGTCGGGCGATGGTCCGTCGCTCAGGATCGCGACGGTCCACTTTGCGCGGAAACCGGCACGCTCGCTTTTGCGGGGCTTTTGTGTTTGCGTGATCGGATGAACCGAGCTCTGGAGTGGGCCAGAGAGGTAGCGCGGCCCAGAGCGTGGCCCAGCGACGCACTTTGGGACGTCCGGCTGCCGAGTGTCGGCCCCGCCTGTAGCGCGCCGTGCTACCCTGAGCTACATGACGCAGCCCCTCAGCCTTCGTTTGCCTGACGCGACTGTCGAACGGCTCGGCGCCCGCGCGCGCAGCCGGAGCGTCCCGCCGCGGACCCTCGCGCAACGCTACGTCGAGGAAGGGCTTCGTACCGACGAGCACCCGCTGATCCGTTTCGCCGACGGCCCGGCCGGACGACGCGCCCGCCTCCAGGCCACCGGGCTCGATGTCTGGGAGACGATCGCGGTCGTGCGCGACAACGACGGCGACGAGCGGGCCGCGGCCGACTACCTGGAGATCCCGCTGGGTCTGATTCAGGCCGCCGTCGCCTACTACGGCGCCTACCCGAGCGACATCGACGAGTGGATCGAGCTCAATGCCCGCGAGAGCGAGTCCGCACACGCGGCCTGGCTTGCTGGGCAGGCCGCGCTCCAACGTTGAAGCTGCTGCTCGACGAGATGCTCTCTCCCGCGATCGCGGCCGCTCTGCGGTCTCGCGGACACGACGCAGTCGCCATCAAGGAGCATCCAGAGTGGCACGCGGCAAGCGATCCCCATGTGGTCTCGCTCGCGCGAGCAGAGCGGCGGGCGATCGTGACCAACAATGTCCCTGACTTCCGTCCCCTGCACGCCGAGCTGGTCGCTGCCGGAGGCGAGAGCCACGCGGGGATGGTGTTCGTGTCCGCCAACGTGCCCCGGACGAAGGCCGCGATCGGCCAGCTCGTCGCGGCGCTCGAGGCCAAGCTCGCCGAGTACCCGAGCGATGAGGACCTCGCAAATGGGGAAACATGGATCTAGGGACCCGCACGGCGCACGGGCGGCGTCTCAGGACGGACTTCTGAGGTCCGCGGGACCCCCCAGCAGCCGGTCTGCGCCGGCGCTCGCGAGCAGCTCGTCGAAGGCCAGGTGCACCTTCTTGCGGCTGACCCGCTTCTGGACCTGAGCGTAGATCTCAAGCGTCGACTTGGAGTCGAGGTGGCCGGCCTGGTCCATCACGTACGGGAGCGGGGCGCCGGACTCGAGCATCGGGTTGATGTACGTCCGCCGCAGCGCGTGCGGCGTGATCTTCGGCAGCGGCGGAAGACCGCGGGCGGCTCTGATCTCGTGCAGCCGCCTGACGACCGGCGCGAGGACCCGCTCGCGAACGCTGTCCTTGTCCCGCGAGCGGCCGGCGGCGGTGGGGAATACGAACGCGTCGACGCCGTCCGGCGTGGACTGCGCCCGCCAGCTCAGCAGCTCGTCGACCCAGGTCGAGGCTGAGGTCGACCTCCCGGACACCGGCGTCCGTCTTCGACTGCTCGACCACGAGCCGCTGGTGGTGGACGTCGACCGAACGCCAGCGCAGCTGGCACACCTCGCTCACCCGGAGCCCGGATTTCGCCATCACTGCGATCATCGGCTGCCTTCCGATCCTCCGATCGCTACGCGCAGCACTGTCGAGCTCCGCAGCTGCCGCGAGCAACTCAGCGAGCTCGTCGGCTTCGAGAAACCGTCGCGTCGGCCGCGCGGCTTTGAGCCGCCGGCGTTTTCCGCGCGCCGGGTTGCTGGGGAACAGCTCATACTCGACCGCCGCGTCGAGGATGTTCGCCAGGAGCACGAGCGTCTTGTTGATCGACTCGTTGCTGAGCGCGGCGCTGCCCTCGCCAATCGCACAACGGCTCCCCCGCTGCAGCGACCCCGCGGATTCGTTCGCGTTCCGCCACCTTCTCGTTGCGGTACTCGTCGACTAGAGCGACGGTGATCTCAGGCACGCGGAAATCGGCGAAGAACGGCAGCAGGTGCTTGCGAAGGCGCCACTCGTAGTCGGCCTGCGTCGTCGGGCGCAGCTCGGCCCGGCGCGCCGTCCACGAGCGCGATGCGAACTCGTGGAACGTCTGGTCGGCGTCGCCGAGGCCCTTTGCGGTCGGTGGCTTCCAGACACCGACCTCGATCTCCGCGAGCACCCTCTCGAGCATGCGCTCGGCCTTGCGCGGCGTCCAGCCGTCCGTGTCGTGCCGAGGGTCAGCGTCTCGCGCCGCCCGTAGGCCCTCACGCGGAGGCTGTAGGTGACCTGGCCGTCCCTACGCTCGTGCATCCGGATCTCTCCGCGCGCCCGCTTCTCCATGGAATGCCAGCCTTGCTATTGGCGTCACAAGCACGACTGCGCCAAGGAGACCTGCCCCG
>OCTA010005258.1_pt1 | contig 11225 bp, 9 predicted proteins | sample 1538991 | NCBI WGS metagenome assembly OCTA01 (sample SAMEA3539302, study PRJEB22396) | soil metagenome | biome: tundra; feature: field; material: soil | place: USA | collected 2010-05 | depth 0.15 m | reverse complement strand
ATCGTCCTGCTGATCGTGCTGCTGGTCTCGGGGGGAGGCGGGCATGATCGTAGGCCGCAGGCCGCAGGCCGATCGCGAGCCATTGCGAGGAGCCGAGCAACTGACATGCCGATGACCTACGTCACGTTCTCGCGCCGTTCAGCCACGCCCAACCTTCCACCCGAGCCCGCTGCATCGTTCACGCATCGGGTGTTGCTCCAGCGCCACGCTCCCCCGCGTGGCGCTCGGAGAACCCCCGGTGACCCCCCTCCACACCGGGTCGACCCGGGTGCCGCGGCTCGACCATCGTCGGCCGCGGCACCCGCGCGGCGTTCCGGGCAGGGCGCGCCACACGCCCCGGGGAGGCTGACGGCTTGGCGTCTGAGCTAGCCGCGCCACGGCCGGCGCGTGGCGCCGCGGCACACCAGCGGCTGGGAGTGACGCTCTGGCGCTCGCGGATGCTTCACGCCACGCGCCCGGACAGGCTCGCCCGGACACTCGCAGTGCTGCGCCGCTGGGGGCTGACGCCGGCGGGGGCGTGCGCCGTCGCGGCGATCCGCCACCCGGATCGGGCGGCGGTCGTGGACGCGCGCGGAGCGGTGAGCTTCGGCCAGCTGCAGCACCGCACGAACGCGCTGGCGCGCGCGCTGCGCAAGGCCGGGGTCGCCGAGGACAACACGGTGGCGGTGATGTGCGCCAACCACCGCGGGTTCATCAAGGCGCCCTACCCGTACGGCGGGGAGTTGGTCTCCCAGTTTCTGTTTGCGCGCGGCGCGAGCTCGCGCGCGCCGATCGGCGGGTAGCGACGAAGTCGATGGAGTCTGGCTTGTCCAACGAAAGAGGAGTGACGCCGATGCGCAGAGCGTTCAAATGTCTCGCGGTGCTGAGCGTGGCGGTGGTCGCGCTCCCTGGTGTCGCGACAGCGCTGCCGAGCGTGAAAGTGAAGGGCAGCGCGGTTCCGATTCCGGGGTTCCCGCACACCGGCAACATCCTCGGGGCGGGCGCTGCGGTGCGAGCGCAGGTGAGCATCTCCGGGACGGAATACGGTGGCTTCCCGCCGCCGCTGATCGGGATCACCGCGTTCCTGCCGGTCGGGGTGCATCTGCACCCGCAGGGCTTCCCGACGTGCCCGCTGAAAACGATCGTCGAAGAACGCGAACCGCAGCGCTGCCCGAAGGGTTCGGCGGCGGGACCGGTCGGCAAAGCGTATGGCGTCGTGGCGTTCGGCAAGGAACGGGTGCATGAGACGGCAGAAATCTCGTCGTTCTTCGCGCCCGGCGGCGGGCTTGAGTTCTTCACCGAGGGGCATTCGCCGGTGTCGCTTGAAATCCCGACGACGGCGCATGTCACGCACCTGAACGGCGGCGGCGGCTTCGGGCCGGAGCTGATCGCCCAGGTGCCGCTCGTCGAAACGGTGCCGGGAGCTCCCGACGCGTCGGTCGAAGCGATCGACATAACGCTCGGAGCGGCGTACAGGAAGAACGGCAAGACCGTCTACTACGGCAGGGTGCCGAAGAGCTGTCCTAAGGGCGGCTTCCGGGTGCGCTCGGATCTGACGTTCGCCGAAAACGGCAACGAATCTAAACCGGAGACCGTGACCGTGAACTTCAGGGCGCCGTGCCCCAAGCGGTAGGCGGCGGCAGGTCGTCGCGCCCGTCGGTCTGCTCAGACCCGCCTGGTACGTGAGACGCCGCGCTCGCCACGCTTCCCGGCGCGCTCACCCACCGGGCGGTCGGCCCCGCCTCCGAGCCCCCGGTCGAGCTCCTTGCCGAAGGCCACCTCGACGGCCTTGGTCATCGTGGGCTGGAAGCTCGCGGTGAGTGCCTCGGAGGCGAGGGGCCGCAGCTGATCGAGTGCCGCTCGCACCTGTGGCCAGTCGGACTCGGGCCGACCGGCATCGTCGAAGGGCTTCCAGATGAACTCCAGGAACATCTGCACGAAGGTCTGTGCGATGCGGTGGGTGTTGCGCCTGAGTTTGTCCGTCATGTCGAGGGCGGCGTCGAAGGGGACGCCGAGGCCGACCAGTCGCTCGGCGGCGGCCAGCAGGGTTGGGCTGGGAACTTCGAAGCCGCTCTCTCCGATCGAGATCAGCAGGCCGAGCTTCTCGGCCTTGGCGATGAGCTCCGGATCGACCTCGCCGCCGAGGCGCTCGAGCAGGTCGGCGTGCTCGACGATCTCGGGTGCCTCGGTCTCGAAGGGGGCCATCAGGGAGCGGGTGAAGCCGAGGATCTCCTCCCCGGCGCCGCGAGCTTCCTGAAGCACATGGGCGATAGCGGCGAGGTTGAACCCCTGGGCCTGCATCTCGCGGATCAACTGCAGCCGCGCCAGGTGCTCGGTGCCGTAGTAGCCGACCCTGCCCTGCACCTCCGGTGCAGGGATCAGTCCGCGCGACTGGTAGCTGCGCACGTTGCGCACGGTCAGCCCGGCCGTCTGGGCGAGCTCATCGATCGTCAGCCGCTGCTCGGTCTGGGCTCTCGCCATGGCCGAAGCATATCCCGGTCAACGGTACATGGATCTATGTGACATCGATCTGTGATACAAGTGCATAGGGACAGCTTTGGGTCCCGAGTCGCTCTTCGGCGATCACGACCCAGGAGGTGGTGATGGGCAAGCGGCGTGAGCCGGCTCCCACCGTGCCGCGGTGGCGATCGTGGTCGACCCTGGTCGCCTGGGGCGTGGCGATCGCCGCGCTCACGTTCCTCGGCAGGGGCCTGGAGGGCCGGCTTGCGCCGATGTCCCTGGAGGTGCCCGGCACGCCCTCCTCGCGGGCCGAAGCGATGCTCACCGCCAAGTTCGGCAACACGATCCCGATCGCCGTGTTGCTGCGCGGCCCACCCGCACTGCTCGACCGCCAGGGGCAGCGGCTGGTGGCGGCGCTGCGGCAGATCAGGCAGGTCCAGGTGCTCTCGCCCTGGGACCGCTCGACCAAGGTGGGCTCGCTGCGCCCGGGTCCAGGGGCCGCGTTCGTCCTCGTGACCTACGTACGGCCCGTGAGCCGGGAGATGGCGGTGGTGCCGAGCACCGAAGCCGTGATCGCCCGCACCGTCGGGCTCCCGGTGCACAGCTACCTGACCGGCGTCGCGGTGATCGGGCGTTCGCTTCAGAACGCCACGATCGCGGACACCGAGCGGGCCGAGATGATCGCGCTGCCGATCCTGATCCTCGTGCTGCTGCTCGTGTTCGGATCGCCGGTGGCCGCCGCGGTGCCCCTCGCGATGGGGGCCGCCACGGTGACGGCCGGGCACGGGCTGCTGTGGCTGGCGAGCTTCGTCACGCCGGTCAACTCGCTGGGAGTCGCGATCGCCGCGATGATGAGCCTCGCGCTCGGAGTCGACTATGCGCTGCTGATGGTCTCGCGCGTGCGCCAAGAGCTGGCCGGCGGCTGCGATCATCAGACGGCGGTCGCGGTCGCGTCCTCCTCAGCCGGGCGAACGATCGCCGCGGCGGGGGGGACGCTGGCGCTGACGATGCTCGCCGCGAGCGCAGTAGCGACGCCCGGGCTGCTCGGCCCTGTGGCGATCGGAGTCGTCATCTCGGGCATTCTGAGCGTCGCGCTGGCGCTGAGCGCGATGCCCGCTCTTCTGCGCCTCCTCGGCCCCCGTCTGGACCGCTGGGAGATACGGCTGTCCCGCTCTCACGCCGCCGGGCGCCGCACGCGAGCGGGAGTCTTGGCGGAACGGCTGATCGCGCACCCTGCCATCACCGTTCCGCTGATCCTCGCCGGGATGCTGGCGCTCGCGGCCCCCGCTGGCGCGCTGCGCATGGGCCCGCCGGACGCATCGGAGCTTCCCGCCTCCAGTCCGGCGCGCATCGCGGTGGGAATGGTGGAACGCACGATCGGCCCGGGGTGGTCGGCACCGTTCGTGATCGTCGCGAGCGCCGACCGCGGCGCGATCACCACACCCCAGCGCCTGCGGGCCCTGATGCACTGGCAGGAATCGATTGCCCGCGAACCCGATGTGGCCGCGGTGCTCGGCCCGGCATCGGTCGCCGGCGCGCAACGGAAGCTCTCCGAAGCCCACGCCGCGCTCGCATCCGCGCCGAAGCGACTGGAAGGCGCCCAGCGCGGGATCAAGGGCCTGCGCTCGGGACTGAGCCGCGCAAGCGACGGCGCCGCGCAACTACGAGGCGGCCTCGCCTCGGCCGCCGCCGGCGCGAGATCGCTTGGTGGCGGCGCCGAACACGCCGAGAGTGGCGCCGGGCGGCTGGCCGTTCAGACGGGCAAAGCCGAGAATGGCGCCAAGCGACTGGCGGGCGAGACGGGCCGCGCCCACGCAGGCGCAAGGCGACTCGCAACCGAAACGGGCCGCGCCCACGCAGGCGCAAGGCGACTCGCAACCGAAACGAGCCGCGCCGGTGACGGCGCCAAGCGGCTGCAGACGGGCATCGCCCAGGCGGCGAGCGGATCGGCCGCGCTTGCGGGCGGGCTCGACGAAGCCGCCGCTGGCGCCGAACGTCTCGCGACCTCCGACGCTCAGCTCACGGTGGGCGCGGCGCAGCTCGCGGGCGGCATGGACACGCTCGATGACACCGTGCATGCGCTCCTTCGGCCGATCGACCTGCTCGCCGAACACCTTCAACTCTGGGCTGGCTGGATCTCGTCCTTGCGTGGATCCGAGCAGCAGCTGCGCACCCGGTTGAGCGAGGCAATCCACGAACTCGACGCGATGACCGCCGGACGCGGCGACCCGCGCTATCCGGCGCTCGCGCAGGACCTTGCGCTCATCACGCAGCTGACCGAACAGAACGGCCCTCCACAGCTTGCCCGCATTCAGCAGCAGCTGGCCCAGGGCCTGGAATGGCTCGCGGATCTCCCGGCGGGGCTCTCACAGCTCACCGCGGGCCTGGACCGACTCCGCTCCGGCGCCGACCGGCTCGCCACCGGCACGAGGGAATCAGAAGAAGGAGCTCTCGGGCTCGACTCCGCCCTGCATCGCCTCGCCACGGGCGGACACACCCTCTCAGGCGGGCTCGCCGGGCTGAGCAGCGGCGCGGGCCAGCTGACGAACGGGCTCGGCACGCTCACAAACGGCAACGCACGGCTCGCCAACGGGCTCGGCAAGCTCGCTGCCGGCAACGGACGGCTCGCCAACGGGCTCGGCAGGCTCACAAACGGCAACGCGCGGCTCGCCGGCGGGCTCGGCAAGCTCGCTGCCGGCGACGCACAGCTCGCGGGCGGGCTGGGAACCGTCGCTGCGGGCAACGCACAGCTGGCCGGCGGACTCTCCGCCGGTGACGGCCGCGCCGGGGCGCTCGCCGCCGGCCTCCACGGCACGCAACGGCCGCTGCAGAGCTACGCCACGATGCTGCACGGCTACCAGCAGGACTCGCGGCTGCTGCACGCCGAAGCGCCGAACGCGCTGGACTCCGGCTACCTCGTCCTGACCGCGCTCGATGGCACCGTCTCGCCCCAGCGCGAACAGGTCGCCCAGCTCGTCAACGTCGATTCGGGCGGCCAGGCCGCGCGCATGATGGTGATCGCCTCGAGCGCGCCCGACTCGCCAGCGACCGCGGCGCTCAGCCGCAGGCTGCAGCGCGCGCTGCCATCGCTCGCTGCGGCGACCGGGAGCAGGATCGAGATCGGCCAGGGAGCGCAGTATCTGCTCGACTACGCGAACGCCAACACCGCACGCGTCCCGTGGCTGGTGCTCGCGCTCGCGATCGTCGCGGTGCTCACGCTGATCGTGGTGCTAAGGGCGCTGCTGCTGCCGCTGATCGCCGTCGCGCTGAACCTCGCCACGATCGCCGTCGCGCTCGGAGCCTTGGAGCTGCTCACCGAGCTGCACGTCCTCGGCGGACCGGGGTACATCGACGCGGCCTCGGGCGCGGGCATCATCTCGATCATGTTCGTCCTGTCGATCGACTACGAGGTCTTCCTGCTGACGCGCATGCGCGAGCAGTGGGCGGCGGAGGGCGACTCCGAGGGCGCGATCTCCTACGGGCTGCGGCACACGGCGGGCATCATCACTGGCTCCGCGGCGATCATGACGGCCGTCTTCCTCGCGTTCGCCGCAGCCGACGTCATCCCACTGCGCCAGTTCGGCGTCGGGCTGACGATTGCGGTGCTGCTCGACGCGACGATCGTACGCCTGGTGTTGCTGCCGGCGATCATGCGCGTCGCGGGCCCGCGCATATGGTGGCTGCCGAGCTGGCTCGACGCCCGGCTTCCCGCCTTCGAGTGAACGCGAACGGACTCTGTGAACCGACCCGCCAGGGCGTCTGGGCTCAGCTCCCCCGCAGGTCCTCGACGGTGCATGGCACATCTCGATCGAGAATCGCGGGGTCACCGGTGAGGAGCGTCAGGTTGCGAGCACAGGCGGTGGCGATCGCGAAGCAGTCGCCAAGCGCGACCGGGGTGCTCGCCTTCACGCGGGCTGTCTCGATCATCAGCTCGGCGAACGGCGCGGGCGTTGCGCGGAACGCGCTCGGTGAGGCCCCAGATCTCGCGTCCTTCTAGCCCGCGGATCGCAGCCTCAATCAGCGTCGCTGCAGCCTGCGTCTGCCGAGGCCGCGTACCTGCTCGAGGCTGCCGAGCCCGTACCTGGTCTTGATCTCTGCGAGTGTCGCGTCGGGCGTGAAGGTGCCCAGCTCGGGATAGGTCTCGGCGAGGGTGCACATCCTGCTCGCCAAGGTCGGCGCTCGGGTAGGCGCGTCGCTGTTGTGGGCCCGGATGTCCAAGCGCGTCTCTGCCATGTTCTCCCCCTTCTTGGTTCGTCGGTCCCCAGGCGAAGGTGCCCGGGGTTTACGTGCGGCTGGCCCTCCCGGGCTGCGCGCGGACGTCGCCGCCGGCCTGCGTGCCCGCGATAGCCCCGAGCGCAGCTGGACAGGCGCGAGTCGCCAATGAACGTTCGTACTGACGCTACAATCGCGCCCGGATGCCTTCTCTTTCAGAGGCGGGACGCGGCCAACGCCACGCCGAAGTAAACGTCTACGCTGCATTTTGCCTGCTTGCGTCGCGTGGCCCGCTCGGGCCGCGGTCTGACGCGTGATGTTCATGGGCTCGACAGCAGATTCCCCGGCGGGCCCCGCCGGCGCCGCGGAGCCCATCCGCCGCCCGCCGGCGGTTCCCCTCCCGCGCCCGCTGCAGATGCTCCGTTTCAGCCGCCGCCAGATCGAGTTCGTGTTCCGTGCCCGCCGCGAGCTCGGCGAGGTCTTCGAGATGCAGGCCGGGATCTCGGGCGGGACGATCGTCAGCTGCCATCCGGACCATGCTCGCTCGTTGTTCACCGCGAAACCGGAGCTTGTGCCGTCGCTGACGGCGGAGTCGCCGCTGCGCCCGATCGTCGGCCCGGCCTCGGTGCTCACGGCCAACGGCGAGAGCCATCTGCGCCAGCGCAAGCTGCTGCTTCCGGCGTTCCATGGCGATGCGGTCGAACGCTACACACAGATGATCGGCGAGGTCACCGAACGCGAGATCGACACCTGGCCGCTGGACCAGTCGTTCGCGCTCGCGCCCCGCATGCAGGCGATCACGCTCGAGGTGATCATGTCCGGGATCTTCGGCGTGCAGGGGCAGCCGGCGCCGGGCAGCGCGGAGCACCGGCTGCGCTCGGCCGTGAAGTACCTGACGGCGGCCTCGACATCGCCGCTCGCCAAGCTCGGCGCGCTCGCCAACACGGGCCGCGCGGAGCCCATCGGGCTCATGCGGGCGGGTGTGAGCCTGCTTGACCGCGCCACCTATCCAGTCATCGAGGCGCGCCGGCGCGCCTCGGATCTCGCCGAGCGCGAGGACATCCTCTCGATGCTGTTGGCGGCCAGGACCGAGGATGACGAGATGCTCTCAGACGGCGAGCTGCGGGATGAGCTGCTGACGCTGCTGCTGGCGGGTTTTGAGACGACCGCGAACTCCCTGGCGTGGACGTGGGAGCGCCTCCTCCGGACCCCGGCTGCCCACGAGAGGCTCCTCGAGTCCGTGCGCTGCGGCGAGAACGCGAGCGAGCACGTCGAGGCTGCCATCGTCGAGGGCATGCGCTGCCGCCCTGTCGTTCCGATCATCGGCCGGCGCGTGACGGTCCCCTGGCGGCTCGGAGAGTACGTGCTGCCTGCCGGAAGCGCGATCAGCATCAGCATCCTGCTCCTCCATCACCGCGAGGACCTCTACCCCGACCCCTTCGCGTTCCGGCCTGAGCGCTGGGCCGATCGGAAGCCGGGCACCTATGAGTGGATCCCGTTTGGCGGCGGTACTCGCCGGTGCCTCGGCGCGACGCTCGCGATGGCCGAGCAGCGTGTCGTGCTCGCCGCGATGGCCCGCCGGCTCGACCTCCAGGCCGAGGAGCCCGAGCCCGAGCACGCCCTGCACCGCAACGTCACGATGATCCCCTCACGCGGGGCTCGGGCGACGCTCAGGGCACGGCACTCCTGAAGCGTGCATTGAGCACGCGCCGTGGCCACACGCCGGATCTAGGCTGCGGGCACCCGCGTGCCTCGGGAGGATTGCCCGAGACGCTGGAGCTCGCTCACCGTGAACAGCGAGCGCATCTCGAGACCTGCCCGCCTGAGGTTCGCGGCGCCGCCGGCCTCCCGGTCGATGACGCACAGCACCGCGACGATGCTCGCGCCCTGCTGGCGAAGCTTGCGGCTGGACTCGATGACTCCTGCGCCGGAGGTGATGACGTCCTCGATGATCGCCAGTCGAGCTCCGGCCACGGCGCCGCCCTCGGCGAGCTGGCGCGTTCCATGGCGCTTGGCGTGCTTGCGCACGAACAGCGTCCGTAGCCCGGATACCTGCGAGCAGACCGTCGCGAGCGGCACGCCGCCGAGCTCGAGACCCGCGAGTGCGTCGACCCTTGCGGGAAGCATGGACACCAGTTCCTGAGCGATCTGGTGCAACAGCCGCGGGTCTGACTCGAACCGGTACTTGTCGAGGTACTCGCCGCTGAGCTCCCCCGAGCGCAGCTGGAACTGGCCGGTCAGGTGTGCGCGCCCGGAGATGCGCTCGGCGATCGATAGCCGCCGCTGGTCAAACGGATCGCTCACGCGTGCGTGCAACCCCAAACCATTCGTTTATGCTATCCCACAGCTCCCAGACACTTGTTAGGCCGACATGGAGCAAGCACTCCTTATTATGAGCCCGAACGACCTCGTGCAAGGCATCAGCTGACGTGGCTTCTCGCGATGCGCTAGCGTGAATGGCAACGTTTATTTGGCTGGCTTCGCCGGCCGCACCATGAGCGAGCACCTGACAGCCCTTGACGCCACCTTCCTCGAGCTCGAGGAGGCGGATGAGAGCGCGCATATGCACATCGGCCTCATCATGGTCTTCGATCCTCGGCCGGACGGTCGCCCGCCCTCCCGCGAGGAGCTGTGCCAGCACCTCGCGAGCCGCCTGAGGCAGCTGCCGCGCTACCGACAGCGCCTGTCGGAGCCCCACACCGGCGGGCTGTCGTGGCCTGAATGGGAGGACGATCCGGCGTTCGACCTGGGCAAGCATGTCGCCCGTGCGGCACTCCCGGCACCGGGGGGCCATGAGGAGATGATGGAGTGGGCATCGGGCTTCTTCTCGCAGCGCCTGGATCGCCATCGACCGCTGTGGGAGATGGCGATCGTGGAGGGGCTCGCCGGCGGTCGCTGGGCACTGGCGACCAAGACGCACCACTGCATGGTCGACGGTGTCGGCGCGATCGACATCGGCCACCTGCTGCTCGACACCACGCCGGACGCGCTGAGCACACCGGACGCCACACCGGACGCGGTGCCCGGCGCTCCGCCGCCGCTCTCCGCGGGCCCGCTCGCTCGCCTGGCGCGCGCCTGGGCAGGGCTGCTGCCGGCCGAGACGATGCTCCACGCGGCCCAGATGGGAGCCCACGGCATGCTTCACCCGCGCGAGGCGCTGCACAGCGCGCGATCGGCGCTCGACATCATCGTGCGCGAGGAGCTGCGCGCGGCGCCGCGCACGAGCCTGAACGGGCCGATCGGCACGCGGCGTCGTTTCGAGGTCGTGCGCGTCCCTCTCGCGGACCTAAAGGAGATCAAGAGCTCTCTCGGCGGCACGATCAACGACGTGGTGCTGGCCCTCACCGCAAGCGGACTGAGGGCGCTACTCGTCTCCCGTGGCGAGGCACTGCCGCCGGGGGGGCTGCGAGCGATGGTTCGGATGAACGTCCGCGCCGCGAGTGAGCACCTCGCGCTGGGGAACCGGATCTCTTCGCTCTTCGTCGAGCTGCCCGTGGCGCAGGACGATCCCGTGCGGCGCTACCGCGAAACGGTTGCCCTCTCGCAGGCGCTGAAATCCGGCGGAGGACAGGCGGACGGCACGACTGCCGTGATCGAGCTCGCGGGACTGGCGCCACCGGTGATCCATGCCACGATCGCGCAGGCGCTCTACGCCACGCGCCTGTTCAACGTGACGGTCACCAACGTGCCCGGCCCGCAGCAGACGCTGTACGCCTTCGGGACGGCGCTGCGCGAGGCTTATCCGCTTGTGACGCTCGCCGCCGAGCACACCGTCGGGGATGCCGCGGCGAGCTATGACGGCAGCGTGTTCTTCGGCGTGGTCGCCGATCGCGACACGGTACCCGACCTCGATGTGTTGCTGAGCACCCTCGGCGCCTCGGTCGAGGAGCTGCGCTCTGCCGCCCGCACCGAGCAAGCGGTCCCTGCGAACGCCGCTCCTCGGCGCTCGCGCCGGGCACCTGCCGCTGGCACGGCCTGAGGTCATCCAGGCGTGGTTCAGGGTGCCGTCAACCCTCGCGCGGTCCCCGCGAGCGCCAACGGCCGCACGAGCACCGCCCAGGGCCGCGCCGCGGCCCTGGAGACCAGGACCGGGCGCGCGAAGAGCACCAAGGCTCGCCCCACGACGACGACGACGGCTCGCCCGGCGAAGGGTCGCGCGGGCGCGAAGCCGGCCCGCGCGGCGGCAGCCACGCGCACCAGGAACTAGCCGATGCCGTCTCGTCCTCGCCTCGATCTCGATCTCTACAACGTCCTGCTTGGGTTCGGCTGGCTACGCGAGCGCGTCGATCTCGTTCGCGCGACGGTGGACCCGGGATTCCTGCTCCGCGCCCGGCGGGCGCTGCTGCCGATTCCCGGCATCGATCGTCCTGCCCGCCCACAGGCGGACGTGCTGGGGCCGTGCCGCCAGCGGCCGATCGAGTCTCTGGCAGCAGCGCGGATAGCGCTGATCGCCGGAGGCGGAGCCGGGGCGTGCGTATCGCTGATCGGCGTGCGGCGGGCGTTTGAAGAGGCGGAGGTGGAGCCCGCGCTGATCTCAGCATGCTCGGGCGGTGCGATCTGGGGATCGATGTGGG
>OCTA010005257.1_pt1 | contig 11226 bp, 12 predicted proteins | sample 1538991 | NCBI WGS metagenome assembly OCTA01 (sample SAMEA3539302, study PRJEB22396) | soil metagenome | biome: tundra; feature: field; material: soil | place: USA | collected 2010-05 | depth 0.15 m | reverse complement strand
GATACGGCGACCACCGAGATCTACACTCTTTCCCTACACGACGCTCTTCCGATCTCAGCACATTCTCGGATCTCAGCCGGAGTATGACGGCCTGAGAATCGATCCCTGCATTCCTTCCGCGTGGAAAGAATTCAAAATGACGCGCATTTTTCGCGGAAAGAAACTAACTATAGAAGTTAAAAATCCGGCAGGAGCGCAAAAAGGCGTGAAAAAGCTGGTTCTCAACGGGAGACAGTTGGAGGATAACTTGATTCCAGTGGAGATGCTGCTCGATGAAAACCAGGTGGAAGTGGAAATGGGGTAGGGCGGCGCAAGCTATCATCGGCCTTCCCAGCTTTTACGGTAGCGGCAACTGCGCGCGCATGGCGGTAACTTCGTCGTGGGTAGTATCGGCGGCTGTGCGGCGGTCGGGATAGACGTGTGGCTCGCCAAAACTTACCTTCGCTGAGAAGCCGGGTGTGTTCAGCGTCATCAGCAGGTGAGTGATAAAGAGCGTGTCATCTCCCCAGCAGAGCTTCGCCTCCGGGGTGCCGTCCTCGATGATGTAGCGCACGGCGGCGGCCGTAATCTGCGCTCCGGCTGTGGTGGCTGGGTCGATCAGCCGGGAGTGGAAGCGGAGCACCTTGCTGCCGTCGGTGCTGGTGCCTTCGGGAAAGAGCAGCAGAGGCATCGGCAGCTTGAGCCGCTCGGTCATCTGCTCGCCCACCGCGTTGGCGCTGGCCAGGCTCGAGCGGTCGAGGAAGATGGTGCCACCCACGCGCGCCGCCTTGCCGAAGAATGGCCAGCCGCCGATCTCCACCTTGGCGACAAAGAAGCACGGCATGGCCGCCGAGAGGACGAGAATGTCGATGTAGCTGAGGTGGTTGGCGACCACTAACCCATGCGTGGGCGGAGTGCCTTCCACGTGATAGCGAATGCCCACGCCATTCAGAATGCCGAGGCAGGTCTGCTGCACCCACAGGGCGCGTTTTTCCATTGTAAGCGGGCCACGGAGCCGCAGAATCCAGAAGCGGACAATGGACAGGGCGAGAGCGAATCCCAGCGCCACAGCGCGCCGGAAGGCAAGAAAGCTCATGTGGTCAGCGGGGCCAGGAAGCGATTGCGCGCCGAGGACGAGAGCAATCGAAGATCGAGCAGAGTAAGGAAATCGATAGTGCCAAAATCCCGGTCCCATGCCGGCGGTCCGCAGATGCGCGCGCCGATGGCCAGATAGGTCTTCAGCAGCTTAGGCACCTTGAATGGAGATCGCAACGACAGGTCATCTGTTTGGGGCTGCAACTGTGTATGCCGGCCCTCTTGCTCGCTGGGACATATGTAAGCGGTGGCAGGCTCAGTCTCGAACTCCGGCGAAACCCTGTACTGCTCAAGCTGGCGATAAACCTGCCAACCCTCTGCCGGGTCTTTCGAAGTTAGTGATGAGCAACCGATCAGGTAACGCAATCCCATGTCGTTAGCATACTGTGCGATACCCCTCCACAGCAAGTTAAGCACCTCCGGCGTGCGATGCTCGCGATCAATCGAGGCGCGACCCAGCTCCAGAATGCCCGGCCGCAGCAGCTCATAGGAGGCGAAATTGAACTCCCGCTCAGAGTAGTAGCCCTGGTTGCGCAAGGCGGTCGCGCCGGACTGCATCCGGTAAGTACCGACGATGCGCCGGGAAGGGTTGCTCTCCTGCTTGTCCTCCACCAGCAGATGCTCGCAGAAGAGGTCGAAGTTGTCCGTATCGAGTCCGGTTTGGTACGAACTCGTAAGCCCCTCGTTAAGCTCGATATTGAAGACCCTGAAGCGCAACCGGCAGGCGGCCTCGCGATCCTCCGGGCTCTCGGCCAGCCGCAGCCGGTAGCGGCCCACCTCGGCGCGTATGCGCGGCCTGCGCGGCTCCAAAGGCCGGGGAGAAATGTATGTTGGAAAAGCAAGCTCCACCAGAGAGGTGGAAGCGGAGGATAACTTCAACGGAAGATTCTGACGAGCGTCGGCGATCACGAAAACAGTATCCGCCGGAAACTGTAAACGGAAAGTCAAAGCAATGCGAAGAACGTGCGAATATCATGCTCAGTCAGTAACTCGGCTGTAATACTACAAATCCATGAGTAGGAATACTCGCGTCAAACCCTAATTCGTGTACAGGCGCACATAATCGACCTGAATCTCCGAGGGGAAGACGGTGGTCGTGTCGGGAGAGCCGGGCCAACTGCCCCCAACCGCCAGATTCAGGAGGATAAACTCCGGACCTGAATCGAAGGGCCATGTGCCGGTCTGCGTGCTGGGAGTGAAGGTGGCGTAGATGCTGGACGGAGCGTCCACATAGTACTGAATCTGCCCCTTGCTCCAGATCATGCCGTAGGTGTGCCATGCGGCGGCGGAGAAGGCCGCCGGATGATACTGGATGCCGCCGTTCAAATTTGTCCCATGAATCGATCCCTGCACCCAGTCGTGGCCCTCGTTCTGCGGGTTGCTGCCGTTAATGTGCTCTATCACATCCAACTCGCCGCAGGCTGGCCAGTTGACTGTGGCGATGCTGTTGCCCAGCAGCCAGAAGGCGGGCCACATGCCCTGCGACTCGGGCAGCATCATGCGCGCCTCAATGCGGCCATACTGGAAGCTGAAGAGGCCCTGGGTCTTGAGCCGCGCCGAGGTGTAGACACCTGTCGAGGGCTGACGGGCCACGATGTGCAGGATGCCGCTCGGGTCCGTGTAGGCGTTGGGATTGGCAGGATTGCAGGGCGCGGCGGCCGAGCCCCAGGCACAATAGTTTTCCAGCTCCTGGTTGCCGAAGCCGTTGTTGCCGGTGTCGTAGGTCCAGACCAGCGGATTCGGCTGTGCGCTGGCGCTGGTCGCGTTGCTGAATTCGTCGCTCCACACCAGCGTTCCCGAAGGAATGTTGGGTGTGAAGGTTTGGAGGAGAGGGGCGCTGGATGCATAGCCCGGGGACATGGCGATCGCCGTGACTGTCAGATTCGAGGCCATCAGGAATGGCGCCTGATAAATCATTGTGGACGAGGAAGCGGCATTGGGCGTAGTGCCGTCTACGGAATAAAGGATAGCAGCGCCGGGAGTTGGCGAGGTTAGGGTCACGATCACGGCGCCATTTTGCGCTGCCACTGTCGAAATGAAAGGTCCCGCAGTCTGCTTGGTACCATTACTGCTGGTACTCGTGCCGCTTCCGGCGAGGCTGCTGGAGACAACCGGGCCTCCGCCGCATCCGCAAAACAAAATGCCCGAAATAGCAACTGCCGCCAACAGAGCCGCGTATCCTGGCTGATCTTCCGCCACAGCTGCACTCATTCGCTCCCTCCCTGATTGCGCGCCAGCGCGGCGCGCAAGAACCCATCTCAGGTTGAAGTATAGCGCCGAACGAAAAAAGCCCGGCGGCTGCCGGGCTTTTTCCCGCGCCAAACCGGCGCTTAGAGCTTCTCGTAGAAGTCGCAAACGGAGCACGAGATGTAGACGCCGCCGGGGACGCCGCGTTCGCGGTCCTTCACGCGCTTGACGATGCGCGTCGGCTTGCTGCACTTGGGACAGTCGGTCGACTTCGTCGTGTCCATTACCTTCTTGCGGTCACCTGTTTTGGCAATCTTGGCCATCGGTAGGGTAGTTCTCCTTCTTCGGGGTGTCTCTGCACACACGCGCAAAACACCAGCGCGCGGCTTCAACGTCGCGGTCGCTCGCACGCCTCTCCGCACAAAAAATCTTGCCGGGAGGCGGCGGGACTCGCTCTTTCCAGTCTACATCAAGGTCGCTCGCTGCATCTTGCCGGCTTAATGCGCCGCCGTTTGTCCGGGCTCCACGCGCAGCATCGGCGAGTGGCCGGCGGCCTGCGCGCCGCGAATCACATGGGGCGTGATGATGATCAGCAGCGTCGCATAGTTTTTCTGTATGTCTTTGCCGGTCAGATTATTCAGGCCCGGAATCTCGCTGATTCCCGGTACTCCGCTGATGGCGCGGCTCTCGGTTTTGTCCAGTTCGCTGACCACCTCCACAGCCTCGCCCGGCTTTACCGTCACCACTCCGGACCAGGCGCGATTGCTGAGCACCGGATTGCCGTTGACCGACGTTCCGGCCAGGGCATCGATCTTCATGTCGATCTTGAGCGCCACCTCGCTGCCGCGCATCACCCTGGGCGTAGCCTTCAGTGTCAGCCCCAGATCCTGGTACTGCACCTGGGGAATATTCGGCACGCCGCCGTAGGAAGCCAGCAGCGAAGATAGGCTGCTGGAACTTCCCGCGCCGGTAAGTCCGGGAATCGTGGGCACGCTGCCGGCAATGCTCGAGTACGAAGAGGTCTGGATGGGATAGCGCATGCCGGTCTTCAGCGTCGCATCCTCGCCGTCGCCCAACCGCAACTGGATCTCATCCAGCTCGCGCGAGTCCGATGAGTTCAGGCTGAAGTTGGCCGACATTGAGCCCGGAGCGAGAGCCGACGCCGTCAGGCCGCCGCCAAAGAGGGCTACGCCGTTGGTGAGCAGGGAGCTGGAAACCTGGCCGGAGGCCAGCAGAATGCCAAGAATCGCCAGCGTGTCGCCGGGCGCGGCCAAACCCGAAGAGATAATCTGCTGCACCAGGGCTTGGTTGGAGTTCAGAATGGACTGCTCCTCGGAGTAGACATTGATGGCTGATACGCTCTGCGGAGGCTGCACGCCGGTGTTGCGCGCGCTGATGTGCGCGAGCTGGATCATACGCACCTCCAGCAATACCTGGCTGTGGCCATCGAGCAATTGGCTCATGGTGGCATTGAAGGCGTCCAACGTACTTTGGGGCGCGCGTAGTGTGATCGTCCCGGAGGAGGGTTCGGTCACCGCCTGCTGCGCATTGAAGACGTTCTTGGCCAGGTTGCCAATGTCGGCCAATTCCTCCTTGCTCAACCCCGGCAAATAGACCGTCTCGTATTCCTGGCGCGTATACTGCTGGCGATTCTCCTTGGTGTCGCGGACCACCAGCGCGCGGTGAGCGTCCAGCGGAACATAAAACGAATCCGTCACCATTCCCGCGACGTGCGCTGCCGTCTCGAAGCGGGCGTCGTCCACATCCAGGCGGGCCTGGGTGGCGCGAACGCTTTCGTCCACGGTGGCTTCAATCCCGTAGGACTTGAAGACCTGCTGGAGAATCTGGCGCTGGTCTGCGTGCAGGTGAAAGCTGTGGACATCGGCGGAGGGCGCGAGTTCAACCGCATCGCCGGCCCTCCCTGCGCCCTGCTCGTAGATGGGCCTGGCCTGCCCCAGCAGGGCATCGTCTCCCAACTCGTATAAGTGCTGCTTCAGCGGAACGTTATCTGGCTCCAGTTCGAGAGCGTGAGCCAGGGCCGCGCGCGCCGCTCCCGCCTCGCCGCGCATCCGGTCCTTGGCCGCGGCCTGAATCAGCGCCGTCACCGTGTGGCTGCGCGCCACGCTCGCCGCCAGTGGGTAGTCGGCATTGCCGGGGTCAAGCGCGGCCGCCTGCTCATAGCCGCGCATCGCCTCTTCAAACTGCTCGCCGACAAACTGCTTGCTGGCCGCAAGGTAGAGCTGTGCCGCTTTGCGCCGGTTGGAGTTGCGCACCGGTGTGGCCGGCATTGCTGCCTGAGTCTGTTTTGCGTCAATGACTGGAGCCGTCGCAGAGGCCGGGCCGGTTGTCGCGTTCTGCGCCGGTGTTGCCGGAGCCGCCGCCTGGGCGTGAAGGATGCCCGGAACGGCCATTAGCAACAGTGAGGTAGTCCAGAAGCCCGTCCATCGCTTGAACGTCGTGTTTGCCAATGGATTTGATCTCATGGCGCGACCTGAGTCTGCGCCAGCAGATCCGCCAGCGACGAAGCGCAGACCTCCGGCCGGTGCTCGAGCAGCGCCTCAAAGCTGTAGTTGCCCGTGGCCACGGCAATAACCGGCAGAGAGTTGGCCCGCGCCGCCTCAATGTCGCGCGGAGTATCGCCGACCACGCAGACCCGCGCCCCGGCGCCGGCCATCTCTCGGGCCTTGCGGGCGGCATTCGCCACCAGCTCAGCGCGGATGGAAAAATGATCGCTGAAGCCGCCAAACCGGAACCACTCCCGCAGTCCGGCCTCTTCCAGCTTGATCCAGCCGATTGCCTCCAGGTTGCCGGTGGCCACTCCCAGCAGAGCGCCCTTCCGCGCCAGGTGCGCCAGCGCGTCTTTCACGCCTGGCATCAGAATAATCCGCATCTGCTCTCGCTGCTCGGCCACGGTGTGGCACATCGCCTCGAGGATGGCCGTAACCTGCGGCTCCAGAACCTCGGCGGGAATCCCTGCCTGGCGACAGGCCTCGCGCAAAATCGCCGTATCTGTGCTACCGTGGACCGGGACGCCGTCCAGCGAGACTTCAAACCCCGTCACTTGTCGAACGCTGGGAACAAAGGAGTCCATGTGGATGCGATCCGGCTCACGCAGCAGCGTGCCGTCAATGTCGAACAGGTACGCGTTCTGCCCGTCCCAGGCAAAGCCCGGTTCGATGTGCACGCGCGCTTCGTGGCTCTGTGGAGTGGTTTGCATGAATGTTGAAAAGCGCTGTCAGCCCCGCCGATAGACCTGGCGCACCGCGCTATACACAGGACGTTCGCTGCGCGGCGGACGCTTGAGCGTGGCGCGCACCTCGGCCAGATGCAGCCCCAGATCGGCCATGGTGCGGCTGAGCGTGTTGCGATGCATCCCCATCTCTTCGGCCGCCTTGCACTGGTTCCCCCGGTGCGCCACCAAAACTTCGCGCAGATATTGCTTCTTGAACTCTCGCACGGCTTCCTCGTAGCCCACGCCGCTGGAGTGCATTTGTGTCACCAGGCTATCCAGTTCTCGTCTCACGTTCACCTCGACCACTTCCTATTAGCTTATCTTGACCGATTCCTTTGCACCGCGCCCTGCCGCAAATCACACTCCGCCCTTGCTGGGGTGCAGCCATTGCGGCGATTCATCCTCCAGCACGAGGAGCCCGTGCCGGATGCGATCCGCCATCTCTTCCGGGCTCATGCGCGCGGTCATATGACAGGCCGCAAAAAAGTACTTGGGCAATTTGGCCCTCGCCAGCCACTGGGCATGGGGGTAAAAGGCCAGAGCCACCAGAATCACCACCATCACCAGCAGCGCGCCCTGCAAGAACCCAAAGGCTGCCCCGAGCAGCCGGTCCAGGCAGCCCAGACCCATACCATGCACGGTCTTGGCCACTATCTGGCCGGCAATTCCGGCCAACGCCATCACCGCAAGCGCAATCGCCAGGAATCCAATTACATCCGCTACCGCCTCGATGTGCACAAAGAGCATCAGCCACGCCGCGAGCCAGGCATAGTTCCAGGCCGCCAGAGCCAGGCCCAGTAGCAAGCCGGCCAAGGAGCAGGCGGAGCGGAAAAAGCCTTCCCTCAGCCCTCCCAGAACGGCCAGCACTATGACCAACACAATAACCCAGTCCACCCATTCCATGCCGCGCTCCGTCTACGTCCTGTGAGCCCCGTCCACTCCTTGCAAATTCAACTCCCGCCCGGTCAAGCGGCGGAAGGCCTCAAGGTACTTGGCCTGTGTCCGCTCCACCACCTCGTCCGGCAGTCCCGGTGCGGGCGCTTGCTTGTTCCAGTGGATTGTTTCAAGATAGTCGCGCACGAACTGTTTGTCGAATGAGGGCTGCGCGCCGCCCGGCTTCCACGCCGCCGCCTCCCAAAAACGCGAAGAATCCGGGGTCAGCACCTCATCGGCCAGAATAATTCCTTCCGCTGTTCTGCCAAACTCGAATTTTGTGTCGGCCAGGATCAGCCCGCGCGATTCGGCGTGCTCGGCGGCTCTCTGATAGATCGCCAGCGTCAGCCGCTTCAGCTCCGCCGCATCCGAAGCGCCTACTGCCGCCTCGGTTGCCGCATAGGAGATATTCTCATCGTGCGTGCCCGCCTCGCCTTTGGTCGAGGGTGTGTACAACGGCTCCGGCAGCCGTGAGCCGTCCAGGAGGCCCGTGGGCAGAGGAATCCCGCAGACCGTGCCGCTGGCTTTGTACTCCTTCCAGCCCGAACCCGTCAGGTAGCCCCGCGCTACGCACTCCACAGGCATCATCCTGGCCCGCTTCACCAGCATCGAGCGGCCTTCCAGTTGATCCGCATAGGGCTGCAACGAAGCGGGGAATTCGCCCACCTCGGCCGTAATAAGATGGTTGGGAACCAACTCAGACAACAGATCGAACCAAAACAGCGATATCTGCGTCAGGATGATTCCCTTGCCTGGAATCCCTGTCGCCAGCACATGGTCGAAGGCCGAAATGCGATCGCTGGCCACCAGCAGCAGCGCGTCGCCTACTGCATACAGGTCGCGCACCTTGCCCCGGCCCAACAGCGGCGTGTCGCCTAGATTCGTGCTCAGGAGTGCGGTCACGATGAGTCTTACCTCGGAGGGAACTGAATACAGATTCTCAAAGCCGCGGCGCGCTTTGTCAACCTTCCTTTTTCAGCCTCGTAAAGAAAGTGTTTTGTAGCCTGGAGCCGGCACTCCGCCGGCGCAACTTCTTCAGGATTGCTTGGCGAACCCGGTTCATCAGGGGGCCATTTTCGCCGGCATCCCAATATTGGAAGCTTCACACAGCTGTGTGACGACCGTCACGGAACGGCCTTGTCCGCATAAGAGACACTCCAATTGTCAACATGGCTTGGAGCGCACGTAAGAATGCCTCTTTGAGCTTGGCGACACGAAGTAGCCGTGGAAAGGGGAAGCCGCAGCTAGCTTCGTTTGTGCAGGGATCACCAGTAGCCGTGTACTACCGACCTCCAGTGCCGGCTACTGGTCCCCCTCTATCTTGTGTTACGCAAGCGCCTCCGAAGAGAAGACATCCTTCGGGGGTGTTTTTTTGCCCGTTTCCAGTACCAACCTTAACCCAGCCCCAGAAAGACAGCCAACGCCCGGTTGACGGCAGAGAGCGTTCGCGCTTCCAGTTCGCCAAAGACTTCGCCGGCCTTCTCGCGGGGAATGGTATGAGCCTTGTCCACCATGATCTGCGAGCGGGCGCGCAGGCCGTTTCCTTCGGTAGGCTCCACGGCAATGCGGAAGGTTTCGATAGGGCGTATCTCAGTAGTAACGGGCAGAACCGTAACCGAGGGATGTTTTGCAAACAGGTCTGACTGGATCACCAGCGCGGGCCGTGGCTTTCCGTGCGCTCCGGCCAACACCACCGGAACCAGATCGCCGCGCTTCATACCCACCCGTCCGTATCCGCAACCTCAGCCATCCAGGCGAGCGTCTCCACCTCGTGCGGGTCGCCGGCCAGCGACAGGCACTCCCGCTCGCATCGCTTGCGATAGCTCTCTAGCCGCGTATCGGGAATCCAAATCTGCACCGGCTTGAATCCAGCCGCCCGCAGCGCCTCGCGATGCTTGCGAACCCTCTCCGTAACAGCAGTTCTCATGGTTGACCTCTGTTTCATGAAACATGATACTGCTTCGTCTTGTTGCATGCAACAGGCTCACTCACAGGTTGTGTGAGCAGCAGAGCAGTATTCTAAAAGAAGAATAAAATGAGCAGTTCCTGAGTTCAAGAGCAAAGCCGAGGAGTTCGAGTTCTGGTTCGTTATCGCGCCGGGAGCAGATTCGACCGCTTATCTGAAAAGGTCAAATGCAACACGCGTGAAATTCACCAGCCTACGGGCGACACTATAGCGGGACTTGTCCTACAGAGAGGAGTAATGATGAGAATATATTTGTTCGATGCATCTGCCGCAGTTGATATTTATGTTCCGCGTAACGATCGCGTCAGTAAGGCGATTCAGTTTATCCAAGTGCAGAAGCGGCTTTGCAAAGCAAAATTATTCATATCAAACATCTGTATCGCTGAAGTGTTCAACACCTTCGCTAAGAGGCGATTTAGGGCAGAGAGACAACAAGATGTACTTAATGAGGCGAGTTATAAACAGCACCTCAGCAACTTCAGAGATCAAATTCACTGGGGAAGGACTCTATACACATATGACCTAAATCGCTACCACATTATCGCGGCAGATAAGATTATTCCCGTTGAGCATCAACTCGCCGCATCACGTGGCGGAGAGTATTTGAGTACCTTCGACATTCTCGTGATTGCAATGGCTTGTGAATTGGCTTACACGCGGGAATTCGAGGAAACTTATCTAGTCACCTGTGACCGTAGAATGAAGGATGTGTCGGATGAATTGAAAGTTGGAGGCGCCCGCGTCTCTACGCCAGATGGGCCACTCGGCAAGATCGAAGATGGTAGATGGCGCCCCCCGAATTGCATCTGTCTCTTGGACGTGAAGCTAGAGGAGCTTAGGCCAGTGGATGGTCAAGCCCCGCTGAGCTTTTAGCAATAGAAACGTCTCCAGCTAGAAGCTAGCAGCAAGTAGCTGGAGGCTGTTTATGACTAACGGCTTTTCGAGACTTCTTCGACGGTAATGGGATCAAGGAACGGCATGGCGGCGCGGAGTTCCTTGCCGACGATCTCGACCGGGTGCTTGGCTTCGGCTTCGCGGAAGGCCAAAAACTCCTTGCGGCCGGAGTTCTGATCGGCGAGGAAGCGCTTGGCGAAGCTGCCGTCCTGAATCTCGGCGAGAATCTGCTTCATGGCCTTGCGGCTCTCTTCGTTGATGACGCGCGGGCCGCTCACATAATCGCCCCACTCGGCGGTGTCGCTGATCGAGTAGCGCATATAGGCCAGGCCGCCGCGATAGATCAGATCGACGATCAGCTTGAGCTCGTGCAGGCACTCGAAGTAGGCGCTCTCCGGCTGATAGCCGGCCTCGACCAGCGTCTCAAAGCCCGCCTTGATCAGCGCGCTGACGCCGCCGCAGAGCACCGACTGCTCGCCGAAGAGATCGGTCTCGGTCTCCTCTTTGAATGTGGTCTCCAGCACTCCGGCGCGCGTGCCGCCGATGCCCTTGAGGTAACTGAGGGTGAGGGCGTGGGCGTTGCCGGTGGCATCCTGGTGGACGGCGATGAGGCAGGGCACGCCGCCGCCCTCGGTGAAGACCTCGCGCACGCGATGGCCGGGCGCCTTGGGCGCGGCCATGCCCACGTCAATGCCCTCTGCCGGAACGATGGTCTTGTAATGAATGTTGAAGCCGTGCGCGAAGAGCAGCAGCTTGCCCGCGCTGAGATTCGGGCCAATCTCTTCGGCATAGAGCTTGGCCGCGGTTTGGTCGGGAACCAGAACCATCACCACATCGGCCCACTTCACGGCGTCTGCAACCGTTGCAACTTCGAGGCCGGCTTTTTGCGCCTTGGCAATCGATTTGGAATTTGCCGCCAGACCCACCTTTACCTGCACGC
>OCTA010005256.1_pt1 | contig 11228 bp, 11 predicted proteins | sample 1538991 | NCBI WGS metagenome assembly OCTA01 (sample SAMEA3539302, study PRJEB22396) | soil metagenome | biome: tundra; feature: field; material: soil | place: USA | collected 2010-05 | depth 0.15 m | reverse complement strand
AGAGATATTTGACGTCCAGTCGATGAAGACAAAGCCAGGATAAGGGTAAGCGTTCAGAGCAACTGTGGTGCCGGCTTGCACGAAGACATTCGCGCTCGACCAGTAGCACTGGTTGGCGATGAAGACGATTCCAGGCCGGAATTGGCCGGTGGGGATCGCTCCGGGAGCGCCGCAAGTTGGCGGGAGTAATGGTCCCGGGGAGCCGAAGAAATTCAACTGTATGCGATAGCCGATCTGCACCGTGGCTGTGAGGCTGGTAATGCTCGGGTCCGCGGTCACGGTTTGAACCGGATCTTGCTTGGGCTGAGTCAACGCAAGGTTATCCACCCATTCTTGGAAAATATACTGCGTATCGCCCTGCGGAGCGGTTTGAACCGACGTATTCGCCGGCTGTCCGCGCAGCGCCGGGTCGGTTATGAACACCACTAGATGCTCACTCCCGGCCGGCCAGGTAAACGTGGCGGCCTGGTTGTAAACCGTGCCATCGACGGAGAATCTGGCGCCCGATGGCGACGTGGAAATGGTCATGGTGCTGAGAGTGGTTTGGGCTTGTAGCCCGATTCCAGCAACCGAAAGAAGCGCAAAAAGAGAAAGGCGGTTCATAGACGACACCAAGCATTCCATCGGCATTAGTACGAGGCAGCTTTAGGTTTTATGTACGGCTCCAGGGCCGGGGGCCGTATGCTGATGGTCCACACCCTGTAACGTTACGGAATCATTGGCGATCGACCGCGATAGGGGCGCCAGGCGGTGTTCTTCGAAAGCCGGACGCCAGGAAGTCCGGCTCCGTTTATGCAGGCCGAAGCGATACCCAAGCACCAGACCAAGCATCCGTAGCCCCAAGCGGAACGCCTTCCACAGGTCCCCGGTCACAGACGACTCACCTACGCGGGTTCGGTAGTTCACAGGAATTTCAACGAAGGGGATACGATGAGCCACTACTTCCATGAGCAACTGCGGGCCGAAATGGGAGCCTCCAATGGTGAGATGAGGCCGGATAAGTTGCAATGCTTCCTGGTGGAACAAGCGGTAAGTACATCCCATGTCGGTAAGGATCGTTGTGTTGAAAAGCAGCTCGGTCATCTTGGCGACGGCCCAGTTTCCCCAGCGCAAGAAAAGCCCCATATTAGCGCCGCTCCAGATAAAGTTCTGGCTGGTGCGGGTGCCGAAGACCACCGGGACATCGTCGGAATAGGACAGCAGTTTGATCAGGTCGTGCCCGCTAAAGGTGCCGTCGGGTTCCGAGAGCACGATCAGATCGGCGTCGCATGCATCGATGCCACGAAGCAATGCATACCCATAGCCCTGCCGGGGTTCGAATATTTCGCGGGCGCCGGTACCGCGAAGCTCCTCCGACGTTCCGGGCGCTGCATTGTTGTTGACGACGATGACTTCATCGGCAAGGTCAGCGGCCAGGTATTCCAACGTGGCGGCTCGAATGGAATCCTTCTCGTTGTACGTCGGAAAGATGACTGCCACTTTTTTTCCGCGCCACATACTGTCAAGCAATTATCGGCAGGTAGCCACGCAAACTTGAATTTGAACGCGGCCCGCTTGCCGCGAGTCTCATTCTGCACTTAGCCCAATGGGCTTATAGAAGTATATGCCTATTGCGTTCCGTTCCACCAGCCTATAGTGTCGTCGGATCTCGTTGATTTGAGCCTCCGGCAACGTGGATATTTCCACGTTCAGGTTGGGATCGCGGTGATCCACATCTTCCATCAAAAGAATTGTCGAAAACCTGACGGCGGCGATGTCTCGCGTGACCGGATCGGGATTCACCACCCTGGCTTCCACCAGCCAGTTGTAGATCAGCATCTCAACATCAATGCGCCCCCGCAGGCGTTCCATGGCGTTATAGTCGGCCCGAAAGCACGCGGCCGCCGCCGGCCAGCAATGGACGCATCGCCTCGATTTCGCTTCCAACCACTTTTTCAGTTACAACCCGTGTGATCACATCCCGCAGCGCTATGGTGTAGTTCACTACCAAAAACACTGCCAACGGAAGTTGTAGCAGCGTGATCCAGGTCCTGGCGCGGTCAAAGGATACGCGGAAGAAATTTAAGGCATGCAACACCAACGAGACTGAGAGAATCAGAAGGATTGTGAATTCGATCTGGTAGTTAAGGTCCGATCCCACCTTTGACGCGATCAAAACGAAAACGGTGAACGCGAATCCCAGGTATACAAATAAGGCGCGGCCTGCGCCACGCATAACCCGCCGCACCCCGGCCGCAGCCCACCAGCATCAAAGGTCCCCCCGACAGCACTGCAAATCTCAAATGCTGCAGCATCTTTTCCCAGGAGTGCGCATTCATGTTAGCGACGACCGTGCTAGCGAGGAACCGTCCGCTTGAGGCCGCATTAATGGCCAGCACCAAAACCGTAGCAACCGCCGTCAAGCCGATCCCGAATTGAAGCGCCGTCCTCCGCCGATGGAACCACAGCAGAACGAAGATGGCCGCCGGGCAAGCTAGCATAGTCTGTTTGGTGAAAAAAGCAAGCAGTGCGAAAGCCGCGGCCCAGATCAGCGTTGTCTCCCCGGCAATCGCGTAGCGCGAGTACTGGTAGAGCGCCGCCAGGGCAAACATCGCCGCGAGCGTGTCCACCTGCGCCACTGTCCCCCAAGAAAGCAAGAGACCCGAAGACGCCGCCAACAGCGCCGCCATCCAAGCGCAATAACGGTCGCGAGTGTACAGCAGAACTATCTGCCAGCTCAGCGCAAAAATACCGAGCATCGCCCCGAAGCTGATCAATCGGCCGGCGGTGTAGGCGGGGCAGCCCTAGCTTGTACAGTCCGGCTTCCAGCAGATAGAGTGTCGGCATGTATGCGCACACCATGTAAGGATAGTGATTCAGGTCGTAATAGAGGGTTCCATCGTGGGCTAACATCATCGCTTGTGCGGCAACTACTGCCTCTGGCCCGGTGAAGCTATTTTCCGCCCAGGGCAGGACCCCCAGATGGCAGAGCAGCCCCAGTCCCGCCACAATCGAGAACAGTATGAGGACACGCCGGAACCAGACTTCTGTCTGCCCACGTTTGGGTGGAGTCAGCTCGGCTGGAGAGGCTGCGATCATATTGCGCCAAGCGTTCAATCGGCAGATGCCAGCACCAGCTTCACGTGCTTGGACTACAGCGCGTCCGTGGCCCTGGCCGTGGAAATGCGAATCGCCGGAGCACACTTCCGTAAGTATTCCCGAATGCGCCGCCGGTATGGATCTTCAATCGTACGAAATACCACCAGCGAGACAACTACACAAAAGACCACCGCCTCGGCCACGAATCCCCAGGATGCCTGCTTGAAGTGCAGCGTTTGTCCATTGATAGCCAGAACTGCTACCTCCAGCGGCAAGTGCAGGATATACAGGCAGTAGCTGGCGTCGCCCAGGTGAACCATCGGGCGGCTTCCGAGCAGGCTCGAAAGTGGATTCATCGAGCTAGCCAATCGGCCAATCAACACGGCGAACGGCAGAGCCAGCAGACCGTTATTCAAGATTTCGTAGGGGATGGCCCGCCCGGTCGCAAATACAGTCCCGATAGAGGCAAGACTCAGCCAGCCGGCCCACGCCGGCAATTGCCGGTAACGTGTTAAGCGCTCCATGGCCATTCCGGTCACGAACGATCCGAGATGAAACAGCGGATTGTAGCGGACCAGGGAAGTCAAAGCATCCCCACCATCCTATGCGATGACGAATAGCAGGGCGGGCGCCAGTCTGACGCCACAACACAGCCCGAGCAGCGTGATCAGCCGTTTTGTTCCAGTCCCAACCAGGAACAGCAGCGAGGGGAAACACAAATAGAGAAACGCTTCCACCGAGAGCGACCATCCGGCCGAATTGATGGAGAGAGCGGCACTCGGAATCCAGGCCTGGGTCAGCGTCAGACTGGACACCGTCGAGATCACGATGCTCCACAGCCCGTGCTCTTCCGTCGTCAAGTACGCCTGGTAAATCAGAACGAGCGAGAGAAGATAGATGGGGTAAACACGCGCAAATCGAGCCGACCAAAATGCCCATCGGCTGCCCCGCAATGTGCCCGAATCGTCCACATAGGTATAGCTCAGGATGTAGCCGGATAGAACGAAGAATGCACTCACGGCGGCAAAACCGGAGCCAATGATCCCGGCGATTGGGAAGTACGCAGTCTTGGCCGGTTCCGATGCGTAATGAAACAGCAGCACCGCAAGAGCTAACGGAAACCGGAGCCCCGTCAGCGCGGGAAGTGTGCGCGGCCTCATGCATGATTAATCGGACTAACGCTCGGTCGCCATCATAGCCAGACCATTAGCCTCCATTTTGCTTCGCATCGCAGTCCATTCGCCGTCTGCAGCTAAGCCTTTCAGCCACTTCAGCCGATTTAACGAGCGGCATGGCCCACTCCAAACAACCCAGGCGTTCCGTGCTTGTCGCCGCACGGTTGATCACGGCCGTAGTCTCCCTCGCCGGGGCTGAGACGATGCTATGGTTCGGCGGTTATCCGCGCTGGTGGGCCATGGACCCGCAGTGGGACACTACCCCGCCCGAGTATCAGAGTGATTCTATTCTCGGATGGCAGAACCGGGCGGGCCGGTTCAATTTGGCATGGCCGGACCTGTCGGGCACCACGCTAGTCACCAACTGGAGCCAAGGCCGGCGCGCGACCGCGGAGCAGGAGCCCGCCGGCGATGCCGCAAACCGGCCGCGAGTGTTTTTCTTTGGCGACTCCTTCGTGCAGGGGTACCAGCTTTCAGATTCCGAAACTCTGCCCTGGATTGTCCAACAACGGCACCCCGATGTGGTGGTCTCGAACTTCGGCACTGGGGACTAATGCAACCTACCAATCGTACCTGGCTATCAAGAGGTGGGTTCACGGGCCAGCCTCGGTGTATCACCTCTTCAACGCTTTTCATGAAGGCCGGAATGCCGCGGACCCAAACTGGCTGAGGGTCTATAAGAAAACTCGAGGCGGATTTTTCTTTCCTTACGCCGAACTGGTTGCGGGCGACCTCCAGGCGCGGAAATCCCCAGGCAATCTAGTCTGGTATCTCAGCCGGCGGTTGCGCACCGTGGCGATGATCCAGGATTATCGAGACATTTTGGAGTCTTACGGACGCGTGCGAAATAAGCGTCAACTAACGCAAACCCTGCTGATGAAGATGAACCAGATCGTTCGCACAGAAGGTGGGAAATTTACGGTAATCCTCTTCGACATGTCGCCACCAGAGCGAAAGGATTACCGCAAGTTCCTTGAATCGCAGAGCATCAGTTTTGTCGACTGCGACCGCCCGGAGTTGCAGGACAAGAAACTGCGGCTTCCGGATGGACATCCCAGCCAGGCATTGAACGAGCTGTTGGCCCAATGGATCGAGCCGCTTCAAGTGGTGATGGATTACAGCCCCGAAGCCCGCTCAGTACCCGAAAGGCGGTGAGCGGATTCCTGCTTTATGTCTGGGCGACCACTGGCGTCGAACCGACAGTTGAGCCGGATGGGACAAGAAGGATGTGACAAGAAGGACGAATACCCAAGAAAAACGGCTTAAGCGGCCCGCTCGCTAAGGTCTTGAGTCGGAGTTGCCGATGGTACTGGCAGTGTGAAACCCGAGGTCTTAATTCAGATCATGGCAGCGGCGCTGTGCTTGGGAGTTGCCATATACCCTCCCCTTTCAGACGGAGTGCACGAAATAGGCATCGCTGGATTCCTGTTTTTTGGCGCGCTGGCGGGATGGCAAAAGTGGTGCAGAGGTCAATAACCCGCCGCTCTGCACATTCTGTGGCAGTCCCATGAAGAGCTCGGGCAAGCTGTGGGTCTGTGATCGCTGCCCCGATTCAGCGCGAACCCGCAGTTGATGCTTCAAAGAGCTCACTGTGCCATGCGACGGGTCGGTCAACTGCGCCCTGTTCAACTCTAGGACGCTGCGGTAATCCCATAGGAGTCCGACGGGAAGAAACGTTCCCGCATCTTCAACACCGGAATCTCGACTAGCTTTGACGCGGTTATCCCCGTTACAATCGAGGCCGCGAGGTATACCGCGTGAAGCGCGTATTGGTTGACCATATTGAAGCGGACCGCGAGCGCAGTGAAGACCATCGCCAGGGGCACGTGCCACAGGTATACCGTGTACGAATACACCCCATAGCGCCTATCGCCCGAACTACTATGCCCGGTCTTGCGCCCGGCTTTTCCTTATAGATCGCAAGCAGGAGAAGTATTCCAAAGCCGATGTACAGCAGCGTGAATCCAAAAGTGTAGACGAATGGGTGCGTCGAATCGAGAATCAGCATAGGCGCCAAAGCCAGTATCCCCAGAAAGCTGATTGGGAGGCGCCAGGGCGGGCTCATCATCTTGCTCAGCACGTGGCTATGGAAATTGTGCAGGTAGGAGAGCAACACTCCAAACAGCAGCGAGTCGAACCGCAAGTGAGATGGCTCGAAATGCACGTGATGGTCATAAGGGCGATAGGCGAAGCCATTCCAAATCCGCAGGGCCAGACAGCAACTCGCAACTACTAAGAAAACATAAGGCACCGAACGAAACGGATTAGCCGAGTCCGGGTGTATCTTCATCATCAGGTACAGGGCGATGGGCAGCAGCAGATAGAAATGCTCTTCGACTGCCAGAGACCATGTGTGGCCCCAGATAGCACCCACATAGTTTTGTGTCAGCGTAAGTTCTCCGAGCACGGCCCGCCCGGTAACTGGAATCTGCCACCAAAGACAGTAAACCAGAGTCCCTGCCAACAACAGGTAAAACGAGGGATACAGCTTCAAGGCCCGGCGAAGAAAGAATCGCAGGAGTACAATCCGGTGAAATTGACGATACTCCATGAAAAGCAGGTTTGAAATCAGGAATCCACTGAGCACGAAGAAGAGATCGACTCCGAACCCTCCGAACGTGGACCAGATGGGGTATGCCTGTACGTGAACTCCCATGACGAGCAGAATCGCAAAACCACGGAGCACATCGAGTTCAGCCGTGCGTTGTCTCTTCGCCTGGTGTGTCTGCGAGGTCTGCTCCGGCACGACCACAAGCGTAGACGACTCCATGCTCGGCTATCGGTCCCTCGAATGTTTACCTTTACAGTCTTGGTTAGTCCAGTTCCAAGATCGCGCCGGCTACGCACTACCTTTAGCCGCGCCATATACCGATACCGTATAATTCCCATAGAGTCCCATGCACTATCCAGTCCGGTTGCTCGGCACTTTTTCTTTGGCGATTTTCTGGTTCCTTGCAGTCACCGAAGCTGCCGACAAGAAATTGCCGATTGAGCAGAACTCCAACGAACTGGTGGAGGTTTCGGCCACAGTCACACTCGATAAGGACCAGATCAAACAGGAGCTTGGTTCGGACTTTGGCGGCGACCTGATCTTGGTCCGCGTGACCGTTCGTCCGGTCAGTGACAAGCCCATCAAAGTGAGCTTGGATGATTTCCTGCTCGTATCCGGGAAGGATGGACAACGTGCCCAGCCGTATAGTCCCAGCCAGATTGCCGGAACCGACGTGCTGGTGGTAACGCGCCAGGAACCACCCAAGCAAAAGGGGGGATTCGGCATAGGTTTGGGCGGAATTATGAGCGGTGTCGGCCCCGGTGGCGCCGACAACACCAAAACCGAGACCAAGGCTGAAAAGGGCGATTCGGACAAGCCCAATCCATTACTTGCGACATTGAAAGAGAAAGTACTGCCAGAGAAAGAGATAACCGAACCGATTTCCGGGTTCTTGTACTTCCAGGTGGTCGGCAAAGTCAAGCCGAAGGATCTGGAACTGCACTATAAAGGACCTGGCGGCAAATTGGCTCTTCGCTTCCATCCATGACCATTTCCGATCTAGAAACCCCTGCTCTCCTCATTGATCTCGACGTTATGGAGGGCAATCTCAAGAAGCTGGCGGATTATAGCCAGAAGCACCGGCTGCGCGTCCGGCCCCATACGAAAACGCACAAGATTCCAGCGCTGGCCCGCAAGCAACTGGATCTGGGAGCGGCCGGTTTAACGGTAGCGAAAGTGGGAGAAGCGGAAGTGATGCTGGCCGCCCAGCCGCCGGATGTGCTAGTGGCGTATCCGATTGTGGGCCGCAGGAAGCTGGAGCGGCTGATGCAAGTGGCCGCGAAAACATCCATCACCGTTTCGCTCGACAGCGTGGTGGTGGCGCAGCAACTTTCCGAGGCCGCGACTGCATCCGGGATCGAGATCGGTGTTTTAGCCGAGGTAGACGTCGGTTTAGGAAGGGTGGGAGTGCCACCAGGTGAAACATTGCTGCGGTTGATTCAGGACATCCAGCGGCTGCCGGGATTGCGCTTCGATGGTATAGCATTTTACCCCGGCCAGATCAAAAGCCTGGACGAAGAAGGCGAGCAGGCGCTCAAGAGTCTGGCGCAAATGTTGGAGAGAATTCTCGGCGATCTGCGCAAGGCCGGCATTGAAGCTCGAATCGTCAGCGGCGGATCTACACCCACTCTGTTCCACTCCCACCGCTTGCCGGGATTAAACGAGATTCGCCCGGGCACCTATATTTTTAACGATCGGAACACGGTTCTTTCAGGCGCCTGCACCTTCGAAGAATGCGCCGCGTCGGTAATGGTCACCGTTGTATCAACCGCAAAGCCGGGGCAGATGATCGTGGATGGCGGATCGAAGACTTTCTCTTCAGACGGGCCGGCGGCGCGCACGGAGGTTAGCTTTGGCCGTGTGGTGCAGGCGCCGGACGCGGTCTTCACAAAAATGAACGAGGAACACGGTTTCATTGATCTGCGCCGTGCTGGACAAAAGTTCAACGTCGGCGACAGGGTGCGAATTATTCCCAACCACGTCTGCGTGGCAATGAATCTCCACGAGTGCGTCTATGGCATTCGTGGTGACACCGTGGAACAGACGTGGCGGGTTGAGGGACGGGGAAAGCTACAGTAAACCCCGTTTCTGGTTTCTCGTTTCTGGTTTCTCGTTCGCACGGATCGGCGTTCGAGAGCACCCAACGAGAAACGAGAAACGAGAAACGATCCTTATTTTGCGGCTTCCGCGGACTCGATCGTCACCGTATCGCCATCCACTTTACCGTTGACGGTGACCTTTTGGCCCACCAGCGCGGCCACCTTCTCCTGCGAACCAGCCGCGATCTTAAACACCTTGCCATCGGAAATCAAGACGGCCGCAGCCCCTCGCTTCACGCAGCTTTTGGCGCAAGCCGCGTCTTTCTCCGTGGCTGCAGCGTGTTTGGCGCCACAATTGGCGTCCGAGATGGTACCGGACATGGATTCCGCCAGCGCGCCCGCGGCAAATAACGAACCGATGGATATAGCCATCCAAAGTTTCTTCATGGTGATGCTCCCTTTTGAGTCGAATTCTGGTGCTACTGTATGACGCTCCACCAACAGTACCATTTCATGATTATCACTGCTCGCGGTGGTGTATTCTGTATTGATTGAGGTTGGAGGGCTATTGGATAAAGCCAGATCGTTTAGGGCAAAGATCACTGCTTTGGGTTGCTACACGCCGCCGGGGATCCTGACCAACCAGGATCTCGAGAAGATGGTGGATACCAGCGACGAGTGGATCATGCAGCGGGTAGGAATTCGCGAGAGGCACATCGCCGAACCCGACATCGCGACATCCGATATGGCTGTGGAAGCCGCTAAAATTGCGCTCGAGCAGCGCGGCATCGAGGCGCGGGAACTGGATGCAATCATCGTGTGCACAGTAACACCCGATATGCTCTTCCCATCCACGGCCTGCCTGGTGCAGAACCGGTTGGGCGCGAAAGGCGCCTGGGGGTTCGACTTGGTGGCCGCATGCTCCGGCTTCGTCTACGGCTTGACCACGGCCGCGCACCTGATATCCTGCGGCTCCCACAAAAAAGTGTTGGTGATCGGCGCCGATACAATGTCCCGCATTATCGATTACACCGACCGCGCCACCTGCGTCCTGTTCGGTGACGGCGCGGGGGCTATGTTGATCGAGCCCACCGAAGACGGCGAGATTGGCTTCATCGATTTTCTCAACGAGATCGACGGCTCGGGCGGTGATGCCCTGAAGCAGCCGGCCGGAGGTAGCCGGATGCCCGCCACCATCGAGTCCGTCGAGAATCGCCTGCACTACGTCAAGCAAGATGGCGCGCAGGTATTCAAGTATGCCGTGCGAAAGATGTACGAGACCTCCCGCGATCTCCTGGAGCGAAACAATCTCACCGCGGCTGACATAGCCGCACTCATTCCCCATCAGGCCAACCGCCGCATCATCACTGGCGCGGCTGAACGGCTCGGGATTAGCTGCGACAAGGTGATCATCAATATCGACCGGTACGGGAACACCACCGGCGCAACTATACCGCTCGCCACCCGGGACGCTATCCAAGCCGGAACGGTAAAGAAAGGCGACCTGGTGGTGTTCGCGGCGGTGGGCGCCGGCTACACCGTGGGAACAAATCTATGGCGGTGGGAGGTCTGAGGACCGGTTCTTCAGTTCTTCGGTTCTTCGGTTGTTCGGTTCTTGTGGCCAACCTTCCCGCCATTGCTGGAGCGCTCTCGCTCCTCGTGCTCGGATCTGGGGGGCCGCGTCCCTTCGGACGTGGAGGATCAAGCTACATCGTTGAAGTAAACGGGACGCCGCGAATTCTGGTGGATGCTGGCCCTGGGATGTTCCTTCGCGTCGGAGAATTGAACATCAATCTAGAGCAAGTGGATACAGTTCTGCTCACCCATCTGCACATCGATCACACCGGGGACCTGCCGGGGTTCTTCCTAGCCAGGTCGCTCACAGTCAGTGCTTCGTCAACCCGCTGCAATGTCTTCGGGCCTGCCGGCGGAGGCGCCTTTCCGAGCACCACTCGATTCTTGAACCTTCTCTTTGAAAAAGGCGGCGCGTGGGAATACCAGAAAACGTTTGGGGCGGATGAAGAAATACACGGCGTGGATCTGCCGACGGATCTGAAATCGCGCGAGAGCCAGCTTCTCTACAAGGACGGTCTGCGCATAACAGCCATCGCGACCCATCACGACGATTGCCCGTCGGTGGCCTATCGCGTGGACTACAAAAACGAGAGCATCGCGTTCTCCGGAGATATGGACGCATCCGCGCTGCCCAATCTGATCCGTCTGGCGAAGGGGTGTAATCTACTGGTCTTCCATTGCGCGGTGCTGGATCCACCCAATTCGCCTGCACTGCTCTACACTCTTCACACGCCGCCCAAAAAGATCGGAGAAGCCGCGCGGGACGCGCAAGTTAAGTTCCTTCTGCTGAGCCATACCGCTCCCGACGTG
>OCTA010005255.1_pt1 | contig 11228 bp, 8 predicted proteins | sample 1538991 | NCBI WGS metagenome assembly OCTA01 (sample SAMEA3539302, study PRJEB22396) | soil metagenome | biome: tundra; feature: field; material: soil | place: USA | collected 2010-05 | depth 0.15 m | reverse complement strand
CGCTCTTCGAGAAAACGCCCATTTTACGGGCACTTCAGGCCTCCGACTCCGGCAACGACTTACTCGACCCCGGCAACCAGTTGAATCTATGGGACTTCTAACCGGACAGCAGTGGAGAATGATCTTAGGGAGGCAATCCGCCTCGGCAGCCGGAATCCCAGTGCTTTCCATAACCTTGGCTTTACACTATTCAGCCAGCAACGCTATCTCGATGCAATCCAGTATTTCGATCAAGCGCTGGCCTTGCAATCAGACTTTGCGCTCGCTCTCCGGTATCGAGGTTTAGCCAAGCAGGCTATTGGGCGAACGGCCGAAGGCCTAGCAGATCTGCAGCGCGCGCATGCGCTGGACCCGCGTCAGTAAGTCGCATCACATCGAGTCCAGGCGGCCTGCCTCATATTTAGTATTGTTGAAGATTCGCCTGGTTTCTAAGGAGAACTTGACTCGGAACTCTGGCAGTTTCGGGTGCCAAGGCTGGTCACCAACAGCGGCGGGGGGCGGTCCGGGTGGTACTCTGTAGTCATGACCCTCATCGGACGCGTCACAACAATCCTGCCCGAGCATAAAGGAATTCCCCGGCTGAGGTTCCTCGTGAATGTGGCGAATCGGGACCAGTTCCACGGCAGCGTCCTTTCCGTGACTGCCGAGATCTGCTTTGGCCATTCGCAGTTCGTTGACAATGCAGATTTTCTAGGCTATGGTTCGGTCCAATGGTTCGGAGACTTTGGACATAAACAACAAGACCGGTGGGAAGTCTTTCTTTCCATGGCGCACTATCATCAGCAGGCCGTGGAGGAGCGCCGTCGAGGACGTGATCTCTACTTCTTCCTTAAGCTGTTCTATCGGGCGGCTCATCTTCCACAACCCCAGCAGCCCGGCGCTCAAGCATACGTAACAAACAGTGTTCAAGACGATAGTACGTCCAATGGCTTTCTTACATACAAGGTTGCGCGGTCAGATTGGCTAGGGATTCTCAAGGAGCTAGGGTGGGGCGACTATTTTTTGATCGAGGTTCCCTTGCGCGGGGTGCCGGCAAGAAGCGATTTCAATCGGGCGCTCGATCACCTTACTGAAGCCTGGAAACACTTTGGTGACGCCCGAGACGCCGAAACCATTGCCAGTTGCTATAAGGCGTTCGAATTTTTGGCGAGTAGCCACGGTTTTTCGAATCCAGACCAGCAGTCATTCGAGAAATTGCTTGACGGCGTCGAAGATCCAACCAAGCGGCGTCGCATTGCTCTCGTAATACATCAGCTCTGCCAGTACTTTCATCTAGGACGCCATGAAGCTGGCAAGGAATATGTTCAGGTTGATCGAAGGGACGCTGAATATGCCCTAGTTCTTACACAGGCTACACTAAGAGTACTAGCGAGTGCGATGGCTAGGCCTTCTGCTGAGGGCCCAAAAGGACGAAGGCCCAAGACTTCAAAGCACGGCTAGATTACCAGGGACCGTTGATCACCGTCTAGGGTTCGGAAAGCGATTTTACATCTTGGGGCTGCCTGCTGTACCGGGTGGCCTTGCCGGTGCTGAGGTGGGGCAGGGCTTTGTTTTTGGCTATCACTCGTGCTTGACGACTGCTAATTCTTGGCGGTATGATGCAATCACAACAGGGCGAAGAGAGAGCGAATCTCCTAACGGACCCATAATAACTTTTATTTTCATGTTGCGAGGATTATTCATCGGAATCGACCGCCATTCGTCGGCCAGCATCAACTGGCTGTCTTGCGCGCGCCGGGACGCAGCTGCAGCTCATGCCCTTTTTTCGGATACCCTTGGCGGAAAAAATGTGCTGCTGGTTGATGAACATGCCACTCGGGAGAGTATCCGGCAGTGCTTTGAAGACCTTCGGGCAGCCGCAGAGGACGATCTTGTGGTTATAACCTTCTCGGGGCACGGCACCGAGACTCACGAGATCGTCACCTATGACGCCGACCCAGCCGATTTCGCGAATTCCTGTATTCCACTCGACACCCTTGGGAATTGGCTTTCGAAGATCCCGGTGAGAAATCTAGTGCTGATTCTCGACTGCTGCTTCTCCGGTGGTATGGGGGCCAAGGGCTTGCAAGTAGAAGTCGCAGCCCGTGATATTCCTTCGGTAGAAGCCCGGCTTGAACAAATGTCTGGTAAGGGACGGCTGATCGTGACGGCGTCAGCGGCGACGGAACGGGCTTGGGAAAACACGAAGTTCGGCCACGGCTTTTTGACTTTGCACCTCCTGGCAGGGCTGCGCGGGCCATCTGAAGTGGTGGACGCCGGCAAGTTGTCGATATACCGCCTTTTGGATTACGTCACGAAGCAGGTCATTGATAGCGCTGCTTCTATCGGAAAAGAGCAGCATCCTTCGGTCCGTGGATCCGTGGACGGCGATCTATCGTGGCCAATTTTCGTCCCTGGCGCGGCCTATTTTGAATTGTTCCCCGAACGCAAGCACCCGGTAGCATCATCGGATCTTCAGTCCCTACGGGAGTTCGGTTTCCCGATAGAACTTGTCACAGCGTGGGCCGGATTTATCCCTTCCCTGAACCAGCTCCAGCTAGACGCGATAAACAGTCATGGACTCCTGACCGGTGCGCACCTAGTTGTTTCGGCTCCGACCTCTTCGGGAAAAACACTCATTGGCGAGTTGGCAGCCGTGCATGGTGCTCTGCAGCGCAAAAGGGCCTTCTTCCTATTTCCACTCAAGGCGCTGGCGAATGATAAATGGAGACATTTCAGCCTGACCTATGGACCCTTCGGCCTGCGGACGATCCGTGTGACGGGCGACAGCACTAGTGATGAAATACTTCCGTTGCTTCGCGGCCAGTACGACATCTGCTTGATGACGTACGAGAAGTGCGCCGCCATGCTGCTGGGGAATCCTCATCTTCTGGAGCAGGTCGGAACGGTCGTTATCGACGAGGTACAGATGATCACTGACCAATCGAGGGGCGTCAATTTGGAATTCCTTATGACACTGCTTCGTGTACGGCGCCGGACGGGAGCCGAGCCCCAGATTATAGCGCTGTCCGCTGTGATTGGCGACACGAATGGTTTTGAACGTTGGCTCGGGGCATCGTTGCTACGTCGGAGTGAGCGCCCCGTACCATTGGATGAGGGCCTTTTAAAGGGGAACGGCAGTTTCCGATATTTGGATGCTGCTTCGGGCGCCGAAACGGTCATTCCCGCCGTAATGCCTGAATACCGCAAGGGCAGTAGCCAGGATTTAATCATTCCTCTAGTTCGCAAGCTCACTGGGGAAGGCAAGAGTGTCATTCTTTTTCGTGAGACAAAGCCTGAAGCACGGGCTTGCGCTCGGTACTTGGCAGACTCCCTGTCCTTGCCAGCCGCCAATGCCGCCCTGCAAGCACTGCCAGCGGGTGACGTCTCTGTAGCGGCGCAAGACCTGCGAGATGTTCTGAAAAGCGGGGTCGGTTTTCACGTGGCCGACCTTGATCCCGACGAACGCCAAGTGGTTGAGGAGGAATTTCGGAAGGCAGCGGAGCTTCGCGTGCTGGCGGCAACGACCACCCTGGCAATGGGCGTCAACACCCCTGCCGAAGCCGTCATCATCGCCGGCCTTGAACATCCTGGCAATCAACCCTACTCAATCGCCGAGTACAAAAACATTGTGGGCCGTGCCGGTCGCCTCGGTCTTGCAACGAGAGGAACTTCCTATCTCATCGCCCTTACGTCAAACGATGAGCACTATCTATGGAACCGGTACGTGAAAGGGTCGCCAGAGCCGATCCATTCACAACTCTTGAAGCTGGGGTCAGATCCGCGGTCTTTAATACTTCGGGTCCTTACAACAACTGGCTTTGCGAAGTCGGGGATGCAAGCCGAAGACATTACCGCCTTTTTGGAGGAGAGTTTTGCAGCATTCCTCAGCAAGGTAGCCACACCAAACTGGAAATGGGATCGGGCGGCCTTGAACCGAGCACTGAGTGATCTCATTCAACATCAACTGTTACAGCCTGACGCAAATCACTTTTACCACCTCACTGAGCTGGGGCGGCTTGTCGGCGTGTCCGGCACGGAAGTGGAATCGGTAATTCGCGTGGTTGACGCTCTACGGGGTCTACATTCCAGCGATGTTTCGGACCCACTCTTAATAACGCTTACGCAGCTCACCGTAGAGCTTGACGACGTATTATTTCCAATAAATAAGGTAAGCACCCAGAAAGAACCCCAAATGTGGTTCGGCGAGCTTCGCCGTCAGGGAATTTCGCAGGGCGTCCTCCAGCACCTTCAGAGGTTTGCTCCCGAACAACACATTCCCACACTTCGCGCAAAGAAGGCTGTGGCGTGTCTAATGTGGATATCGGGTATGCAGATCGCGCAGATCGAAGCTTCTCTAACGCAGTTCGGGGGAGGCTTTGGCGGAGCCGCCGGCCCGATGCGCTCGGTCAAGTCAAGGACCTGCGATTTACTGCCTACTGTGGCAAGGATAGCTGAAATTGCGACGCCGGATCTAAATCTTGGTAATCGAGTGGAGCGACTACTAACCCGCCTCGAAATAGGGATTCCGGCCGAGGCCGTCGATCTTGCGGCATTGTTCGGAGACCGGCTTTCCCGGGGCGACTATCTACGAATGATCAGTGCCGGCATTATATCCCCGGCCGCCCTGCAAGCTGCGTCCGATGAAGTGATCATGAGCTGCATCGATAAAAGCAAGACTAAGCTTCAAGTTGTAAAAGGCATAATCAACACTTGGCAACCAAAAGCGGCTGTTGATCAGACCGGTCCGATCATTCCTTTATACAAATTCTAGACCACTACCATGCGCCGAAACAACTATTCCTTTAAGAGAAGCGGGCCACGTCAAACTTGACAGGCCACCTCATACGTTTTCGGGCCATGGGATTGAAAGGGTGTCGGCGCCACCCCCAACGTAACGTTGACCTGGCAAGCCGAATGCTTCGAAATACGCCCCATATATCAACACCCACATTTTTGCGTGGCGTTCCCAGTCCGCCAAGTTCGCGGGCGGCGTGAGGTGCCCGGAGGTTTGTAATACTGCGAACGCCTGCCGCGCCGCTTCCGTCACAGTGTTGAAGACGGCAAGGCCAAACCCTTGATGAAACCAAAACGGCTGGAACTGCTGCGCCCGAATCTTTATGTAATCCCGGATGGTCCCTGGACTGGCCTGACCCTGAAGATGTACGCCCAGCAGTCGCTCTGAGGCTTTGAATGTATTCGATGGAGGGTCATACCCTGCCTCGGTCATGCCATGGATATTGGTAATATGCCAGAACTCGGGCACGATGAAACCCTCCCTTCTGGCGAACGTCGCAAACTGAACGATGGAGGCAGGTGCGCCGTGGCCGCCGATTTCGCGTTGCAACCGGTCGCGCAGATCGTTGGCGACGGTTTCAGGGTCGCTGAAGTCGATGTGATCGCCCATGAAATCGTACAGCCAATCATGCATGCTTTGATTGCCAACCTCGGCACAGCCGACATATCCGAGTAACGCTCTGCGCTTTGGCCATCGCAGAATCTTGGACCCCTGGTCCTGAACTTCCGATACAACGTGGCCTTGCGCGTCTAGTTTGCTGATCGTTACGTTCTTATCCGCGGCAAAGACTATTCCTTCCGGCAGAATCTCGCCAACAAAAATGGACATCAGAGTAACCCTCCCTGCTCATTAACGCCACCCGGAAGCGTATGGTGCATCCACCGAAGCCGCTGCTCTGCGACCGATGCCTTGGCCCGGTCCGCAAACAAATCAACCAGAAAGTTGTCCGTACCGACAAAAAACGTCTCGGCGAGTCCCCGTATCGAAATGATGACCAGCTTAGGCGAGACATTCGGCTTAAAGCATACCTCGGGAACCATGTGATCTGCATAGCCAACCATTCGGCACTGTCCTTGCCAGTCTGAGCTTGGACTTGATCCCAGTGCGCGTGAAGGACGCTTGCAGCGGGCGCCGTAGAGATCCAGCCCCGAGACTTGCTCCCGGCACGGAAAGCTGATATACCGGTCGGCCCAGGAGATGAAATCCTTCCGGGTCTCGTCCTGCTGCTTTGATGGCATGTTCAGAAAGGCCATCGCGTCCATACCGGAATAAATTAGTGTCATGGCAGCAGGGAAGCACTCGCTGTCGATCAGTAGGCGAATTGGACGCTTTATGCCGGTAAACAACGTTTACAATTGGATCTCTAGTGAGCGCGGCCATGGTCATGGTTCCCCAGGTACGGCAGTGTTAATATCGGCCGCGACCCTCACTTTAAGCCTTTCCCGATTTTCCGCGATGCTGCGGCGGGCCTCAACCAAAACGGGATTCATCAGCAAACCATGAAGCTCATCTGATGGTATAACGCCTGAAATTCCTGCGTTCACATCCACGCCGCTGATCTGAGTACCATTTTGCCGAACCTCAGACTGGCATCCGATAGTCCCCATGTAATACGCCTAAAAGCCACGGCGAAACCTCACTGGCCGTAATGTCGTTCTTTTGAAGAGATTCGATCTCATAGAGGCCACCGGAGGTCTCATATAGCGCGCCTGGGTTAGAAACCCTCATGTGCTCATCATATACGAAGACGGGAGACCCACTCTCTCCGCCCCAAGACATTGACTCTATCAGGTATGCGCGCACGTCTGTTGTTGCGTCCGAATGTGGATTAATTCTGATGGGAACCCGCTGGGAAAATCGAGCAATGGTACCATGACGAACAACCGCATCCACAGATCCGAAACCAGGCAGTAACGAAAACAGCCCGATGATAAACACTGGATGACCCGGAAGAATCCGCTGAACGCTAAGGGGTCGCGCCATTGGGTACGGCCAATAGAGGAACTTTGGGGGCAAGTCGATGAGGGCAACCGGGAGATCGGTAGTATCGCTCAACACCCAGGTGTCGATATCGCAGGGAAAGTCTTCGGCACGAAGATGCCGGTTGTTAATCCTCAGAGATATAGCGCCGTAGTGGTGATCATCTCTTACCTCTTCTAGAATATGGCGACATGTGACAGCATATTGTACTACGCCAAGATCATTATGTCTGCCTACTCGTTGCTCAACAATAAAAAACGTTCCAATGCGCCATGGGCTGCTGATCCCTGTCGATTCATCCAGGTAGTCGGCGACGACGTACCCGACATTACGCTGATACTGTTCATCTACAAGCATGTCGATATTCTCCAATCCCCCGCTAATTTCCCCAGCTTCATTGTACCCGGATGCAGGGCAAGCGCCAAGGCGACAAGAAGCCGAGGGAACGACACCATGTGGCGGTTCACAGTGCTAAAGCTATCGCTGTTGAGGATTCGTCTAGTTTCATCGACAGTTCGTTCTCGTCAGCCATCTCGGGCCCTCCATCGAGGCGACATTTGGTCGCACCGAAGTGCGCCGATTCGAGGATTCGGGAAACCAGAATCTCTGTACCTTTACGCATCGTTTTGAGGGATCTATACTGAAGATGAAATAGTTAGGCGTGCGGCGCTAGGCGGACCACGCGAAAGAACGGCTCAATTTATGCGCGTACAACAACTGATTATTCGAAATTATCGAGGAGTGGCAGAAGGGACGGTCGATTTTGCCGGCCACACTCTATTGGTCGGGGGCAACAACATAGGCAAGTCCACCATATGCGAGGCGCTCGACCTTGTACTCGGTCCAGAACGGTTGGGCCGACGACCCGTCGTTGATGAGCACGATTTCCACTGTGGCCAGTACCTTGACGGTGATGGCAAACCTGTTCCGATTGAGATTCTGGCCGTATTGACAAACTTGTCGGCACAGGCTGAGAAACAGTTTTTCCGGCACCTGCGACGTTGGAACGTAGAGCAGCGAGCATTTGCTGATGAAGGCGAGGCGGGCCCAGAGGCGGGAGACGCGCCTGGGACAGTGTGGGCGCTACCAGTGCTTTTTGTTGGCCGCTACGACCCTGAAGAGGATGACTTTATTGGCAACACATTTTTTGACCATCCGCAGGAGGCTTTGGACGACGAGAATAATGAAGCGGAGGTCCGACTGGGAGGTGGGCGGAGGAAGTTTACACGCGAACACAAGCGGCTCTGCGGCTTTCTGTTTCTGCGCGCACTCAGGACCGGCTCACGCGCATTGAGCTTCCAACGCGGTTCTTTGCTGGATACCGTGCTTCGTCTCCCTGGAAGTGGGCTCGCGGAGATGTGGCAGAACACGCTCAAGCGGTTGCGTGAATTGGACCCGGCAATTGGAGATATTGAGCAGCTCCAGGGGATCTCGAAGGAGATCCGGGAGAGAATGGCACAGTTCCTAAACCTAACTCCTGGGGATGATGCAACAGGCTTCTTTGCCTCTGACTTGACCCGCGAACACCTGCGGGAGGTCGTCCGCCTCTTCGTTTCCGCAGAACCGAGCGGGTACCTGCTGCCTTTTCAGCGGTTGGGTACTGGCTCCGTAAACCTGCTGGTGTTTGCACTCTTAACTTTCATTGCAGAGCTCAAAGACAAGCAGGCTGTGATCTTTGCAATGGAAGAACCGGAGATCGCGCTGCCGCCGCATACCCAACGGCGGGTGACCCGCTTTGTCCTAAGCCAAATGGGGCAAGCCATCGTCACCTCCCATTCGCCGTACGTTATTGAGCAATTCCAGCCGGAACAGATAGTTGTCCTGGCCAGAGCCGACCAAGGGAAGCTTTCTGGAATACCGATAAACCTGCACGGCATTAAGCCGAAAGTATTCGCCAGAGAGCGACGGCAGTTTGCCGAGGCCATCTTGGCAAACGCGGTACTGGTCGTGGAAGGCGCGACTGAAGCGGCCATTTTTCCGGCTGCGTCGTCGGTGTTGGAGCAGTACTTGGGCAGTGAGGTATACAGCCACTTTGACATCGCTGGTGTGACGGTTTTTGACGCCGGCGGGGACGGATCGACACCGCAGTACGGACCTTGCTTCGCGGCGCTCGGCAAGCTCGTCTTCTGCTTTTATGACAAGCCAAACGTGCCGCTTTCGGCAGAGGCGACGACCAAACTTGCGAGTTATACCCAAGTCTGGGAGTCGCCGGAAAAAGGGATCGAATCCCTTCTCGTCAAAGAAATGCCGGAGCCGGTCCTCCGACGTTTCCTCAACGCGGTTAAGGATCGACCAGATTTCCCGCAGGTCGGAGCGGTGACAAATGACTTGACTGCGGTCCAGGTGCAAAACCTCGTTCAGAAGATCCTGGAAGCTCGCAAGGGAAATAACTACGGCTACGCCTCCCTACTTATTGCCCAATGCAACGGCGGCGACGAGCTTCCGGCGACAATCCGCGACATCCTGCTAGCGATCCACAAGTTCCTAACACCAGCGCCCGCCCCGAAGCCTGCAGAGGACCCCGCAGCGGTAGCACCTGGCCAGCCCAAACCGGCGGCCGAAGACGGTGCGGAGGCAGGAACGTGAGCACCATAACGCTGTGCGACAAACGAAAGGCGATTCTAAGGCAAGAAGGACACGTCTTGGTGACTGGCGGGCCGGGGTCGGGCAAGACCACGGTCGCCCTGCTGAAGGCAGCAGCTACATCCCACTCATTGAAGCCCGGCGAGGAAATTCTGTTCTTGAGCTTCTCTCGGTCCGCGATACAACAGATACTCCAGAAAAGCCACGATATCCTAAAACGCGACGAGCGCTCGCTCATCCGCGTCCAGACGTATCACGCGTTCTGCATTGAGCTCCTCGAATCCCATGGGCGCCTGCTTTCAGGACACCGGTGTAAATTCGTAGTGCCCGGAGAAGAACGTCTCCGGAAGGCTGGTTTCAAGGACCAATGGAATGCCGAGCGCGAACGACTGGCCAGCGAGGAGAGTGTCTTCTGTTTTGACCTTCTGGCACCTGGCGCTGCCGACTTGTTGGAGAAATCAGCGGCCGTTCGGACCCTGCTGACCTCCAAGTTTCCGATGGTGGTTTGCGATGAGTTCCAAGACACCGATGATGACCAGTGGCGAATTGTCCAAGCTTTAGCAATGTCGGGTACTATGTGCATCCTCGCGGACCCGGAGCAACGAATCTTTGACTACCGGCCAAACGTCAACCCGCTGCGGGTTCAACAACTCAAAGAGAAACTGGCCCCCGCTGAGTTTGGCCTCGGCGGCGAGAATTACCGGAGCCCCAATGGAGGCATCCTTCAGTTCGCCGATTACGTCCTCCAAAACAAGGCTCCGCTACCCAAAACCAACGACGTGAGCGTCGTCAATTACCACGGCAGAGATTTCGAGGCGATTTTTCATGCCGCCACTGTGTGGACCTTCAGCGAGATCCGAAAGCGAGGCGTCGAGCACCCATCGGTCGCTGTGCTCTGCAGGAATAACAAATTCGTCGCCACATTGTCCAACGTCCTCCAGGCACAACATACCCTCAAGGGCAAGACCTTCATGCCTGTCGAACACGGTGTGGTGTGGGACGCGGAACTGGCAATTGCCGCCGCGGTAACTGTCGCATCGATTATGGAATGGTCGTCCGGGGATGCCGCAACTCTTGCGAAGACGCTAGGTTTGCTATCTCGTTATTATCAACTCAAGAACGCGGATAAGGCCACGAAGAAAGCGGCAGAGGCCGCGATTAAATGCGCTCAGATGGCCGAAGCCGTGGGGGCCGGGCTAGTCATCCGAAGCAAAGCGCTTTCGCAGTTTTGCAAGAGCCTTGCTTCAGGCATCGGTTGCGTTGGCGAACCCATGAAAGACTGGATTTCAGCCCGGAGGGTCCTTCAATTAGCCACTGGTTTCGACGACGTGTTCGAGGACGCCAGTATGGTCAGATTGTTCGGAGCGCGCGAAGCCCTGGTCTCGGCATTGGGCGACCTCTGGCTTGCCTCGGCATCCTATGCGGGCGCAGCAGACAGGGTTAGGACGATTTTGGACCGACAACAGCTCTTGGAGAGCGAACGGACGACACAGCGTGGATGCATGCTCATGACCATTCACAAATCGAAAAGTAAGGAGTTTGATGGTGTAGTCTTGGTGGAAGACGCTTACCGGGCACCGTTCTTTGACACGGGACGAGAGCCGCCGCCATTCGAAAAAAGCCGCCGGCTGCTCAGGGTTGGGCTGACGCGCGCAAAGCACTTCGTCACGATCATAAGACCGAACGGGGTGGTTCCTCTTGTCGGAAGTTGACCAGTGTTGCCTCGCTGATAGATTTGTAGGCTGTTGAACCGTGAGGATTGCCGCAGCTACAAAATCATCTACAGTGGACCTTTTGGGCGGCCCCAAATCGGCCGCAACTCATTGAAAACATTGGTAGGCGCGGCCGGACTCGAACCGGCGACCCTCTGCTTAGAAGGCAGATGCTC
>OCTA010005253.1_pt1 | contig 11230 bp, 7 predicted proteins | sample 1538991 | NCBI WGS metagenome assembly OCTA01 (sample SAMEA3539302, study PRJEB22396) | soil metagenome | biome: tundra; feature: field; material: soil | place: USA | collected 2010-05 | depth 0.15 m | reverse complement strand
TCAGAATCTTCTTTCGTCCGAAACGGTCGCTCAGCAGGCCGGCCACGGCATTCCCCCCCAATGCGCCCCAGCCGAGGCAGCTCACCGCCCAGCCGAGCTTCAAATCGCCGCTGGTACCGGTCAAATCAAAGTATTTCTTGATGAAAGGCACAGTCCCCGAGATGACGGTGGCGTCAAATCCCAGGAGGAAGCCCCCAATGGCCACAATCAAGGCCACCGAAATCATGTACGTATTGCCACGAGTCATACAGTTCCCTATCGTTTAAAGTTCCAAGCAAAGAGTGCCGGACCCCATGAACGGCATTCGGTTGAGGGATTGCGTGACGCGAGTTGGCTTCTGAACCCTCAATCGACGAGGCGACCTATAATTCATACCGCGTGTACTACATAGTGCTACAGAATCCGTCAACAATAATATCTACAATATTCTCGTTAAAGGGGAGTCTCTGGCGCTTTGCCGAGCGATTCTGTGTGCCTTCGGATTGGCCTCGCTTTCATCAGGCTGGCTCCCCATTTTATGTCACGCGCAGCCTTCAATTAGAAAGGGTTTAGTGGATGTATTTTCACTTTAGTAAATCGGGAAGCCCCCCGGCTTTGCCGGGGAGACTCCCAGAGTTTGACAGTTCCGGGAATGTCTCGGGGTAGCGGTGGCGATAGTTTTGGATTGTGAAGGGCGCGCATAACGCGTTGCTAGCCCCGGGCGCGCACACACATTGTTCGCCGTGAGGTGTGTGGAGTGGCCGCAGCCGGGCTGTCACTGAGGAGGGCAGGGAACGAACGAAGACCAAAGCCGTTGGTAACATGGCGGGCATGGAATGACCGCCCGAAGGGCCATGCGGCTTTGAGCCGCTACACCTCCGGCAAAGCCTCCGGCTTTGCCGGAGGTCGCTGACATGAAAGAATTGTAAAAATACTGTTGACGCCTCGCCTTCAATGTGATATTTCACATTACGGTGAATATCAATATCTATGCTAAAGATGTGGTAAATAGCATATGAGAATGCCATTGCAAAGGTGTCCCTCCTTGCTGTTGTTGAGTTGGCGCGGCACCGGAGAGGCTAATAGACCCTGTATCTACCGGCTGGCGGGATTCACCCTGATCGAGCTGCTGGCTATCATTGCCATCATCGCCATCCTGGCGGCCTTGCGCTTGCCGGCCCTGGGCAAAGCCAAGGCCAAGGCCCTGGGCATAAGCTGCGCCAACAACCTCAAGGAGCTCCAACGGGGTTGGCTGATGTATTCCGGCGACAACAACGATAAGCTGGTTCGAGTGGGCGGGCTCGCAGAACTTGTGATCGACCCCGCTGATCCGAGCGCGCAGCCCGGCGGCGCCAAGAGCCAATGGGCTTTGGGCCGGGTGGATCAGATGCCCTTCCGGACCAACACAACCCTGCTGAAAGGGGGCTTGCTCTATCCTTACGTCAACAGTCTCGGGGTTTACAAATGTCCGGCAGACAATACGCAGATCGGTGGCGGGGTCAGTGTGCGCAGCATGTCGATGAACTGCTGGATGAATCCCATCGATAGCTGGAACGACTATGGGGGGAACCACCCTGGGAAAGTGCGGGAATTTCGGAGGCAGGGGAACATTATGGCTCCGACCCCGTCGATGGCGTTTGTGTTCATCGATGAGAACCCGTGGGGGATCGACGATGGTTTCTTTGTCTGCGACCCGCTCAAGCCGGTTTGGATCAGAATTCCGGCCAGTTATCACAACGGGGCGGGGGGATTATCCTTTGCGGATGGCCATACCGAGATCAAGAAATGGAAGGACGCTCACGTGCTGGGATGCAATGCGACGACGCCGCTGGGAGGGCAGCAGGATGCCAGCACGGGAAACTTGGCATGGCTCCAGGAAAGAAGCTCCTCCGCGCCCTAATGATTAAAGTTTTCGTCAACATTTACTATGGCCGGAACGTCACTTAAGAAAGGCTGCGGCTCTCGCCAAGCAGCGCCTCTGGAAGCTTTGTGGAGTCGTGCCGCAAATCAAACGTCACTAAACAACAACGAAAGTTCAACACCTATGAAAGCATACAAATACTGCCAACAAAGCAAGCTTGAGTTTTGCCAAGACTCAACTCATCGGAACAGGTTAATCCGCCGGTTAAACACGCTGATGGCCTTCGCGGTCATCCTGGTTCTGTCCGCCACCTCGGCGCGCGCCTTCACCAACTATCTGGCTAATCCCGGATTTGAAACCGGGGCGGCGTCACCCTGGCTCGACACCTACACTTCCCACAGTGTGGACAGCACCACCACCTTTGTTTACGGCAGCGGCACCATTCACGAGCCGGCTCATGCTGGCCAGTGGGCGATGAAGGAGTGGGGCGATTATTGGGGGTACGGATTTGTGCAAACCCACACAGTCTATCAGTCCATCCCGGCCGCGCCCAGTTCCATCTGGTCGGCCGACATCTGGGCGTACACCGCGACTCCTGACAATGTCCAGAACTTGAACTTCGCTCAGTTGCAAGTGACGTTCCTCGATGCGTCGAGCAATGTGAACAGCGAGATCTTCTATTCGGCCGTGGTGGACACGAATGCGCCGGTCAACACTTGGCTCCACCTGACAGCCACCAATAGCGTGGACGGCACGACTAATCTGACTGCCCCCGATGGCACAGCCTTTGTGCGCTTTGGATTGTTCTATTCGCAGGATCAATTCGAATCCGGTGGTTCCACGTACTGGGACGACGCGAACCTCATCAAGACCGCCTCGTCCGATCCGGAGATCTCATCCTCGCCGCGTGATCTGACGGTCATTTATGGGCAAACCGCCACCTTCAGCGTGCTGGCCAGCGGCAAAACCCCGCTGACGTATAAGTGGCAGAAAGATGGCAACGATCTCAGCAATGGCGGCAAGATCAGCGGCGCCACAACGGCGACGCTGACGATTTCCAGCCCGACGACCGCCGAACAGGGCGCTTACAGCGTGACGGTCACGGATACCGCCGGCTCTCTTCCCAGCCCGTCGAGCGGCTACCTGACCGTGTTGGATCCGGGCATCCTGACAAATCCGGTCAGCCTGCAGAAAGTCGAAGGCCAGTCAGCCGTCTTCACTGTCGTCGCTGCGGGTTCCGGGACATTGACCTATGCCTGGTACAAGGGCGCGAGCCCGTTGAGCAATGATGGCCGTATCTTGGGCGCCGACACTGCAACCCTCATCATCAATAACCTTACGGTGGCCGATGGTGACGCTTACTCCGTCCAAGTCACCGGTGCCAGTACGGCGACCAGCACGGCTGCCAATCTGTACGTCAGCACGCTCGCTCAGGCCTCCAATCTCATTCGCAACGGCAGCTTCGAATCGGGAATGACTTACTGGACCGCGTGGAACGGCTACGCCGCAATAACAGCCCCAGCCGGTAGTGAGACCAATTATGACGGCAGCCAAATCTGCGAAATCTGGGGTACTGGCAATGGTACTTGGAATGGAATAAACCAGTCCTTCACCCCCGCTCCTGGATACGTCTATAAGGCCAATGCCTGGTTCCTGGTGTCTGCGGGCGCTCCGATCACCGGGTCGAGCACCGCCTGGCTCGAAGTCAACTTCTATAACCAGGGCAATCTCATCAGCACCTTCCAATCCCCCATAATCAGCAGCAACTCGGTGGTAGGCGTCTGGACCAACGTAGCGGTGCCTTACGCCACCGTTCCTGCCGGCGCTGACGAAACCCGCTGCCAGATTAATTACCACGCGGGGGATGGCGGCGGCGCCATCTATGTCGATGATGTGAGCTTTTGGCTCAAGATCCCTGTCACCGTTACCGTTTCGGTCGGCGGCGCCAACAACCTCCTCTCTTTCCCGACTCAAATCGGCGTCAGCTACCAGGTCCTTTACAAGGATGACCTCAGCGATGTCACCTGGCAGGTGCTGGCGACGCCTACCGGCGATCTCTCGGGCAAGACCACCGTTCATACCCTGAGAACCACCGCAAAACGGTTTTATCGGGTAGTTACTCTGTGAGCGTTAGTTGACCTTCCGCTCTGGGGCCGGCACACGGCCGGCCCCAAAACAAAACTGACCCAGCCACGGCCAGGACAGGCTGGGCGCATCTATGGCTTTTCACACAGCAACGCTCGCCATTGCTGCGCTTGGGTTTATCGGCTTGCCGGATGCCGTGGCTCAGCTCCAGCGACTGTATTTGGCGAAGTCGCAGGGTGCGGTGTCTGATAACGTGAATGGACGCCGGCCCGAACGTGGCGAGCCAATTCGTTCCGCCTTCTCCGGCGCTCGCCCGACGACCTGACCGTGCTCCAATCGCCACCGTGGTGGAAGGGGAGCAACCGCTTGCGGATGGTCGGTAGCCTGTGAGCCTGTTAGTATTGATTGCTCTCGTCGGGCTTGATACTCTGCGACGCCGGGGTCAGAAGCCTAGAGGGTCCGGGCCCTGGAGGTCGGGTGCGATGGGCCTGCCCCATCTGCGCTCGGCCATGAAACAAAAACGCTAACATGTCCGCGACGTCACCCATCGGTGTTCTTCCCCGGCCGGTTTTTAGCCGGCTCGTCTCCGCCTTCGCGCTGGCCGCCTGCTGCCTATGGCTATCCCCGGTGAATTCCCTGGGCGGCGAACTGCGAACTGCCGACGAGGTGCGTCAACTGACTCCCGAACAGGCCGAACAACACCTCGAGGTGCGACTCAAAGCCGTGGTGACGTTTTTTGACCAGCGGCTTTACTCGCGATTTGTGCAGGACGAAACGGCTGGCATCTACTTGCAAGAGATGACCAATGGGCCGGCGTTGCGACCCGGCCAGTTGGTAGAAATTGAAGGTCAGACCGGCGCCGGTGAATACGCTCCGATCGTGATTCCAAGATCAGTAAAGATTCTGGAGGAGGGGACCATGCCCGCGGCCAAGCCGGTTTCCCTCGAGCAGTTGGTCAGCGGTCGCGAGGACAGTCAGTTCGTGGAAGTTATCGGCACTGTTCGCGCCGTGCGGTTTGAGGAGGAGTCCCAGAATTATTTGATCGAACTAGTGATTGGCGGCGAAAGGTTCACCGCCTACTCGCGCCAATTGCCCGTCACTAACACGGAGGAATTGGTTGAAAGCGTGGTCAAAGTGCGAGGCGTCTGCTCCACGCTGTTCAACCGGTTGCGGCAATTGTTCGGCTTCCGATTGCTCGTGCCGCGCGAGACGGATCTAGTGATTGAGAAGCCCGCATCGGCGACTCCGTTTGATGTCCCCACGAAGGGCATCAGCAGTCTGCTGCAGTTCACGGCACAGAGCACTTTCGGCCATCGAGTAAAAGTCGCCGGCACTGTTGTTTACCAGGAACCCGGCGTCGCCCTTTTCATCCAGGATGAGAAGGAGGGGCTTTATTGTCAGACCAGGCAGCGTGTGGCCGTGAACGCCGGCGACCAGGTTGAAGCATTGGGCTTTCCGGCGAAAGGAGAGTACACGCCGGTGCTGCAAGATGCGGTTTATCGCAAGATCGGCTCCGGCACCCCGGTGAAGCCCGTGGATATTGGACTCGATGAGGCGCTTTCCGGTACCAACGATTGCCGGCTAGTCCGCATCACGGCGAAGTTGCTGGAGCATACCCAGCGCGGGCGCGAGCAATTCAGTGTCCTCGAAATGGACGGATTCATCTTTTACGCCTTCCTCGCCCAGGCGGAGGGGCTCACCGGATTCACCCCGGCGCAGGTCGGTAGTGAAGTCGCCGTTACCGGCATCTGTTTGATCGAGCGCGGCAGCAGTTGGCGGGCGGGCGAAAGCTGGCGGGCCAAATCTTTCCGCATCCTGCTTCGCTCGCCCGGGGATGTTGCCATCTTGCGTTCTTCGCCTTGGTGGAATGTGCGGAGGGTCCTCTGGATGGCCGCCACCCTCGGTTTGCTCGCACTTGCGGCATCGGCCTGGGTCGCGGTCCTGCGCCGCCGGGTGCAACAGCAGACCGAGATCATTCGCGAACGCCTGCAACGGGAAGCGGCGTTGAAGGAGCGCTACGAGGATCTCTTCGAGAACGCCAATGATATGGTGTTCACACACGACCTGAGCGGAAAGATCACCTCAATCAACAAGACCGGCGAACGGCTGTTGCAGAGAAGCCGTGAAAGCCTTTTGTCGCGGAATATCATCGAACTCATGGCAGAAGACCAGCGCGCGCCCGCTCGCCGGTGGCTGGATCAAGTCGTTCAGGGCGCCGAGGTGCCCACGGCGGAATGGGACTTCATCAGCGCGGCTGACCAGCGAGTCAAACTGGAGATCAGCTCGCGCTTGATCGAGCAGGAGGGACGCGTTGTGGAAGTCGAAGGCATCGCGCGCGACATCACCGAGCGCCGGCGACTGGAGCGTGAGATTCTGGAAGTCAGCACTCGCGAGCAGCGGCGTATCGGACACGACTTGCATGACGGCGTCTGCCAGCAACTGGCCGCCATCACTTATCTCCTGGATATCCTCGGCGATCGCCTTCAAGAGAAAAAGGCGCCCGAGGCCGCGGAAGCGGAGCGCATTGGCAACCTGATCAATGAAACAAACGCCCAGGCGCGCAGCGTCGCGCGCGGGCTGTTTCCCGTGCGCTTGGAGGAACATGGCTTGATTCTGGCGCTGGAGGAACTGGCCGCGAGCGCCAGCAGCCGTTACCGGATCACCTGCCGTTTTGTGTGCGAGGCAGCGCCCATCAAGATCGACAGCGAGGTGGAACTGCATCTATATTACATTGTGCAAGAAGCCTTGTCGAACGCCGTCAATCATGGTAAAGCTATCACTGTCATTGTAACTTTGGCGGCGGATGAGGACCGGTTGAAGTTGACCGTCCAGGACAATGGAACGGGATTTCAACCTTCCGACAAGAACCGAAGCGGCATGGGCATTCGTATCATGCGGTATCGCGCCAAAGTCATCGGGGCGACTTTGGATTTGCAGAGCCAGGCGAATCACGGCACGCAAATCGCGTGCGTTTTTAGCCCATCGTCCCGGGAATCTGCGCAAGCAACCAAAAATGGCTGGAGCAATCGATAAAGAAACTCAGACGGGGGCCGACAACCCGGAGAAGATTTCCACCGGACATCCGGCTGCGGATAAAAGCCGCGTATTCATCGTGGACGACCACACGATGTTTCGCGAAGGCTTGCGCCAGCTCATCGAGCACGATCCAGGCTTGACGGTGTGCGGAGACGCCGCGGATGCCGCCACCGCTATTGAAGGGATCGGCCAGTCAAACCCCGACGTGGTCATTGTGGATATCACGCTGGCGGACTCAAGCGGCCTCGATCTGGTCAAGAGCATCAGGAATGACCATGAAAATTTGCCGGTGCTGGTCGTGTCTATGCACGAAGAATCGCTTTACGCGGAGCGCGCCTTGCGCGCCGGGGCGATGGGTTATGTCATGAAGAATGAACCGGCCAAGACGGTGGTCGCCGCAATCCAGAGCGTGCTGCGGGGTGAGATGTATCTCAGCCGGAAAATGTCCTCATCCGTAATCTCCAAATTCATGCGAGGCGAGACCGAGGAGTCCATGTCGCCGCTGGAGATCTTAAGTGACCGTGAACTGGAGGTCTTCCGGATGCTGGGGCAGGGCAAAGGCACCCGACAAATCGCGCAGGACCTCGAGCTCACCATCCCCACCATCCAGTCTTTTCGCAACCGCATCAAAGAGAAGCTGCACCTAAAAACCGCCCCGGAATTGGTGCTGCACGCGATTAACTGGGTCCAAAGTGGATCGGCCAAGTAAGGACGCAAGTCTCTCAATCAGCCCGGTTGAGTCCTCCAGGGCCTTCCTGAGGTGGACAGGACGAGCGCAACGGCTTGGTCAGCGCGCCTGCTCGCTTTGCCGTTGCGGTTTGTTTTGCTCGCGGCCTGCGAGGTGAGGCCGCATCTGCGCATAATCTGGACGGTAGCGAAGGACCTCGGAGAACTGGGCCTGAGCTTCATCATTCCTGCCGTCGGCCGCCAGTTCGGCTCCCAGCAGAAAGCGGGCCTGCCAAAAGGCGGGCACCTGCAGAAGCAGGGTCCGAAAACACTCAACCGCCTCAGCCGACCGATGCAATGTGGCCAGAGTAACCGCGCGGTTGAAGTAATCCGCCGGACCTTGCGGTTGGAGGCGTGCGGCTTCATCATAATGGACCATCGCCCGTGCAATGTTACCCCGTCGCTGCTCCAGGAATCCCAGGTTGAGATATGTGTCTACGCAGCTCGGGTCCGCTTTGCGAGCCCGGGCAAAAGAGGCGATGGCTTCATCAATCTTCTGCTGGCCGGCGAGGATTAGCCCCAACTCATTGTGAGCTTGCGCATAATCACTGTTGATCGCAACGGCGCGCGCAAAATATCCCTCCGCTTCGCGGATTCGGCCCTGGCGGACAAGTATGCAGCCAGCGTAGTAATAAGGCCCAGGCAAGTGTGGCACCAGTTCGCATACGCGTTGAGCTTCCGCGATGGCCTGCGCCAGGTTCCCTGTCGCTTCCAGGAACTGCTCAAAATTCCCATGCAAAAGATTGTCCTCCGGGGCCAGGGCCAACGCTTCCTCGTACATTTGCCGGGCCTGCTCCGGCGTTTGGAAACTCATCTGCGCCTTGGCTTCATTCAATTTCGCCTCGCACATCTTGAAAAAGGCGGCGTGGTTCAGTTGCCCCGTGAACGGGGGAGCTGAGATTCTATTGAAGATGGGTTGCCAGACGCGCTGCCGATCCCAGACCGTAACCGCGAGGCGGCGATCGCACAATTCCGCTGATGCCCAACTCCCCGTGTCCCTAGCTGTGATTGAGTCTGGAAGCAGGCTCCTCGCCTGCTCGGCAAAGCTAAGCGCCAGCAGATAATTACCTTTGAAATTCAAGTGCACGTGCTCATAAAAAAGCCCACACCCGGGAATCCTGGCCGGCGAACTCTGCGCCAAACCCTCGGCCGCATCCACAAGATAAACACCTTGGCCCACATGCCGGGCGGCCGCTGCTTTGATGGCCTGATTGATGGCGGTATCCGCCCGAAAGGCCAGCGCATCATAGTCCGTGGCCAATTCGAACTCGCGCCGAGCTCGATCATAATTGGTCAAAGTGAGGTCGCAGGTTCCCATGCGAAATTGCAGGTCCGCGTATTGCGGATCAATCCTGGAGGCATTTTGATAAAGAGCGAGCGCCTCCCGGTACGAGCCTGCGGCCTCCAGGGCCACGCCCTCCTCGTAAGCCTTATTCCATGAGGCCTCTTGGTTCCCCGCTAGGCCAGGGGCATGCAGCGAAGCGAACGGCGCACAATCCTTCAGGTTTACCGCCACCGTGCTCAGGATGACCGGCACGTCGGATCGACATCCTGCACGCAAAATGTCCTCCAGATTCCCTCTGAAATTCTTATGCGCCCGCAGCCTGGCGGGATGGTCAGGTCGAAGCCGGTTCTCCATGAACATTTGCATGCCGCCCCATGACTTGGGGGATGAGGAATGGCGCTTCAGTTGCTCGGCGAGCGCATCCAGCAATTGCCCAATCCTGGTGGTCTTAATCGCGAGCGTGGCGCGCGCAAGACCCAGACTCGGCGCTCGCGGTCCGAAAACCGTCTCCGCGCCAAAGGGTCCGACCATTTCGTTGTTGCCCATATAAACGAGCCAAAGATCGCCCTGATGCCGGGCGCACTCGCGTGCAATGGGCAGGATCGTGTGCGAGTTGATCCCCGTGATCGCCACACACAACACTTCAAAATCGGTTCTAGGGAATCGCTCGCGCAACAAAACCTGCAGGTACCGTCCCATGCCAAACGTCGGGTCCGGATCCCCATTAGCTGCCGATTCGCCGAACAGAAAAATCCGATATGCGTTAGTGGCCTTATCCGCAGCCATCCGAATGGGCAATGTGGGGCGGGCCTGCGTGGCGGAGAAGAACCGGAAGGTGAATTTGGCATTCGGCACAAAAAAGTCGTGCCCGCTAATGTGCGTCCGAAGAAAAAAGCTGGTGGGATAGCCGTAGCCTGTCAGGCGAAGCGCCAGCTCCACGCTGCCAAACACGACCAGCGGACACAAGGTCATCGCGGCGAGCCGAAAGAGCCAAAGACGACGGCCGGAAACGGGAGTGACAACCGGTATCGGGGAGATGTTTTCGGGCAAACTGCTTTTTTCCTGTGCCGGACGATTGCTGCCCGGGCGATGCTTTCTCAGCTTCAATGCGCCCCATTTTAGCGGGATGGAATTTGCCTAATCAAGGGGGAAATCGGTTGCCCGATGTTGTCATCGGTTAGATCCCGTCGGATAAGAACAATTGGCAACTTGTCCCACGACCACCACCTTCAAAGTGCTTATCGGACCTTCTCCGCGAGAAGCGTCTGCCAGGGCCTCTGGAAATCAAATCCGGAAGTCGGCCATTGCCATTCATGCAGGCGCCTTCCGCACGGTTCGTTGGCAGGAATGCTTTGGCTTCGCAGAAGCAGGGGAGGTTGATGCGGCAGCGCTCTCGGTGATTCGACATATCTAGTTGTGGTACAGAAGCTTATGAGATTACGACTGCCCTAAACGAAAATCCCCGATGGAGCGGAAACGGCTGCCAAAAAAAGTCAAAGAAAAGTCTTGCAAGTGCGCAGTGGGTGTGATAGAAAGCACTACAGTTCGATAGAAACACCGAGAAACATTTGACCTAATCCATATGAGAACAATACTTGGAACAATCGGCAGCGCGACCTGCCTCGCTGCAGTACTGGCACTCACCGCTTCAACAACACAGGCCCGGAACCTACTCACTGACCCCGGTTTTGAATCCGGGGCCCCCGGCCAACTAAATCCTATCCCCATCCCAGGTGGTATTGGAGGCGGTTGGGCTGTTTTTAATGGCGCCACTTTTTCGACAGCCCACCCTGAATCTGGCACTTACTCCTTGCAAGCGAGTGAGGGTGCTGCTTCGGCATGGAATTTCGAAGCGGCCTATCAAGTAATTGGTGGCGTTACCGCTGGCCAGAAATACACCGCGACCGGTAAGTTCATGGCCACTACCGCGCTTTCCGCTTATAACCCAGTGTTTATTCAGTTGGATTACTTGAGTGCTAGCGGGACCGACATCGGAACGGTTGAGACAAGCCCGGGTAATGCCCTCGCCGTCCAATACGGTGCCCCAGTTGTTGGGACGTGGTACACTGCGACCGTCACGGCTACGGCTCCGGCAGGGGCGGTTTATGTTGCACCGTATTTCGCCATGATGGAGAATGGAGCAAATCCAACAGCGGAAACTATCTTTTGGGATACCACCACAATGACGTTAGTGCCTGAACCTTCCAGCTTGGCCTTGCTGGGGCTGGGTTTGGCTGGTACATTGATTTGGCGGCGGC
>OCTA010005252.1_pt1 | contig 11232 bp, 11 predicted proteins | sample 1538991 | NCBI WGS metagenome assembly OCTA01 (sample SAMEA3539302, study PRJEB22396) | soil metagenome | biome: tundra; feature: field; material: soil | place: USA | collected 2010-05 | depth 0.15 m | reverse complement strand
TGGCTCGCTTCCTCGACCGGCGCGGGCGGTCGGCGATCCGGCGCGTCGTCCGGACCCCGAAGCGCTGGGACCGCATCGTGGCGCTGGCGGCGACGTACGGGACGAAGCTGCCCGCGGTGGCCGACCCGCGGCCGCTCTCGGAGTTCCTGACGGCCGAGAGGCGGCGCGACCCCGAGCGCTTTCCGGACCTGTCCCTCGCGGTCGTGAAGCTGCTCGGGCCGGGCGAGTACGCGCTCGAGGCGCCGGGCCCGAGGCACACCGGCCACTTCGGGCTCGCCACGCAGGACTACACGCACTCGACCGCGCCGAACCGGCGGTTCGCGGACCTCGTGACCCAGCGCTTGCTCAAGGCCACGCTGGCGGGGGCTCCCCCACCCTACGACGACGACGAGCTGTCGGCGATCGCCGCGCATTGCACGCAGAAAGAGAACGATGCCCGCGTCGTCGAACGCTTCATGCGCAAAGTGAACGCGGCGCTCTTTCTTGGTCCGCGGATCGGCGAAGAGTTCGACGCGATCGTGACCGGCGCGACGCCCGACAAGGGCACCTACGTGCGACTCGTCTCGCCGCCCGCCGAAGGCCGCGTCATTCGCGGCGAACAGGGCCTCGATGTCGGCGACACGCTGCGCGTCAAGCTCGTGGGAACGATGCCCAGCAAAGGCTTCATCGACTTCGCGCGCGCCTGAAAGGCAGATCCCCGATGCTTGCATACCGCGACCTTTCGTTCATCGACGGCGACGACGCGCGCCCTCTCCGGATCCTGGCCGAATACGTCGAGCCGCTCGCCCGTTTTCGCGACGAGCGCGTGCAAGACACCATCGTGTTCTTCGGCTCCGCCCGGCTGCAAGAGACCGGTCCTCTGGGTCGCTACTACGCCGACGCACGGGAACTCGCGCGCCAGGTCACGGCGTGGTCGCTGAGCCTCGCCGAGCCGCGGCGATTCGTCGTCTGCTCCGGCGGCGGCGGCGGCATCATGGAGGCCGCGAACCGCGGCGCCGTGGACGCGGGCGGCCGCACCGTGGGCCTCAACATCGGCCTTCCTCACGAGCAGCGGCCGAACGAGTACGTGACGCCGGAGCTCTCCTTCGAGTTTCACTACTTCTTCATGCGAAAGCTCTGGTTCGCGCACCTCGCGCGCGCGCTCGTCGTCTTTCCCGGCGGGTTCGGGACGCTCGATGAGCTCATGGAGATGCTCACGCTGACGCAGACGCGCAAGCTCGAGCGCGAGCTCCCCGTGATTCTCTACGGCTCGGAGTACTGGCGCGAGATCATCAACTTCGACGCGCTCGTGCGGTACGGCATGATCGATCGAGCCGACCTCGCGCTCTTCCAGTTCGCCGACGAGCCGACCGGCGCGTTCGACATGCTGCAGCGCGTGCTGACGCTGGCTCCGTCGACGACGACCCCGGCGTTCGCGAACTCGCGAACGCCGCTCGACGACGCGCCCGCACGCGACGCGGCGGACCGATCGCGCAAGTGAGTCTCGATCAGAACTTGTACTGACCGTCGAGAGCGCGAACGTCGTGTCGCCGCCACCCGAACGTCGCGACGACGACGCGGGCATCGAGGCCCCGCGGACCAGTTGGGCGTGAACGAATAGAGACCCGTGACGCCCGGCCAGAATGAGAAACCGTTCGACGTGCCGTTGATGCTCGCGCCGGTGATGTTCACGCCCGAATCGCTGACCGACACGAACTCGAAGCCGTAGCCGAGCTGCACCCGGCGCTCGCGCCTTCGCGGTCTGGTGCCGGGTCGCTCTGGGCCATGGCGGCCGAGGCCGAGAGAGAGAGTGACGACGTAACGGACGCGAGCACGACCCACCGAACGACCTTCATGCGAACCCTCCTGTGTGGAAGCCTGATATAGACGGTCCACGGCCGAGGTCCATTCGTCTCGCAGGCTCTCCCCTCCCCTCGATGACCCACCGCGTTGCTTCGCTCTTGCCGTCCGCCACCGAGATCGTGTGCGCGGTCGGCGCGCAGGCCGACCTCGTCGGGGTCTCTCACGAATGCGACTTTCCTCCGGGAGTCGAGACGCACCCCGTTCTCACGCGCGCTCGGCTCCGCCCGCTGCGATCGAGCCGCGACATCGACGCCGACGTGCGCGCGGTGCTGCGCGACGCGCTCGCTGTCTACGAAGTCGAACTCGACCGCCTCCGCGGCGCCCGCCCCGACGTCATCGTGACGCAAGACCTTTGCGACGTCTGCGCCGTGTCACTCGATGACGTCCGCGCGGCGGTCGCGCGGCTCGGCCTCGACGGCGTGCAGATCGTCAATCTGCATCCGACCCGACTCGACGATATCTGGAGCGACATCGAGCGCGTCGCCGGGGCGCTCGATCGGGCCGGCGAAGGGGCGCGTGTCATCGCGACGCTCCGTGAGCGGATCGCCGCGATTCACGAGCGCGCGACGCGGCCGGCAACGCGACCGGCCGTACTCGCCGTCGAGTGGCTCGACCCGGTCATGATCGGCGGCATGTGGATGCCGGAGCTCATCGAGCTCGCCGGTGGCCGCCCGCTCGTCACGAAGGCCGGTGAGCACGCGCCGACCCTTCCGCTCGACGCGCTCCGGGCGCTCGACCCCGACGTCGTCCTCGTGAAGCCGTGCGGCTTCTCGCTCGAGCGGACGCTGGAAGAGGCGCGCGCGCTGACGGCCACGTTGCCCTGGAGCGATTGGCGCGCCGTCGGTGAAGGACGCGTCTACGTGGCCGACGGAAACGCCTATTTCAATCGGCCCGGACCGCGTATCGTCGAGTCGCTCGAGATCCTGGCCGCTTGCGTGCACCCCGAAACGTTCCCCGATCTCCGGCGCAAACACCGCGCGTCGGTGCGGCGCCTCGACGCGAACTTCACGGTCCACCCCTTCGACCTCGTCTCGTGACAGCTAGTCGCGGCGGCCGGGCGAGGCGCGGAGAAACGCGAGCACCATGGCCGTGAGCTCGTCGGCCACGGCGGGATCACCGAGCGAGCCGGGCGATTCGGCCACGATCGCCTGGACGACGCCCTCGATCGCGTTCACGACGAGAAACGCCGCTCGCGCCGGCTCGGCGAAGTGAATCTCCGTGCGATGAGCCGCGAGAACGTCGGCCGTGAGCTCGAGCGAGCGTCGGTTCAGCGCCTTGAGGAGACGCGCACCATCGAGGCGACCGAGCTCGGTCTTGAGGACGCGATGAAGATCCGGGTTCTCGGCCTTCGACGCGAGGATGGCCCCGACGGCGGCGCGCACGCGCTCGGCCAGACTGCCGTCGATCGCCGCGGAAAGCGCGGCCGCCGTGCGCATGACTATCGCGTCGAGCTCCCTCCGGAGAAGCTCGCTGAAAATGGCGTCCTTGTTCGGAAAGTACTGATAGACGCTGCCGATGCTGACGCCGGCCGCCTGCGCGATCAATCCGGTGTTCGCGCGATCGTATCCGTCGCGGACGAGAACCTGAGCGGCGGCGGTCATGATCGCGTCGACCGTGACCTGCGAGCGCTCTTGCTGAGGGCTTTTTCTCGGTGAAATCGCCACGACGGGCGCGGATTTCGAACGCGAGTGGCGCAAACGTGAGGAAGTCCTCATGTTCGTAACCATGAATCCTCCTCCCAGTTCCGTCCACCCGGAGTCGGGTCGAAAGCTCGTCTTCGTGACGGGCGCCACCGGTCTCCTTGGCAATAACCTCGTTCGCCAGCTGCTGGCCGCCGGACACCGTGTTCGCGCGCTCGTGCGCTCGGAAGAGAAAGCTCGGCGCATGCTCGGCGACCTCGACATCGAGGTCATCGCGGGCGACATGGAAAAGGTCGACGCGTTCGCCGCTGCGCTCGATGGCTGCGATGCCGTGATCCACACGGCGGCGTACTTTCGCGAGTACTACCAGCCGGGCGACCACGCCGCTCATCTCGAGCGAATCAACGTGCGATCGACCCTCGAACTCATGGCGCAGGCCGACGCGCGCCGCGTCGGAACGTTCATCCACACGAGCTCCTCGGGGGCGGTCGGAATGAAGGCCGACGGTTCGCCGGGAGACGAAGACACGCCACCGAGTCCCGAGCAGCTCGAGAACGGCTACTTCAGGAGCAAGGTCGTCGGCGATCAGGAGATCCGTTCATGGACTCCCGCGAACGGGATGAAGGTCGTCGAGATCCTCCCAGGCTGGATGTGGGGACCGGGCGACGCGGGACCCACGGCCGCGGGCCAGCTCGTGCTCGACTTCACGGCCAAGAAGATCCCGATCGTGCCCGAGGGTGGAACCAGCACCGTCGACGCCCGTGACGTCGCGGCGGCCATGATCACGTGCCTCGACCGCGCCCACCACGGCGACCGGTTCATCGTGGCGGGCGAGTTCCGCGCGCTAGAGGACATCATGACCGATCTCGCGTCGCTCACCGGCGTCCGCGGCCCGACGATGCGTCTCCCGCACGCCCTCGTGATGACGTTCGCCTTCTTCGAAGAACTGCGCGCCAAGCTCACCGGCGGAAGGCAGCTCGTGTCGCGCGACGCCATTCGGCTCTTGCGGTGGCGACACACCGTGTCGTCCGCGCGCGCGACCCGCAAACTCGGAGTCACGTTCCGACCGTTCGCCGATACGGCGCGAGACGTCGTCGCCTGGTACGCGGCCCACCCCCAGCCCGCGGCTATGCGATGTTCCGGGCCGTCGCGATCCACACCGCAGCTCCGAGGCTCACACCTCCCCGCGGGTCGACGTGATGCGGCAGGACCGCTTTGATGGCCGCGACCGCGCGCTCGACATCGGCCTCGCTTCGGTCGGCGAGCAGGCGGGCGGCGGGGCCGATGCGCGCCATCTCGCGCGCAACGTCGTCGAGCGCGTCGGATGAGCCGAAGGCGACCCGGTCCTCGAAGGGACGGAGGTTGACGTGGCCGAAGCCCGCGCTTTCCAGGATCGCCTGCACGCGGGCGGGATCGCCGAACGAGAAGGGGCCCGGCGCATCGGGCCACTGAGGTGCCGGCCGGCCCAGGACGTTCGCGGCGGCCTCGAAGGGAACCGCGGCCCACGGATTGTCGGCCAGGGCCTTCCAGCAGACGAACGCGAGGCGACCGCCCGGACGAAGGCGGGTCCGGAGGCGGCCGAAGGCGACGGCGGGATCGGGGAAGAACATGACGCCGAAGCGCGAAAAGAGCAGATCGAACGTGCCGCGCTCGACCGGTTCGGCGGACGCGTCGCCTTCGACGAACATCACGTTCGAAGGGCTCGACAGGCGCTGGCGCGCGCGAGCGAGCATCGGCGCCGACGCATCGAGACCCACGACGCGTCCGCCGTGACCGACGAGCCCCGCGAGGACGAGCGACGTGTCGCCGCAACCGCACCCCACGTCGAGAACGGCCTCGTCGCGGGCCGGTCTTGCCGCGTCGAGTGCCGCGTCGCCGAACGGGCGAAGCATCGCGTCGAGAGCGTCTTGTTCAGCGACCCAGCGCTGCCCCGCTGCCCCGTTCCAGTACTCGATTTGATCGATCATGCAGGGCCGAGCGTAGTCGCACGGGCGGCGGACGGCGACGGCCGTGACCGCCCTTCCGCAGAGCCTGCGCGGTCGCCTCGAGAGCCGCCGTCAGCGTCTCCGGCTCCGACGTCCGCGCCGATCTCGCTCCACCGAGCGTCGTAGCGATATTGCTTGCGACCTCGGGCGTCGCGACCGTGCGCCTGGATGTGACCGTTTGCGACGGGGCAAATCCAGACGCGCCCCATGCCGACGGAATGGCGAGCTTGCGAATGCGCTCGAGCGTCGCGTCGTCGGTGACGCGCTTTCCGTGCGCATCGACGTACGCGAAGCCCTTGCCGCGGCGGACTCGCGTGATCCCCGGGATGGCGTCGGGATCGACGTGCCGCAGGCCTGCCTGGCGTGCGGACGCGAGCGGATCGGCGGGCACGAAGGCCTCGGACGTTACGGACATCGGACGCGCGTCTCAGATCGCTTTGCGGTCAGAGCGGACGGTCCGCTTCGCGAGCACTTCGTCGACATCGAGCGCCCTCTGCCTCTGCAAGAGCTCGTTGCCCGCGTAACCGGCAACGACCAGGAACGCCAAGCGCCCCAGGCGAGGAAAGAAGAGCCCACCGAGCGCCGCGCCGAGCGCGCCCGCGCCCGTGAACGCCAGGAGCGGGTTGCTGCGGACGAGCTCTGCGATGCCGTCGCGCGTCCATGCCAATCCGAGGCGGGGGCGGCTGGATTCGAACGCCACCGCGCGCGTCCTTCTCACCTGGGTATTTTCGTTCGTGTGCGGATTCGTGTCCATGCGCGTCGACGACTGCACGCCGCGTGCCTCGGTCGTGGGAACGGCCCCACAGGAACTCGGCTTGCAAAGGTGCCGAGCATGAACCCTTCTCGATGCTTTTCTGTCTCGGTCGCCGCGGCCGGCCTGGCGGGCGTGGCCGCTTTCCTCGTCTCGAGCACCGCGCGCGCGGATCGGGTCGTCGTCTACGAGCAATCGGACGAAGACTATGAAGCGCGACACCAGCTCGACATCGCCTTCGACGGCGAAGGGGCCGTTCCGCTCATGGATCGGCGCTTTCAAAGCGGAAACGATCTCTCGGGGGGCGGCGGCTTCAAGGTTCGCGTCGGCGAGCAGATTCGCCTTCCGCGCCTGAGGGTGACACCGGAGCTCGGATACGGCTTCGACCATCTCTTCGCGACCGACGACGCGGGCACCGCATACGCGTGGGACATGCACCGCCTCTTCGCGGGCGCGCGCATCGGATTCGGTCACCTGGTCGTCCCCACCGTTTACGGACACGTCGGCTACGGCTGGCGCGACACGGGGGACCCCAGCGTTGCGCAGGCGAGCGGCGTCGCCTTCGATGTCGGGTTCGCGCTCGACTTTCATATCGTGCCGCACTTCGGGTTCGGCGCGCACATCGAATACGCCGCCATCGACGCCGAGCCGTACACGCCGCAATGGCTTGCGCTAGGGCTTCACGCCGATATCGCGTTCTGAAGAGCTGCGCCCTCGTGTTTGCGTGTGGCGTTTATGAGCGGACGCCTGGCATACCCGATGCTCTCTCTGTCTCTGCAGACGTCACATTGTGCTTTTCGTGACGTCCGGCGGAGGAGAACATGTCGCCGTTTTCAAGTGAATCGATGGTCCTGCGAGGTCGCGCGCTGGCGGTGCGCCTCGCACTGGTGGTGGCACCTCTCCGAGGGTCACTGGCGCCGTCGGTGACGGCGGAGCCCCGCGAGCCGCGATGGCGCGCAGATCCGACGACCGCCCGCCGCAGCTCAGCGGGCGGTCCTGACTGCGCCGCGACGCGGTAATGTAGTGGTGTTATGAGGGACCCGGTGGCGGTCAGGGGACGTCGGCGCGCACGATGGGCGTGGGGGCCCCTGGGGTTCGCCGCCGCTGCCATATCGTGCGGAACATCACGAACACCCGCCGACGGCGGCGCGGCCATCGAGTCGGACAACCCGACGATTCCGGTCGGCTTCGATGCGTACCGTCAGTGGGACCGCTGGCCGTATCTGCGCCTCGCCACGCGCACGGCGATGCGAAGCACCTACGACCGGGCGGGCGGCAACGAAAGCGCGGACGCCTCGCACTTCTTGCGCGTCACCGCGACCCGGGCCGTTGCGCTCGATGTCGAGGGGGCCGGCGTCCTCGAGTTCGTTCGCTTCAATCACTCGCACGGCAGCCCCTGGCACGTCGTCGCCGACGGACACGACACCGCCATCGCAGAGGCGCAAGCCGGGAGTCCCTCGGCCCAGCGGGCTGGCGCGACGTTCGCTCCCGACGGGGTCTTTCCGAATCCGCTGGCCTGGACGTCCGGGAGTACCCAGGGGGCCGACGTCATCGGCGTGCCCATGATGTTCGAGCGATCGCTCGAAGTGGATTACGAACATACGATCTACGGGACGGGATACTTCATCTATCAAACGTTCCCGCGCGAGCCGCACAACGTCTCGCAGCCGCTCGCGACGTGGGCCGCCGGACCGCCACCGCAAGACGTCGTGGAGCTCGTGAGCCGGGCCGGTCAAGATCTCTCCCCCCCAGCCGCGGCGACGCGGCAGGGCACGGTCAGCGTACCGGCGAACGGCGCGGTGACGCTCCTCGACGCGGGAGGGCCCGCAACGCTCCGAGCGTTGCAGCTCACGGTGTCCGCGGGCGACGCGGCGGCCGTTGGCGAAGCCACGCTACGCGTGACCTGGGACGATCGCTCGCTCCCGTCGATCGAGGCGCCGGTCGCTCTCTTCTTCGGAACCGGCTCGCTCTATAACCGTGATTCGAAGGAGTACCTGGTCAAGGCGTTTCCGGTGAACGTCCGATTTGCCGGAGGCAGCGTGACGCTCGCGGCCTATTTCCCGATGCCGTTCTTCCGTCATGCCAAGGTCGAGATCGTGGGCGGGGGCGCGGCGGTGCCGACCGTTGCGTGGACGGCGCGAACGGTGCCTTACGAGGATCCGGCGAACTGGGTGGGCTACCTGCACGCGACCTACGTCGACCAGGGTGCGCCGACCCCGGGCGTCGACCTCACGCTCCTCGACACGACCACTGCAGAGGGGGGCGGCGACTGGTGCGGGCACGTCATCGGCACGTCGTTCGTCTTCTCGGACCAGGGGAACCTGGGGACGCTCGAGGGCGACCCGCGCTTCTTCTTCGATGACAGCCGCACTCCGCAAGTGCAAGGCACCGGAACCGAAGAGTGGGGCGGAGGCGGCGACTACTGGGAGCTCGGGCAGACGACGACCCTCCCCTTCTTCGGACACCCCGTCGGCGTCCCCGCGAGTCAGAAAGCGCGAACGACCGACGACGCGATCGAGTCAGCGTACCGTTTCCTCCTCGCCGACCTGATGCCGTTCGGACGCAACGCGCGCGTGCAACTCGAGCACGGCGGGGTCGACGACTCCGTCGAGCACTACCGGACGCTCGCCTATTGGTACGGAGCGCCCGGCGCGTGCCTCGTACCGACCGACAAGCTGCACGTGAGCGACGAGGCGGACGAGGCGGCGCATCGGTACGTCTCGCCGACCGCGTCGGCGGTCGACACCCTCACGAGCCGATACGACTGGGGCGTCGATCACGTCGGCAGCACGGTCGTGTACCCCGAGACGCAGGACACCGGCCGCCACATGACGGGCACGACCGAGTTCTCGCTCGCCATCCAGCCGAAGAACTTCGGTGTCCTCTTGCGACGCGAGCTCGACTACGGCTACCCCGACCAGCGCGCCGAGGTATTCATCGCCGACGACACGAACGGCGGAGCGGCAGCGGAGTTCGCCGATGCCGGCGCGTGGGTCACGGCCGGCTCGAACGCGTGCGTCTACTCGGATCCCATGTTCGAGCCGCCGGCCATCCAGCCCACGGTCGAGGTCTCGAACCGGCGCTGGCGTGACGACGAGTTCCTCGTGCCGCGGGCCATGACCGACGGCCGGAGGGCGATCCGAGTTCGAATCGTCTTTTCTCCGAGGCCGGCGCCGCTGATCGCCGACGCAGGCACGTCCGACGGGGATGCCGGTCCGAGCGCCGGCGGTGCGCCAGCATGGAGCGAATTTCGTTACATGGCGTACGTCTGGACGCTTCCGAACGACCACTTCTGACGCGCCTTCACGTCGCCAAAGGTGGCTCAACGCGAAACTCGAACGCGAAACTCGAACGCGAAACTCGAACGCGAAACTCGAACGCGAAACTCGAAACCCAACAGGGTACGATGTAACCGCGCTCGTATCGCGACTGGGCCTCGCCACTGAGCGTCTGGCGAAACTACGTGTACTCTGAAATTGTGGGGCCATTCGTCCGGTGGGTCGCGACGGCGTCGGGTGCGCTGCTCCTTTGCCTCGTGGCTGGTTCGTGCGCAGTCGTGGACGGATTGGATGGCTTCTCGCCCGTGAGTTGCGGCGGCGATTGCGACGCGACCGCGGACCACCCGGCTGTCTCGCAGAGCGTGAAGGACGCCGTGCCCGAGACGACCGCGACGGATAGCGACGACGCGTCGGCGGAGACGGACTCCGCGCTCGAAGGCGACGACCCGGGCGGCGACGCCGCGAGCGAGGCGGAAAGTCAGAGCGTGCCGGACGCGGAGCTCGACACGGGCGTCCCGGTCGCGGACGGGGGCTGCGGTCTGGGAACCACCTCGAGCTGCTCGGCGTGCGGCGTCGCGTGCGACACGAGCACGGGAGCGCCGGCGTGCAAAGGATCGACGTGCAGCTACACGTGCAACGCCGGCCGCCAGGATTGCAACGCGTCGAAGGCGCCCGACACCGACGGATGCGAATGCGCCGGCACCGCCTGCTGCAGCGGCAAGTGCCAGACGGCGCACTCGAACGGCAAGGGCAATAGCTTCTACGACTGCAGCGCGGCCGGCACGCACAACCAGGGTCAAGCCGCCGAGGCTTGCGCCTCGCTCGCCGGCAGCAGCGCGTGCAGATCGAGCACCGCCCCCTGCAATTGCTTGCTCATCATCTGCGGCAGCCAGGCGCAATCGGTCTGCGGCTCGTCGGGCGGCAAGTGCTACTGCTGGCAATACGCAGGGCCGAACGCGGGCACCGTGCAAGAGAGCAGCGGCTCGAACTGCGCGGCGTCCTGCGGCGCGAGCTCCGATTCCGCCTGGAATTGACGATGCCGCGAACGCGCGCGAGCGGCCTCCTTGACGGCTTCCTGCCGCCGCAAGCACCATGACGGCCGGTCATGAAGACCTTCTCCCTACCTCGCGTGTGCGCACGTTCTCTCGTGAGCGCTCTCGTGAGCGCCCTCGGATGCGGCTCGAGTAGCGAGGGCACGGCGTCGGGCAATCCAGCCATCGACGGTGGTCCCGACGGAAGTGAAGCCGTACCGCCCGACGCCGGAGGAAGCCCCGGCGAGGACGCGACCTCGACCGACGACGGCGCGGCCACGATCGACGCGACGACTCCGACCGGAGACGCTGGAGCGAATCCCGACGGCGGCGACATGCCGGCATCGGACGGGGACACCGGGACCGACGCGTCGGGAACGCAATGCAGCCGTGCCTCCGACTGCATGCTGTTTTCGGACTATTGCGGCGTGTGCACCTGCCTCGCGCTTCCGGTCGGCGAAGAGGCACCCCACTGCGACGCGGGAACGGTCAGCTGTCTGAGGGATCCGTGTTCCGGACAGACGGCCGCGTGCAATGCGCTCGGCAGCTGCACCGCGCAACCGTAGGCCGTGGAGACGCGCCGTCGCAGCGACTCGCGGGACGTCACTCGATCTTGAAGAACTCGCGAATCTGGCTGATGAGGCGCTTCGACCGCTCTTCGGGCGGGCGAACCGCGCCGCCCGCGGCCTTCGCCGCGCCGATCTC
>OCTA010005250.1_pt1 | contig 11233 bp, 15 predicted proteins | sample 1538991 | NCBI WGS metagenome assembly OCTA01 (sample SAMEA3539302, study PRJEB22396) | soil metagenome | biome: tundra; feature: field; material: soil | place: USA | collected 2010-05 | depth 0.15 m | reverse complement strand
ACGCGTCAACGAGTTTGAGACAGTCGCGCAGAGAGTTTAGGGAACGGGGAGGGTGTCGGCGGCGCCTGTCACGCCGGCTGCAGCCCCGGAGATCGATCGCTGCGCGTCTCCGGTGGCAGCCGTCGCGCCAGCCTCTGGCTGCGGCTTGTTGATCCAGACCTCGCGAGGCGGTCGCTGCGCGATCGGTCGGCCGCGCGGGAAGCGTTCCGGAGGGTAGTCGCCGAGGCGTGTCGTCCACCGCAGGAGGTGGGCGTTCCGGTCACGCACTGGTCGGTGCTGCTGAGCGACAGTTACACGATGAGAGTTTGTAATTGACGTCAGCCACGGTGCATCTTCTCGGGGATCATCTGCGCGCCCAGGACGTAGCCGTGAGTGATCGCAAGGGACGTCGCCTCCCCACCACTCGGGGTGCTTTCGACTTGGAGTGTGGCCGCTCTCGAGGCGGGCAACGTCCGTGAGTCGGACCCTTGTCCATCCTTCAGGTACCTCCGTGCCGGGATCGTTGACGGAAATGGCCGCCCGGCCCGGAATGACTTCGTCAGAGGCCGCCCGACTCATGCCAACGCCCGCACCTTCGACTTCGGTTCGACCCCGTTCCCTTCGAGCAGGGCGAGCACCTGGTTCAGCTCCGCTACCACCGCCTCCAGTTCGGCAACGGCGTCCGCCGCCAGCTCCTCGGGCTCGGGTAGGTCGTCGGCGTCCTCGAGCGAGTCGTCCTTCAGCCACTTGAGACCGTCGAGCTTGAACTCGCGCTCCTTCACCTCAGAGATCGGGAAATCGTGCCAGCGATCTCCCTTCGAGTCCCCTCGCTTCCGTTTTGACTTCCCGTTGCCGTCGAAGCAGTCGAACACCGTGAAGTGGTCCTTGTCCGTGAACCTCTCGCCTTTGCGGGTCCCCCGGCCGACCATCTGCTCGAAAAGGATGCGGCTCTTCACCGGACGCATGAACACGATGTACTCAAGGTCGGGGATGTCTACGTCCCGTCGTCAGCAGGTCGACGGTGACGGCGATGCCGGGGTTCGGGCGGTTTCTGAACTCCCGGATCTTCTGGAGCGGTCGATCGACGCGGCCCGTGATCTTCTCGACGAACGAATCCCCCCGCCCGAACACGTCGCGAGCGACGTCGACGAGCTGGTCGGCGTGCGACGTGTGAGGCAGGTCGTTGACCGCGAAGAAGAGGGTCTTCGGGAACCGGCCGTGCCGCTTCTCGTGCTCCTCGGCATATTTCTTCACCTCCTCGACAACCTTGCGGTTCGACTCGGGCGACGTCACCGTGCGCTCCAGCTCGGTCGCGTCGTACGGCCGCTCGTCCTCGAGTTGGTCCAACTTTGACAGGCCAGTCTCGGGATCGACAACCTCGACGTTCTCCCCCTCCCTGAGGAAGACGCCCTGCATGCGGACATTCGATCGGATGTTCACGACGTCGTAATCCACGAGGTGGGCTTTGCTCGCTCTTTTGACAGCCACGCGAAGTACGCCGCGCTTCCCGGCGCGCCGGGCTGCACGTGTGGCGGCATCGGTGCCATGGCGTGGAGGTCCTCGTATTCTCGGCGCGCGGCCTGGGAGTTCGCGGCCCAAGACTGGAGGCCGCGTTCGTAGAACTGCCGGAGCTGGCCCTCCATCTCGCTGAGGCGCGCGTCCCAATGTTCGCGGAAGAACCGGTGCACCGGCTTCCAGCGATCCGCCGCCGCCCAGTCTTTCGGCTCGTCGCGTTGCTCGAAGAAATAGAAAAGCAGATCGGCTTCGTCCCTTGCGTCCAGACCGAACGTGACGAGTGACCGCGTCATTTTGGAAGCCTCCTTCTATTCGCGGCCGTCATGCAGTCTGCCGTCGTCATCCGGCGAGCGATCGAGGCTGTCATCACAACCGCGCTCGTTCGGCGTCCGCCTGGGCGACGTCATCAAGTCGTCCGTCTTTCGCTCGAGCACTTCAGAGGGCATCGAGGCGACCGTACGTTCGTATACCGAATCTCGCCGTCCGGCGAGTCCTGGCGCAGGCTGAAGAGAAGTCGGATCTCTGCGCTCTCGTTTGTCACGGCACCGGCCGCATGACGCAGCACGCGCGCAGCAACCATCAGTCCGCCCCAGTACGAAACGAACGAGACCGTCGGAATTTCCACATGCACGCCGTCGTCGTCCGGATGTGCGCAGCCAGCGCATCCCCCGGAGCCGTCGTGCTCGGAAACGATCGCCATAAACTCCGACGTCGCACCGACGACGAGCCACTCCGGGCGAGCATTCTGAACCGCCCATCGCGAAGGTACGTTGTCAGTCCCGACGATCACACACGGCGCAAGCGGTGACAGGGCTGCGGCGGTTTCCTCGTCGAAGCGGGCGGCGTCGCCCGTGACGACGAACGGACTTGCCGCACACCCGGCGAGGATGTCGACCTTCAGCACCCCCACCTGCGAGCGCCGGCCAAGTGAGTACCGATTCACATTCGTCAGGTCAAACCGTTCAGGCTCGATCACACGGACGTTTGCGGCGAGCGCAGGGACGCGCATCAGCGCGTGCAAGGCCGCTTGGACGATGGCACCTCCGCTGACGCAGTCGATACGTCCGAGGGTTGACGGCGCGGGCGTCGCCTCATCACCGAGAGCCACCGTCGCCCTATGGACCGGCGCGAGCTCATCGAGATGCGGACCGGTCGGGCCGAGCGTCCGCATGGCCCGCTTGAACGCCTCCGCCGCGGCAAGCGCCGCTGCAGCGAGACCTCCAATCGGAAAGTCCTCCGTCCACCGCGCGACCTTCTCGCTCAATGGGTGAATCGCGCCGACCCATCGTGTCGCTCCAACGCGCCAGCCTTCCGCCCCAGGCCACGGTGCGTCCCCGAACACGAACACCTCGCCGGAAACGTCCGAGGCCTCCATGCTGGCGAAGGCCGCGCCGGGCACTGACTCGGCGGCCATATCCTGAAGGACGGCGCGCAGCGTGTCCCCTCGCCAAGGGGGCTGCCGAACGCGTAGTGTCACGGCGGGCGCGACCAGGCGCACCGAGCATCCCAGCTGCATGACCAGTTGGGCAAGCGTCACGACGGCGCTTTGGCAGGCCCCCGATGCCAGGTTCGCGCGGTCGGCAACGATCGTGACCGTCGTCGCGGTCAGCGCCGTGATTATCGCCGCCGGCGCTGCATCCGGCACGACGTAACGGCAGAGTCGGACCGTGCGATCCAGCGCGGTTTCGACGCTCATGGTCGGATTCCCTCGATGCGTTCGCTCGGCCGTGCGCTGCGCCATCCACCTTCCTGGCCAAGCTCCGCGAGCCACATGTCCTCTTCGGTCATCTGCCCCAAAGCGAAGCGCGGCAGGACGAGGGACAAGAACCCCGGCACGTTCACGGCCGGATACGTGTCGTCCGTCACAGAGTGAAACGCCGCACCCTTGTGCGTGTGTACTTGCGCGCGAATCGTGCGGTGCTCCTCGAAGAGCTGCAGGTGGAGCCGATGCAGCCACGCCGTGTTCACGCGGTAGTTCATTGGCGTGGCGCTATGTTCTGGATGGAGCGCGACGTCGACCGAGCCTGGCGCATCGAGCGGTCCCGTCCAGAGGACGACGCACTCCCGGCGACCCTGTCCGCAACGGCGGAAGTGCACCAGAGTATCGTTCCAGACGGGACCCTCCAGCCGGAGCACCGTGCTCACCCTCCTCCAACGATCTTCTCGCGGAGAAGGAGCTTCGCGTCCTTTTCGATGCCGGCCGCGTGCACGGTCCGATCGTTCGGGATCTCCTCGCCGGAGAGGCGGTACAGCGCATAAGCGTGGGGACGGTCGCGAACCCCAAACTCCTCGAGAGCACGCTGGAGCAGCGCGCTGACCAGTTCCTGCGACTCGACGTGCCGGATCGCCTTCGAGACGCCGTTGTAGACGACGTGAATCTCGAAGGAGTGTGCCTTTTCGGACGGTTCAGAGCTGAGCGACATGGGACCGGTTCAACCTTTCGGACGCCAAAACAGGCAGCGTCCCCCAAGACTGGATCGGACCGGCCGCGAGCGCCAGTACCGATCAACAAAATGTTATCGAGAACGACAGTACCACAAACACGACAGCAATGCTTGACAGATACGGCTTCCGTGAGATGCTCCGTTCTCGGTGGGTGTACGAGACGAACGCTTTTACGGAACTCTCGGCGCGACGATTCGTCGGCGACGCTCGGCCCTTGAGCTCACGCAACAAGACCTTGGAGATCGACTCAACCCGCCGATGACCCGCGCTTCGATCGCCAACATCGAGGCGGGCAAGCAGCGCGTGCTGGCTCACACGCTCGTCGATCTGGCGAGCGCTTTGAGACTCACGCTCGACCAGCTCGCGGTTGGCGCAGACGTTGAGGCTGCCGAGCTCGAGCAGGAGCTACAGCAGGCCAGCGGCCTTGATGCGAAGGCAGCGAAAGCTCTCACCCAGAAGATTCTGGCACCCCAGAAACGGAGGACATCTGCATGAGCATTGCGCAAGCCAGGCAGCAGGCGCAGCGCCTGATAGAACAACTCGGCATCACTGAAATGCAGAGCCACGTCGACGTCGAACTCGTGGCAAAGAGACTCGGGCTCACCGTTGTGCGCTCACCGCTCGGGGACGACATCTCGGGCATGCTGGTGACTAAGCCCGGCAGGGTGACCATCTGCATCGCCAAGGACCAGCATTCCAATCGTCAACGATTCACGATCGCGCATGAGATCGGGCACCACGTCCTTCGGCACGTGTTCGCCGGCGAGCACGTGCACGTCGACCGCGTGATCATGCGAAACGCGAAGTCATCGGAGGGCACGGACCGCCGGGAAGTCGAGGCAAACCAGTTTGCAGCGTGTCTGCTAATGCCGGAGGACATGGTTCATCGTCATCTTCGGGCGCTGCAGTCTCGGTACGTCGAGGACGTCGTGAAGAAGCTCGCGAAGCAGTTCAAAGTCAGCGAGCAGTCGATGGCGTTTCGCCTGAGCACTCTCGGTTACGACGCGATGTAGACAGACGGCAACGGAAGCGGCAGGGTCCTGGATGCCGAACGCGAGACGGTAGCTCACAAGCTCGCGAACGATCGGCAGGTAGAGGTCGACGGTCGACCTCTGAACCCCTCGGTGCTCTCGCATCCATTTCTCGAACTGGACCACCACCTCGGGATCCGGCGCGGGCACTTCGGGTGCCGGCGCGATGAGACCCTCGGCGCGGAGGAATGTGAGCACGTGCTGGACACTCTGCCTCAACGTCTTCCGGTGCGACTCCGCGCATTTGGACTTCTTCACGAAGTGCGCCGCCAAGCGATCGTCGACATCCTCGAGCTCGTGGCTGCGACCATCGAGCCACTCGCTGAAAGTGCGCGCCCCGCAGACCAGGGCACGGATCGTGTCCGCGGTATACCCACGCGCGGCCAGCCACGCGGCAAAGGCATCGACGTGCGGGCCGAACAGTCCCTCGCGGTGGCGACGCAAACAGTATGGAGCCTCGAACAGCATTTCGATCATCGGTCAGTCCTCCTGGTGGAGGGCTGACCGTAGGCCGCGTTTGCGGACCGCGGTGCGCGACGAGATGTCAGCAGCCCTCGGGAATCTCACCGAAGACCACGGATTGCTCCGGGATACGCCGCATAAAGCGCCGCTCCGCATAAGGCCACTTGAACTAAGCCGCTGCCGCGGCAGCCCGTTCCTGGCTTCGTTCGTGTCCATCAACGCCGCTGCGTGGCCATACGCGGGGCGACAGCTCGATCGTGTCTCCTGGTGGTGCGACTTGACCACCAGTGGAGGACACCATGGGAGCGATCCGGGACAAGATGAAGGCCGACTTGGAGCTGCGGAGGTATGCCGAGACCACGAAGACGGAGTCCGAAAAGCTGTCGCTGCGCCTCATGCGGCCTCGCGGCTGTAGTAGCGGAGCAGTCCGCCGAGGCGCGACCGGCACGCGGCCCCGAATGCGCGAGATGCCCAGTGATCGACGTCAACTATTTCTGCCTGTGGCGGCTCCCTTCGAGCCCATTCGAAGCGCACGACGCACACGAAGCATTTCCAACCGCGATGCGCCTCACCCGGCGCGCGTACCCTTCGACCCGCCCTCGGCCTTGCTCGACCGCTCCCTCGGCTCCGCCCTAACTGCAGCACGGCGGCATGACGATGACGGACGACGTCAGGAGCCAGGACAGGCCAACGCGCGCGTGCCGGTGGTGCTCGTCGTGGACGACCTCGCGCGTCCCAATTCCTGGCCGGTGCCGCCCGTCGATACGATCGAAGCGATGCGGACGACCGCTCGGATCCGTTGCCAAGAGCTGAACAAGCCTTGCGGGCGTCCGATGTTCAAGCCCGCTCGCTTGTTCAACTCCGCCGTCGCTGAACAAGATGTGCGTACGATCGCACAGGATCCCACACAGGCGGTTATGTGTGACCACAACGGTTGGTGGCTTTTTCATGGACATCCCCAAGATCTTGGGGTTAGACGGAAGGGAGCGATCATCACGCACGAGCTGCGGGGATCAGCCTCCACTTACGTCCACCTACCTATGGGAGACGCTGAACGAATGGTATGCCGCCTAGCTTCGACCAAACACACGACCTCGCCAGCCCCCAAAAAGGGTGGAGGCCACGGCTCTGACCCCGTGACCTCCGGCGAGGATGATCGGCCCTTGCGGGTCATCTTCTCCCTCGCTCTAACAGCGCTGACGCTACCCCAGTGGATATCGGCCGCGCAATCGGGAAGATGAACTGCATGGGTCTCCGTTCTGACTGGAGACGACCATGGACAATGACCATCGTGCGGGCGGACCGCACGGCAAATTCTCGACGTACGAATCTGCGTTTGACTCGGACCGCATCCAGATTGTGCCGGGCTACCGGAACTTCCTGATCTTCGGTGACGAGTCCGGAACGCACGGCGCGTCTCATTACGGATTCGGAACCGTCTGGATCCCGTACGAACGGCGTGGCGACCTCTACGCCGTCGTCGGTGCGCTTCGCGAGAAGCACGGCTACTTCAGCGAGATCAAGTGGAACAAGGTCAGCAAGGGAAACGAACCCTTCTACCAGGCGTTGCTGAACGAATTCTTCAAGCGCCCTTGGCTCATGTTCCATGCGCTCGTGGTCCGCAAGGCCTACGTCGATCGCAGCTTTCACAAGGGCGATTGGGACCTAGCGCGGCGAAAGCATCAGGCGCTCCTCTTGAAGAACAAGGTCGCGTACTTCAGCGATGGCGCCGTCGACAAGACGTACCACGTGAGATTGGACCCCATCGCCTCCCGCTACGGGAAGGCCGACGAAGTCATGCACAAGATCACGAACTACGAGCTCGAGAACAAGTTCGGCATCAAGCCGATCACGTCGCTGCGGGCGGTCGACTCGAAGGAGAGCTTGGGCATCCAGCTTTGCGACTTCCTTCTCGGCGCGACCATGGCCGAGTGGCAGGGTGAGATCGAGTCCGACCACAAGAAGCGGCTGACCGCCCTGCTGGCGCATCTGATCGGCTGGCCGGACATGAATGCCGATACCTACCCTGTCGAGTGGAAGTTCAACCTATGGTCTTTCCACGACCCGATGGCCAAGCTACCCCGTGATCGGACGGGGCGCGGCGTCCACCTTCAGTACCCGATGCCTGGCTTTCGCCGGAAGAACTGAGGGCTGCGCAGCGGCATGCGTCCGAGACCGGCCGCTCTTCGGCGACGCCGTGCTCGTCGTCTTGCGCGCTGTCGCGTGGCAGCGGCGCGACGTTGCCGCGTCCCATGGCGACGGCAGCGCATGCGTCGAGCGCGGTCTGCGCCGGCGCCTCGTTCGAGCGCGCTTCGAGCGGCGAGTCATCGACGTAGCCGCGCTTGCGCAGCCAGGCCATCACCCGCCGCGCCGTACGAGCGACGATCACGTCGAGGTCCGCGGTGGTCGGCGCCTCGGCGCCTCCGCCGGATGGAAGACCAGCCGACCCAGCGCATCGCGCGCGAACACGCCGTCGAGCGCGAGCACATGGAAGTGCACGTGGAGGTTCAGACTGCCGAAGCGCTGTACGAAATTGACCGAGCCGCACTGGGGCCCTTCAACCCCGTCGCGCCGGGCGCGCGCGAGGTAGCGGCGAGGGGCATCGGCCCCTGCGCGTCGGAGTTGCGGTCGGGTCATGCTGGGAACGTAGGTTTGGGGGTCCACGTCCCTGGCAGCGCCGATAGACGCTCTCTCTCGGGCGGTGCGGTCGGGTCTCTGAGGCTTGTCCATGCTCCTGCCGGCGTTGGCAACCCTGTCGGTCACTCGACATCGCCGCAGTCACAGTGATCGCACCGACGCGCGAGCTGCCCTTGCGAATGCGCGGCTTGCCGTCGGGCGGCTCGGGGTCGAGATCCTGCTCACGCAATTGCCGCAGGGTCGCCAGAGGCTCGGCCAATGGCGGCTCGGTGGCGTTCTCGCCCAACTCGCGCCCGATCCAGCGCTCGAGCCGATCGAGCTGTTCGACCAGCGTCCCGATGGCGGCGGCTTTCTGCGCCGGGTCGCTCCATTCGATGTCGAGCGCCGCCTTGACGCTGGTGCCCACCAGCAGCGGGGTCTTCGCGCGTTCGGCGATCTGCTCGGGCGTCAGGTCCACCAAACGCGCCGCACACGCCAGGACTTTGCGTGCCGCGTGGGCAAGCAAGTTGAACGTATCCTCGACACGACCGGCTCCCTCGAGCGGTCGCGAATCGACCGCGACGCGCAGGGCTTTGGGCAGCTTCTTCCAGTCGAAGGCGGCCGTCTGACGCGCCAACTCGATCGTGCGCTCCAGCAGGCGACGATCCATCTCGTGGGCCATGGCGCCGTTCGATCCCAGCATCGCGGCGAAGTACAAGCACACGCTCCTGTTTTACGGCGTCGATCCCTTCACGGCGGGATCGAAGGCGCCGAGCGCATCGAATACGAGCGCGACGCCAACGAAGGCGCTCGAGGACTCCGCACTGGTTCCGAAGGGGCATTAACGCAGGTGGCCCGGGCGGGTCCACAACCTGTCGCACCCAGCGACATGCGACGCCGAGGCGTCGACCTGCCCCGCGCCGCACGCTAGGCTCCCGCGCCCAGGATCGAAGCATGGCATCGCCCGCATTAACCTTCTTGCCTGCTGGCGCGCAGGCGGCCCTTGCTGCCCGTGTCGCCGCCAAGTTCGATGCGTACTTTCGCTTCGCGTCCAATCGCGCGTGCGGACGCTCCTCCCGTCACGGAAACGGGTGGATCTACTCGAATGAGTCGATGATCTCGGACCTTACCGTCCTGTGGGCGCTTTTCTGCGAGACGTACGAGGTGATCGTCAAGGAGCACGGGGTGGCTCTTGCTCTGTTCCTCGCTGCAGACCCGAGACTGGAGGCTGAGTTCGCGCGAATCTTCAACGAAGGTGGCGAGTACTGGGAGTCTCCCGGCGGGCCTGGTTCCCTCCAGCGAGTCGCCCAGGCGAACGCGCTGCCCGGTCGGCTAGCCGACATTTGCAGGACTCTGAGAAACGGCTACGCGCATTTCCACTGGCTCTACGAGGACCTGAGCGCGGTCGACTACTGGACGCGCCAGGGCTGGGACACGGCGGCCCCCGTCGCTGCCTTCGGGCTGGCTGGGCGGCTTGCGAACAACTACACCGCCTACATCGCGGATGCGCGGCCCCCGTGGAACCATGCGCAGTTCTGGAACATGAACGACCTGCGCATCTTCGTGACGCCCTACACGACTCTGCGATTCAGCCTCCACCTCTTCCTGAACATCCTGCTGAACGATTGCGCGATCAACGTCTTCGACCACTGAGCGCGACCGCGGGTACCCTCTTCAACCTCGTCGATCGCAGGCACGGCAAACTCTCGACGGCCGTTACTTCCAATATCGATTTGCGTCACTGGGGGCGTTACCTCGGCGATGCGACCGTCGCCGCCGCCATTCTCGATCGGCTCGCCATGCATGCCATTCGCATCGACATCGACGGACCGAGCTATCGCCAGCACGTCGCCGCCGAGCGCGCCGGCAAGACGCCCGCCTCCGACACGCCGGCGCCATGAAGCGCGCGCCGTGCCCAACCGGCTCCGGCTCCGCCCCGCGTGCCGGACCTCGTCCTCGCCCCGGAGCTCGCCGCCATCATCTTGCTCGAGTACGCCCTCGACGTCGTGGCCGACGCCCTCTTGGCCGAGCACCCGACGCTCATCGACGACTTCCACCGGCCACGTGACCAGGGCCCCGTCGTCTTTCTCGCCCACGCGATCTGCCTCCGCGGCGCCGCACTGCACGAGACGCTCCGGCGCTACCGCCGCGCCGTAAGCGAAGCGGCGGCACCTCCCGCCCACGATCCGACCGACGACAACTCCTTCTGATGGCCCCGCCCCGCTCAGGCGCCGGACGAGCGCCCCGCGATTCCTACCGGCGTCTTGGTCGCTGTCCCCGTACTCGCCCGGCGCAGCACCCTCCGGCGTGAACCGCCGGCGCTGATGGGCCCCGTCCTAGATCAGGCTGGGTCATGATCCCGCCGCTCGCGGGCCCACCTCAGCCGTCACTGCGGGTCGCCGCGGCCGCCTACAAGGCCGACCTCACCTTCGGCGCCATATGGACGGAAGACGGCCCCTACGACTGGGAGGCCGAGCTGGACGAGACCATCGCCCACGAGCTCGAGCACCACGAGGGTTGGCGAGTGGGTCACGATCCCATGGACGAAGAGGAGCAACGGGAGATCGCCGCCGAGCACGCGCTCACCGCTGGGCACAAGACCGTCGCCCGCGCGGCGGCGCGGGCGTTCGCCGCCGACGTTGCGGAGTTCCTCACGCGTACGTGGGTCCTCTGGGCGCTCATCGCCGCGGCGAAGGCCGCGTGGCTCGTGCTCGTCGCGGCGACGGGCTGCGCGGCGACACGGCGAGGCGAGTGGCGTCGCACGCTGCGAGCAAGAGTACGACTCACGCGGCGGCGCAACGGGACCGCGGCATGGAGACGGCGTACTCGGTGCTCATCGCGGCCGACGGCATCGGCCAGGCACTCGGTTCGCTCATGATCATCGGGGCATTTCTCCACCCCGAAGAGCGCACCGTGACGCATTCGACGACGACCGCGACGGCGACCGCGCCGGCCAAGCCGGTCTTCCACCTCCTGCCGGCGTCGCTGGGATCGGGCTACGGGATGCTGGCGATTGGGACGTTTTGACGCAAGCCGCTGTGGCGGTCGGTCGTAACACACGAAGATTCCGCCGGGCCTTTGCGGCGCCTTACGCGTAGGCCGGCGTCGTCGTGAGCCGGCCGTCCTCGACCGGACCGCCCACGGTAAAGTGGTACAAACTCTGCCACTCGCGCGAATCGATGCCG
>OCTA010005247.1_pt1 | contig 11239 bp, 8 predicted proteins | sample 1538991 | NCBI WGS metagenome assembly OCTA01 (sample SAMEA3539302, study PRJEB22396) | soil metagenome | biome: tundra; feature: field; material: soil | place: USA | collected 2010-05 | depth 0.15 m | reverse complement strand
AACTGGATGAGATGGCCGTGGATGGCCGCTACGAGCTGCTGACCAAGAAGGAAGTGATTCGCCTGGAGCGGGAGCGGAAGCACCTGCAGGCGAACCTGGCCGGCATCAAGAGCATGAAGCGGCTGCCGGATGCGCTCTTCATTGTGGACTCGAACAATGAGGCGATTGCCGTGAAGGAGGCCCGCAAGCTGGGGATTCCGGTGGTGGCGGTGGTGGATACCAACTGCGACCCGACGGTGGTGGATTATGTGATTCCGGGCAACGACGATGCGCTGCGCGCCATCCGGCTGTTCACCTCGAAGATCGCCGATTCGGCGGCCGAGGGCGTGAACCTGGTGGGCGACAAGGCATTTGCCGAGGAGCAGCCGGTGCCGGTGGCCGAGGCTTTGGCGGTGGTGGAACCCGCGCCGACCGAGGAAGTGGATCTGGAAGCGGCGCTGGGCGGCGGGATTCGCAAGGCTCCAGCTGCGGTTGCGGCTCTGTTGGAAGAGGCCGAAGTGGCCGGGGGCGCCGTTTAATCCTTCTGTCGCACGCGAGTACGCATAATGAGACGAGCGTGGCCGCCAGGGTTAAGCGCCACGCTTTTCTTATGCCGGAACTTCGCCGGCCAAGAAACCTCCGGGTGCCCCAGGTCTCGCGCTTGAGACCTGGGATACTCGCTAGAAAGACGTAGAATTCAGGAAAAGAGAGATGACGACAGTGAGCGAAAAGATTGATGCCAAGTTGGTGAAGGAGCTTCGTGAGAAGTCCGGGGCGCCGATGGGCGATTGCCTCAAGGCTTTGCAGGAGACCCATGGAGACATCGAGGGCGCGTTTGTGGTTCTGCGCAAGCGGGGCATGGCCTCGGCGCAGAAGAAGGCCTCACGCACCACCAACGAGGGCGCGGTGGGGACGTATATCCATGCCGGCGGCAAGATCGGCGTGCTGATCGAGTTGAACTGCGAGAGCGATTTTGTGGCCCGGACAGAGGACTTCCAGGAACTGCTGAAGGACATCGCGATGCACATCGCGGCCAGCGATCCTCGCTACGTGAAGCCCGAGGACGTGACCGCAGAAGACCTGGAGCGGGAGAAGGAGATCTTTCGCGCGCAGGCTGCGGCCACAGGCAAGCCGGCGCCGGTCATCGAGAGGATCGTGGAAGGAAAGATGGCCAAGTTCTACGAAGAGGTTTGCTTGCTGGATCAGCCCTTCATCAAGGATCAGGCCGTGAGCATCAAGGAGCTGATCGGGCAGAAGGTGGGCAAGCTGGGCGAGAACATCACGGTGCGGCGTTTTGCGCGATTCAAGGTGGGCGCGTCCGACTGGACCGTGGCGACGACCAAGGCCGTGGAAGCGGCGGAATAGCACCGGAATTTGCGGATTTGAAAAGGCCCAGGGCGCAAGCCCTGGGCTTTTTTTGCATGTTTCCCAAAGAGAAAAACAGCACAGCGGCTCGTATGCGATACTCGAAAAGGCATGTATAAACGCATTGTTCTGAAGCTTTCGGGTGAGGTACTGGCCGGGCCGCGCGGCTTTGGCCTGGACGCCGACAAGGTGGCCGAAATTACCGGCGAGATTGTGGATGTCCACGCTCTGGGCGTGGAGGTTGGCGTGGTGGTGGGCGGAGGCAACTTCTTCCGCGGCGTGGCCGAGCAGGCCAAGGAAATGGACCGTGTGAGCGCGGACAACATGGGCATGCTTGCCACGGTCATCAATGCCATCGCCATGCAGGACGCAATTGAGAAGCGCGGCGTGCAGTGCCGGGTGATGAGCGCTGTGTTCATGAATCAGGTGGCGGAGCCTTACATTCGCCGCCGCGCTGTGCGTCACCTGGAAAAGGGCCGCGTCGTGATCTTTGCCGCCGGCATTGGCAACCCGTTCTTCTCAAGCGACACGGCGGCCAGTCTGCGCGCCATGGAGATCAAGGCCGATGTGCTGTTGAAGGGCACTAAGGTGGAGGGCGTCTACAATGCCGACCCGGTGCTGTTCAAGGATGCGGTGAAGTACGACGAGATCACCTACATGGAGATCCTGCGCCAGGGGCTGAAGGTGATGGACCTGACCGCGGTGAGCCTCTGCAAGGACAACAACCTGCCGATGATTATCTTCAACATGAATCAGCCGGGGAATATCCGGCGCGTGGTGCTGGGTGAAAAGGTCGGATCGCTGGTGACGGCGTAAAGTCAGCTTTCAGTGATCAGTGATCAGTGACCGTGCGGGGCGATGACTTACAGTCGCAAGAAACTCGTTGCTTTGAAAGGGCACGGCATTAGCCGTGCCATAGAAGCAGCGCAACGGACGGGGGCCTTAGCCGCCGAGGGAATGCAAGTTGTAGAAAATACAATCCCTCCAGGGCTAGAGCCCACTTCAATTTGGCCGTTTGGCGGCGCGGCTAAAGCCGCGCCCTTTCAAAGCAGAGGAATTCCTGACTTTAATGCCTTTTTCAGCAGCCCGTCTTGCGGCTGCACCAACCGGTTGCTCGGAGGCGTCTAACAACCAGTGGAGACGCGCAAGCCAGCACGGCTGAATGCATTGACGGGTTTGCGTTGCTTCGCGGCCATCAACATCGTCTTTTTCCATTTTTCCAATCCTGATTGGTTTGGCTGGCTGGCGCCGGTGGTCAACGCCGGCTACGCTTCAGTCAGCTTCTTCATCCTGCTGTCGGGATTTGTGTTGGCATACAACTACGCCGAGCGGGCGCGGGATGGGAAGCTGGACCGTGTGCGGTTCTGGAAGGCGCGGTTCACGCGGCTCTATCCCATCTACCTTCTGAGCCTGCTGTTGGCTTGGCGGATGGTCTCGGTGGAGTACGCGGTCCACACGCACGGGATGTTCTGGACGGGCATGGCGCTGACGCCGCTGCTGCTGCAAGGTTGGATTCCGCCGATCGCAACTTTTTTGAATACGCCAGCCTGGACCATGTCGGCCGAGAGCTTCTATTACCTTCTCTTTCCCTGGCTGGCCAAGGGTAAACGGCCTGCGGAGGCCTGGCGTTGCCTGATTCAGTTGGCCGGCGTATGGGGGCTGGGGATGATTCCCGGCGCTCTCTATATTGCATTCAATCCAGACGGGATTGCGCATCCGGACCGGTGGAGCGGGGGCCCGTGGCTGCAGGCGCTCAAATACACGCCGCTGCCGCATCTGGCCAGCTTTGTTTTCGGCGTTCTGTTGGCCGAACTGGACGAGCTGGTCGAGCGGGCAGGCCGGCTCCGCCTGGCGCTTGGGCTGGGTGGTTTTGCCGGTACGTTTGTGCTTTTGTCGCTGGGTCCGCGTGTGCCCTACGCGATCATTCATGATGGCCTGCTGATGCCGCTGTTCGGCTGCATCATTCTGGGGCTGGCCGGGCACAATCCGCTGGCCAGCGCGCTGGGCTGGCGCCCCCTGGTCTTTGTGGGCGAGGCCAGCTATTGCCTCTACCTGCTGCACTTCAACCTGTGGAACCTGGTTCACGACTCGCATGTACTGGAGCGGCTGGGGCTGATCAAGTACGACCCCTGGATCAGCTACATGCTGCTGATTGCGTTGGCGCTCGTGGCGCTGCACCTGGTGGAGAAGCCAGCGCAACGGCAACTGCGCAAGTGGATGGGGGCGTAAAGGGATGGGAAGCGACTATAGTCCACCCAAGGCCAGAGCAGTCTGGTACCGGCTTCATGGGCAGCAAAAAGCCCAGCCGCGAGGGCTGGGCCTTTTTTGAATGGAGCGTCTTGTCAGTTATGGAGTAGTCGTCTGGATGGCATGGTTGCCGTGAGGAACCGAGACGATGGCAGTGGGGTTTGCACCCGTGGGGTAGGGCGTGGCCTGAGTGAAGCTCATGGCGCCCGTATCCGTGTCCAAACGGAAACCGGAGATTGAGTCGCCCAGGTGGTTGGCGGTATAGACGAAGCGGCCCAGCGCCGCATCCACAAGAATGGAGACTGGCTGTGTGTCAGTGGAGTTGATGCTGCTGCCGGTGACGTTGGCCGAGCCAGACGGGGTTCCTGTGGGGAGGTCGATGACGTAGGCCGAAACCGAGGAGTCCAGCGCGTTGGCGACGTAGATGTACTTGCCGCGCGGATCTATCGCAATGGCGGAGGGCTCGTTGCCGGTTCTGAAGGGGCCGTTGATCAGGAAGTTGAGCACGCTGCCCGACTGAATCGTGTATCCGATCATGTGGTTGGAGGCGAAGTCGGTGGCATAGACAAAGCGGCTTGTGGGGTCGGCGGCGATGGCGGAGGGCTTGACGCCTGCCTTGTATGGGCTGCCTAAGGTCGGCGTCAACGCGCCGCCCGAGCCTATGGTGAAGCCAAATATCCAGCCGGGGTTGGCGGTGCTGCTGGTGGTTCCGCCGGGATTATAGGCAGACTTGTCATAGGCCGTGACATAGACGGCATTGTTGTTGGCCAGAGCGGTGACCGCGGTGGGGATGATTGTGTCGCCGGCAAAGCCGGGGACGGTCAGCGGGACCGGAGCAGACGCTGAGCCGAGCGTGCCGGATGCAAGTGGATAGGCCGTGAGCGTAGCGGAAGTGGTTCCGGAGGCTACATACAGGTAGGTCCCCGCCGCGTTCACCGCGATGGAGACGGGAGTGCTGCTGGCGGTGACCGTGTCCTTCTGGGTCAGAACGCCATTTCCGTCGAGGGCGAAGTGGACCACGGAGCTGTTTCCCGCATTGGCCACGTAGAGATTCGCATAGTCGGAAGTGACGGCCATGGCAACGGGATTGGATCCGCCGGAGGGCACGGTTGGCTGTCCTGTGCGCAGCGCGCCGGACTCGGAGTCCGCGTCGTAGGTCTGGATTTGCCCAGCACTGCTGGCTCCCGAGCCCGCGGAATTGGCCACGAAGACATAGTCGATAGTGACGATCTGGCAGGCCGTCAAGAGGGTGGCCACTACAAGGCCGATCACAGAGACCAGAAACAACTGGCTCAATTTGCTGAACTTCATGCGCTTCCTTCGTGGTGGGCCATTAGGTTCAAGCCCCAAGAAAACTGGTTTAGGTTGCCCCGCAAGTATTGTAAAAGCCCGGTACGGGGTGTTGCTACTATTGCTGGCCGTGGCCTCACGGTTCCTCACTTCTGCGGGGAACCATGCGAAATTGCGGCGACGGCTGTCGGCTGGGCGTTGGCCGTGTAAGGAGAATTCTGCGAATTGACGAGCGTGCCGGTGGTGGGACTCAACTCAAAGCCTGAAAGCGTGCCGGCGACCGTGTTGCCAAGAAAGTTGACGGTGTAAAGGAAGTGGTTCGTCGAGGGATCGATTCCGATGGCCACCGGCTGCAGGCCGGTGGCGTAGGAGCCGAGGCGGGTCAGCGCTCCGCTGCTCATCGAAAAGGCGGTCACTGTCGAGTCCTGGGAGTTGGCGACGTAGAGATAGGGGTACTTGGGATCGACGACGATGGCGGTGGGTTGATTGCCGGCCGGGAACGGGCTGCCGCTGAGCGGGCTCAAGAGGCCGGTTGTGGAGGCGACCGAGTAGCCAAGAACATTGCCGCTTGCGTAATCCGTGACGTAAAGGTAGTTGCCGGTGCTAGAGCTAGCGACGGCCGAAGGATGAACTCCGGCGGCAAAGGGCGAACCGGTCATGGCCGTCAGCGCGCCATTCGAACCAACCATGAAACCAAAGACATAGCCGACACTGGGCGAAACGGTCGAGTCATAGGCGGTCACAAAGACCGCAGCACCCGAAGGCAGGACGTTGACCGCCGTCGGCACAATCACGTCGGAGGCTTGTGTCCCGGGCACGGTCAGCGGCCAGTAGTTCAGGCTTCCGTTGGCGACGGGCGTTCCCAGGGCGTCGCTGGGAGGAGTGGTGGAGGAGGCGGTAATCGGAAAGACGGCAACAGAACCGGAGCAGGGGGCCGCAGTGGAGCAGGATGGGAGCGGCTGGTAGGTATCTAGAACGTAGAGCTTCGTTCCGCTGACGGCGATGGCAAGGGGGAAGATTCCGGGCGTATTCACGGTGTTCTGCGGATAGAGTTTGCCGTCGTTGCCGATGATGAACTGAACGATCGTGTTGTCGTCCTGATTGACCACATAGAGGTTCGTGTTGTCAGAGGAGACGGCCTCGGCCACGGGGTTGCGTCCGCCCGAAGGGAAGGGCGAGGTGGGAATCTGGCGCATAAAGCCCGACTCCGAGTTGACCTCGAAGACGTCGACCTCGCCGTAGTTGTCTGGTCCCGCGGCCCTGGCACTGGTCACGAAGACAAAATCCACGGTAAGGGTGCCACAGGCGGTCACAAGTGCAGCCACCAGGAGGCTGGCCGCGGAGACCAGCAGCAGCTGGCCGGATTTGTTGAACTTCATGCGCATCTTTCGTGAGCGGGCCAGAACCTGAGGCCCGCAAAAAACCTGTTTTGGAATCGAACCCCGTGCGCCCATGGAAAAGCCGCGCTCGGCATTCGGCTACGTTTCTTGAAGAATCCGGCCACTTCGGAATCCAGGGCCGAAATCCGAGGCCGAAATCCGAGGTGGAAGCCAGCCAACCGGCTGACGCCCACCCCAGAGGAAACTGCACCCGGAGCCGTTCTAGTCGGTACGCCCGTCAACCAGGCACCATGCAGCCGGACCGGTAAGCGGATAGCTGCTCTCCACCCGCAAATTGTTGAGTTCGCCTGTGTTCGGGTCAACCGAGCGGCCGGTTACGGTGGAATCGTTGAAGTTGGCGGTGTATATGAACTGGTCGGAGGGATCTTCGACCAGGCACTGGGGCCCTGCTCCAGTGCCAAACGTGGAGGGGAGTGTGAAGCTGAGTGTGTGCTGGCTGGGGTCGATCACATAGCCGGTGAGGCCACTCTGGGAGTTGGTGGTGTTGGTGTTGTTCCCCTGGTTGGCTACGTAGAGGAACTTGCCCTTGGATTCCACCAGCAGATAGATGGGGTTGGAGAGCGTCGGGTCATCGGCGACGATTCCGCTAGTCTGAGCCTGCAGAGCGCCGCCGCTTCCGACGGTGAAGGAAAGAATCTGGCTGGACGCCTGGGTCGGGTTGGGGGGGCTAGGCGCTTCGTCGTCGAGCACGTAGACGTACCCGGCGCCGCTCACGATGGCCGTAGCCTGCTTTGTGTTCAGCGGCTGCGAGCTGTTCTGGCTGACGGTCAACTGCCCGTTGGAGGCGGAGTAAGGAAAGACCGAATCGCCAGTAGCGGGGGTTCCGCTGAGGGTGAGGAAATACCCGCCACTCTGTAGGAAGTCGATGGGATTGGCCGGCACCGGGAAGTAGGTGAGCGCCGCGCCATTGGCCGCCGTAACCTGGGCATTCACGATCAGTTGCAGGCGGCCCGTGGTCTGGTTGATGGCGAACGCTGTAATGTCGCCGCAGGTGGTGGCTGCGGAGCCGAGGGCGAGGTGGCACTGTGTATTGTCCGGGGAATCGTGGTCAAGCACGTAAAGATATGAGCCCGTGGCGTCGGCAAGAATCCGGAAAGGGTTGATGCCCTGGGAGAAGAAGGTCTCCTGTGCGGTGAGGATTCCGTTGCCGCCGACCGCGAACTGTGTGATATTCGAGTTCAGGCAGGGGTTGGCCGTGGTGCAGACCGAACCTCCCGCCGCGTTGACACCGCGGTTGAGTACATAAAGGAAGCGGCTGCCGGCAAGGAGGACGGCGCGCCCTGGGTTGGCGCCGCCAGAGGAGACCGGCAGTCCATTGATGGGGGTGAGCTTGCCGGTATTGTGATCGATCTTGAAGCCGCTGATGATGCCGTTACCGGAGGTTTGGGCCGTCACCGTACCGGTCACATACAAATAGCCGACCGTATAACTCTGGATGCAAGACGTAACGCTGAGGACGACCGCAGCAGAGAGGGCGCTCATCAGAAGTGCCTTGCCGAATTTCGTAAACTTCATGCGATTCCTTCATCCTGGTCAGGCGTACGCCGCCAAGTTTGCTAGTTCCACAGCAGAGCTGGGTTGGGACGGGTCCCTTGCTGCATTGTAAAAGGCGAGGGCAGGTTGTGCCTAGTTTCAGCTTGGAACAGGCCAAAACAGAGCATTTTTTGAGGCCATCCCCACCTCGGACGACCCCAACCCGGCGCCTGGTCGACTTGCAACAAGTTTTTTGGGTACGGCTGCGGTTTGGACGCTGGGAAGGCGAAAAACGTCAACGGGCAAGCGCCGGGAATGATTCGATCCGGGACGGCGCCGCAACCCCAGCGGCAAGGCCGGAGCCATGGCTGGGTACAGCCGCGGCTCCCCGCCTTCCGTGCAGCCTACCAGACGCGGCAGGAGTTGACTGGGACCATCGGCTGGCCCTTCGGGCAGCCAAAGGCCTTGCCGAATTCGTCGAAGTTCTGGACCGAGCCGTTGACGCGCCAGCGGCCGGGCGAGTGGGGGTCAACCAGCGCGGACTGGCGGGCCGACTGTTCGGTCTGGTTCAGGCACCACACCTGGGCGAAGCCGAGAAAGTAGCGCTGCGCCTCAGTGTACCCGTCGATCTTGTCGTTGATGGATTTGCCTCGAGCGGCTAGCGTGTCGAGCAGCGCCATGTAAGCGATGCGCAGGCCGCCGTTGTCGGCCGTGTTCTCGCCCAGGGTAAGCTTGCCGTTCAGCTTTTGCGCCGGGGCGTCGTCCTTGGCCGCGGCGGCCTCAAAGCCGCTGTACTCGTCCGCCACGCAGTCGGTCCGCTCGGTAAAGGCCTTGCGGTCTTCGGCGGTCTGCCACTCGCGCAGGTTGCCTTTGCCGTCGTACTTCGAGCCCTGGTCGTCGAAGCCGTGGGTCATCTCGTGTCCGATGACCACGCCGATGCCGCCGAAGTTCACAGCTGGATCGATAGTGAAGTCGAAGAACGGCGGTTGCAGGATGCCAGCCGGGAAGTTGATGTCGTTGAAGGATTGGCTGTAGTAAGCGTTGACAGTGGGCGGCGTCATGCCCCATTCCTTCTCGTCCACCGGCTTGCCCAGCTTGGCAAAGTTGTAGTTGCGCTCGAAGACCGCGCTCGCCTGCAAGTTGCCGATCAGGTCGTCGCGCTGAACCTTCAGGCCCTTGTAGTCGCGCCACTTCTCTGGATAGCCGATCTTGTTGCGAATCAGGGCCAGCTTCTCTTCAGCCGCCTTCTTTGTGGCATCGGTCATCCAGGGCAGCGTCTTGATGTCGTCGCCGAGCGACTTCTCCAAAGACGCTACCAGCTTGTCCATGCTGTCCTTGGCCGCGGGAGGAAAGTTCTGCTTGACCCAGTCCTGGCCTACGGCCTCCCCGAGCGCGCTGTCGGTCGCGGTCGAGCACTGCTTCCAGCGCGCCAGGGGCTCCTTCTGTCCCTGAAGTGCCTTGCCGAAGAATGCGAAGTTCTCGTCGAAGAAGGCCTTGGGCAGATTCAAGGCCTCGCCGTGCAGCGAGTGCCAGCGCAGATAGCTCTTCCAGGACGCAAGCGGCTCACTCTGGATCAGCCCGCTGAGCGCCTTGAAGAACTCCGGCGTGGCCACGTTGAGCGTGTCGAATCGCCCGATGCCAATGGCGCTGAAATACGCGCTCCAGTCGAAGGCGGGAGTGAGCTTCTCGAAATCTGCAACCGCATAAATGTGGTAACGGTTCTCCGGCTGGCGCAGGTCGGTGCGGCTAGTCGAGGCTTTGGCCAGCGCGGTCTCAATCTCCATCACCGCCGCGGCTTCCTTGGAGGCCTGTTCGGCTGTGTCGCCGGCGAGCGTGAACATCTTTTTCAAATGCTCAACGTACTGGGCCCGAATCGCTGTGAAGCGCGGCGAATCCACCAGATAGTAGTCGCGATCGGGCAGCGACAGGCCGCCCTGGCCGATCACCGCGATCTGCTTGGACGAATCCTTATCGTCCTGCCCGACGCCAAACTCAAAGAAACCGTCCGGTGTGCCGTCATTCTCAAGCTGGCTCAACAGCGCCGGAAGCTGTTTCGCCTCGGCGAGGCCAGCGATAAGCTTCCAGGCCGGCCAGATCGGCTTCAGGCCCTCCCGCTCCACAAGATCGGTGCTCATGCAGGCGGCAAAGTAGTCGCCGTACTGCTTCTGCAAGGGAGTCTTGGGGGCTTTGGCGGCGGCGTCCAACTCCTGCCAGAGCAGATAGCGGTTCCGTTCCCTCAGCAACGAAAAGGAACGCGCCCAGCGCACCTGGTCGGCCGGGATGGGGTTGTTCTTGATCCAATTGCCGCAGGCATACTGGTAAAAGTCCTTGCAGGGATCGGCGGTCTTGTCGATGGCCGAGAGATCGAAGCTCTTGATGGCCGCGAGCGGCGCGGGCTTTGTGGCATCCGCTTGCGAGGACGCGGGCTCCTGCGCCAGCGCGGTTCCGGCCACCAGGATCAGGATGGAAGTAAGACGAAAACAGTTCATGGAAAGTCCTCTCGGAAACAGGGTCAACCGGCTGTGTCCCATGGCGCATCGAGTGCCCGTGGATGGGGGGTCGGATTGAGTTTCGAGCAGCCGAGTCGGTACGGGCTGCGCCTCTCAGGAGGCTATCACGGCGGACGGATGCCCCCCCCGGCATTGGTGGCCAGAAATGAACCGGGCTGGGTGCCTCACAGAATCCCCGTGCCCCATCCTTGGGCCTTTTTTCTGGCGCAAGGGTGGGAAACCGCAAATCTCAACCGTCGTCTTGTTGATGAGAAGCCTGGGATCGCGACAGAAAAACCTCGTTTTCGGTACCCACTATGGACGCCCACTTGCGCGCTCGGGCGGCTGATGAGGCTCGGGAAACAGGGCTTGGCGGCGCCAACCTAGGCGTTGAAATGAATTGCTGCGCGCGGGCTGCGGCGCGTGCTATAGTTCACGCCGTGCCGCTCGTGGCTGGAACGCGATTCCCCGGCGCCTGGAGGTCGTTTATGCGCATGATCATGCTGGTTCAATTTCCCATTGAGCCATTCAACACTGAGGTCCGAAACGGAACCGTCGGCGAGAAGATGCACCGGATTCTCGACGCCACCAAACCGGAATCCGCCTATTTCACAGAGCGGGAAGGCCACCGCGGCGGCATCTTTGTCGTGAACCTTGATGGCCCTTCCGATGTCGCGAGGCTGGCCGAGCCCTGGTTTCTCACCTTCAACGCCACAGTCGAGTTTCGCATTGCGATGACGCCGGAAGATCTGGGTCGCGCGGACCTGGGCGCGCTGGGAAAGAAGTGGGCCTAGTACTACAGTTGTAAATCGAAGATTCCGGAGGGAGCAGGGGGCTTCAGCCCCCTGAAAGAGAGCGAATTTGCGGGGCCTTCAGGCCCGGGCCTTTGCCGATTTTCTAGGACTTGAAGGAAATACAACTGTAGTACTAGGCATGTCCGCGGTTCTGGGCGGCGGGGTTGCTGGGTGGGCTCGCTTGACAATACGTACAGGAAGG